>SL_5KL_010_SEDDRAFT_10000044_pt1 | contig 66077 bp, 77 predicted proteins | sample SodLakKL_010_SED_FD_9118 | JGI IMG/M metagenome (IMG submission 9118)
CCCGATGAAGAACTGGAAACCATGGAGTTAAGTTTCAGCACCTGGCATGTCCCGGCCAGCGCAGAGTGCACATCAGTGTGGGATCCAATGCTTGAAGAACTGGAAGCAAGGAGTGACGGGAGAATTACCGCCACTACTTATTACGGTGGAGCGCTGGGTGCAGGACCGGATCATTTTGATATCGTGGCCGACGGTTTATCCGACATGGGCTATTTTACCGCTACCTGGACTCCGGGCCGCTTCCCCTTGAGCGATGTCCTTTCCATGCCGGTTTTTGTGGGCGGGAAAGATGTTGCTGTTGATATCGGTAATGCCATGTATGAAAAAATCCTTTACCCAGAATTTGAAGAAGTAAAACTCCTTAATCTGAACGGCTGTATTCAATCGTACTTTTGGACTACCGAAGCAGTTGAAACCCTGGAAGATGTAGAAGGTTTGCGCATGAGGTCGCCGGGAGGCCTGCAAACCTATATGATTGAAGCGCTTGGCGCAGAACCTGTTTTCATGCCCCTGGGCGATGTTTATATGGCCATGGAACTGGGTGACATTGACGGTATTGTTACCTGCCCGCAGCTTTACTACGCTTTCAGCCTTTTCGAAGTAGCCAATCACGCTGTTGTCGCTTCCTTTGGCTGTGTCACCGAAGGGGTGGCCATGAACCTGGACAGCTATGAAAGCGCTCCTGATGACCTCAGGGCAATTATTGATGAAGTGACAGAGAACCCCTTCAAGCTGACCGGGGGCTTAACAGTGGAAACTATTCAAGGAATCATGGACAGCCTCGTCGATGAGGGTGTCATATTTTACGAACTGCCTGGAGAAGAAGCGGAGCGCTGGAACAGCCTGTTCGCTGAAGAAGTCGTAATTAAGTGGGTCGAGCAAATGGAAGCCGACGGCCTGCCCGGTAAAGAAGCACTTTTGCTCTACAAAGAAGAGTTAGATAAGCACGGGGTAGAATTCCCGGCATTCCCCGAAGAATGGGAATAAGCTGAAGCTAACCTTTTTTGATGAAAGGATAGTAAACAAATGCGACGACTTGATACTTTTAAAAAGGCAATTCAACGGTTAAACTACTATGTTTGTTCGGTAAGCATGTTTGTGCTTATTCCGATGATGTTCCTTACCACTACCGATGTGATCGGCCGGGCTCTTTTCTCCCGGCCGGTCCCCGGTGCCGTGGAATTATCCAGGTATATGCTGGCGATAGTAATACTTTTGGGGTTGGCTTATACCCAGCAGGTAAAGGGTCACCCCAGGGTCACCCTGATAGTGGCCCGTTTTCCAGAAAAAGTGCAGCTGGTGCTTGAAATTTTTGTCGGCATCCTCGGGATGTTTATCGTGGCCATTTTTATCTGGCAGGGATGGGTTATTGCTCATGGCCGGGCTGCTACCATAGTTTCTGATGTTCTTCGTATCGCCCAGTACCCCTTCAGGCTTTTGGTTTCCGTCGGAGGGGCTTTGCTGTTTTTAGAACTGCTGGTTGATTTACTGACCGCAGTGGGCAAATTATTTAAAAGCTCATCCAGCGAAAAACATAAAAATACCGCTTCACAGTTAGAGTAAGGAGGAAATACTTTGGATCCAATCTATATCGGTATAATCGGCACGCTCATCGCCTTCCTTCTTTTATTCCTGGGCATGCCTATTTCCCTGGCTTTAATGCTGGTTGGCTTTGTAGGCATATGGCAGCTATCCTCGCTGGGGGCTGCGCTTCCGGTGGCCTCCAGAACAATTTACGATGTAGCCAGCACCTACTCATACATGGTTATACCGCTGTTTTTGTTAATGGGAGCCTTTGCCACCAGCAGCGGCCTGATAGAAAACCTCTACAGTTCTTTTGACAAGTGGCTGCGCAGATTTCCCGGCGGCCTCGGCGCCGCAACCATAGCGGCCTGTGCAGGCTTCTCGGCTGTTTCCGGCTCTTCTGTGGCAACGGCAGCGGCCATGGGTTCAATTGCTTACCCCCAAATGAAAAAATATAATTATTCACCCCGACTGGCTACAGGAACCATTGCTGCCGGGGGGACCCTTGGCTTTCTAATTCCACCCAGTATCGGTTTTGTTGTCTACGGCATGCTGGTTGAACAATCTATCGGGCGCCTTTTAATTGCCGGAATTTTCCCCGGCCTGGCCCTGGCCGTGACCTTTGTATTAATAATTGTGGTCCAGGTAAAGCTTAACCCCAGCCTTGCTCCCAGCAGCCCGGAGCCGACTACTTTCAGAGAAAAAATAGGCGCATTTAAAGGGGTCTGGGAAATATTGATTGTGTTTGCAATCGTGATGGGCGGTATATACATGGGCTGGTTCAGCCCCACCGAGGCCGGGGCAACGGGCGCAACACTGTTGTTTTTCGTAGCGCTGGCCAAAAGAAAGTTAAACTTCCAAGGTCTCTTTAAAGGAATGCAGGAAGCAATCCGGGTTTCGGTTATGGTCCTTTTCCTGGTAGCCGGAGCTACAGTATTCAGCTATTTCCTGGCCCTTTCTACTATACCCGCCCAACTGGCTAACTGGGTAGTGGCCCTTGATGTTTCCCCCTATGTAGTCCTGGCCATCATTCTTTTTATATACTTTTTCCTGGGCTGCTTTATTGATGCCGTTTCTATGATGGTGTTAACCCTGCCGGTAATATTCCCGATGATCCTGGGCCTCGGTTTTGATCCCATATTTTTCGGGGTTGTCTGCGTGCTAATGATGCAGGTAGGTTTAATAACGCCGCCAATGGGCCTTAATCTTTATACTATCGCGGGCACTACAAAAGATGTGGCTTTGGAGGATATTTTCATGGGAGCTTTACCCTTTGTAATTCCTATCTTTATTATTGTAATTCTGATCACTATATTCCCGCAAATTGCCCTTTATTTGCCTGAGACCATGCTGGGCAGATAGTCATCAACGGGAGGACTTATAATGTATAAGGAATATTACAGGCCCGGGGATCTAGAGGAAGCACAATCAATCCTGGCCGAGTATAAAGGGAAAGCCAGGGTCATGGCCGGTGGAACCGATCTGATTCTACAGCTCAAAGCAAAGGCTGTTACATGCGAGGCCGTTGTTGATATCAGCTTTCTTGAAGAGCTGCGCTATATTGCCGAAGAAGATGATGATGGACAACGAATCAGGATCGGCGCCCTGTCCACCCATACCGACCTGGCAGAATCTAACCTTTTGAAACAAAGATGTTCTTTTTTATGCCAGGCGGCCGCCAGTGTGGGATCTCTGCAAATCCGCAATGTTGGCACCATCGGGGGAAATATTATCAACGCCCAGCCGGCAGCAGATACGGCAGTACCCCTGGCCGCTCTTGACGCAAGATGCCAGATCCTTACCGGTAGGGGCAAACAGACCAGGGAGCTGAAAGAACTTTACCGCCCGGAAGGTGGAACTTCTCTTGATCCGACCTCAGAAATCTTAACCGAAATTTCATTTTTTCTGCCAGCCGGGACGGGAAGCGCTTTCGGCCGGGCAGCCAGGCGCAAAGCGCTGGCCCTTCCTGTTTTCAATACAGCCGTGGTTATCACACCGGGGTCTGGGCGGAACAGGATCAGTACAGCCAAGATTGTTATGGGCCCTGTAGCTCGAACACCCTTCCGGGCCGAAGAGGCGGAAAAACAAATCTTAACCGGCCCGCCCGGTAAAGAAATGTTCCAAAAAACCGCGGCCCTGGCTGCTTCGGAAGCGCAGCCAAGAGATTCTGTTTTCCGGGGCCCTGCCGCTTACCGGAAACAACTGGCTGAAGTGATAATATACCGGACCCTGGAAAGGGCCTGGGAAGAAAGCATCAGTAAGCTTGGCGGGGAATAATTAAATATTTATGTTTGTTGTTCCGGGATTATGTTTTAGGCCCTTAATTATTATCGTTCGATCTTTGAGCGGGCTAAACACTGTTCCGGCATAATACAAACCCTTGAATTATAGGAAGGCAGGTGGCTTACATATGGTTATGATCGGATCGGAAAGAAAGAAACGCACATTTTTAAGGGCTTGTTTTAAAGGGCAAACCAGGATCGGGAAAGGTCTTACAAACCTTTTATTCGCACTTGCCTTATTGTTATTATACCTGGCCCTGGTTCCAATTACCGCTTCTGCCTGCGGTTCCTGTGAGGAATACCATCCCTGGATTCACGAACAACCCGCGGAAAAAGAACTTACAGCTTTAATTGGCACTTTCATCAGTGATTTTTATGAATCATCCCTGTATAAGGACAAGGGTTACTCCCATATGGTTGAAATGTGGTATTTTGAAATCTACAGGCCTGGTTACGAAGAACAATATGATATTTATGAATACATTTTATGCTTTGGCATTCAGGATCATGGAACCAACCGGGAAAAGGTTGATTATTATTACACAACCATGACTCATGCTGAAGACGAGACATTGTACTTCCGTTCTGAACCCCTGGGCCCGTACGCCAGCAGGAATGGTTTAAATAACTACCTGGAATCATTTATCATTCGCAAAGCTCTTGAAGAGGATTTAATCAAGGAGTTCGAAGTAGAAACTGCGGGTTTAGCTTCACCCCGGTCAGGAGCAATGGATTGGCTTGGCCGTCCGGTTATAATTAGCGCTGTGCTGGCCTTTATAGCCCTGAATGTGACCGTTTATAAATTCAAGGCTCACAAAAACAGGCGGAACCATATAAATTAAAACAAAGAAAATTTAAGCAACCCTGAGAGGAACTAAAAACCGGTGGCTTTAAGTAATAACCTGGTTAAAGAGGTGTCGACCTTGAAAAAAACCATACAATTTACACTTAACGGTCAAGAAGTTACAGTTGATATTGAAGCGGATGCCATTTTACTGGACCTGCTTCGCGAAACCCTTGATCTCACCGGGACTAAAAAAGGATGCGGCGAGGGCGAATGCGGAGCCTGCACCGTAATTGTCAATGATGAAGCTGTTAACTCCTGTATTTACCCGGCCTTTAAAGTTGAAAACTGCCGGGTCCTTACTATTGAAGGCCTGGGCAGCAGAGATCATCCCCATCCCCTTCAAGTATCCTTCCTTGAAAAAGGAGCAGTCCAGTGCGGCTTCTGCACCCCGGGCATGCTTTTATCCGCCCATACCCTGCTTCAAAAAAACCGTAACCCTGAAGAAAAGGATATCAAAACAGCCTTGGCTGGTAATCTATGCCGCTGCAGTGGATACCAAAAAATAATCGCAGCCGTATCTGATGCAGCCAAAAAGAATACCATCAATAAACGATAACAGGCTGGTTATTCAGTTTTTCCCCCGGCAGTGGAACGCTTTTGAGTTGAATACAGTTTATACAGAGCAGCAGCCCCGGTGGGTCTGGGCCGTCGGTTTCATCGGTTTAATAATCGTTGCATATACCTGGTATATGCACTTTAAGGCAGATGTGCCCTTTTCGCTGGTGATTACCCTGCTGCTTTCCCTGAGCCTGATCAAGTCATCCCAGGTGCTCTTTAATTACAGGCAGTTTCGCGCTTTTGTGGCCCGGGTTTTAGAAAAAGACCGTAAAACGCTATCCCTGATTAATGCTGTTGTCTTAATTCTGGGCACCGGCACAATTTTAATGGGCCTTTTCCTATATTAAGGAGGCAGAAAAAATGAATTACTTCACAGTGCTTGGATTTGTTTTCGGCTTGGCCGCTTTCAGGAAACATTAAGTTTAACAGAACCTGTGATCGTGCCTTTATAATAATTTTCGGACTGGTATAATGTTATATGGTGCAGGTTTAGCCTGCCGGATCAAAAGAAAAAGGCGGCCTTAAATATGACCAAAATTATAATCGTCTTAGCATCATTTCTGCTGGTAACCGGTGCAAGCTCAATAGGGGCTGCTTCAGCTGAGGAACTTGATACCGATGCTATAGATGCCTATATTGAAAGTGAAATGCGGGCCTCCCGCCTGCCGGGTCTCGCTCTGGGGATTATCCAGGATGGTGAGATCGTTTATCTTAAGGGATATGGAAGCGCCGGCAGGGGAGAACCGGTAACCCCCGAGACCCCTTTTATAATCGGTTCCCTGAGCAAATCTTTTACTGCTGTGGCCGTTAAGCAGTTAGTTGAGGCCGGGAAGCTTGAACTCGATGCCCCGGTGCAGGGCTACCTGCCCTGGTTCACCATGGCCGGCGATTATGACCCCGGTGAAATAACAGTGCGCCACCTCCTGGTGCAGACCAGCGGCATTCCCAATTTGGCCGGAGTCACCACCCTGGCTGAAGACAGTGCCAGAAGCCTGGAACAAGAAGTGCGGGACTTAAATGCTACCGCCCTGGAACACAGGCCTGGTGAAGCTTATATATATTCCAATGCCAATTACCTCATTTTAGGCCTGCTCATAGAAGAAGTTACCGGCCGGAGCTACTCCGACCCTGTGCGCTCGGAAATACTTGATCCCCTCGACATGGGAAACAGCTACCTTTCCAGGCAGGAGGGTGAAGCCGGAGAAATGGCTGCCGGACATGTGCGCTGGTTCGGATTCACTTCGGAAACTGATGTCCAGTACCTGGAAAGCTCCCTGCCCGCCGGTTTTATTATTTCCAGCGCCGAAGATATGTGCAACTACCTGCTGATGCACCTGAATCAAGGCCACTATGGCGGCGTAGAGGTTCTTTCCAAAGAAAGTATCGAAACAATGTACCAGCCCGGCGCTGCAACAGATGAAGGCGGATATGCCATGGGCCTTTTAAAAAGAAAAGCCGGCGATACTACCATTATGAACCATGACGGCTCCACGCAGGGCTTCAATGCCGCAATGGCCTTTTCACCTGAAGAACAGTGGGGTGTTGTAGTCCTTACCAACACCAGCGGCCAGATCGAAATACCGGCCGGCGCCATTACTATGGGCATGGCAGATTTCCTGATGGGAAATGAACTGCAGAACAATTCCAGGCTGCCATTTGTTATTTACCTGGCCCTGGTCTTCGTCATCATGGCCCTGCTGGCGTTGGCGATCCGCTCTATAATAATCCTGCCCCGCAAATGGGGGCAAAAACTTAAAGCAACCCGTCCCCGGGGGTTCTTCAGCCTGATCTGGAAGGTGGCCCTGCCGGTACTGCTTGAACTGCTGGTGCCATTTATGATTTTGTTCTATATCCCGGCCGGGGCCGGATTCCCGGTCTGGCAGCTCCTGGCCCTGTTCCACCCGGACCTGGTTTACGGGCTGCTCCTGCTGGCAGTGGTGATGCTCTTTAAAGCTCTCTGGCGCAGCTACCTGGCGGTGAAACTGCTTTCTGCACCGGCCTTGACATAGAGAAACAAACTTTAAAAAGTCGGATTTACAAAAACTCCCGCTTCATTTTGGATCAGATGAGGCGGGAGTTCATCATAAGCAGGTTTTTTTAAGGCCTGTTATCCTGCTCTTTGAATTTTCTTCCGGATTTTACCACTGGACCTTGAAAAAGTTGGCCTCCTGCTCGTATGGCTTAACCAGCTCTTCCAGGTGCTTGATTTCTTCAGCGGGCAGTTTCTCAAATTCGGCGGCAATCCGGGCATTCTCATCCACTTCAGATTCACTGGAAATTCCGACAATAGCAGTGCTGATGGGGAAGGAAAAGACATAGTCCAGGGCCTGCTTCATACCCGGCAGGCCATCTTCCCGGAAAATCCGGCCCCTGGCGGTGACTTTCATGGCTATGATGCCCATTTCTTTTTTTGCCGCTTCCTGGAGCAGCTGATCCTGGAAGGGGGAGTAGTGGATATCCCCGGCGTTAAGGCTCATTAAAAGGCAGTCAAAGGGATATTCATTAATGCCCCGCAGTAAAACCCCGGGGTCTTTGTGCCCTGTAATCCCAACATGGCGAATTACCCCCTCCTCTTTGAGTTTTTCTAAGGCTTTAAGGGCCCCATCTCCTGCAAAGATTCTATCCAGGTCTCCGGCAGCCCGCACGTTATGTAACTGGTAGAGGTCGATATGATCGGTGCGCAGGCGTTCCAGGCTTTGCTCAATCAGCCGCATGGTCCCGTCATAACTGCGGTCGCCGGTTTTGGTGGCCAAAAATACTTCATCCCGGCGGTACTCCATCACCCGGCCAATATTAGTTTCACTGCCGCCGCCGCCGTAAGTCGGAGCGGTATCGATGTAGTTAACACCTTTGTCAATAGCCCTGTTGATGATCGCTTCCGCTTCATCGGCCCGGCCCGATTGTTCCACAGTCGCTTCACCGCCCAGGCTGAAAAGTGAGACTGCATATCCGGTTTTGCCCAGTGTTCTGCGGGGAATCATCTCGTTTCCCTCCTCGGTTTTGGCTTTTTCCTTCTCTTCTTTCCTTTGCTCCTCTTCTTTCGCCCTATCTTCTCCCACTTCAAGGTCATGTTCCTCCGCTTTTTCAGGAGAAACTTCTTCCTCTTCTCCCCATAAACGAAAAACAAGTCCGCCTAAGCCGACAAAGATGAAAATTGCGGCCAGCCAGCCAACCAGTTTCTTAACAAAGCTTCGGCGATTCATATTACGGTCCTCCTCGTGATATTACAATTGCGATGTCATTACTATAACATTAATTTCCGGGTTTTTCACCCTATAAGGTTGCAGATACAAAACCGCTTTTCTAATCGCCATGAAAACCCGGTCGGAATCAGATTAATAATTAAAGACTAAAATGCAATCAGCCTGTTTCCGGAGCCTGCTGATACCTGCGCTTTTCAAAAGCAACGGCCTCGGTTTGAACGATCCCCCTCAAAAGCCGACCCAGGATATCTGAACCGGTGATCACTTTTTTCTGCTCCCCCCAGAGCAGGACAATATCTTCATCAATCACATCATCTTCACTGTGCCTGGGGTTAACCTTGAGGCGGGGAATTACATTTCCGAGAGGGGTTTGATCATCCCTGATCATAATGGGACGGTGGCAGTGCCGGTAAGGGTTGAAGCGAACCATGTCAAAGAGGGCATTGCGAATAAATTTATCGGAGTTTAAAACCATCCTGGGCTCGCCGGCAGGATCGAGCAAAATAATCCACTTTTTACCTGAAGATTCGACCTGCCTCAGGAATTCATCATCGGGGCTTGACCTGATCTCTGGAAACAGAGGCCTTGTTCCTTCAAATTCGATAGAAAGGATGCTCTCCGGATCGATAATTTCTCCTTCTTTAGCCAGGGGCAAATCATCCAGGGCCAGGAAGTTCAAAGCTCCCTTCCCTTCCATCTTTTCTATATCGGTTTCCAATGACTCCATATGCAGGGTGATCAGCTCCCGCAGATCTTTTTCCCTGAAATAAGGGATGGCTTCCTTGCCAAGCCACCGGTCTAAGACCAGGGCTGTCGGTTTAGCGACAGGATAAAGCAGAAGCTGGTAAAAACGGAGCAGGGGCGATAAAAAAGAGGCTACTTTTATGGCATGCCTGGAAAAGTAAGCCTGGGGAATTATTTCGCCGACAATGGTAATCAACACCGTGGAAAAAAGAAAAGCCATCACGCCGGTCAAGACGGACCCGGAAAGCAGGGCCAGGAGAACGTTTACCGCAACGTTGGCCCAGAGGATCGTTACCAGCAGGAAATTGGAGTCTTCTCTCAGGTCCAGCACCCGCCGGGCATGGCGATCGTTATTGCCTGCTTCCATTTCCAGCCGCAGTTTACTGACACTGAAAAAGGCCAGGTTCAAACCGGATAACATTGCCGACTGCGATAAACAAAGGATAATGCCGAGCCAAATAAACATAATCATTACTATTCCCCCGCTCATGTCTTTCAAGTATCATCTGACATTGAAACCGGCAAAAAGAAACATAACTAAATGATCCCGTCCGGTTAATTGCTTACTACAACATTCAATTGAAGAATCCCATTTCCTTTTCTTTTTGTGATAAGACCATAGCGTTTTAGGCTTGCCAGGCCGGCCCCCCTTTTAATCGCCCTGGCCTTTATACCTGCCTCCCTGGTGGCAGAAAAAAGTTTCCCTTTTAAAGGGAAAGCTTGATTCTTAGACGAAATCTTTCCTTACAACATGATTACAGGAGTGATATATTTGATGAAAAAATATGGATTTAATCTGCCGACCAGGATTGAAGTGGCGGCCGGTTTGCTTAAAGACACCGGCCCGCTGGTCGGGGAAGTAACAAGCGGGAAGAGGGCCTTTTTAGTCACCGATCCGGGAGTAAAAGAAGCCGGCCTTGCCGATCGAGCAGGATCTTCCCTGGCTGACGCCGGTTTTGACTGCTCCATATTTGATAATGTCAAGCCCAACCCCAGAGATACAGATTGCGAGGCAGGCGGAGAAGAAGCGCGGCGGTTTAAAGCCGATATCATTGTCGCGGTAGGAGGAGGCTCGGTCATAGATTCAGCCAAGGCCATCGCTCTTTTGCAAACTTATGGCGGCCCTCTTGTATCCTACGAAGGAAGAGGCACCGTTCCAGGGCCTGTAACGCCCCTGGCTGCCGTGCCGACCACGGCGGGAACCGGCTCGGAAGTAACCCGTTCAGCGGTGATCACCGATACGAAGCGCCGTTTTAAAATGGGCATTAAAGATGTCAGGCTGGCCCCCGAACTGGCCCTGATCGACCCCGAAACCACCTACAAACTACCCCAAGGATTGACGGCTTCCACGGGGATGGACGCCCTGGTCCATGCCATAGAAGCCTACACCTGCCGTGCGGCCAATCCATTTTCTGACGCCCTGGCCCTGGCCGCCATTGAAAAGATATTTCCCGCCCTTCCTACTGCTGTCCGCGAAGGCGGCAATAAACAGGCCCGGGACGACATGATGATCGGCTCGGTTATAGCTGGAATCGCTTTTTCCCATGCCGATGTGGGGGCCGTCCACTGCCTGGCGGAAGCTATCGGCAGCCTTTACGACACCCCGCACGGGGTGGCAAACTCGATCTTTTTGCCGTCAGTTACCGCCTTTAATGCTGAAGCCGATCCGCAGCGCCATGCCCGTATTGCCGCAGCCTGCGGTCTGGAAGTAAAAAATATGGAGGCCGAAGAAGCTTCCCGGCTCCTGGTTCAAATGCTGGCCGAATTGTCTTCAGAAATTGGCATCCCCACATTAAGCAGCCTTGAGCAGGTAAACCCGAAAGATTTTGAGCACCTGGCCGAGTTATCTGAAATTAACGGATCAACGCCCAGCAACTGCCGCTTTATTGATAAAGAGGCTTACTTGAATATTTTACAGGACTGCTACAAGAGCTGAGAGCATCGCGCGCCGGTTCACGAACCGGACGCTTGAAGGCAGCGGCCGGAAGACTGGAGGCAAAAACTGCAATGAAACCTGCAAAACCAGATCAAAGTATACCGTACGGCGCCTTTGCTGAGATATATGACCGCCTCATGTGCTCGGTGGACTATGAAGCATGGGCCGACTATGTAGAACAGCTGCTTGCTAAGGCCAATAAAAAGCCCAAAACCCTGGTCGACCTGGCCTGTGGTACGGGCAGTTCCACCCTGCCCTTTGCCAGGAGAGGTTACCGCACTGCCGGGGTAGACCTCTCAGCGGAAATGCTAAGCCAGGCCCGGCAAAAAACGGCCCAAAACAATCTCCAGGTGGAATTCTTCCAGCAGGATCTCCGCTGCCTTAATTTACCCGGCCGCTTTGACCTGGCCGTTCTTTTCCAGGACGGCCTGAACTATATTTTAAATAAAGAGGAACTTTTCCTGGCTCTGGGCAAAATAAATGCGGTCTTAAATGACGGAGGCCTTTTTATCTTCGATCTGACCCGCCCGGGACTGCGCTGCGCAAATCAAAACGGCAGCTGCTGCTGCGCCGAGATGGAAGAGCTCACTTTGATTATGGAAAGTTACTTTGCTGGCGAAGAAGACCTCTGGTCGGCCAGGCTGACCGTTTTCCAGGAAGTGAAACCGGGCCTCTTTAGAAAATATGTGGAGGAACACCGTGAAAAAGACTATACGCCGGAGCTGGTGAAAGATCTGCTGGGCAAAGCCGGCTTCACTGTGCCGGGCATATACGCCAGCTTCAGCCTTGAACGGGGGAGCAGTTCGGACCAGAAACTGACCTTCCTGGCGGAAAAAGGATCAGAACCATGATTTTAAGCTGTCAGGGGACGTTTATCCTGTTTATAACCTGTATTCGAGAAAACAAACATTGAACGGCAGGTGGGAAAATGTTTTTCGGCCGGTCTCTTTAAAACCAAGCTCTTTATACCAGTTTTTGAGAATCCTGTGTTCGTCGATAATGGCTACCGAAACTTTTAAACCACCGCATTCTTTAACCCGCTTGAAAGCATCCCGGACCAGTTGTTTTCCCATTCCCCTGTGCCTCGCTTCCGGGACAACGGCCACCCTCTCCAGGTAATAGAGCCCGTCACCGGCCTTTTCAAGGGCATAACAGCCAAGCAGTTTCCCCCGCTCGTAGCAACCGTAATATTTAATACTTTTGGCCTCTGCGCCCTTGATCAAGTCTTCCTTTTTTATAAAAGCAGGGTTGGTAGGGGCATTTTGCGGGGTAATATTAAATTCCTCCGCCACGGTCTGAAAAGCACTCCTGATCACTGCCGCCAGTTCCCCTGCCTTGGTGGGCAAGTCAATCTCTGTTATAACCATCATAAGATTCCTCCTGACCCGGCAAAAAAGCGGCAAACCAGTTTTATTCCCTTTGATCTGAGGTGCGCTTTGATAGAATCATCTTTACTGCTGCCCGCTGTCTCGGCTCCCAAAAAGCCGTTCTTCTTCCTGTAAGGCCTCCTGGACCTCTTTTTCCGGGTAACCCCAAAAAGCCAAAACAGCTCCAATACTGGACAGAGAAACCAGGAACAGGGTCAACTGCACTCCCAGGGGATTAGCAATGTCCCGGCCAAAGGTAGATACCAGAAAACCAAACACTCCACCGGCAATAGCGATAGTTATTTTTAAGGGGACCGCCCGGGCCCCAAAAAAGCTCGCTTCCCGGCGGCCGCCCGTCTTAACCGCCTGGGAGCGGGCAATTTCAGCTATGGTTGGGTTGATCAGAATACTGAATGCCGCCGTAGGTATCCCCGCCAGGGCGAAGAGGCCCACGCCCAGGTAGAAAAAAACGCCGGTCATATTGAAGCTGAGCAGGAAAATCGCCATGGAACAGAAAGCCAGGACCAGCGCCGAGAGGGTCAGGATCCTGATTTTGCCCCTTTTCTTGGCGGCCGCATTGATAAAAGGAAAGGCCACCAGGGCACTGCCAAAAACAAGGGCGGCCAGCACAGTCATGAACCGCTGTTCCTGCCTGAATATGACCACCGTGTAGTAAAGCATACCCAGGGTCACCAAGTTCATGGAAAACTGCATAAATATTTCCCCGAGCACGAAACGGCGAAAAGGTCGCACCTCGAGGACCTGGAGCAGTGACTTTTTAAGCCCCAGCCGGCCAGAATTTACGGGCCGGCAGTGTTCAGACTCTTTAAAACTTAATCCGGCCAGTAAAAGCAAAACCAGGGATGGGACAGCAGCCCCGGCAACGGCAAAGCGGTAGGAAGCGCGAAGGCTGATTCCGGCCTCCTGGAGACGGCTGACCACTTCGGGGAAAATTACAGTTATAAGGACCATCCCCGCCAGGCCGAACAGGGCTACCAGGGTGGAGAGGTTGATCCGGGTGGCATCGGTATGGCCCAGTTCCGAAAGCAGTGACAGGTAAGGATTGACGTAAGCGGTAAAAGCAATATAAAACAAGCTCATCATCAGCGCCAGCCAGATCCCGTTAATGAGGTGTTCCTGGCCGGGATAGGGCGGATTAAAGTTAAGGACGGTAAAAGCAGCCAGGGGCAGGGCGCTTAAAAGCAAAAAGGGCTTGCGCCGGCCCAGCCCCAGGCGGAGGTTATCGCTCATGGTCGCCACCACCGGGTCAGCGGCGGCATCAAAAATCCGGCCCAGGGCCAGGGCCGCCCCCAGAATAGTAACCAGGCCCAGGAAGGTTTCTTCCGGCACCAGGTTAGGAAGGTTATACTCCCGGGGCGGCAAAAAGTAAAAAGGGACATAAAGCAGGATTAACCTTTCCAGCATGGTAAAAGCAGCGCTGCCCCCGGCATAAGTTACCTGGGCTCTTTTCGTCAAAGTGGCGACCATATCTTCTGCCAAAAGAACCCTCCCTTCCGCATCTCAGCTCTTTAAATGGCCATGGCAGGAACAGTCATCACCGGTGGCGAATTTCTTTAGCTGCATGAGAATTTTATGAAATCGGCCCCCGATTGATCAGCTCATAAGTTTTATTATTGCTATTATAACAAAGTGGTGAACCGGCGGTAATGGAAAGTAAAAATTTTAAGGAAATACTTGATCAAAGCTGGCAGCATCGCCTTCAGAAGCAATTTCCAGAAGCGGAGTTATTGTTATCTGAGGCCATGGAGGACTACGGCCCGGGCAGTTTTGAACACAACACCCTCAAAGCAAACCTGGCTGATGTCCTGATGCGCCAGGGAAAAACCAAAGAAGCAAAGCAAACTGCCCTGGAGGTCCTGGAAGTAGACCCGCACCAGGTCACCGCCCTGACCGCGCTGGGAATGGCCGCCCTGGACAGCAATGCTGCAAAAGAAGCTGTCGACAACCTGCAAAAAGCATGCCGCCTGGCCCCCAACGCTTTCAGGTTCGGCCGCCTGGCCCGAGCCCTGGAAATGGATAAAAAAGAACAGGAGGCCCTAAAAGTATTAAAAGAAGCCCTCCAAAAATATCCCCAGGACGGTTACCTCTTGAAGCAATTTGCTTCTTTGCAAAAAAGAATCGAACCCGGGGAACCGGCCAAAACGGCAGGGCAAGGCTTGCCTGCAGGGGCCCTTTCCGGTGTTTCCACAGAAGAGGATTTTCTGTCTTACGCCGAACATATGCGATTAAAGCTGGACCGCCTGGAGCCACAGGAGGCGGTTTCACAGTTGCAGAAAATTATTAAGGTCGGTCAAAGGAAAAATAATCCCCATCTTCACCTGCTCCTGGGTGATCAGCTGCGCCGGGCCGGCGATGAAGCTGCCGCCGCTGAGGCCTACCGGAAGGCGCGAGAACTTGATCCGGAAAACCTGCTCGCCCTTTCCCAGCTCCTCTTTTCTTACCGGCGCCTGGGCAAAAAAGAAGAGGCCTGGCCTTTGTTAAAACTGCTTCTCTACCGCCGCCCCGGGAACAAGACGGCCAAATCCTCACTGCTCAAAGACGCCGTGGAACTGGGCAAAGAAAAAGAAACCGCCCTTTATTTTGAAGAACTGCTCCAGAAATACCCCCAGCGCAAGGAATTTTACGGAGCAATCCGGAAATTAATGAAAGCGGCCGAACCTAAAGAGGAAAACAGTCAGGAGGATTGAAGAAGATGAAGGTTGGCGAACTGGTTCATATTCCCCCGGTGCGCACCGTTATCCGCCTCGCCGACTTAGGCGACAGCAAGCTGCGCCGGCATATCATTGAAACTTTCATCCTCACCAACGAGGTTTCTTTTGCCCTGACCAATATCCTTGACAAGGTTGCTTCCCCGGAGGGCAGAGGGTTTTTTGTCATCGGCAATTATGGATCCGGGAAATCGCACCTGTTGAATGTTTTGAGTTTGACGCTCAGCGATCCGGAGGCCCGCCGGAGCTTCATTCAAACCTGCCGGGAACATCGCCCGGCCGCTGATAAATTGCCCCCACTGCTCAAACAAGCATCCACCCTTAATCCTCTCGTCGTTGAAATCTCCCTGGTGGAACACAGCAACCGGGAATATTTAGAAGAAATTGTTCTGAAACAAATAGCCACCAGGCTTCAGGCTAACGCTCAATCCGCGGAAAGATCAGAAAAAAGTGCCGAAGCCCCGGCCGATCTCCTGGAGCTGCCGCGGCGGGAAGCTTTCGCAAAGCTCAAACAAAGCCTGGAATATAGCGGGTTCGGCGGCCTGGTCCTGCTGATTGATGAACTGTCCGAGTTCCTGCGCTCTAAAGAAAATGCTCGCGCCTACAACGAAGACGTCCGCTTCCTGCAATACCTGGGAGAATTCGCCGAAGCCATTCCGGCCTGGATCATAGCTACGATGCAGGAAAACATTGAAAATACCGGCTCTTTATCCGGGGAATTGCTGCATAAAATCAAGGACCGCTACCCGGTTCGATTCTATCTTTCCGGTGAACATGTTAAAAAAATAGTTTCCGGGCGCCTGGTCCGCAAGAAAGAAGGGGCGGACCGGGCTTTAACGCAAATCCTGGGCCAGCTGGAAAATGCTTTTGACGGGCTGCCTTTTTCCCGGGAAGATTTTTTCGAGCTTTATCCCGTTCACCCCTCCACGGTCGATCTTTTAGATGAACTGCGCCCTCTTTTCTCCCAGCACCGGGGCGTCATTGATTTTATTCATCATCGCCTGGCCGGCGACCCTGCCAGAGGCATTGACCCTTTCCTGGAGCAGCCGGCCACTGAACTGCTTACCCCCGACTATATTTTTGACCATTTTCGGGATCGGCTGCGTGAGACAGTGGAAACGAGCCCCTACAGCGAACAGGTTTTCCATTATTATGAGCGGGAAATAAAAGGCATTTTCAGCGATCAGGAAGATGCGGCAATCGCTTTGCGCCTGCTTAAGCTGCTGATCCTCGGCGCCCTGGCCCGGGCCCCGAAAAATTTTACGGCCGGGGAACTGGCCCGGCTGCTCCTGCATCGTTACAGCGGCCTCGAAAGCCAAATCAACTACGACTATATCCACGAAATAATGGAGAAGCTGCATGCCCACGGGGCCTACATTTCCGCCCGGGAAACAGATTCGGGGGATAGCAGTTACTCTGTCGATCTTAAGGCCGATGTTACTGTCTTAATGAAAAAAAAGCTGGAGAATATTAATAAATCGCTCCATGAAAATGACCCCGCCACTATTGAAGGCCTTCTGCCCTGGCTTGAAGAAGCCTCCCTGCCTCTTAAAATGCTGCAGCAGGAACCGTTTCAGGATCTGGAGATAACCTGGCAGAATACCGGGCGCTCCGGAAAACTCATTTTTAACTCGCCTGCGGCCATTTCGAAAGAACTGCGCACGGAACTGCGCGAAGAGTTATTTAACCGGGAAACTGACTTTCTTTTTTTCATCATCCCTCCCTTTTATGCCGGACAGGACTATACCTTTACTTCGTGGCAGGCAGTTTATGAAGAGTTCGATGCTGAACTGCGCCAGTGTGTCGGGCTTTGGATGCCCCGGGAAATAACCGGCGGAGAAGAAGAACAGCTCAGGCGCGCCTACGCCTACCGGATTTTACAGGAAGAGTATTCTGCCGACAACAGCCCTACGGGCAGGCAGATCAAGAAGCAGGTCGATATGGTGCTGGCCGAAGAAAAAGGAGCGGTCAAAGAAATCTTCCGCAAAATCTATTATCAGGGGCGGCTCCGGGCCGGGGATCATATGCCCACTCCGGCGTCATTTGGCTATATGACCTTTAAAGAATTGGTCTCTCAGCTTGGATCAGAAATCTTGAAAAAACGATTCCCCCGGCACAGTGAAATTATGCCGGCCAGTGACCACCAAACCGGCAGCCTGATGCAGCGGACCCTCGACATCCTCTTTTCTCCCCAGCTGGAACAGGAAGAGCTGGAACGGGGCACAAAAATGATGCTTGATACCTACCTGGGTCCCCTGGGCCTGGCCAAAAAGAAAGGCCGCTATTATCAGCTGGAAATAAGCCCTAAAACTTCGCCCCTGGTGAAAGAATTTATGGCCCGAATTCCCGAAGACGGGCAAATATCACTTCAGCGCCTCTACTGGCACCTGCGCAAAGGACCCTTTGGCCTTAACGCAACCTGTTTCCAGATCCTCGGGACAGCGGCGATCTTGAGCGGAGCTGTTTCAGCCTACCAGGGCGGGAAAAAGCTGGCCCCGTCTCAGGTCAATTACTACCGCTTCTGGAAAATCGAAGCCCTGGGGCCGGGAACCTTAATCAAGCCTGAACTGCAAAAAGTTATGGAAGAACTGCCCTTCCTTCCGGCAAAGCTGCGCAGCGGACCACTGACCTTTAGCGCCCAACAGCAGGCCTGGGAAGAAATAATTGCTTTCAAAGTCGAATGGACTCATAAAACGGCAGAGATCAAAAAGCGGATCGAGCAGTTAAAAAAATATCCTTTCTTCTCTACCATTAACTGGGACCACCTGGTTAAAACAGCAAATCGATTCAACTCTTTCCTCGATGAGATAAAAACTTCCTATGCCTCCCGGGAAGGTTTGGAACGTTTCCTGGCCGCCTGTCAGTCATCACCCCTGGTTGGCGATGACTGGCACCGTTTGAAAGCGCTTGAACAATTCTTTGATGCTGATCTGCCGGAGATCATGCGCCTGGGACACTATGTTAAAAATGACAACCTGGTCCTTCCCGAAGGGAAACAATACGCTCAATTGCGCAAGCGTTACCGGCTGGTAAGGGAACTGCTGGAAGAAGAAACCCTTTTATGGGAAGAAAAGCACCGGGAGAGGCTAAAGCGTGAATTTAAACAGTTCCGGGAAGAATATATTAATCTTTATCTGTCCGAGCACAAGCAGGCAGTAGGGCTGGAGCGGATGAAGCCTTACCGGACTATCTTAGAAACCGAAGCTTACCGCCTCCTTGATCAGCTTGGTAAAATTAATGCCGTGGTCGTAGAAGAAGACATGGTCAATATTAACCGTCGCCTCTCGCAAGCCCTGGAAAGGGAGTGCCACCGGGCCGATGAAATGATTCTGGAGGAACAGCCACTTTGCCCCTGTGGATTCGTACTGGGCGAAAAAATCGATCTGCCGGATCAAGCCGACCTGGAAAACCAAATTTTAAGCGGGATCAGGGCCTACATCACGATCCTTCAAAAACCGGAACAAAAACAGAAGCTTCTTGCCCATACCGAACATCTCGAACTTGTCGGCAGGCGCCGGGAAGCAGAACCTTTACGAGACCTGCTCACAATAAATATTGGCCCGGAGGATAAGGGGGGCATCAAAGATTCCAGCCTGGTAAAACAGCTTAACAAACTGCTTAACCAGAATACGATCATCCAGATAAACCGGGCCCTTACCGGCGATGCAATGATTGCCGAGCGCCCGGTGGAAAAATTACAGGACATGCTCTCAGATAGGGTTTTTAATAAAACCCAGTTGGAAGAACTCTTTCAAAAATGGCTGGCCGGAGAAGATGCAAAGCCGCCTGACTATATCCGGGTCACCCGCCGGGAAGAAACGGCGCTGATCAGCCGGGAAAGCGGCCCGGACTGGCCAGAGCAGGCCGGGCGGGAAGCCCGTTCGCTGCTGGAGGAAAAATTCCCCCGCCTGATAAGCTTATCGGCCTCAGTCCCGGAAACAGAGATCATCGCCCTGGCCATGCTGTGGGGATGGCTTAAATATCACGGTCCCTCAGTCAGCCCCGAGGCGCCAACCTATGAACCCTTGGAAGTTTTTGAGCAGCTGCTTCACGGGCAGCCAGAACCCTTAAAAGAGGGTTGGCAGCACTATCAGCAGGACCTGGCAGCAATGGGAGAAAGCTTATGGTCAGGTCCAGAAGATCTATCGGAAGATTTTCTGGCCCGGGCGGCAGAACAGGGCAATGAAATCGTCTCCGCCGATCAGCTCTTGGAGAGCTATTACCACTTTGGCGGCATATCATCGCACCAGTTTGAAACCCTGCTGCTATTAATGACCGATGAACCTTTTTTCCCGGCAGTGAGCGAGAACCTGGCCGCTAAACTTGCCGCCAGGATTACAGCCGAGGAGTCGGCCCCGCAGTTAAACATCATGGCCGGAATGCTGGGTGAAGTATTAAAAAGAGGGCCGGAAACCCTGCCCGGCCTGAGTGCTCTTCACCGCAACAGCAAATATAAGTCCCTGGAAGCGCTCCACACTCTGGCTGAATGCAACCGAATTTTGCGCGAAACTGAACGGGCAGCTCAAAATCCTCCCGGTAACGATAAAGGCTGGGAGAGGCTGTACCGTATGCTGGCCCCTCTTGAATTATCCCTGTGGCAGCTTACAAAGGAACCGGCCAAAAGTTTAGTTCCGGAAATTACCGTAAAAAGGTGGTTCAGGCATTATGCTTCTCTGATGGAACCCCTTTCTGAAGCCTTTGCCGAGCACTACCAAAAAGATGCTGTAACCAGGAGACAAACCCTGGCTGAACTGTTCCGGCGCCTGCCGGGATGGACAGCAAAAGAAAGCAGCGGCCGCGGTGTTTACCTGGCCATCCTGGACGGCGCCCGCCTTGACACCTGGGACGCCCTCCTTGAACAAGGGCTGGGTGCAGGCGGCCACAACTTCAGGGTCCTGCGAGAAGGGCTTCTCTGGGCCCTCCGGCCGACCATTACTGAAGTCCAGCTGCAGTCTTTGAAAGAAGAAAACCTGCTTGGCCATATCCTTTACCTGGATGATAAGATGGTGGAAGAGTTAGTTTCAGATCCGAACGCTTTTCTTGAAGCTGTGGACAACTCCCGGCTGTGCCGCAGCCATGGTCAATCCTTGAAGGCAATTAAATATAACTTTATCGATGATAAGATTCATGCTTCCCGGGACAACCTCCCGCAGCTTTTAGACGAACTGCTGATGCACAGTCGTAAAAAGCTGGTCCCCCTTTTAAGATACCTCCCGGAGGGTTCATTGTTAATGATCGTCTCCGACCACGGATTTAAGACAAACTTCTACCGCGATCACAACAATAAAGAAGAGCCCCTCTACCTGCACGGTGGCGACACCTTCTTCGAAGTTCTGACCCCCTGGATTTTATTGAAAAAACAGTAAGGCAGTTCAAAATATCCTCGAACTGCCCCTTTAAATTTGTCCGGTTTTAATAGTTTATGCCGCTTACTCAATAATCATTGAGTCATTGCTTTCATCCCAGCTCAGGCCTTTATCAATGCTAAATTCCTGCGGCTCCTTAAGCATGGGATAAACTTTAAGTTTTTTAGCTTCCAAATCAAGAGTATACTTGGTAATGTTATCGGCTATCTTATTTTCTTCCTCTGCGCTGCCTTTGTATAAACTGATCATGCACATTGACAATTAAACCTCCTGTTTTTCGGCTTTGAGCCTGGTTAATACCCGGACTCCTTTCAGGGCCTCTGAGAAGCTTTTCATTATAATTATAGATCTTTTTGGAAGCAGGGAAAAGGATTTATTACTGACCAGCTTCCGGTTGTGAAGTCCTGAGGCCAGCATTTTTTCCGGGTCCTATAAATGCAACCGTTTTTCTGTTATAATTATTTATGATAGCGGTCATAAATAAGGCCGGAAAAAAACTTAATCTTGCCCTGGTAAACATGATCCCCGGGTATCAGAATGCAGGGCAGGTTGCGCAAAAAGGGAGATTTATGAAGTGAATACTGATTTAATGGGAGCCTTAATTTTACTGGCTTATTACCTGATCGTGGTGGCCCTGATGCCAATTATGCTCAGATACTGGTTTGGGGTTCCCAAGGAATACATCCGCAAAATTCATCATGTGGGTTACAGCATGTCCATTTTTATACTCCTGCATTTTTTCAGCACCTGGTATATGGCTGTTGGGGCTGCCTTTTTGCTGGTTTTGGTTGGTTATCCCGCCCTGTTGTTAATCGAAAAAACATCGTTCTATCAGAGACTGTTTGTAGACCGCACCAAGGGCCGGGGCGAACTGAGGAAACAGCTGCTCTATGTCCAGCTCAGTTTTGCCCTCCTGATTTTTATCTTTTGGGGCCTGCTTGGAACCAGCTGGCATTTCATCACCGCCGTTGCTGTAATGGCCTGGGGCTTCGGTGACGCTGCCGCCGCCCTGGTCGGAAAAGCGATAGGGCGCCGTAAGGTAATCAACCGTTACATAGAAAAAGCGAAAACTCTCGAAGGAACTGCGGCTATGATCATAGCCGCCAGCCTGGCCCTCTTTCTAACTTTAATCTTCTATGCCGGCCTGCCCTGGCTGTCAAGCCTGCTTATATCTTTAATAGCGGCACCGGTATGCGGTATCGTGGAGCTTTTTTCCAGGAAAGGTCTGGACACCCTCACGGTTCCGATCACCACCTCTCTAGTTATCTTCCCCCTGATCTATTTATTCATGTTCCTGGGATGGTAAATCAATATGAAGAGCCTTTCAGAAGATCAGGTGGCAAGGCGGGAAAAAACATTAATCACAGCCTTGCTTCTGAGCATGTGGGCTCCCCTGACCACCGGCATTGCCGTCATCTTAAGCCGCTCGAACACCCAGCTGGCTGATTTTATTCGCCGCACCGTGGAATTAATCGCCATGTTTATCTCCTGGCGTGTTTTTCGCTACGTGGAAAAAGGCCGGGACGTGGACGCTGAGCAAAAGGCCCGGCTGGAAAAAATCGCCGGGCTCAGCGTGGCGGGGGCTCTCGGTATCTCCGGCATAATTATGTTCATTATCACCGGAACCAGGATCGACACCTTTGAGCCGGGCGGAAATGTCTATCCGGGGCTGGCAATTGCCATCCTGGGGCTTGCCGTCAACTCCTGGTTCTGGAGGCGCTACGCGAAAATGACCGTCGAACATTATAACCCGGTTATAGACTCTCAGCGCCTGATGTACCAAGCCAAAGCCGTGGTCGATTTTTGCGTAATCCTGGCCCTTTCTGCAGTGGCTATTGCACCAACTGCTCCCGCCACCCGCTATATCGACGCCCTGGGCTCAGTAGCGGTAGCCTTTTACCTGATCTGGAGCGGAATCAACACCCTTAAGACTGCCCTTAAAAATCCACCATCGTGACATCCTCACGGGCCAACAGACCCCAGGCCTCGACCAAACACGGTTGACAGATCAAACGCCGGGACGATTCTCCTGTTGGCATATATTACATCCAAAGTAAATATTATTTGTTGCCAGACCCAAAAACCGTCCCTGTGTTAGTTTTTAGAGGGGCAGGATACAGCCCATCTCTTTTTCCAGGGCCCGCCTGAAAACCTCTTTCCCGACAACAACATCACAGACAGCCATGCCAATATTGCTGCAGACAATTAGTTCTTCGGGGGCTTCCCGGCCCGGGGTTGCTCCGGCTAAAACTTCACCGGTTTCACAGGTTATTTCCGGCAAACCCTCGGGGAAATAACCCATTTCGGCAAAAAGCCGGTGTTCTTCGGCGCTGTCGACGATATACTTGTCCGCCCTCCTGGCAGTGGCCGGATCCCAGAAAGTATTGAGGTCACAGGGCAGGATGGTCTGTCCGCTAGAAACCCACTCGTCTCTGACTACTGACAGCTGCTCCTGGAGGATTACCGTTGCCGAACTCATTACTTCGCAGTTTTTGGTTACAGTTTCGGGGTCTTTGCCGCGGATTATTTCGATATCGATTTGCGGTTGCACAGTATTGACCAGGTTCTCCATTGCTTCTTCACTTTTATCGTAAACATAGATCTTCTTGAGTTTTTCCAGGGTATGGACAACAAAGCGGCAGTGCTCAATGCCCTGCACCCCGCAGCCGAACATGCCGAAGGTTTCCGCCCCGGGATGTAAAGCCCGGGCAGCCAGGACGGTTACAGCCGGGGTGCGCATGGCCGTAATCCAGGTGGCGTCCATTATGGCCAGGGGACAGCCGGATTCCACATCATTTAAGGCCAGAAGACCGGTAGTCTGGGGAAGCTTGAACCTGGAAGGATTGGAAGGGTAACATTCGATCCATTTTAAACCTACCGCGTTTTCTGAAGGGACATAAGCAGGCATGGCATGGTAAAAGACCTCTGCATAAGGGTGGACTCCTATTTTAGCCGGCATTTCATACTCTTTTTTGCCGTGGGCTATCAGGGCGCTGCGGGTTAAAGCGAGGATGTCTTCGATTTGCACCCCGGTTTTAATGACATCTTCCAGGGTTAAGTAAAGGAGTTCCTTACCGATGTTGAGTTTCTGCAAAATCCAGTTACGTTCTTCTGCCGGGTCCATGGTTACACCTCCGATTATATTTTCAGGGCAGGTTTAAAATTCACAGGAATTAACCGTCCGGGGGAAGGGGATTACGTCCCTGATATTACCGACCCCGGTCAGATACATCAGAATCCTTTCAAACCCGAGCCCAAACCCGGCATGTTTGACTCCTCCGTACTTGCGAAGCTCCATATACCACCACAGATCCTCCCGGTTGATATTGAAGTTAGCCATGTTCTGTTCTAAAACTTCGGCCCTTTCTTCCCTCTGGCTGCCGCCGATAATTTCACCGACTCCCGGTACCAGAAGGTCCATGGCAGCTACTGTTTTTTGATCGTCATTAACGCGCATGTAAAAGGCTTTAATGTCCCTGGGGTAACCGGTAACAAAGACCGGTTTGTGATAAACTTTTTCGGTCAGGCACCTTTCATGCTCGGTCTGCAGGTCCCTGCCCCACTCTGCGGGGTATTCAAATTTTTGGTTTGTTTTCTTCAGTTCATCGATCGCTTCTGCATAGGTGATTCGGGCAAACTCCGCATTGACGATGTTTTGGAGCTTTTCTTTAAGCCCCTTGTCTACAAACTGGTTGAAGAAGTCCATCTCCGGTTCGGCTTTGTCAAGCAGGTAATTAATCAGGTACTTGACCATCTCTTCGGCCAGGTCCATGTTGTCGTTTAAATCGGCAAAAGCAATTTCGGGCTCAATCATCCAAAATTCGGCGGCATGGCGGGGAGTGTTGGAATTCTCGGCCCGGAATGTAGGGCCAAAGGTATAGACATTCTGGAAGGCCAGGGCAAACACTTCTGCTTCCAGCTGGCCGCTGACGGTAAGGTTGGTTTTTTTGCCGAAAAAATCGCCGGCATAATCAACTGTCCCGTGATCGTTGAGAGGCGGATGGACTGGATCGAGGGTGGTGACCCGGAATAATTCTCCCGCTCCCTCGGCATCGTTGGCTGTTATAATGGGAGATTGTAAATATACGAACCCTTTTTCCTGGAAAAATTGGTGAATGGCAAAGGCGAGCAGGGAACGAACCCTGAACACAGCATTGAAAAGATTGGTCCGGGGACGCAGGTGGGCTACTTCTCTTAAGAATTCCCGGCTGTGCCTTTTGGGTTGGATCGGGTAATCAGAAGGAGAGTCGCCTTCCAGGCGTATTTCAGAAGCTTTTATTTCAAAAGGCTGCCGGGCTCCAGGGGTCAGCACCAGTTTTCCGGTTGCGCTGACCGCCGAACCAACCCGCATGGCTGCCACCCGGTCATAATTTGATATAAATTCTTTTTCATAAACGATCTGGATTGTATTAAAATGAGTCCCGTCATTGAGGGCAATAAAACCAAAAGATTTTTGATCGCGGTTGTTTCTGATCCAACCGTTTATCATTACCTCTTTTTCAGCAAAACTATCGGCATCATTAACCAGTTGCCGGACTGTAACTTTATGCATCCTGATCCCCCTTAGTCATTTATAAGAATAAGTATATCGAAAAGCCGGTATCATGGAAAGGGTAAGATTTTTACGAGGGTAAGGTTTTATATGAGTGAGCCGGTAGGGCTGGATCAAATTCAGAGCTGAATTGAGGCCGTCAAGCAGGGCAAACACCGGTAAGAACAGCAACCGGTTTTCAATCAAGCCTAGTTCATCACGCTGAGATAGATTAGAACAGTCGCCACAGCTGATACTAAAACAATGGCGCCCAGGGCAAAAAGCATCTTTAGCTCGTTCTGGTTTTCCATCCTGGTTATGTTGCCCTTTGCCTGCCCTTTTCTTCATTTGGCTATATTTCTATTTTTGGAAAAAGGATATTTAGCCTTGTTCATCAACTGCAGAAGATATTCGTTCATTGATCCATCTTCCCCTTAGGCCGATTGTAGGAAAAACCTTTCACTCTAAAAAATATACCTTATAAGGCCCGCTTCGTTACAAATCAGTTAGCCTTTCTGTTTTATTTTGGCCCAGCTGTCTTTTAAAGGGACGATGCGGTTAAAAACCGGCTTACTGCCGATTGTGGCTACGGGATCATAATAGAAATAGCCTTTACGCAAAAACTGGAAGCGGGAACCGGGAGATGCTTCGGCAACAGCCGGCTCGGCGGGCACATTTTCACAGACCAGGAGCGATTGCGGGTTAATGTTAGCGGTAAAGTCGACCTCCCGCTCTTCTTCCGGGTTCTCAATAGTAAAAAGGTTGTCGTAAAGATTAACTTTAATCCAGGACGCATGTTCGACCGAAGTCCAGTGGATCACTCCTTTAACCTTTTTGCCGCTGGTGTCGGCGCCGCTTCTGGTTTGGGGATCGTAAGTGCAGCGCAGTTCGCTAATATTCCCTTCAGAGTCCTTGATTACATCTTCACATTTGATAATGTAGGCTCCTTTGAGGCGGACCTCCCTGCCCGGAGCCAGGCGGAAGAATTTTTTAGGCGGGTCCTCCATGAAGTCGTCCCGCTCAATATAGAGCTCTCCGCTGAAAGGCACTTCTCTGGTCCCGGCGCTGTCATTACCGGGAATATTTTCTATTTTCGTCAGCTCAGCTGCTCCGGCAGGCCAGTTTGTGATAACCACCTTGACCGGGTCAAGGACGGCCATTAAGCGCGGAGCCGAGGTTTCAAGCTCTTCCCTGATGCAGTGTTCCAGTAAAGCCAGGTCGGCAGTGCTGTCGGCCCGTGAGACTCCCACCCGTTCCTGGAAGTCGGCGATGGAAGCGGGGGTATAACCCCTCCTGCGCATGCCGGCAATAGTAGGCATGCGGGGATCGTCCCAGCCCCCGACAAATTTTTCTTCCACCAGGCGGCGCAGCTTACGTTTGCTCATTACTGTATAGGTCAGGTTCAGGCGGGCAAATTCAGTCTGCCGGGAACGAAAGTTGACCGCTTCCGGGTAGAGTTCAAGGGCATTTTCCACGATCCAGTCATAAAGGGGACGGTGATCGGTATATTCAATTGAACACAGGGAATGGGTGATTCCTTCATGGGCATCGGAAAAGGGGTGATCAAAGTCGTACATAGGGTAAATACACCACTTATCACCGGTGCGGTGGTGAGCGGCGTGCAGGATCCGGTAAATGACCGGATCGCGCATGTTCAGGTTGCCGGAAGCCATATCGATCCTGGCCCGGAGAACCCGGCTGCCGGTATCAAATTCGCCTTTGCGCATTCTTTGGAACAGGTCGAGATTTTCTGCTACCGGGCGGCTGCGATAGGGGCTTTCTTGGCCCGGTTCGGTGAGGGTTCCGCGGTATTCTCTAATCTCTTCCTGGCTTAAATCGCAGACGTAGGCGCGCCCGGCCCTGATCAGGCGGAGAGCAAATTCATACTTGACTTCGAAATAGTCGGAGCTGAAAAACAGGCGATCTTCCCAGTCGGCTCCCAGCCAGCGGATATCATCCATGATGGAGTCGACAAATTCCTGTTCTTCTTTGATCGGGTTGGTGTCATCAAAACGGAGGTTAAACTTGCCCTTAAATATTTTGGCCAGCTTGTAGTTCAGGATAACCGCCCGGGCATGGCCGATATGCAGGTAACCGTTCGGTTCGGGCGGAAAACGGGTATGCACGCATTTGTCTCCGAGCACCCCTTTTTCAAAATCTTCTTTGATCATGTTGTAAATAAAATTGGTCATTGCTTCAGGTTCGGTTTTTTCAGTCATGGCAATCCCCTTTTCAAATTCCCAGGCCCGGCCTGTGGTGCTTTGATGATCTTATCCGCTTTTAGAAGGCGGATATGCATTATTTCAACGGTTCTATATAAAAACCTTCCCCCGGGTGCCGAAAATTCTGCTGCTCGCTTTATGGCCTGTCCCGCCCCGGTTCATAGCCCATCTTCTTTAATTAACGCTTGCCCGAATAAAGGAACACAACAACCCCCAGCGTAAAGCAAAGAGTACCGGTAATCATCAACGGATCCCGATCCCGGATCGCAGCGGCAAGGTAAATAATGCCGCAAAGGAGGAAAAGCAACCAGGCTATCAATTGAATTCGCAGTTTCATTTAATTACTCCACAGTCACGCTTTTGGCCAGGTTGCGTGGTTTATCGACTGAAGAACCACGGGCAACAGCAGTGTAATAAGCAATCAATTGGGTGGGCACTACGCTTAAAACAGGAGCCAGGATATCGTTTACGGGGGGCAGATAAAATACAGCTTCGACCTGCCTGGACACATCGTCAAAATCCTTGCGGGTGATGGCAAAAACCGCGCCCCCGCGCGCATTCACTACCTGGAGGTTGCTCAGCGTTTTATCGAGAACTGCTTTCTGAGTGGCCAGGGCAACAACAGGCACCCCTTCTTCAATCAGGGCCAGCGGACCGTGTTTAAGTTCTCCGGCGGCGCAGGCTTCAGCATGGATGTAAGATATTTCTTTAAGTTTAAGGGCTCCTTCCATGGCTACCGGGTAATCCAGGTTGCGACCGACAAAAAAAGCGTTGTTCCGTTTAACCAGGTGATCGCAGTAAGCGCGTATTTTAGAGATGCTTTCCTCGGACAGAACCTGCTTTAACTGTTCGGGTAAATCCATCAGTCCTTTTACCAGTTCTGCAGCCTGTCCGGGCTCTAAGCTGTCCCTGGTTTGTCCCAGGTAAAGGGCCACCAGGTAGAGGGCCACCAGTTGGGTAACATAGGCTTTGGTGGAGGCAACGGCTATCTCGGGACCGGCCCAGGTGTAAAGGACCAGGTCGGCCTCGCGGGATACGGTGCTGCCCACAACATTGGATATGGCCAGGGCTTTAAGCCCTTTGGAACGCGCTATACGCAGGGCGGCCAGGGTGTCGGCAGTTTCCCCTGATTGGCTGATCACTATGGCCAGCTGGTTGCTGTTAAATAGCGGATCCCGGTAACGGAATTCCGAAGCCACATCCACTTCGACGGGAATACCGGCCAGTTTTTCGATGACCAGTTTGCCGATCAGGCCGGCATGGTAGGCGGTCCCGCAGGCCACAATATAGATCTTTTCCAAACTGCTAACCTCTTCGGGGGAGAGATCTAATTCTGTCAGGTCAACCTTTCCGGCGGCAAGATCGACCCTCTGGCGCAGGGTTTCCCTGACCGCGGCAGGCTGCTCCATAATTTCTTTAAGCATGAAATGATCATAACCGCCCTTTTCTGCAGCTTCTATGTCCCAGTCTATTTCAAGAATCTCCTTTTTGATCGCTTGCCCCTTTTCGTTGAAAACCTCGACTTTATCAGGAGTAAGCGAAGCAAATTCCCCGTCATCAATGACAAAAGTTTTACGGGTATGAGCAAGCAGGGCGGGAATATCTGAAGCGACAAAGTTTTCTTCATTCCCGAGGCCGATAATCAGGGGGCTGTCTCTGCGGGCGCAAACCAGGCGAACCGGCTCTTTTGCACTGGCAGCCACCAGGGCATATGAGCCGGCAACTTCAGACATGGCTTTACGGACCGCTTTCAGCAAATCCCCCTCATAATAATATTCAATCAGGTGGGCCAAGACCTCACTATCGGTTTCCGAACGAAAGCTGTAGCCGGCTTCCTCNGTTAGACGCCGGCGAAGGGCGCGGTGGTTTTCAATGATCCCGTTATGGACGACAACAATATCACCCGAAGCGCTGCTGTGGGGATGGGCGTTTAAATCTGTCGGCGCGCCGTGGGTGGCCCAGCGGGTATGTCCGATCCCCATCCTGACCGCTTTATATTGATCATCGAGCACTTCATCCAGGTCGGCAACTGAACCGGCAGCTTTAGTAATAATCAGCTCTCCGTTCTCATGTAAAGCCACCCCGGCAGAATCATAGCCCCGGTATTCCAGTTTCTTTAACCCTTCAATTAAAACCCGGCCAGCTTCGCCCTTGCCGGTATAACCGACGATACCGCACATATATTAATCCTCCGTTTAGTTCCAGCTTTGTCCTGCTCGATCAAGTTGATCTTCGAAAAATGCCTCTTTGAAAACTGATCTCAAATAGAATGTCAAGCGGGACGGCAAGAAAAGTTGTCAACAACCCCGTCCCCTTGACACTGTGCATTATGATTGTTCTTTGGCAATTATTTCAGCCAGGGACTGGGCGTATTCCTTTAATGTGTCTTCGGGAAGGGAGGCTTCCAGCATGACCCTTATTTTTGCTTCCGTGCCGGAGGGGCGGACCAGGATACGGCCGCGTTTGCCAAGTTCCTGCTCAATTTTAGCAATAGCCTCTTTAATGCGCCGGTTTTCGGACCATCCTTCCTTGGTTGTTACTTTTTGATTGACTAAAACCTGGGGCAGTCGTTCCAGGTGGGAAGCCAGCTCTGAAAGGGGCTGCTGTTTTTCCTGGATCACTTTAAGCAGTTTCAGGGCCGTCAGCAGGCCGTCCCCGGTAGTGGCGTGATCTGAAAATATTATGTGCCCGGACTGTTCGCCGCCAAGGTTAAACCCGCCTTCCACCATTTTTTCAAGCACGTAGCGATCTCCCACCCTGGTGCGGATCACCTTTAAACCGTGCTTTTCAGCTAAAATATCCAGACCGCCGTTACTCATAACAGTTGCCACCAGGGTCTTTTGTTTGAGTTGATTTTTCTCCGCCAGGTCGACCGCGCAGATGGCCATAATGGCATCGCCGTCAACCATATTGCCTTTTTCATCGACAGCTATGAGACGGTCGGCATCGCCGTCAAAAGCCAGGCCCAGGGTGGCGCCGGCAGCGACCACATCCCGCTGCAGGTCCGCCGTATCAGTGGCGCCGCAGTCAACGTTGATCCTGCTTCCGTCGGGATCGTCATGGATCATCTTGACCGCAGCGCCCAGCTCCTGAAGGAGCTCGCCGGATACCCTGCAGGCGGCTCCGTGGGCACAGTCCACTACCAGGTGCAGCCCTTCCAGGGAAGAAGAGTTGCTTTTCAGGTATTCCAGGTATTTATCGACGGCATCTCCGTCGTGAAATGCCTGTCCCAGGGCTGATCCTTCGGGGCGGGGCAGTTCATCTTTATCATTGTGGTAATGCTTTTCAATTTCCTCCTCCAGTGCATCGGGCAGCTTAAATCCGGTCCTGTAAAATATTTTTAAGCCGTTATCCTCAATCGGGTTGTGTGAAGCCGAGATGACCACCCCGGCAGCAGCGTTAAGAGATTTAGTCAGGTAGGCAACTGCCGGTGTGGAAACGATTCCCAGCAGGCGCACATCGCCCCCGATAGAATTAATACCCGCTGCCAGGGATCCTTCCAACATTGTCCCGGAAAGGCGGGTATCTCGACCAATAACAAACAGGGGATTTTCATTTTCCCGGCCCAGCATCCAGGCCGTAATCCGTCCAATTCTATGTGCCAGTTCAGGGGTTAGGTCCCGGTTGGCTACCCCCCTGATCCCATCAGTGCCAAATAGTTTTTCCAATAACAGTCCTCCCTAGCAAAAAATAATTGCCTTCACAGCTGCATAAATCAGAGCAAAGCTCCGGTTATTCTTCATCCTCTTCATCATCTTCGTCTTCTTCTTCATCTTCTTCCTCTTCCACTTCCGGCTCTACCCGTTCAAATTCAACCCTGACCGTAACTGTTTCCGGGTCAATAAGCAGATTTAAGACCGGGGTTTCTTCTTCATCATAGGCGGCGGGCTGTAGATCAACCCTTTCTACGTATTTCATCCCGTTTAGGTCAATAATAGCCATTACCCGCTCCACCTGCTCAAAATTCGATTCCGGAGCGCCGATCATTACATCTTCCGGTTCCAGCGTATAATCGACCAGCTGCCAGCCTTCGGCCGGTTCGCCGACAAACTCTATCTCAACCGGGAAATTGTCGGATAAATATTCTTCAATGACCACCCTGACCTGCTCCGGTTCAAATGAAACCAGGCTCAGCCCGCGCGGTGATCGGCCCTGGACCCTGACCAGATGGCTGCCCGGTCCTTTTCCGGAAAGGTCGACAAAAGCATCCAGCTCCTGAATAGTCAGATCTTCAAAGTTTTCCGGCAGACCTTCCAGGGTTAGATCAACTGAAGAGGGCATATCGGTAATCACGTAGTCCTGGTCCAGGTTTTCCGCCCGCAGGGGCACTTCCTGCCAGGTCTGGCGGGCAGGGGTAGTCCGGGTAATCTTATCCCCGGTGACAAATAGCCACAGGATTAAAGCCATGAAAACAGCTAAAATCCGGGCAAAGTTGTTGCTTCGTAAGAATTTTTCCATATTTATTTACCATTCCTCCATGACCACAAACTGAAGCCGTCGGTGCGCTCAGGCTTGCACAGATCAGTCAGTATTCTGCGCAATTTTTTCTCATCCAGGTAGCGGGTTAAAACTCCGTCATGGGCAACAGAAATGATACCGGTCTCTTCTGATATGATGATCGCCACCGCGTCTGAATGCTCTGTAATGCCGATTCCGGCCCGGTGCCTGGTGCCCAGTTCCTTGCTCAGGCCCGGATCTTCGGTAAGCGGCAGGTAGCAGCCGGCGGCAATAATCTGGTCGCCGCGGATGATAACCGCCCCGTCATGAAGGGGGCTGCGGGGGAAAAAGATATTGACCAGCAGTTCAGCGGTTACCACGCCGTTTACCGCGATCCCCGTATCCACCCATTCCTTCAAACCGGTGGAACGTTCCATGACGATTAAAGCTCCGATTCGTCTTTTGACCAGGACGGGAATGGCCTTCGTTAATTCGTCCAGCATATTTTCAAAGTCCTTAGTGCTCCAGCTCCAGTAGGTGCTTTTGAATATTTTACCCCGTCCGAGCTGTTCCAGGGCCCGGCGCAGTTCAGGCTGAAAAACAATTGGAATGGCAATTAAACCGACTGTCATGGTTTGACGAAGGGTCCAGTTGAGGGTATCAAGGCCGCTCTGATCGCTGATCACCATGGCCACAAGCAGTATTATCAAGCCCTTAACCAGCTGTTCAGCCCGGGTGCCGCGGATAATCAGAATAACGCGATAAAAAACATAAGCCATGATAATGATATCAATTATATCGCGCCACTCGACATTTAGCTGAAGAATTGCTGCTAGGATACGATCCAGTATAGCCACTGTTTGTTTAATCCCTCTTTAAATATTCCAGGTGGGATAGGAATGCTACTATTACCTGTATTGAGTTCTTATTCGATACCCTCTTTATAAATACCTGCAGCCAGACCGAAATGTTACCACCATCTCTATTTTACCATCAGGGGCTCAGTTTTGCCTATCATTTTTTTGCTGTTTTGCGGGCAGGACCAGGTTGATCCGGTTGCGGCAGTTATTGCAGTAATAGCCATCCAGGCCGGCCAGGCGGACCCGGTAACCCCTGCGGGCTATTAAAAGGTTGCCGCAATGCGGGCAGATGGTGTCGGAGGCGCCCGGCAGATCAATGTTGCCCAGGAACACGTAGCGTAAATACTTACGCGCTATTTCTCTTGAATGCTCCAGGACCTCCACCGGTGTGGGAGGTTGATCAAGTTTATACTGCGGGAAATAGCGTGAATAGTGGAGGACTAAATCCGGGTTTAAGCCGCCGAGCCAGCGGGCAAAGGTTTCCTGTTCGCCCGGATCATCGTTAAGGTCAGGGATGAGCAGGCATGTAATTTCAACATGGCACGCTTCAACCGCTTTTTCTACAGTTTCGATAACCGGGCCCCTCTCGCCCCGGCAGTATTCACCGTAAAAATTATCATTGAAAGCTTTGACATCGATATTCATGGCATCGATAAAGGGAAGAATTTCTTCAAGCGGTTCCCGGTTTATGTAACCATTGGTTACCAGGACATTCTTATAGCCGTGTTCATGAATAAGGCGCGCTGTGTCGTAAACAAATTCGTACCAGATTAACGGTTCGTTGTAGGTGTAGGCTACTCCGGGCAGACTATCCGGGCCGCCTCCCTTTTCCAACATCCTCAGCACATCTTCAGGGCTCATCTTTTTCGGGGCCTGCTCCGGGTTTCCCCGGGCCAGGGTCCAGTTCTGGCAAAATGAGCAGAGCAGGTTGCAGCCGAAAGTACCCAGCGATAAAATGGAATGACCGGGATAAAAATGGTAGAGGGGTTTTTTTTCAATCGGATCTTGATTTACCGCGGCCAGGCAGCCGTAATTGGTGCTGTACAGCTCGCCTTCTTTAACTTCCCGCACTCCGCAGGTGCCGGTCTGTCCTTCAGCCAGCCGGCAGGCGCGGGGGCAAAGCAGGCATTCAATTTTATCGCCTTTTTTATGGTAAAACCGCGCTTTGTACAATTTATCATTCTCCCCTTGAACATTAATAATTTAATACCCGCCTAAAAGTCCCGGCCCTTCTTTTCAGGATAGCGGGTTACCTTGAAACGATATAGTTCGGCTGTTTCGCCCGGGACTATTCCAGCCTTGCGGCGGGCAATTTCGAGCTGCTGTTCGACAGTATCTACTCCTTCCAGGTCGGGAAGCAGCAGCCCGCTGCGCGAACCCCTGCGGACAATTATTCCATATTCTTTAGGGTCAAGTTGATCTTTGCTCTCCACCTTTTCCACAGGGCCCAGAATATCAACTGATAAATCCAAATCCGGCAGTTCTTTTTCATTTACCGGCGGAAAACGGGGATCCCTTACAGCAGCGCTAACAGCGTTGGCGGCAATTTCTTCAGCCAGGTTCTCGCGGACCGGTTCGAAGGTTCCGATACAGCCGCGAAGCTGTCCCCCCTTTTTCAGGGAGACAAAAACACCGGCCCTGGCCTGGTATTCCGGCGGCAGGGGTTCAGGAAGTTGGGGCAGTTTCCCCTCCTTCAGGTAATATTGTAATACTTTACGGGCCAGATCAGCCGGATGAAGGCTTAAATCCTGCTCTGACATCAGACCGATCCCCCTTTCTCTGCTCCTGCTGATTTTTGATCGCGGGGATGCAAGGCCGCTACCAGGTAACCGACTCCAAAGGGGCCCTCGTAAGATAATATTTCCGGGTTGAAGCCGGATTCCTCAAGCAGGCCCAGGGCCATGATGATCGGACGCAGGCCGCATTCTCCTGCCTCCTCGATCAGGCGTTGATCGATATTGAGAATATCGTCAACCCGGCCGGCGCTGATCAGGTCCACCAAAAGTTGATCAAATTCCTTTCCCCGGGGACTGTAACCGGCAGGGGCCCCGGGTTTCAGCCGATGGGACAGATCGCCACTGGCAATAACCGCCGTGGGGGCTCCTCTTTTATCAACCGCTTTCCTGAGCGCCTGCCCAAAGCGGTAAAGATCACTGTAGGGATCAAAGCTGACAGTGATATGCAGGCCGGGAACAGAAATCCCTGCTTCCCGGAGATAGTAGAGGGGAACCATGGCTCCGTGGTCAAGAGTTTTGCCGCTTCGGGGCTGTTGATCATGATCGCCGAGCAGGACCGGTTTAACCGGCAAATTAGCCGTCTCTTCTACCAGCAGGTCAACCAGCTCCCGGTCCGTCTCCATCTCGACTTTCAGGCCCGGGAAGCCAAACTGGCCGAAATCTCCCGCCAATTTAGTCCCGGCCAGGACTGCAGGCCCCTTTCTCACCACCTGGCCGTGCGGAGTGATCATGATGATCAGCTCCGGCTGCTTTTCCTTGATCCGGCTGCTTAACTGCTTCACTCCATCCACAGTATTTGCAGCTGCCCGCANCTGCCCACGGCCAATTTCAGGTATAATAATGGGGGGATGCGGGGCAATGCCGACAATCGAAAGCATTGAACATCACCTGCCTTTGGCCCGGAAAACTTTAACGGCAGATAGAACCAGCGGCCGTTAGAGCTCCGGCCCGGTTGATAGTTGTTAAATCTCTATCGCTTCACAGTCTTTGTTTTTAGTATATCAAATCATATTGCGGCGAACAATTGTTAACCGGCAGCGATCGGCCTCACTTGACATATTTTTGCCTGTAGCATAATCTATCAATATAAAAATGGACCGCGCCAGAATAGGACCAGGGCTGCCTTTTTAAAATATGCCCTAAAATTTTTGAAAACGGGAGTATTTTTCATGCAGGAAGATTACAGGGATATAGAAAATTTTACCTCCGCCATCCAGGCCATATTCCCTAAACTGATGCATTACCTGAATACGGAAGAAAGCCGGGAATTGACCGGCCTGGGGATTACTCCCAGCCAGATCAATGCCCTCCTTGTCCTCTATTTCCACGACAGCCTGACTATGGGAGAATTAAGCTCCGAGATTTACCTCGCTGAAAGCGCAGCGACCCGCCTGGTCAACCGCCTGGTAAATCTGAACCTGGTTAAACGCCGCGGGGATGAGAAAGACCGCCGCGTGGTCCGGGTCGGCCTGACCTCTTACGGCCGCCAGCTTTCGCGCCTGGTTTTCGAAAGGCGCTCTTTCCGCTTTAATAACCTGGCCCAGCGCCTCGATCCTTCTGAGCGCGAAAACCTGGTCCTTTCCCTGCAGGCAGTAATGCGCGTCTTTGAAGAACTGGAACACAAAAGGCTGCCCACCGAGAACGAAATCGATTCAAAAATAAAAAAATAGCGGCCCCGTAAAGCGAGGGATTTTTATAGCCATCCCCAAAAACTGACCCTGACAACACGATCTCGTTGTAAACCATCCTGCTCACATTCCTGAAAGTGGGCGCTTTTACTTTCTGGGGTGATTACCCCATCATCCCCCCATGGAAGCCCAGACAATCAGAACCCACGGACGGCTTACCTTTTCTGAATTCCTTGATATTATTGCCGCCGGGGCGGTCCTGGATCTGGCAGTTTAAACTTTAAGTAGGTTTTAAGTAGGTAATAAGGGGTTGGAAATAGAAAGAGACCTCTTACGGTGTTGCAGCCGAACTCCTGGGTCTGCTGATGTTCCCGTACTGAGCAAAATATGTTATAATATTACAAGAAAATCATAATTAAACTCCGAGCCTGTTCACCTACAGCTGATGACAGCAATGGTGGAAGGCCTGGGTTGGGGGAGAAATCCCCCCGCCTCCCGTATTTGGAAAGGAGACTGTGCCAAAAAGGCCGCGTTTTCTTGTAGAGGAGGCGCGGCTTGTTTATTATAACAGAGGTGTTTAAATGAAGTTAATGCGGGTAACCGACCCTGACCATGTTTTAAAAATAATTGCCGAACATTTTGTCCCGCTGAAAAGCGAAGAAATGGTTCTGGAAAAAGCCGGGGGCTACTGCCTGGCCGAAGACATCTACGCCCCCGAAAACATTCCCGACTTCAACCGTTCAACGGTGGACGGTTATGCCGTGGCCGCCAAAGATACTTTCGGTTCCGGAGAAGGAATTCCCGCCGTGCTGGAATGTGTCGGTGAAGTAGCGATGGGGCAACTTGCTCCCTCGATCGGTCCCGGCCAGTGCTGCCTGGTGCACACCGGGGGCATGCTCCCCCCGGAAGCCAATGCAGTGGTTATGATCGAAGATACCGATGTGACCGGGGCCATGATCCAGTGCTTCCGCCAGGTAGCGCCCGGGGAAAATGTGATCCACCGCGGGGAGGATTTGAAAAAAGACGATCCGGCTTTAGCCAAAAGCCACCGGCTGCGGGCTCCGGAAATTGGCCTGCTGGCCTCTCTCGGCATTACCGCAGTCAAGGCGCACCGCCGGCCGGTTGTGGGATTTTTCTCCACCGGAGATGAGCTGGTCAACTACAGCAGGGCCGAACTAAAACCGGGTCAGATCAGGGACAGCAACGCCCCTTCCCTGCTCTACCTGGCTGAGCAGGCAGGCGCTGANCCTAAATACGGCGGCATCCTGCCCGATAACTTTGATGCCTTCCTGGAACAGAGCCGCTCCATGCTGCAAGAAGTGGATATTTTGGTTTTTTCCGGCGGCAGTTCGGTGGGAAGCCGCGACTATACCGCCCGGACCATGCAGGAACTGGGCCAACCCGGCCTGCTCGTGGAAGGAATTTCTATTCAACCTGGAAAACCGACCCTGCTGGCCAATTGCGGCGGCAAACCCGTCCTCGGCCTGCCCGGGCACCCGGTCTCCGCCCTGAATATTTTCAAAATTTTCGGCGGGGCCATCATCGACCGCCTGGCAGGGCGGGAAGGAAAACGATTTAGGCCTACCGTTAAAGCAGCCCTGACCCGTAATATTTCCTCGCGTTCCGGCCGGACCGATTATGTGCGGGTAAAGCTTACAAACAGCGGGGAAGGGTTCAATGCTGTCCCTGTCTTCGGCCGCTCCGGCATGCTGCGCACCCTGGCTGAAGCGGACGGGCTGCTGGTCATCCCGGCCGAAAAAGAAGGCCTGAGCGCGGGTGAAAGTGTGGAAATAGAAATATGGGATTAGATCCGACTAAGATTTTTGCAGGAGGTGCCCTTTGCGTAAAGTTTATTTGAGCAACATTCCCCGGCTGGAAGCCCTGGAAAAATTTCTGGCCGGAGTAAATATACCCTGCCAAACCGAGAAATATGCCGTAAAAAAAGCCCTGGACCGGGTCACGGCAGAAGCCGTATTTGCCCGTTTTTCCATGCCCGGGTATCATGCCGCGGCCATGGACGGAATCGCCGTCCAGTCTGAAAAAACATTTGGAGCTTCAGACCAGGTTCCGCTGCAGCTTAAGCCGGAGGACGATTATGACAGCATCAACACCGGGGAACCTCTTCCTTCCGGCTTCGATGCCGTAATCAAGGTGGAAGAAGTCCAGTTCCATGAAGACGGCCGGGCGGAAATACTGGCCCCGGCCACGCCCTGGCAGCATGTCCGCGCTGTCGGTGAAGACGTGGTGGCCGGCGAGTTAATCGTACCGTCCCGGCACCGCCTCCGTCCCCAGGACCTGGGAGCGCTACTGGCTGGAGGCATAACAGAAATTGAAGTCCTTAAAAAACCCGCGGTTGCTGTCATACCCAGCGGATCAGAAATTATCGATCCGGGGCATGAACGCAGGAAAGGCAGCATCCCCGACTTTAACAGCACCGTTATAGCCTCCTATTTGAGGCAGTGGGGCGCAGAAGCCGAGATTCAACCGAAGGTGCCCGATGATCCTGATCAGATCCGGCAGGCACTGTCCGGCGCGGTGGAAAAATATGACCTGGTCATCATCAACGCCGGGTCCTCGGCCGGAGATAAGGATTTTACTTATGCGGCCATTGAAGAGCTCGGAGAAGCCTTTTTGCACGGTGTAGCAACCCGGCCCGGTAAACCGACCATTCTAGGCCAGATCGGCCAGAAGCCCGTGGTCGGCCTGCCCGGCTACCCGGTATCCGCCTACCTGAGCCTGGAATGGTTTGTCCAGCCTCTGATCTACCGCTATTTCGGTCTTCCCCTCCCCCGGCGGGAAAGGATGCCGGTAACCCTCGGACGGAGGGTGGTTTCCGAACTGGGAGTAGAAGAATTCGTCCGCATGACGGTGGGCTTTGTGGGCGATCGCTACATTGCTAATCCGCTTACCCGGGGAGCAGGAGTGACCATGTCCCTGGTCCGGGCCGACGGCCTGCTTGTCGTCCCCGCCAATTCACTCGGCCATGAGCAGGATGAAAGGGTGGAAATTGAGCTTTACCGCCCCGAGGCCGAACTGCGCTATAATTTACTGGCCTCAGGAAGCCACGATCTGATTATCGATCTGCTGGCTACGGCCCTGAAAGAGCACGACCCCTATTTAAGCCTTTCTTCAGCCCACCTGGGCAGTATGGGTGGAATTGCCGCCGTAGGAAAGGGGCAGGCCCACCTGGCGGGAGTGCACCTGTTTGATCCCGAGAGCGGAGACTATAACTGGCCTTACATTGAAAAAATACTCCCCGGCGCAGAAGTTACCCTGGTCAACCTGGCCTACCGGATGCAGGGTTGGATAGTGCCCCGGGGCAACCCCGACGGCATCGAAACGGTGGGCGACCTGGCCGGTTCCGGGGTCAGTTTTATCAACCGCCAGAAGGGGGCCGGGACCCGCATTCTTTTTGATCATTTACTTAAGGAAGCCGGCCTTTCCCCGGATCAAATATACGGATACGAACGCGAAGAGCACACTCATTTAAATATTGCCGCTGCAGTAGCCGCCGGAACCGCTGAGGCCGGCCTGGGTATTTTGCCTGCCGCCAGGGCCTTTGATCTGGACTTTGTCCCCCTGGCCGAGGAAAGGTACGACCTTTTAATGAGCGATTCTTTCTACCGGAGCAGAGAAGCTGAAATCCTCTTTGCGATCATCGCCGATCCCCGCTTCCGGGAGAAGGTCGAAGCCCTGGGAGGCTACAGTATGAGGGACGCCGGGCGGATTATGGAAAAGACAGGGGAATAAAGTAGGCGCTGCCCTGGAAATATGGATCAGGAAGCAGAATGATTGTAGCAAAGGAGACCTATACTATGACCTTAAAAGACGGACAGGGAAGAAAACATGACTATTTGAGAATCTCGGTCACCGACCGCTGCAACCTGCGCTGTGTTTACTGCATGGGTGATGAGGGTATCGAACAGGCTGCTCACGAGTCCATTCTAAGCTATGAAGATATCTTGCAGGTTGTAACCGCCGGGGCGGAATTGGGAATCAGTAAAATCCGGATCACCGGCGGTGAACCCCTGGTCCGGAAAGATGTGGTTGAGCTAATCCGGATGATCGCCTCTGTTCCCGGGATCAGGGATCTGGCCATGACCACCAACGGCACCCTCCTGCCCCGGTATGCCCCCGGGCTGAAACAGGCGGGGCTGAACCGGGTCAATATCAGTCTCGATACGCTGCAGCCGGACAAGTACCGCAAGATTACCCGCTGCGGAAAGTTGGAAGATGCCCTGAACGGCATAGAAACCGCTCTCCGGCACAACCTGCACCCGGTCAAACTGAATACTGTCCTGATTAAGGGTGTCAACGACGACGAAGTTGTCGACTTTTTACAGCTGGCCCGGGAGAAACCCCTCCACATCCGTTTTATTGAATACATGCAGATCGGCGATCATGATCACTTTTACAGCAACCATTACCTGCCGCTCAGTTTCATCGAAGCAACGGCGAAAAAAGCCGGCCTGCCTTTAAGCCCGATTCCCCTCCCCGGGGGGGCCGGGCCGGCCGAGTCATACAGCATCCCCGGGGGCAAGGGGACTATCGGCCTGATTCATCCGATCAGCAAGCACTTTTGCAGCAGCTGTAACCGTCTCCGCCTGACCGCCGAGGGCTCGCTTAAAGCCTGCCTCTACTGGCAGGATGAGCAGCCGGTACAGCCGGTTTTAAATGACAAAAAAGCCCTCCAGGAACTGATCAGGAAGGTGCTTTCCGGCAAGCCGGTCGAGCACCAGATGGCCGCCGGTGGCAATTGCGGCACGGTCAACCCCGGCGCCATGCGCAGTATGTCCAAAACGGGTGGATAAAAATACCAGATTGGAGGATGGTTCTCTTGCCTGGTCGATCACAAACATGGGCACAGACATGGGAACACCAGACACGGGCTCTGTTCTTTTGTCTGGTCGATCAAACAGGGAATTAAGCATTTAAAAGGCAAATCAGATCGGAGAACCGTCCCCGTGTCTGGTTGCAAAATTTTTTAGGAGGTGGGGATTTGCCGCCGCCAACAATTCACCTGGTTGCTTCCCGATCCAAAACGGGCAAAACAACCATACTAGAAAAACTGGTGCCTGAGTTGAAACAGCGCGGCCTTAAAGTAGCCGTCCTGAAAGGCCACCTTAATCATTATGACCTCGACCTGCCGGGCAAAGACAGCTGGCGATTTGCCAAAGCCGGAGCTGACGTAGCGGGCATGACTACCCCGGACAGTTATATTTTAATCGGTTCCAGCCCCGGCAAAAGCGGCAATGAAGCAGCTGCCGATTTTTTAAAAGATCTGGATTTGATCCTGGTTGAAGGCAATAAAAAGACTGGAAACCCCAAAATCGAAGTCATCCGGAGCGATCTTAACCCGGAACCGCTTTTACTGCCCAATACGATCGCCCTGGTCACCGACCTCCGGGATCTGGAAGTGGGAGTGCCGGTTATCGATATTGCCGATCATACAGCCCTGGCCGATTTTATATGCAGCGAGTTTCTCGGAGCAGCGCTAAAGAGAGTCGACGGAGCTGCCACTACCGGAGAAAAAGAGCAAAACCGCGGACCTGGCGCGGAAGGCGAGGGGGCCCTGACCCATTTCGACCGGTCCGGCCGTCCCCGGATGGTCGATGTATCTGGAAAAGACCAGACCGGACGCGAAGCCTATGCCCGGGGCGAAATAAACATGGCCCCGGAAACCCTGGCCCGGATTACGGCAGGAAGCATGGCCAAGGGCGATGTGCTCGGTGTGGCCCAGGTGGCGGCCGTAATGGCGGTCAAGGAAACCGGCAGGTTGATCCCCATGGCTCATCCCCTGGGTATTTCCGGGGTGGAAGTCGACTTCAATCCGGTTGAAGGCAACCCGGCCAAAATTGAGATCGGGGTCAGGGTTAAACTGACCGGCCAGACGGGGGTAGAAATGGAAGCCCTGACCGGGGTAAGTGTGGCCGCCCTGACCATTTATGATATGTGTAAAGCAGTGGATAAAAATATGACCATCCAAAATATCCGCCTGATAGAAAAGAAAGGAGGACGCTCCGGTTATTACCGCCGCGAGCAGTACTGATGCCTGAAATTGTAGCCGTATGCACCAGCCCAAACAAGGGAGAGCGCAAAAAAAATATCGGAAAAAGTTTTTTGATCAAAGATCAAGGGCTTGAAGGCGATGCCCACGCCGGCTTTGCCCACCGCCAGGTCAGCCTCCTGGCTGAAGAAAGTATTGCTAAAATGACTGCCCGGGGCCTTGATGTCGGCCCGGGGGACTTTGCTGAAAATTTAACCACCCGCGGTATCGAGCTGGTTAACCTGCCGGTGGGGACCAGGCTTCAGGCCGGCCCGGAAGCGGTCCTGAGGGTAACCCAGATTGGAAAGGAATGCTACGATCGCTGCTCCATCTACTACCAGGCCGGGGACTGCGTTATGCCCCGCGAAGGAATTTTTACCGAGGTGCTCCGGGAAGGAAGGATCGAGGCCGGCAACAGCCTGGAACTCAAAACCTCATACCGCTTTGGTGTTATAACCGCCAGCGACAAAGGAGCAGGCGGGTTGCGGGAAGATACCAGCGGGCCGGCGGTAGAAAAACTACTGCTGCCCTGGGGCGATGTTGTCAAAACAGTTATTGTACCCGACGAACAGGCCGCCCTGGCCGACAAGATGCGGGAGATGGTCTCAGGCGGGGTCGATGCAATTTTTACTACCGGCGGGACCGGCTTAAGTCCCCGCGATGTTACCCCCGAAGCAACTCGCGCAGTTATCGAGCGGGAGGTGCCGGGAATCCCCGAGGCGATCCGCCGGGAAACAGCAGCGGTCACAACCAGGGCTATGCTTTCCAGGGGGGTGGCAGGGACCTGCGGTTCCACCCTGATCATCAACCTGCCCGGCAGCCCGAAAGCAGTTGCCGAATGCCTGGAAGTCATTGCCCCGGTCCTGGAGCACGCCCTGGAAACAGTTACCGGCCGCGGCGGAGAATGCGCCAGGTAAGGTCATCTTGAATAGCTCTGCGGCCATGAAGGCAGTAAAAAAAGAATCCCCAATTTTTCTCTTTCTTACTGAGAAAAGGGGATTTGACGGTGTCATTAATTCATTAAACCTATTTTAATTTTTAGGATCAGCTTTTTAAAACCGGGACAGGCCGGTTATAAACGCCCTTTACCGGCAAAGGCTCCCGGTTTATTCTTTCAGGGCGCTCAGGATGGAGCGCAGGCGCTCCCGGTAACCGGCGGTTTCGATTACAGTTCCGGTGACCACGATATCAGCGCCGGCCTGGCGAACCCGGCGGGCATCGATAGCAGTGCGGATACCGCCGCCTACAATCAGGGGCACGGACAGTTCCCGTTTAACGGCCCTGATCATCCCGGCCGGAACCGGCTGTGCCGCTCCATTGCCGGCTTCGAGGAAAATATAGCCCATGCCCATGTACTGGCCCGTCAGGGCATATCCTATCGCCTGCCAGAAATTATCGCGGGCAATAAGGTCGGCTTCCCCGATCTCGCCCAGTTTCATTCCGGGTTCAACCATAATATAGCCTATCGATAAAACCTCAACATCCAGCCGTTTTAAAACTGACGATACTTTAGACTGGGTGCCGCTGATAAATTTAGAATTACGGGAGTTTAACAGGCTCAAGAACAGAAAACCATCGAGGTTTAAGCAGATCGACTCGGTGCCGGTGGGGAAAAAGAGCACCGGTATGGAAGTCCTTTGCTTAACCACTTCCGCGGTTTCGGTCAGGGCCCGCTGGGTGACCCCCGTTGAGCCTCCTACAAAAATCAGATCGCTTCCCACATCCTGGGCAGTTTCGGCCAACCGGCCGGCCGCCTCAGGCACCTGGCGGGAAGGATCGATCAGGGTTATATGAACAGCGCCCTGCTTGAGTTTATCTTCAATGTATTTTTGAACTTTCATTACTATTACCTTCTTCTTCATAGGATCCTACCAACAATTTTTACAGCCTGCCAGTCGCGAGTCTGTTGATCTGACCTGGTTGTCCTAAACTCATTATAATTTAGATCGCCCTTTTTGACAACTGATTAAGAAATCCGGATAGAGCCGATCCGGGCGCTTTAAAGAATCCCTGCTTTGTTTTAATGGCTATTGCTCTTTATCTTGAGCTTTCCATATCTTATAACATCCGGCCCTTGTTAAAAGGGTTATTGCCGGACCCGGCCTGATATTTAATGATAGTTTATTATTAATCGGCCCTTTTGTCCAGATGCTTTAGAGCAGAAAAGAGTTCTTTTCTCAGAAGCGCCGGATCCGGATCGGCTGGCCGAAACCGCAGCTTTCAGCCACCAGCCCAGCTGGACCCCGATCAGGTTGTTTTCAAACACCGCCATCACCGGGTAAACGGGTTTGTTGTCCTTTTTAAAAAGCATGATGAGAAGATAGGGCGGGATTTTTAAAGGAAAAGTTAGGGCAGACATCGAAAAAGGACTACAAACCGAGCATAAAAAAACTTTTATCAGGCGATATTTTTTTAAAAACAGTTTCTGTTCAATTAATCAAAACCTTCTGTTCAATTAATCAAAACCTAAGGAGGGCTTTTCTTGAACCTGGTTGAATATAAGGGGAAAAAACCGGTCCTCGGCAAAAGAGTTTATGTCGACTTGACGGCTACGCTGATCGGTGACATCGTCCTGCAGGATGGAGTAGGCATCTGGCCCGGGTCCATAATCAGGGCCGACGAAGGAAAAGTGATCCTGGAAGAAGGAGTGATGGTCCTGGAAAACGCCATCATTGAGGCCGGCAAAGGAACTGCTGTGACCATAAAAAGCGGGGCCATAATCAGCCATGGGGCCATAATCCACGGCGCTTCAATCGGCAGAAACTGCATCATTGGGATCGGGGCCAAAGTCCTGGATGAAGCAGTGATCCATGATCAGGCCATAATTGGGGCCGGGGCCCTGGTTGCGCCGAAAAAGGAAATCCCTGCTAAAAAAATGGTCCTGGGCCTTCCCGGGAAGGTAATCAAAGACCTGGATGATTCCGACCTGGCAAACAGTAAAGCAGAGTGGAATATGCTCGATAGCAAGCTCGATCATTATATCAGGATCAGGGGAACCAGGTATTGAAACCGCCCTTTATTTATATATAAAAACCACAAAGCCCACGGTCAGAACGGGTTATAGTTCCGGGTCCTCCGGCCTTAATCGGGGAAAGGGACTATCACACATTTAAGCCCGGTGCGGGTACCGGAAAACCGATCCTGCAGCGGGCTTGATTTATTTCCTGGAGGATTAAATATTTACCGCTTGGAGAATTGTGGCGCACGGCGGGCTTTTTTTAAGCCGTACTTTTTACGTTCTGTCATGCGCGGATCGCGGGTTAAAAAGCCGTTTTTCTTTAAAACCGGCCTGTAACCTTCATCAGCTTGCAGCAGAGCGCGGGCGATGCCATGCCTGATCGCTCCGGCCTGGCCGGAGAAACCTCCGCCTTCGACCTTTGAAATGATATCGAAAGCACTTTCGGTTTCGGTAGCGACCAGCGGCTGCCTGACTATCAGTTTGAGGGTTTCCAAACCGAAATAGTCATCCATTTCCTTGTTGTTAATGACAATCCTGCCGCTGCCCGGTATTAAACGGACTCTTGCAACAGACTTTTTACGACGTCCTGTACCCATATATTGCACTTCGCTCAAGAGTCAGGGCCCCCTTCCTTCTTGTCTTCCGGCCCTTCTCCCAGGATCTGCGGCTGCTGGCCCTGGTGAGGGTGCTGGTTGTCCCTGTAAACACGTAGTTTTTTCAGCATTGCCCGCCCCAGGCGGTTATGAGGAAGCATGCCCCGGACGGCCATGAAAACGGCCTTATCCGGTTTTTTATCCATCAAAGTGGCATAATCAACTTTCTTAAGGTTACCCGGATAGCCGGAGTGGCGGTAGTGGAATTTTTGTTCCAATTTGCGCCCGGTTAAAATCACCTTTTCACAATTGAGAATAATGACATGGTCTCCGGTGTCCAGGTGAGGAGTAAATTCCGGTTTGTGTTTGCCTCTAAGCAGCCTTGCCGCTTCCGTAGCCACCCTTCCCAGGGGGCGTCCGGCGGCATCGATAACATACCAACTTCGTTTTATTTCACTTGGTTTTGCCATATATGTCGTGCGCATTTCTATTCTCTCCTTTGACCTCTTCCAGTAAAGCCACAACCTACATTTTAATATACCGGCCCTGCCCTGTCAAGCTAAAAACCCCTGTTTAAGGCAATTATTGGCTAAAATATTTTCCGCTATGGCCGTACCGGTTTACAAATCATGATCATAGAACACTTTTTCAAGGCAGAGTCCGGCAGCCGGCGCTGTGGGCCCGGCGGCATCCGGGTCGCCGCTTTGCAAAGCTTTTTTAATTTCTCTTAACTCGAGCCTTCCCAGGGCGGCCCGAACCAGGGAACCGGTAATCAGGCGGGCCATACGGTAAAGAAACCCGCTCCCTTCAAAGGATACAATTAACAACTGCTCTTCAGGGCGGCTTTCCAGCCCAACCCTGTATAGAGTCCGCCAGGTATCGGCAACCGGGCTTCCCGAGACCTGGAAGGCTGAAAAATCGTGGCTTCCCTGGAAAAGCAGCGCCGCTTCTCTCATCAGGTCCAGGTTGAGCCAGTCAGGCAGATGCCAGCAGTAGAGACGTTTCATGACCTGTGGAAAAGGGGCCCTGTCAATAGTATAGCTGTATAATTTCCTGCGCGCGTCATAGCGGGCATGGAAGCCTTCCTCAACCTTTTCAGCCCCGGTAACCACAATATCGGGGGGAAGGAGGGCATTGACGGCGCTGGGAAGATTTCCACCACCAATGTGAAAGGGGGCCCTGAAATTGGCAGCTTGCCCCAGGGCATGAACACCGGCATCAGTGCGGCCCGCGCCGGTAATGCGCACCGGCTGTTTGTATATTGTGCCCAGGGCCCGCTCCAGGGCTTCCTGGACCGTGGGCGCATTTTCCTGGATCTGAAAACCGCTGTAGTTGGTGCCGTCATAAGCAATACGCAGCAGGGTATTATGCAAAACAGCATGTCTCCTTAAGCAGTTTTAGGCCTCAACCGGGGCCGGACTACTATGTTTTCGGTCCCTCAGGCCTCTTGTTATGACCGGATGACTGGAAACTAACCCCATTAATCCAACCTGTGCTTCATGCTTTAAAGGTCAAAAGTTAAGGCCAGGGCGATCAAGATAATAACAATAGCCAGGGCCGCCCAGTCTTTGAGCATAATAACATCTTCATGCATCCTGGTCCTCCTGGCCCCGATCCGGTAACCGCGGGCTTCCATGGCCAGGGCCAGTTCGTCCGCCCGGCGGAAAGCGCTGACAAAAAGAGGCACAATCAGGGGCACCAGGCTGCCGGCCTTTCGAAAAATCGATCCCGTTTCAAAATCTGCTCCGCGGGCCAGCTGGGCCCGCATCAAACGCTGGCTTTCCTCCATAATGGTGGGAATGAAACGCAGGGCCACAGCCATAATCATAGCCACTTCTTCCGTAGGCAAACCGATATGGCTCAGCGGTTTCAGAAAGTAGCTCATCCCATGAGTTAAAGACAACGGGGTGGTAGTCAAGGTCAACAGCAGTGAAAAGAGAACCAGGACCACCAGGCGGGCCACAATAAACAGGCCCTGCTCCACCCCTTCAGATTCAACCGTAATAAAGCCGATTCTGAACAGGACCACTCCACCGGAAGTGAAAAAAAAGTAGATAATCAGGGCAAATAGAGCGATATAAAGCACCGGGCGCAACCCCCGCAGCAGGTAGCTGAAGGGCACCCCGGCCAGGGCAAAGAGGGCCAGGGCCAGACCGAGGCTGGCTCCCAGAGCGCTGAAAGTATCAAGGAGAAATAAGAAGACCAGGAGCAGGACCAGGGCAATTATTTTCAAGCGCGGATTAAGGCGGTGAAGAATGCTGTTACCGGGAATATACTGGCCCATGGTTATGCTGCGGTTCATGATTTATACCGCCTCTTCAGGGCTCTTATCTCCCGCCTTGCTTCCTGCAGGGTATATACAGCAGTTTTGACAGGCAAACCCTTGTCGGCAAGGCCGTGCATAATTTCGGTCACCGGGGGCAAAGCTAACCCCAGCTCATAAAGCTCTTCACGTTTGCCGAAAACATCCGCTGCCAAACCGGACATCACTAATTTCCCCTGCTGCAATACCAGGACCCTGTTGGCAAGAGCGGCCGCCTCATCCAGGTGGTGAGTCGATATAACTACCGTTAAGCCCTCTTTTTGGTTTAACCCTGTAAGGAGGTTGAACAAATTCTTCCGGCAGGTTGTATCGAGGGCGGCAGTAGGTTCGTCAAGGATAAGCACTTCCGGTTTCAAAGAAAGCACGGCGGCAATAGCGACCAGTCTTTTTTGCCCTGCACTGAGCTGGAAGGGGTGCCGATTTTTCAGCTCGGAGGCCTGTAAACCGGTTTTTTCCAGGGCTTCCATGACCCGCTTTTCTACCTCTTCTTCTTGCAAACCCTGGTTGCGCGGCGCGAAGGCAATTTCATCGAATACGGTTTCGGAAAAAAATTGTTCTTCGGGCATCTGAAAAACCAGGCCGATTCGCCTTCTGAGGCGGAGCAGCTCGTGCTTGTCAGAACCGACACTCTTTCCTTCGAACAACACCCGCCCCGAAGTCGGCCGGAGCAGGCCGTTTAAATGCTGGATCAGAGTAGACTTTCCGGATCCGGACGGGCCGATGATCAGGGCGAATTCGCCCCGCCGGAAACCAAAACTTATATTATGCAGCGCTTCGGTAGCAAAGGGGGTCCCGGGCATATATGTATGAGTCAGCTGTTCTGTTCCAATGAACATAGGCTGTCCACCAGCTCCCGGTTATGCAGTATTTGTGGTGGCAGGGGGCAGCCATCCGCACGGAGCAAAGCGGCCAACTCTACGGCTGCAGTCCCCCGTAAGCCCAGGCTGTGCAAAAGGGGAAGATTGGTCAGCACTTCCCCCGGAGCACCGTCGGCAATCAGTTGCCCCTCATTTAAAACTACTATCCTGTCGGCCCCTGCTGCTTCCTCCGGAAAATGGGTAACATGAATTACAGCAAGGCCCCGCTCCCGGTTTAGCTTTCTTACTGTTTTTAACACTTCACGGCAGCCGGCCGGGTCGAGCATGGCCGTCGGCTCATCCATCAAGATGCACTTCGGCTCCATGGCCAGAACACCGGCAATAGCCACTCTTTGTTTTTCTCCCCCGGATAGTAAGTGCGGGGGCTGTTTAAGCAATTTTTCCAGGCCGAGCAGCCTGGCCGTCTCTAAAACCCTGTTCTGTATCTCTCTCGACGGAAGAGCCAGGTTTTCCAGGCCAAAAGCAATATCTTCCTCCACAGTGGTGGCAACAAGCTGATTATCAGGATTCTGAAAAATCATGCCGCAGGTCCGGCGGACCTCCGGCAGGGTATCTTCATTGGCTGTAGAAATGCCCTTAACTAACACCTCTCCGCGGGAGGGAATTAAAAGGGCATTAAAAAGCTTTAATAAAGTAGTTTTTCCGGAACCGTTCGGGCCAACCAGGGCCACATATTCACCCTGGTTAACAGTAAAACTGATCCCGGAAAGAGCAGGCCAAACCGTTTCCTCTTCGCCTGAATAGTAAAACTCCACATCCTTGGATTCCACAATGATTGAAGATTGACCATGCATTTCGATTACTCGGAGACAAGCTCCATAATAACCATATGGGCTCCATCTCCCCGCCTGGGCCCTTTCTGGATTATTCTGGTATAACCGCCCTCGCGGCCTTCCATCTTCGGGCCAATTTTTTCAAAAAGTTTTGTAACCACATCTTCATCAAGCAAAAAAGCAAGGGCCTGGCGGCGGGCATGGATATCTCCTCTTTTTGCCAGGGTAATCATTTTTTCAGCCAGCGGCTTAGCAGCAGCAGCCTTGGCGGCGGTAGTTTCCATGCTTCCTGTTTTCAAAAACGAGGTCACCAGGCCCCTCAGGAGGGCTCTCCTGGGGCCGCTTTTTCGACTCAGCTTCTGGTATGACATTCTCTAAATCCTCCTTGAAGACTTACTCGAACCATTATTCTCCACTTTTCTGGAAGCCCAGGCCAAGCTCGTCCAGCTTTTGCTCTACTTCTTCCAGCGATTTCTTGCCCAGGTTGCGAACTTTCATCATTTCATCTTCAGGCTTGCGGACCAGTTCGCCGACGGTGTTAATCCCGGCCCGTTTCAGGCAGTTGTATGAGCGAACCGAAAGGTCAAGTTCTTCTATGGTCATTTCAAGGATGCGCTCCAGGTCCTCTTCCCTGCGGTCGGATGTGATTTCAACTTCGTCCACCTGCTCGGTGAGGTTAACGAACTGCTCAATATGGGTACTCAAAATTTTTGCGGCCAGGCTGATGGCTTCATCAGGCCTGATGCTGCCATCGGTCCACACTTCCAGGGTTAATTTATCGTAATCGGTAATCTGGCCGACCCTGGTATCTTCGATCTTGTAATTCACTTTCCGGATCGGGGAGAACAAAGAATCTACAGGAATAACCCCGATCGGTTGCTGCGGTAATTTATTCCGTTCAGCCGGAACATAACCCCTGCCGGTAACGGCCGTCATCTCCATGTATAGTCTGGCGTTCTCTTCCAGGGTGCAGATATGCTGCTCTTCGTTTAAGATCTCTACATCAGAAGGGACCTTGATATCTTTGGCTTTGACTGCTCCGGCTTGATCGGTATCGATGGTTAAAGTCTGCGGTTCATCCGAATGTATTTTTAGAGAAACCGCCTTCAGGTTAAGAATGATCTCGATCGTGTCTTCCAGGACCCCGGGAAGAGTAGAAAAATCGTGCAAGGCTCCATCAAACTTAACACTGGTTATGGCCGCACCGGGCAGAGAAGATAACAGTATCCTCCTCAGGGCATTGCCCAGGGTAGTGCCGTAGCCTCTTTCCAGGGGCTCCACGACAAAGCAGCCATAATTACTCTGATCGTCTTTTTCTACATAATCAATTTTGGGCTTTTCAATTTCAATCATAATCTTTCCTGTTTACCCTCCTTGCTTAATATATTGAGGGTGCAAATTTAATTACCGGGAATAAAGCTCCACAATCAGGTGCTCGGTTAACGGTACGTCAATTTCATCCCGCTGAGGAATCCTGAGAAACCGGCCTAAAAGCTTTTCATGATCAATTTCCAGCCAGTCCAATGTTCCCTGCTGTTCTCCTGTTTCCGCTATTTCTTTAAAGACCGCTTTGTTCTTCCTGTTATTCCTGACTGCAACCAGATCACCCGGTTTAACCAGGAAGGAAGGAATGTCAACTTTACGGCCGTTAACTTCAAAGTGGCCGTGGTTGATCAGCTGTCTCGCTTCATTGCGGGAGCGGGCCAGGCCCAGGCGAAATACAACATTATCCAGCCGGCTTTCTAAAAGCTGGAGCAACACTTCACCGGTAACCCCCTTGCGGCGATCGGCTTCTTTAAAATATCTGCGAAACTGCTTTTCCATAACCCCGTAAATACGGCGGGCTTTTTGCTTTTCGCGCAGCTGCTGGCCATATTCAGAAAACTTTTGACGGGCCTGGCCGTGCTCCCCGGGAGGATAAGCATGGCGCACAACCGCGCATTTATCAGAATAGCAGCGATCTCCCTTCAGGTAAAGCTTTTCTTTTTCCCTGCGACATAAACGACAGACTGCTCCTGTATAACGTCCCATTTAGGTGATATTACACCTCCTTCTAATAAATAACTATACTCTCCGCCTTTTCGGGGGACGGCACCCGTTATGGGGAATCGGAGTTACATCTTTAATAGCGTTAACCTCTAGGCCAGCCGCCTGCAGAGAGCGAATCGCTGCTTCCCGGCCTGCCCCCGGTCCCTTGACATAAACTTCAACCTGCCTCATTCCATGATCCATGGCCACTTTGGCGGCCGTTTCAGCAGCCAGCTGGGCGGCAAAGGGGGTCGATTTCCGCGATCCTTTAAAACCGACGTTGCCGGCGCTGGACCAGGAAATACTGTTGCCGTCAGTATCGGTAATACTGATAAAGGTATTGTTGAAAGTCGATTTAATATGAGCAACCCCGCGTTCAATATTCTTCTTCTCACGACGCTTGGTGCGGGTAGTTTTTTTCTTAACCAAGGTAAACTAATTCCTCCCTTCTTTAAATATGCTTACTTCTTACGGCGGATGCCGACAGTCTTGCGCGGCCCTTTTCTGCTCCGGGCATTATTCTTGGTCTTCTGACCCCTGACAGGGAGGCCGCGGCGGTGCCTGATCCCCCGATAGCTGTTGATTTCAACCAGGCGTTTGATATTTAGGGCTACTTCCCGGCGCAGGTCGCCTTCGACATTGTAGTTTTTATCAATAAATTCACGCAGCCGGCCCAGTTCATCTTCGGTTAAATCCCTGACCCTGGTATCGGCGCTGATCCCGGTATGGGACAGGATATTCGCTGCTCTGCTTTTTCCGATCCCGTAAATATAGCTCAGTGCAATCGCTACTCTTTTATCACGCGGTAAGTCAACTCCTCCAATTCTGGCCAATCCTTTAACACCTCCTTGAGCATAGTACCCCCGGCCGGACCATCATTAACAATATCTATCATAATGAAAACCTAGCCCTGCCTCTGCTTATGTTTCGGGTTTTGACAGATAACGACAACTCTGCCCTTACGCCGGATTATCTTGCATTTTTCACACATTTTTTTTACTGAGGGCCTCACCTTCATAACAGCGAACCTCCTTACTTATAACGGTAGGTAATGCGCCCCCGGGTCAAATCGTAAGGCGATAATTCTACTAGAACCCGGTCGCCCGGCAGAATGCGAATAAAATTCATCCGGATCTTGCCCGACACATGAGCTAGAATTTTGTGTCCATTTTTCAACTCAACCCGGAACATGGCATTCGGCAGCGGTTCTACTACAGTGCCTTCCACTTCCACGACATCTTTTTTCTTGCTCATGTTACCTGATCAAACCTCCTCTTCGGAATCCCCGGTTATCGGCGCCAGCTTCTTTAAAGATTCAATAATCTGGTTATCAGTTGCCTCTTCGGGCTTCGATAATCCCTCAAATTCTGCTCCGCGCTCATAATGCTGTAGATGAGCTTTGTTCTTTTTCTTCGGCCTGGCTATAGGCCTCCTGCGCCCGTCAACCAGAAACACATATTTCTCATCCAGCTCCCGCAGCACCAGGTAATGCTTTCCTTTGTCACGGCCGGCCAAAGAACGAACCAGTTGTCCCGGTTTTAATTCAACCACTACTCTGCCCCCTTAAGAAAGGCTGGAAGAAGTGAGGACCTCGGGACCGTTTGCGCCCAGTGCCACCGTATGCTCAAAATGAGCGGAAAGGCTGCCATCACTTGTGACCACAGTCCACTGATCAGCGAGCACTTCTACTTCCCAGCTGCCGGCATTAACCATCGGTTCAATAGCAAGGACTATTCCAGGCTGCAGTAAAGGCCCCCTGCCCGGTGATCCGAAGTTTGGAACCTGTGGCTCTTCATGCATCTGCTCACCAATACCGTGACCGACATAATTGCGCACAACCGACATTGAATTTCGTTCGGCATGGGCCTGGACGGCATACGAAATGTCGGAAAGCCTGTTGCCGCTCTGCATCTTCTCAATGCCTTTATCCAAAGATGCCCGCGTTACATCAATCAGCTTTTGCGCTTCAGGCGATACCTTTCCCACCGCAAAAGTGGCGGCGGCATCGCCGCAATAACCTTTTCGGTAAACACCGACATCAATGCTGATTATATCGCCCTCATTGAGTCTGCGCAAGCTCGGAATACCGTGCACAACCTCATTGTTTATTGAGGCGCATATTGAGGCGGGAAAGTTATTGTAACCCAAAAAGGCCGGGTCAGCGCCGTGCTTTCGAATACACTGTTCTGCTACTTTATCCAGTTTCGCTGTAGTAACCCCCGGTTTTATCGTCTTCTCCAGAAGCTCCAGGGTTTCGGCCACGATTTTCCCGGCTTCCCGCATCAACTGAATTTCCTTTGACGATTTAAGCTTGATCATAATCCTTCTCTATCTCATGAATCCGCGATAACTCCGCATCAACATGTGGCTTTCAATCTGCTTGAACGTTTCCAGGGTTACACCGACCACAATAATTAAACCGGTGCCCCCGAATATTATATTGACCCCGGTCAAACGCTCCAGGATAATGGGGAACACAGCGATAAAGGCCAGCGAAAATGCCCCCGCCGTGGTCAGCCGCGATGTTATCCTGGCCAGGTAATCGGCTGTCGGGCGCCCCGGCCGCAGGCCGGGTATAAAGCCGCCGTATTTCTTGATATTGCCGGCTATCTGGAAAGGATCAAACTGGACTGCAGTATAAAAGAACGTAAACAGTATAATCAAGGTCATATATAAAATCAGGTTCAGGTTGGTGCCCCAGCCGAGGCTGGCGGCAATACTCTGGGCTACCGGGTGCTGGATAAAACTGACCAGCGTTTGCGGAAAGCTCAGGATTACCGAGGCGAAAATAACCGGAATAACTCCCGCCTGATTTACTTTCATTGGAATATGCGTGGCCTGTCCGCCGTACATCTTACGGCCTACCACGCGCTTGCTGTATTGCACGTTAACCCGTCTCTGCCCCTGGTCAAGGCCGATAATACCCACAATTAGGCCCAGCAGAATTGCCGCCACCAGGAAAATCATGAGCATGTTAATTTCACCGAACCGGTACTGCTCGGCAATCATGGCCACGCCCATCGGGAAACCGGCGACAATACCGGCAAAGATGAGCAGTGATATACCGTTGCCAATCCCTTTCTCGGTGATCAACTCGCCCATCCACATCAAGAATGCGGTCCCGGTGGTTAACGATATGATAATGGTGATGTATGAAAGGGTGGTCCTGTCTATCACGGCTTCCCCCGCAATCACCGTCGACAAACCAAAAGCCTGGATCAGGGCGATAACAATGGTCCCGTAACGGGTAATCTGGGTCATTTTTTTGCGGCCTTCGGGCCCTTCCTGGCTCCATTCTTTCAACTTGGGTATAACTATCGTTAAAAGGTTCATAATAATGGAAGCGTTAATATAAGGCATGATGCCCAGGGCAAAAATAGTAAAGTTGGCCAGGTTGCCACCGCCGATAATATTGACAAAACCGAAGATGGTATCCTCCTGGAAAAACTCTGTCAAAATGGTGGCATCCACGCCTGGCACAGGGATGGCCGATCCAACTCTAAAAACCACAAACATGGCCAGGGTAAAAAGAATTCTTTCCCTTAATTCTTTGATTCGCCAGGCTGTCCGAATTGTTTCAAGCACTTTAAATCACCTCTGCCTTTCCACCGGCCGCTTCAATCTTAGCCAGGGCCTGTTTGCTAAACCGGTGGGCCCTGACTTCCAGCTTACGATCCAGTTCACCATCGCCAAGCACTTTCAGGGGATCACTCTGATTTTTTAGCATTCCGGCTTCCAGTAAAAGATCCGGTGTGATCACTGTTCCTTCATCAAAGTTATTCAAATCATTTAAGTTAACGATATTCCATCTTTTTTTATGGATATTTGTAAAACCGCGCTTTGGCAAACGTTGGAAATAAGGCATCTGCCCTCCTTCAAAACCGGGACGAATCCCCGATCCTGACCGGGCTTTCTGCCCTTTTTGACCCCGGCCGGAAGTCTTGCCCAGCCCTGAAGCCATTCCTCTTCCTTTACGTTTGGCCGCTTTCCTGGCTCCCTCAGGAGGCCTTAATTCGTGTAAACGCATCGGCTACACCTCCCTCAATAACGCTTCTCCAGTTACTTGCTTTCTTCAACATTTAGTAAATAACCTACACTGTCAGCCATGCCCCTGATCGCCGGCGTGTTTTTATGTTCCACCGTCTGGCCGATCTTTTTCAAACCGAGCGCCTTGACGGTGCGCCGATGTTTGGGGTTGCGGGCCAGCGGGCTTTTAACCAGGGTGATTAGCAATTTTTTTGCCATAACTGTCAACTCTCCTTACCCGAGCAGCTTCTCAACTTCAATACCGCGCAAAGAACTTACTTCTTCAGCCCGTTTTAACGATTTCAAGCCTTCCATGGTTGCATTTACAATATTGATGGCATTATCGGAGCCCAGGGACTTGGTTAAAATATCCCTTACTCCGGCCAGCTCTAAGACCGCACGGACCGGCCCGCCGGCAATCACGCCGGTACCTTCAGAAGCAGGCTTCAATAGGACTTTCCCGGCTCCAAAACGGCCGGTAATCTCATGAGTTATGGTAGTTCCGGCCATGGGCACATAGATCATGTTCTTCTTGGCATTTTCAATTCCCTTGCGGATCGCTTCCGGCACTTCGCCGGCTTTCCCCATGCCTGCGCCAACCACACCGTTATAGTCGCCTACAACTACCAGCGCGCTAAAACTGAAACGGCGGCCTCCTTTAACAACTTTGGCTACACGGTTGACCTGAACTACTTTTTCTACCAGTTCCTGTGTTGGTTCGATCTTTGACACCCGTGCAATTCCCCCTTTCTAAAAGTTTAAACCGGCTTCGCGGGCCCCATCGGCCAACTCTTTGACTCTGCCGTGATAGAGGTAACCGCCCCGGTCGAAAACAACTTCTTCAATGCCCCTGTCCTTAGCGCGGTTAGCAAGCAGCGCCCCTACTTTGCGGGCGGCTTCGCGATTTCCACCTTGATTCAGATCCGCACGCAGCCCTGAATCGAGGCTGGAGGCGGCAACCAGGGTTACTCCCGCCTGGTCGTCAATTACCTGGGCATAGATATGTTTGCTGCTCCGGAAAACATTTAACCGGGGACGTTCCGGTGTCCCGAAAACCTTGGTCCGGACCCTGCGGTGGCGTTTTTTCCGGTTGATTTGACGTGATTTTGCTTTAAGCACTGTTTACACCTCCAGGCGGCTATTTACCCGCTTTACCAGCTTTCTGGCGGACTTGTTCATTTTCGTAACGAATGCCCTTGCCCTTGTAAGGTTCAGGCGGATAGGTCCTGCGAATTACCGCGGCCAGGTTGCCTACCTGCTGCTTGTCAATACCTTTTACAATGATTTTGGTGGGACTGGGCACCTCTATTTCCATATCTTGACCGGGAGTAAAAACAACCGGATGGGCAAATCCCATGTTCAACACCAGTTTTTTTCCATCCATTGCCGCCCTGTAACCTACCCCTACCAGCTCTAAGCTGCGGCTGTAACCATCGGTCACCCCTTTGATCATGTTATCGATCAGGGTTCGGGTCAAACCGTGCAAAGCCCTGTGTTGAGGGCTCTCAGAAGGACGGCTGACATGGATTAAGCCTTCCTCCTGTTTGATCATCATCTCCCGGTGCAGCTCTTTTGAGAGCTGCCCTTTTGGGCCTTTAACGGTTATATGATTTCCTTCAAACTGTACCTGGACATTTTCCGGTACAGCAACAGGCTTTTTACCGGTTCGAGACATCGGTAATCCTCCTCGCTATGCTACCAGATATAGCACAATACTTCACCGCCGCTGCCCGTCTCGCGGGCCTGGCGATCGCTCATCAATCCCTGGGAGGTGGAAATAACTGCTATTCCCAGCCCACCCAGAACCTTGGGCAGTTCATCTTTTTTTACATACACCCTTAAACCGGGCTTGCTGATCCTTTTCAGGCCGCTGATAATTTTCTCCTGGTTCGGACCATACTTGAGATGAACCCGCAAGATGCCCTGCTTATTATTCTTTATAAACTCGTAATCCTTGATAAATCCCTCCTGCTTTAAAATGGCAGCGATAGAACGCTTAACATTTGAAGCAGGAATTTCTACAGTTTTATGCCGGACATTATTGGCATTACGCACCCGTGTCAGCATATCGGCAATCGGATCTGTCATCATAGGCAGTAACAACCTCCTCTCATTCTTTCATCATCTACCAGCTGGCTTTTTTTACTCCTGGAATTTTCCCTTCGTTGGCCAGATGACGAAAGCAAAGGCGGCACAGGCCGAATTTCCGCAAGTAAGCCCTGGAGCGGCCGCAAATGTAACAACGATTGTAGGCACGGACCGAGAATTTAGGCTTTCTCTTGGCCTTGGCAATTAACGATTTCTTGGCCATCCTTTCCCTCCTTAAAATAACGCTAAAGCTTTTACTAGGCCGCCCGGAACGGCATGCCCATCATGCTTAAAAGCTCGCGTGCTTCTTCATCAGTCTCGGCCGTGGTTACAATAGTTATATCCATGCCGAGCACTCTTTCCACTTGACTGTACTCAATCTCGGGGAAAATCAACTGTTCCTTTACACCAATGGTAAAGTTACCCCGTCCGTCAAAGGAATGGGGTGATATACCTCTGAAATCCCTGACCCTGGGCAGGGCAACGCTAAAAAGTTTATCCAGAAAGTCATACATTCTGATCCCGCGCAGGGTCACCTTGCAACCGATAGGGTTACCTTCACGGACTTTAAAGCTGGCCACCGAGCGGCGCGCCCGGGTTATAATCGGCCTCTGGCCGGTTATAATCGAGAGATCGTTAACCGCTGCATCCAGTATTTTCGGGTTATCTTTACCTTCACCCAGGCCCATGTTAATTACTATTTTATCGATCCGCGGCGCCTGCAGGTAATTGTTGTATGCAAACCGCTTCACAAGGGCGGGCCTTACTTCTTCAAGGTATTTCTGCTTCATTCGTGACATATTGATCGCTTTAACCCTCCTTACTTATCCAGCGATTCGCCGCATTTCCGACAAGCCCGGACCCGGCTGTTATCGGGAAGAGTTTTCTTGGCCACCCGGGTCGGCTTGCTGCAGGAGGGACAGATGGGTAAAACTCTCGAAGCCGGAAATTCAGCTTCCATCTCCCTGATCCCCCCCTGGGGAACCCTGCGGGTCGGCTTGGCATGTTTCTTGATAATATTAACTCCTTCCACTTTAACCCGGCCCAGGCGGGGATAAGTGGCAATCACTTTACCTTTTTTACCTTTATCTTTGCCGGAAAGGATGAGTACTTTGTCCCCCCGGCGGATAGGCAATTTTTTTGTTTCCACCGCTTATTCTCCACCTCCGCAATGAACTGTTAAATAACCTCCGGAGCGAGGGAAACAATTTTCATAAAATCTTTCTCCCTCAGTTCGCGGGCAACGGGGCCAAAAATCCGGGTACCCCGCGGATTATTCAGTTCATTTATTATGACAGCTGCATTCTCATCGAAGTTTATATGGGACCCGTCTCTGCGGTTTAACCGGCTTTTAGTGCGAACAATAACCGCCCGGACAATATCGCCCTTTTTTACTACTCCGCCCGGAGTAGCTTCTTTTACGGAACCGATAATGATATCGCCGATCCGACCCGCTTTGCGCTTCGATCCGCCCAGGACCCTGATGCACAGGATCTTTTTTGCTCCCGAGTTGTCAGCTACTTTTAAAATACTCTCAGTTTGAATCATCGTTGCCTCTCCTTTCATCCCTTCCCGACAGGCTTTTCGAAAAGAGAATCCTACAGCTTCGATTTCCGCGTGATTTCCACCAGGCGCCATCTTTTATCTTTGCTGATGGGCTTGGTTTCCATGATCTTGACTATATCGCCTACTCGGGACTCGTTTGCTTCATCATGCATTTTATACTTTTTAGTCCGACGAATAATCTTCCCATATAACGGATGACGGGTTACTCTTTCCACTGCCACAACCCTTGTTTTATCCATTTTGTCGCTAATCACCCGACCGTTCCGCACTTTACCTTTGATTGTAGTCAAACCGATGGGCCTCCCTTCCTCTTCAAACTCAGCTCAGGGCCCGTTCCCGGAGCACGGTTTTAACCCGGGCAATATCACGGCGGACCTCTTTAATGCGCATCACATTATCCAGCTGGCCGGTGGCTTGCTGGAAGCGCAGGTTAAAAAGTTCTTCTTTTAACTCTTTGACTTTATCCTCCAGCTCTTTCTCGTTAAGTTCATGAACATCTTTTATTTTCATTCGGATCCACCACCCGACTCAGCTCGTTTTACAAACTTGGTTTTAATCGGCAATTTATTGGCAGCCAGGCGGAGAGCTTCTTTGGCTACCTCTTCGTCTACCCCGGCCAGTTCAAACATGACCCGGCCCGGCTTGACCACGGCTACCCAGTATTCTGGTGAGCCTTTACCTTTACCCATCCGGGTTTCGGCCGGTTTTTCAGTTACCGGTTTATCGGGAAAAATGTTAATCCACACTTTTCCGCCTCTCTTAATAGACCTGGTCATGGCGATACGGGCCGCTTCAATCTGCTGACTGGTAACCCAGGAAGGTTCCAGGGCCTGCAGTCCATATTCGCCAAACTGGACCATGGTGCCACCTTTTGACCGCCCCTTCATCCGGCCGCGGTGCTGGCGGCGGTATTTAACCCGCTTAGGCATTAACATTTGCGCCTACCTCCTCTGCAGATTTGTCTTCACCGGGTTTCGGGGGCAGTATTTCGCCCTTATAGATCCATACTTTGACCCCGATGCGTCCGTAAGTTGTCTTGGCTTCCACAAATCCGTAATCTATATCTGCACGCAAAGTCTGCAGAGGGACTGTCCCTTCGTGATAAGTCTCATTGCGGGCCATTTCGGAGCCGCCAAGCCTGCCGCTGCAGGAAACCCTTACCCCTTTGGCACCGTTACGCATGGCCCGGAAAATAGCCTGCTTCATCGCTCTCCTGAAAGCAATCCGCCTTTCAAGCTGGGAAGCTATACTTTCCGCTACCAGCATGGCATCCATCTCGGGCTTTTTGATTTCCATTATATTCAAGTGTACTTTTTTGTCCGTCAGCTTTTCCAGTTCCTTGCGCAAATTTTCAACTCCGGTCCCTCCCCGGCCGATGACCATCCCCGGTTTGGCGGTATGGATATTGATCCGGACGTTGTTGGCAGCCCTTTCAATCTCGATGCGCGATACAGATGATCCTTCCAGTTTGTTTTGAATAAAGTCCCGAATCTTTAAATCTTCGTAAAGCAGGTCTTTATAATGTTTCCCGGAAAACCATCTTGCGTCCCAGTCACGGATAATTCCGATCCTGAAACCGATGGGGTTAACTTTTTGTCCCATGTTTAAACCCCCCTTCTTTCTTTTACTATGACCGTAATGTGGCTGGTCCTTTTAAAAATCAGGTTGCGCCTTCCCCTGGCCCGCGGCTGGACCCTTTTCATGGTCGGGCCTTCATCGACATAAGCCTGATCGATATACAGCAGGCCCCGTTTCATCTCATGATTAAATTCAGCATTAGCCGCCGCGGAATTTACCACCTTGGCTACCGGTTTAGCCGCGCCTCGCGGCGTGTAACGCAGTATGCTCAAAGCTTCGTCAAGATCTTTATTCCTGATTGTATCAATGACTGCTCTCACTTTGCGCGGCGCAACGCGTACATAGCGAGCTTTTGCTTTTGCTTCCATAAATCATCCTGCCTCCTCTGCCCTACTTAATGGTGGTAGAGCGTTCGGTATGGTGCCCATGCCCCCGGAAAGTGCGGGTCGGGGCAAATTCGCCCAGCTTATGTCCGACCATATCCTCACTGATGAAAATCGGCACATGTCTCCTGCCGTCATAAACCGCGATTGTATGCCCAACCATTTCAGGGAAAATAGTAGAACGGCGGGACCAGGTTTTAACTACCTTCTTCTCTCCCTTTTCGCTCATCCGTTCAATTTTTTTCATTAAGCTGGCCTCTACATAAGGGCCCTTTTTCAGTGAACGCGACAATCTATACAACCTCCCTTTCAGCCTTCAGGTGAAAAACTTCCTGCCAAAACCGGCTGTTCCTCTCCCCAAAGCTACTTCTTACGACGGCGCATAATGTACTTGTCTGATTCTTTCTTTTTCCGCCGGGTTTTATATCCCAGGGTCGGTTTGCCCCAGGGAGTAACCGGCCTGGGCAAGCCAATCGGCGCCCTGCCTTCACCGCCGCCGTGGGGGTGATCGCAAGGGTTCATGACCGAGCCCCGGACGGTCGGCCTAATGCCCATCCAGCGGCTGCGGCCTGCTTTACCGATAGTGAGGTTCTCGTGTTCCACGTTGCCTATCTGCCCCACAGTAGCCCGGCAGTCCAGCGGAACCAGGCGCACTTCGCCTGAAGGCAGCCGCAAGTGAGCCTTCTTGCCTTCCTTGGCCGCCAGCTGGGCGGCTGTTCCGGCTGACCGGGCCAGCTGTCCGCCGGCGCCCTGCTTCATCTCGATGTTGTGCACAAATGTTCCCACCGGTATGGAGCGCAGAGGCATGGCATTTCCGGGTCTTACTTCAACTTTGTCACCGGATATAACCTTCTGACCGGTCCGGATCCCCATTGGGGCCAGGATATAACGCTTTTCGCCGTCGACATAATGCAATAAGGCGATATTGGCAGTCCGGTTCGGATCATACTCGATCCCCGCTACTTTGGCCGGAACGTTATCTTTATCGCGTTTAAAATCAATAATCCTGTAGCTGCGCTTATGGCCGCCGCCCCGGTGACGGACCGTCATCCTGCCGTAAGCATTCCGTCCGGCTTTTTTACTTAGCGGCGCCAAAAGCGACTTTTCCGGATCTTTCTTGGTTATTTCTTCAAACGTTGATACGGTGGCAAACCGCCGCCCCGGTGAGGTGGGTTTAAAACGTTTAACAGCCATTACAGTGTTCCCTCCTTCTTAGCGGCTTTCAAACAGCTCGATCGGCTTGCTGCCTTCGGCCAGTGTAATAATCGCCTTTTTCCAGGCGGGTTGTTTCCCTTCCGGAAAACGCCCCAGACGTTTCATCTTGCCCTTGTAGTTGGCTGTGTTCACCGCTTTGACCTGAACGCCGAAAATTGCTTCAAGGGCCTCTTTAATTTCAATTTTGTTCGCTTTGCCGGATACGACAAAGGTATACTTATTATCTTCCATTAGTTCAGTCGTTTTTTCGCTAATCAACGGACGGATAATTATATCTCTGGGATCCTTTTTCATCCGCCAAACACCTCCTCAACCTGCTGCAGCGCATCCCTGCTCATAACCAGGTAGTTGTGGTTAAGGATATCCAACACATTCAACTGCCGGGCTAAGATAGTTTTTACTTTGGGCAGGTTACGGGCTGCCTTGATGACATTGATATCAGGCTGAGCGTTCACTACCAGCACTCCATCCTCCACTTTCAGGTGTTCCAGCAGGGCCACCATTTGCTTTGTTTTCGGAGCGTCGATCGCAAAGTCGTCAACAACGACTAATTTGCCTTCGTTGTACTTGTCGCTTAAAGCAGATTTAAGGGCGACGCGGCGCATCTTTTTAGGCACGGCCTTGTTATAATCGCGAGGTCTGGGACCGAAGGTCACTCCACCTCCGACCCATATGGGCGAATTAACACTGCCGTGGCGGGCTCGTCCTGTTCCTTTTTGCGGCCAGGGCTTGTCGCCGCCGCCTCTTACTTCGCTGCGATCTTTGCTCGAAGCCGTACCCTGCCGGCGTCTTGCCGCCTGCGAGACAGCCGTCTGATAGAGAGCTCCTTTATTCAACGGCGCCCCAAAAAGGCTGGCCTGGACTTCTATCTCGTCCACCTGCTCGCCGTCTTTATTGTAAAGCGATATTTTAGGCATATTGGGGGCATCTCCTTTCCTTTGGCTATCCGCTTACTTTCTTTTTAACCGCTTCTTTGACTTCCACCAGGCCGCCCCTGGGGCCGGGCACAGAACCTTTAACCAGCAAGATGTTTTTTTCACCGTCGGTTTCCACAACCGTCAGGTTCTGGACCGTGCGCCTCCAGGCGCCCATCCGGCCGGGAAGGGGCCGTCCTTTGAAAACCCGGGCTGCATCGACTGAGCCCAGGGAACCGGGACCGCGGTGATAGTGAGAACCGTGCGTTTTCGGGCCCCTGCTGAATCCCATTTTTTTAATGGAGCCGGCAAAACCCTTGCCCCGGGTCGTAGCGCTGATATCGACATAATCGCCGGCGGAAAAACTGTCCGCTTTTATTTCCTGTCCGGGACTGTAGGCACTGGCATCATCCACTCTGACTTCCCGTAAATATTTAAGGGGCTTAACACCGGCCTGTTTAAAATGCCCTTTCAGCGGACGGTTCACCCGGTTTTCTTTTTTATCAATAAACCCAAGCTGGATGCTGTTATAGCCATCTTTGTCCATGCTTTTAACCTGGACCACCCGGCACGGGCCAGCTTCCAGAACTGTTACCGGAATCACCCGGCCCTGCTCATCAAAGACCTGGGTCATTCCCACCTTGCGCGCCAATATTGTTTTAGCCATTATTTTAAGGCACCTCCCGTCTGTCGCTTAGAGCTTAATCTCAATGTCCACACCGGCGGGCAAATCAAGCCTCATCAAAGCATCGATCGTCTTTGGCGCCGGTTCAATAATATCGATCAGACGTTTATGAGTGCGCATTTCGAATTGCTCCCGGGAGTCTTTATATTTATGCGGCGCCCGAATAACCGTGTAAAGGCTTCTTTCTGTCGGTAAAGGCACAGGCCCGGCTACATCGGCTCCCGTGCGGCGCGCCGTCTCAACAATCTTACCGGCAGACTGGTCCAGCAATTGATGATCATAGGCTCTCAATCTGATCCTGATTTTTTGGTTGTCCATGGACAAATCCTCCTTATCGCCTGATTAAATCAGAGCTGCTCCGCAAAAATTACCCGGCCTAACCCGCCGGCAACCTTTTGCTTCATCGCTAAATCATTATTATTATTTTTACTTAATAACCCCTGATCATTATTCATGAACACTGGTGACTACTCCGGCGCCGACGGTGCGGCCGCCTTCGCGGATAGCAAAGCGCACGCCCTCTTCGATGGCGATCGGGGTAATCAGCTCAATTTCCATATTCACATTGTCGCCCGGCATCACCATTTCCATGCCCTCGGGCAGGGTAATGGTCCCGGTAACATCGGTGGTGCGGAAATAAAACTGTGGACGGTAACCCTGGAAAAACGGGGTGTGACGGCCGCCCTCTTCCTTCTTCAAAACATAGACTTCCGCCCCAAACCTGGTATGGGGGTTGATCGAACCGGGCTTGGCCAAGACCTGACCCCGCTGAACCGATTCCCGGTCAATACCGCGCAAAAGAACCCCAATGTTGTCACCGGCTTCCGCATAATCCAAAAGCTTGCGGAACATCTCCACTCCGGTAGCCACCGTCTTGCGGGGCTTGTCCTCAAAACCAATGATCTCCACTTCGTCGCCAACCTTAATCTGGCCGCGCTCCACCCGGCCGGTAACCACTGTCCCGCGGCCGGTAATCGAAAATACATCCTCAATCGGCATGCTAAAAGGCTTGTCCTTCTCACGCTCGGGCATGGGAATATAATCGTCTAAGGCATTCATCAGCTCCCAGATCACCTTGCAGTCATCACACTCCACATTGCCACAGCCGCAATCAAGGGCCTTCAGCGCCGAACCGATAATCACAGGCGTCTCGTCACCGGGAAATTCATACTCGCTCAACAAATCCCTTACTTCCATCTCCACTAATTCCAAAAGCTCAGGGTCGTCAACCATGTCCGCCTTGTTCAAAAATACTACAATGGTCGGAACCCCAACCTGGCGGGAAAGCAAAATATGCTCCCGGGTCTGAGGCATCGGACCATCTGCCGCCGATACCACCAGTATCGCCCCGTCCATCTGCGCCGCCCCGGTAATCATGTTCTTGACATAGTCAGCGTGACCGGGACAGTCAACATGGGCATAGTGACGGTTGTCCGTCTCATATTCCACATGCGCCGTCGCAATCGTAATGCCCCGCTCCTTCTCCTCCGGAGCCTTGTCAATCATGTCAAACGATGTCTTCTGCGCATATCCCTTGTTCGCCAAACAATAGGTCATCGCCGCCGTCAGGGTCGTCTTGCCGTGATCGACGTGACCTATCGTCCCTACATTAACATGCGGTTTCGTCCGCTCAAACTTCTGCTTCGCCAACTAAATGCACCTCCTAAGGTTTAAACAATAGAACTCAGGTGGTTCGGGTTTCACTATGGTCGGTCGCCTGCCGGTTATAAGTTCCGACTGTAAAAAAATGGTGGCGGCGCAGGGATTTGAACCCCGGACTCCGCGGGTATGAACCGCGTGCTCTTGCCAACTGAGCTACGCCGCCTCTGGAGCTCACGACCGGACTCGAACCGGTGACCTTGTCCTTACCAAGGACACGCTCTACCGCCTGAGCTACGTGAGCATGGAACTGCTGTCTCATTTATTAAGGAAACCGCTTTAGCGATTTCCTTAGAGTGGTTGCGGGGGCAGGATTTGAACCTGCGACCTCCGGGTTATGAGCCCGACGAGCTACCAGACTGCTCCACCCCGCGTCGTCACTGGAGCGGGTGA
>SL_5KL_010_SEDDRAFT_10000045_pt1 | contig 66000 bp, 59 predicted proteins | sample SodLakKL_010_SED_FD_9118 | JGI IMG/M metagenome (IMG submission 9118)
AAAGTCGATATCACTAAAATTTCGAAATTATAATCCCCGTCACATCAGTCATCCCGTCAATCAAATTGCCAGTAAAATGACTTTTTGCAGCAGAATCATATCATTTCTAAATTTAGAGTATTTATCAGATAATTTGCCCGCTAAAAGCTGCTAATTATTTGCTTTACGTGCCAGAACCTTTGTGTGCTCTGTCTATCTTCTATGAATTTTCTTGCAAATCAGTCAGCTTAGCTGAAAGGTGTCAGTATAAATGCTCTCATCCCTTTTCAAGCTTTCTCCTAAAATTAAAGGCATATTCGATATCCTGGGTACCCTGAGTCTTTTTTTGAGTTTTATTTTGATTTTCCCACTGCTGATTGCTCTTCAGCAGCAGGAGCCCCGGGAAATAATCCTGGCCTACATACTGACCATGCTGCTGGCCGGGGGAGGAGGATACCTGCTGCACCGCACCTTTCATCTCAGGATTAATATTGATATCAGTGCCGGGATGATAATCTGCAGTCTGGGCTGGCTGCTGGCTTCGGGAATAATTTCTCTGCCCTTTGCCCTGGGTTTTGAGATGAGCTGGCTTGATGCCTATTTTGAAGCAATGAGCGGATTTACCACTACCGGTATCACCCTGGTATCCGCCCTGGAGACCCGGCCTCTATCGTTAATTTTTTTAAGAAGTTTAATTCAATGGCTGGGAGGTCTTGGGATTTTATCCTTCTTTCTTTTGATAACCTTCCGCAGCGAGGGGGAGGTCTGGCAGCTCTTTGGAGCAGAGGCTCACAAAATAGTTTCAGCCCGGCCGGTACCCAATCTTTATCGGACAATTAAGATTCTCTGGAGTATTTATGCCGGACTTACTCTCATTCAGCTGCTGTTGCTTATTTTGGCAGGATTAAGCGTTTTCGATGCAGTACTTCACTCCATGACCACCATTTCAACCGGAGGATTCACTCGTTATGAGGCCAATATTGCTCATTTTGCCGGGGCGGGATACAGTAACTTTCGACTGATTGAATATATTTTCATTGTGTTTATGTTTCTCGGTGGGATGAATTTTTTGCTGCACTATAAAATTTTACAGTGGAACTGGCGGGATCTGCTGGTAGATGTCGAGTTTCGTTATTATCTTAAGCTGATTTTCGGTTTTACCGGTTTAATAATGATTTCAGTTATTCTCTTTAATGAAATTCCGATCAGTTTGAGCTCACTGGAGGAGACCTTCCGCACCAGTCTATTTCAGGTGCTGGCCATAATGATGACCGGCTATCAGACAGAATATATTGGCTCTCCCTATTTTACCACCTTTGCCCGCCAGTTATTTCTGGTAATGATGCTGATTGGTGGCTGTGTCGGTTCCACCGGGGGAGGAATCAAGGTCCTCAGGATAATAATCCTGAAGAGGCTTTTTGGCAGGGAGATAAAATCTCTGGCCCTGCCCCGGAGGGCTGTCACACCTCTGAGACTGGAGAACAGCAGAGTGAACTGGAAGGATGTTTATCATATTGCCGGACTTTTCTTTGGCTGGCTGCTGCTGCTGCTCATAGGGGGATTAATTACAGCAGCTTTTTCATCCTATGATATAGCCGAGTCCTTATCGGGAATGTTTTCAGCTGTTAATAATATCGGCCCTTCTTTAATTCCAATGGAAGAGATGGGGGATATCCATCCAGTAATCAAGATTACTTATATTGTTGGCATGCTGGCCGGCAGGCTGGAGATAATTCCGGTTATAGCACTTTTCCGACTGGATGTCTGGCAGCGTTAATGCAGTGTTAATGCAGAATTAATCCAGTGTTAATAAAGAAACAGGAGGAATATTATGTATATTTTAATAGCAGGCGGAGGAATCGTCGGCAGTAATCTTACCAGAAATCTGGTGGAAAATCATGATGTTGTGGTAATTGATATTGACCATCAGGTCTGCGAGGATATTTACAGCCGTTATGGAGCGGTTTCAGTCCATGGCAATGCCACCAGGGTCAGCATTTTAAAGGATGCCGGCATTGAAAAATGCGATGTGGCAGTGGCGGTTATGAAGAATGATGCTGATAACCTGGCCTTTACCGTTCTGGCCAGGGATTTTGGCGTTGAGAAAATCCTGGTAAGAATGCGGGATCCGGAGTATGAAAGCGCCTATCGCAAAGCCGGAGCTACTACGGTGGGCAGCATTATGGAGCTGATGGTCGAGAAGTTTGTCATTGATATCGAGGAGCCCCGGATTCGTAGAGTAGCTTCTCTTGGTAACGGCCGGGCAGAGATTTCAATTATAACAGTACCGGCCCACTCACCCTGTGCCGGAAAAACGGTGGCAGATATAGTCAACAGCTCCGGTTTTCCTGAGGATATTGTTATTGCCGGAATTTATGATAAGGAGAATGATAAACTCATTATTCCCCGCGGGAACAGAGAAATCCATGCCGATAACCAGGTTTTTCTGGTGGCTACCGAGGAAAATATGCATCGGGCAGCCGATTATCTGATGAGAAAGAGGTAGACAGCATTTCAATCTCAAATCAAGCTCATGATGCTGTCAGCAGATGTTAATATTTAAGATTTGCCGGTGATTTATAAGAAAAGGATAATGAAAATACTAAAAGCAAATACAATAAATCAAAAATAAACCTCACATCAATTATCACATCAATAAAGAAAGCCCTCCCGAAGGAGGGCTTTTTTCAGTCTTTATTTGCTGCTGTGAAACCCGTTATTTTAGGCCCATTTCAGGTGCTACATTAGTGAAATAGCTGCTTGAAAACTTTCTCCTATCTCAGTTTATTCAAAGCCTCAACCCTTTCCTCAATTGGAGGGTGAGTGCTGAAGAGCTTGGCCATTCCCTCCCGGGAGAGGGGGTTGACGATAAACATGTGAGAGGTCGCCTCGTTAACCTGCATCGGTGAATTTTTAGCGTGGCTTTCCATCTTGCGCAGGGCGCTGGCCAGTCCCTCGGGATTACCGGTAATGCCTGCAGCGGTGGCATCGGCCTTGTATTCCCGGGAACGGGAGATTGCCATCTTGATGATCACAGCAGCCAGCGGGGCAAAGATAATAGCTAAAATCTGAACCAGGGCTGCCGCTCCGCCGCTTCTACCCCTCCGGCCTCCAAAAATCATCCGGAATCTTCCCATCCGGGAAAGGAAGGCCAGGGCTCCAGCCATAACGGCTGCTAAAGTGCTGATCAGGGTATCGCGGTTTTTAATGTGAGAGAGCTCATGAGCGATAACTCCCTCCAGTTCATCCTTATCCAGCAGTTTGATGATACCTTCGGTTAAGGCAATCGCTGCATTTTTAGGGTTTCTCCCGGTGGCAAAGGCATTGGGCTGATCTCCCGGTGTAACATAGACTTTGGGCTTGGGCAGACCGGCATCTTTGCTGAGATTGGTAATCATCCTGTGGAGATTGGGTGCTTCTTCTTCAGTTAGGGGGCGGGATTTGGTCATTTTCATCGCAATGGTATCGCTTTTCCAGTAGGCAAGGAAATTTATCACCATGGCAAAGACAAAAGCCATTATCAGTCCCGATTCACCAGCTATGATGCCGCCGAAAACGATGAAGATCACAGTTAGCAGCGCCATGAGAAAAACTGTTTTTAAATTATGCATTACAATCACTCCTTTCAATTACAGCCCGGAAGGGCTTCAGACAGAAAATATAATATAATCAGGATTAGTTCCACTAAACATATTTTAACTTATCTCAGGTCAAACTGCAAGCAAAACCGTTATGAGCCGTTATTTAAAAGGGAGCAGGAGGAGCCAGCAGATAATGAAGTCCGGATTTGATCAAGCTTTAAATTAAACCTCAGATATCGATAATAATTACTCTGACTAATTATAGCAAATAATTAGAAAATTATCATATTTTTTCTCCCTGACAGGCAGGAATTTACTGCCAGATAGCTAATTATATAAATGTCAGCCCCTTTCCTGACTATTTACCAAGAGATATAGAAATCATCTATTGAGGAGGTTTTATTTCTGAATGGAAGTATTAAAGGTAGCAGCAAATTCCAGTCCAAATTCGGTAGCCGGTGCCCTGGCAGGTGTGCTGAGAGAAGAGGGCGGTGCTGAGCTTCAGGCAATTGGTGCAGGGGCTATTAATCAGGCAGTTAAGGCAGTGGCTATAGCACGGGGCTTTGTAGCTCCTTCCGGCATGGATTTGATTTGTATTCCGGCCTTTACTGATATTGAAATTGATGGCGAGGAAAGGACAGCAATTAAATTTATTGTGGAACCCCGCTAAGAGATCAGGCATTTCCAGGCGCTAATTTTCTGCTTCGGGGCTGATATTTTAAGGAACCCTTCTTTAACCGGAAGGGTATTTTTTTTGTCAGATAAAAAATAACAGATAAATTTCTCTACTATCCCCAATGGGCTGAACAGGCGTGGGAGTCTGCCTTGAATAGCATCAGGCATAAATTTTCCGGCCAGTTAACTATTTAAGACTTTAATATAAAGATTAATTATCTTGTTTATAAACAAAACTTTTGATATAATCTACTTGCTCGAGCATTTCTTCCAGGTACAGTTTAAGCAGCAGCAAAGAATTTTAAGGATTTATTGAGAGTGTAATAGTTATATTTGCCTAGATCTGCATGATGATCTATATATTAGGATCTATCAGGATCTATTATGGACAAAGTTCGAAACAATCATAAATTTACCCGGAGGAGTTGTTTTATATTGAAAACTATTGACTGCCGGGGGCTTAACTGTCCCGAGCCGGTTATCAGAGCAAAGGAAGCTCTGGCAAAACATGGTAGTCTGCTGGTAATTGTTGATAATAAAACTGCTGCGGAAAATGTGGCCCGGATGGCCAGGAACAACGGCTGCCAGGTTGAGATGCTGCAGAAACAGGACAATTTTAAACTCCAGTTGAAAGCTTCTTCTAAGAGCAGTCCGGTGAATGAGAAAGATGCTGACCGGTCCAGGTCTTATCTGATTACCTCCAAAACTCTGGGGGAGGGACCCCGGGAACTGGGTGAGCTTCTGCTGACCGGTTTTTTAAAGACCCTCAAAGAAGTAAAACCTCTGCCGGAAGCGCTTCTCTTTATGAATCAGGGCGTAAAGCTTGTCACAGTAGATGATGCAGCCGCAGAAATAATCAAGGAACTACCCCGGGAGATTGATATCCTGGTCTGCGGCACCTGTCTGGATTACTTTGAGCTGACAGATAGTTTGCAGGTCGGGCGGGTCAGCAATATGTATGAAATTCTGGAGACCATCAACCGGACCGGCTGTGTGAAAATCTAGCATAACTTAAAACTTAATTTTGAAAAAGAGGTGATAATTATGTCAGCAGCAGATATAATCAAACTGACATCTTACAGCAAAAGTTCAGGCTGAGCCTCTAAAATGGGGCCGGCGGAGCTGGCCGAGATTTTAGACAGCCTGGATTTCACCAGCGATGATAAAAATTTACTGGTTGGTCTGGAAGGCGGAGATGATGCCATTGTTTATCGTCTGAATTCAAAGCAGGCTCTAATCCAGACCGTGGATTTTTTCACTCCGATTGTCGATGACCCCTATCTCTTTGGCCAGATTTCAGCAGCTAATTCTTTAAGTGATGTTTATGCCATGGGCGGAGAACCGTTTCTGGCCATGAATATTGTCTGTTTCCCTGACTCTTTAGATAAAAAAATTCTCCGGGATATTCTTCAGGGTGGTCTGGATAAGGCCCGGGAAGCCGGGATTATTATTTCCGGTGGTCATACTATAGATGATGAGGAGCCCAAGTACGGACTTTCTGTCAGCGGGCTGATTCATCCTGACAGGGTGGTACCTAATTCCGGAGCCCGGGCAGGTGATAAGTTAATTCTCACCAAACCTCTGGGCACCGGAATAATAACCACTGCCTTTAAAGCCGGTCAGCTGGAGCAGAGCCCCGAACATCCCGCCATTAAAAGTATGCTGCAGCTAAACAGCAGGGCAGCCAGTCTTTTTGAGCGCTACTCCGTTTCTGCCTGCACAGATATAACCGGATTTGGTCTGGCCGGACACCTGCTGGAGATGCTTAAGGCCAGCGGCAGAGGCAGTCGAATTCAGGCCGATAACCTGCCCTATTTTGCTGAGGTCCCTGAACTTTCAGCGGAGGGAATGGTGCCGGGAGGCCTTTACCGCAACCGCGAGGCTTTTAGTGATCAGGTTAAATTCACCGGGATTTCTCAGGAATTTATCAAAGACCTAATTTTTGACCCCCAGACTTCAGGTGGCCTGTTAATCTCTCTGCCCGAGGAGGAAGCACAGGATTTTCTGAGGGAATTTAATGATGAGGAGCATCAGGGCTATCCTATCGGTGTAGTGGTGGAAGGAGACAGTATCGTTCTGGAGTGATTACCTGTGAATGATGAAAAATACGGATTGATCGCCTTTCCTTCTACCACAGATTCTTTAAAAGCTGAGAAACTGCTTAAAGGGGCGGGTTATTCTGTCTCTTTCCGCCCCCTCCCGCCGATAATCACGGCAGACTGTGGCTTCGGGCTGGAAATACCTCTGGCAAAAACTCAGGAAATTCGAAAATTTATTGCAGAGAGCCCTGTACAAACTGCCGGATTTTATCATATAATTATAAGGGATGGTGAAAAAATTATCACCAGCCTGAAATAACAGGGAAAAATCTTTCAGGAGGCAGATAAATGGGAGTATTACTTATTGGAATCGGGGGAGGGTCTGCTTCAGGCAAATCAACTCTGGCCAGGATGTTGAAAAAATCTTTCAGCAATGAGGTCTCAATCCTGCGCCTGGATTTCTACTATTACGATAAGGAGCATTTTGCTGTCCCCGAAGATAAAATTAACTTTGACCATCCCGATGCCTTTGAAATTGATCTCCTGTGTCGGCAGCTGAAAAAACTTAAAGGGGGTCAGCCGGTTGAGAGGCCGGTTTACAGTTATACCAGCAACAGCAGGCTGGAGGAGACCTGTCGGGTAAACCCTTCTCGAATTATTATTGTTGAGGGGATTCTTACACTTTACTATCAAAAGCTCCGGAAATTTTTTGATCTCAAGATTTACGTTGACACTGATAATGATATCCGCCTTTTGCGGCGGATTACCAGGGATATCAAGGAAAGGGGCCGGACTCTGGAGTCAGTTAAAGAGCAGTATCTGGCTACGGTTAAACCCATGCATGAACAGTTTGTAGAGCCCAGCAAATCCAAGGCCGATATTATTATTCCTCACGGCGGACTTAATGAGATAGCCAATGACCTTTTGATTGAAAAGATCAAGGGACATCTTTTGGTTAATAGATAAATTTAAAGCTCTTCGCTGTATATTCTGGGAATTTAATTCAGCCTGTTAATCCGGCACTGCTGGCTTCTGAAAAATTTGCTGCAGTGCTGTTATTTTTTTGGCGATCAGGCAGGAAAAAAGTAATATCTGGAGAAATATACCCCATTAATACCAAATAATGGGGTGATGGTATGAACTGGTGGCAGAAAAATCGCTGGAACCTGCTTATTATCCTCGGTCTGGCAGCTTTCTGGTTGGGCTGGTGGCTCTTTCCCGGGCTGCAGCAGCCGGTAATTATATCAGAGCTTGAAATTCACAGCAGAGGAGAGAGCGAAAGTTCCCTCGAAGCTTCTTCGGGAGAAGGGGCTCCTTACCTTAAGGCTGAGGGGAATGATCTTTATCGGGAAGATCAACCGACAGAGATGATAGTGGTTCATGTGGGCGGAGCTGTGGCAAGGCCGGGAGTTTATCGGCTGGCCGCCGGCTCCCGGGCAGTAGATGGCATTCTGGCTGCCGGAGGGAGCAGTGAAAATGCTGCCCTGGATTTTGTGAACCTGGCCCGTCCTTTAAGAGATGGTGAGCAGTTAATTATTCCGGCATCAGGTGATAATCCTGAGATGGGTCTCTCAATTACCGGCAAAAAAAAAAACAAAAGTTACTGAGAGCGGCCTGATAAATTTGAACAGGGCAGGAGTGGCAGAACTGATAACCCTGCCGGGAATTGGAGAGGTGCGGGCTCAGGCTATCCTGGATTACCGGGAGGAGATGGGACCCTTTACCAGTCCCGGGGATCTCATAGCGGTACCTGGAATTGGCCCGACAATTCTGGCTGGACTGATCGATCAGGTAGAGGCGCCCTGATGACGGCTGATTCCGGCTATTATCCCTTTTTCAGGCTTTTTATCTGCTTTGTTTTTTTGCTAGATATTACTGGCTTCTTTCTGGCTTTGCTGTGGCCTGATAAGTATCTGCTTCCTGCATTTTCTCCTGTTAAAGCCTTCGAGCAGCAGCTGAGGCCTATAATTTCTCAAGGAGTTTTTCTGCTGGTTTTTCTGCTGCTTATCTTTTTAGCTTATAATTACCTCAACTCTCAGAGCAGTCCGGGAATTTTTCGGTTTTTTCTTCCAGAACTACCCCAGCTTACTCTCCTGGCAGGGCTAACTGCTGTCCGGATGATTCTGCTTCCTGCTCTAAATCTGGAAGCCGTTGAACTCCTTTTTCTGACGGAAACCCGGGACCGCTGGCTTGAAATAATATATGCCGGTTACAGCCCCGGGCAGGCTCCTCTGATTGCAGCTCTGATTCTGGGACAGCGGCAGAATATTTATCAATATACTGCCCTCTTTCGCCGGGCTGGAGTCAGCCATCTGCTGGCTCTTTCAGGTCTTCATGCCGGTTTTGTGGCAGTGATTATAAATTTTATCCTGACCAGGCTGCCGGGGGTTAAGGTCCACAGCTGGTGGTTGAGTTCACTATTTCTGGCCGGTTATGTCCTGCTGGCCGGAGCCAGTCCTTCCCTGCAGCGAGCAGGTATTATGCTGATCAGCTGGTTTGTTCTAAAACGGCAGGGGCGGAGCACCTCATCCTTAAATATTCTGGGACTGGCAGGGATCCTGATTTTGCTGCTGAATCCTGCTTACCTATATCAGCTGAACTTTCAGCTTTCCTTTCTGGTGGTTCTGGCTCTGATTTTTTATCTGCCCTTTCTCCAGCAGAAGATCTCCGGGCCGCTGGCTGTCAGTCTGGCAGCGACCCTGGGCTCGGCTCCGCTGCTGGCTTTCCATTTTAGTGAGCTAAATCTTAATGCTCTGATCAGCAACCTGATTCTCATTCCTCAGGTAGCTGCTATCATCTGCCTCAATCTGCTGATGATCCTGGCAGGTTACTTAAGCCCCTTTCTGGCCGGACTTTTAGCCGGACTGGGAAACCTGCTGTTAAGACCATTTTTGTTTTCGACTGCCCTGCTGGCCGGACTGCCCTTCCGATTTTCCTGGGAATGGCAGTCTATTCCAGAGGAAGTAATAATGTTTCCCTTCGGCTTTATGCCGCTGCCGCTGCTGCTCTTTTATCTGCTGCTTTTTGTTCTGCCGTCCGGTCCAATCCAGCCCGGCATCCCGGATTGGATAGCCAGCAGGCACCGGCTTTCCCGGAGACAGTTGCTCTTTCTTCTGGCCTTGCTCTTGATTTTTACAGTTAGCCTTATCTTTTTTCCCTGAAAACAGTGAGGAGGGTATCCTGCCATGGCGGAAAAATCTGTTTTTCCCCAGGAAGAAAATAGATTAAAGAACTTTTATCTCTTAGCCAGTCCGGAAAGCTATCTAATCGAGGAGCAGCTATCCGGTCTGAAGGAAAACTTTTCAATAAGGACCGGTGATTTTAACTGGATAAATCTGTCGGATAGCTCCGAAGATTTCTGGCAGGAGCTGAATCGGGCTGTTTTTGCTGTCAGCATGATGACCGGGCACAAATTTGTGCTGGTTGACTGTGACCGCCTTTTTCAGCAGAAGACCCGCTATGATGACAGGCTAGCTGAACTCTTGGAGAAAGAACCCAGGGAGGTCACGGTCATATTTCTGGTGGAAGGCAGTGTCGATGGCAGATTTAAACTGGTCAGGAAGGTGAANNACCGGGGAGNGTATTTTAAGCTCAAGCCCCCGCAGTATCAGCAGCTGGACAGCTGGATAGAGGAGAAATTTCGCNCTCAGGGNAAGAAAGTGGAGCCCAAGCTGGTTCAGTATCTTGAGTATCTNTTTGATAATAAACTTCAGGCTTTAAATCAGGAGATTGAAAAACTGATTACTCTAAATATAGAAGAGGACTATATTGATTTTAATAGTTCCCGCTATATTCTGTCCCGGGGGGGCTTTCTCACTGATCAGATGATCTTTGAACTTTTNGATCACTGGACCGGCAGCAAAACAACCCGGGCTGTCAGGCTTTACCGCCGTCTCGTCCAGAGCGGAGAAGAGCCTCTGATGATTCTTGCCATGATTCACCGCCAGCTCCGCCTTTTACTGGTTGTTAAGGAGCTCAGAGAAGAGGAAAATTTAAATCCCGGGGAGATAGCAAGCAGGATAGAAGAACACCCCTATCCTGTTAAGAAATGTTACCGCCAGGTTCCTCATTTTTCCTTTTCCCAGCTGGAATCAGCTCTGGAGAATTTGCTGGGGGTTAACCGGAAAATAGTTACCGGAATGGTGGATTCTCCTGAACAGGCCCTGGAGGATTATCTTTTGAGAAATCTGGGGGATTAGCAACCTGTTATTTTCTTCTGCTAATTATTCAGGGGTTATCAGCAGATAACCGGCCGCCAGAATAAAAAAACAGGCCATCCTCAACCGGGATCAGCCTGTTTCTGATTATCGGCTATTCAATTATATCTGCCTTTATTCCTGGCCTGCAAAGGTCTGATTGAACTTCCGATGCAGCCGGGATTTTTTTCTGGCAGCATTATTTTTATGGATAATATTATGGCGGGCAGCTTTATCTATCATTTTGAAGGCCCGATCCAGAGCCTGCTTGGCTTCTTCCTGCTCCGGTTCTTCGGCCATAATTGTTTTAAACTCCTTGATGGCAGACTTCATATTCTTCTTCCAGTGCTGATTTTCCTCGGTCTGCCTGGCGGTAACACGCACCCTTTTTTTGGCTGATTCAATAATAGGCATATCATGACACCTCCTGTTGTTGAAATTTTATCGGGTTTAATTCTTATTTTTGAGATAATTAGATGGATAATAATTGCATAAAAAATCGGCATAAAATTTACAGCAACTATTATTTTACCAGACCCGCTGAAAAAAAGCAAGCCCTCAAGACCCTCTCTTCAGGGGGGATTTTTTCGATTTGAAGTTTCTAACTTTAATGATATAATAAAATCTGATGTTAATTTTACTGAAACTGCCTGCTATCAGCAGTGAGGAGGATATATTTTGGCAGCAGATAAAATTCGTAACTTCTGTATAATTGCTCATATTGACCACGGTAAATCCACCCTGGCCGATAGAATCCTTGAAATTACCCACACCATTGAGGATCGGAAAATGCAGGAACAGGTGCTTGATAATATGGATCTGGAAAGGGAGCGGGGTATCACCATCAAGGCTCAGGCTGTCTCCATTGATTATAAAGGTTACCGGCTGAATTTAATTGACACCCCGGGTCATGTCGATTTCTCCTATGAGGTCTCCCGCAGTCTGGCAGCCTGCGAGGGCGCTCTGCTGGTAATCGACGCCGCCCAGGGTATAGAAGCCCAGACAGTAGCCAATATCTACCTTGCCCTGGAGCATGATCTGGAAATTATTCCGGTCATCAATAAAATAGATCTTGCTGCAGCCGATGTCACCAGAGTTAAGGAGCAGCTGCTGGAGATGGGTATCGATCCCGATGAGGCTCTGCTGGCCAGCGCCAGGGAGGGTACCGGAATTGAGGAGGTGCTGGATGCCGTCATTGCCAGGGTTCCAGCACCTGAGACTGACAGTGAGGCTCCCCTCAAGGCTCTGGTCTTTGACTCCCTTTATAACTCCTATCAGGGTGTTATCGCCCATATCAGGCTTATGACCGGCAGCCTCTCAAGGGGAGAGGAGATACTGCTTATGGCCAGCGGGAAAAAATATGAAGTTGATGAGGTCGGGATTTTTACTCCGGAGATGAAACCGGTATCCTGCCTTAATGCCGGGGAGGTTGGCTATTTGATGGCCGGCATTAAGGATGTTCGCAACTGTAAGGTCGGTGATACCATCACCAAAATAAGCAGCAGAGCAGACAGGCCTCTCCCGGGCTATCAGGATGTTAAACCGATGGTCTTCAGCGGTCTCTACCCCATAGATAACAGAGATTATGAAATTCTCCAGGAAGCTCTGGAAAAACTACAGCTCAATGATGCTGCCTTTACCTTTGAGAATGAGACCTCGGCCGCCCTGGGTTTTGGTTTCCGCTGTGGATTTTTAGGTCTCCTGCATATGGAAATAGTTCAGGAAAGGCTGGAAAGGGAGTTTGATCTGGAGCTGGTGATCACCGCTCCCAGCGTCGTCTACCGGGTAACGACCAGCGAGGGAGAGACCCGGGAAATTGATAACCCGGCTGCCTTTCCCGAAATCAGCGAGATAGAGAAAATCACCGAGCCCTATGTCGAAGCCAGTTTAAATCTTCCCGAGGAATATATCGGTTCGGTGATGGAGCTCTGTGAAGATAGCCGGGGAGAATTCCAGGATATGAGCTATATCGACCAGAATCGGGTTCGCCTCAAATATGAGATGCCGATGAGTGAGATCATCACCGACTTTTTCAATCAGCTCAAATCTAAAAGTCGGGGTTATGCCACTCTGGATTATGAACCCCTGGGTTACCGGGAATCAGATCTGGTGAAGCTGGATATTCTGGTCAACAAAGAGCGGATCGATGCTCTTTCGGTTATTGTTCATCGGGACAGGGCTGAAAAAATTGGTCGGGAATTAATTAACCGGCTGAAGGAAATCATCCCTCGAAAAATGTTCACCGTTCCCCTGCAGGCTGCCATCGGCAGCAGTATTGTGGCCCGGGAGAATATTAAGGCCCGGAAGAAAGATGTTCTCCAGAAATGCTATGGCGGTGATGTCAGCCGCAAGAGAAAACTGCTGGAAAAACAGAAGGAAGGCAAGAAACGCTTAAAGCAGGTGGGCGATGTAGATATACCTCAGGAAGCCTTTCTGGCCGTACTGGAGCGCGGTGACAGTGATTGATCGCAACCAGCTGGCCCTCTATCTCCATATTCCCTTCTGCCTGCAGAAATGTTCCTACTGTGACTTCTATTCCCGGGTTTTTGAGCCGGAGACTGTCAAACTTTATCTTGGAGCTCTGGTCGGGGAACTTAAATATCGGTCGTCGGGCTGGCAGAAGCCGGTAACCAGCATCTATTTTGGAGGTGGAACACCCTCGCTGCTGTCCTCTGCTGCCCTGGAAAAAATCTTAGAAGCTATCGAGGAAAATTACCGACTGGTTAAAAATCCTGAGATTACTCTGGAGGTTAATCCCGGGGATCTGCAGACTAAAGCAAAGCTGGAAGACTGGCAGGGGCTTGGAATCAATCGGATCTCTCTCGGTGTTCAGTCTCTAAGAAAGGAAGATCTCAAGCTTTTAGGGCGCAGTCACAGCAGCAGTCAGGCCCGGCGTTCACTGAGTATTCTGGCCAGTGCTGGTTATGATTATAATGTAGATTTAATTTCAGCTCTACCTGGACAGAAAGCTGAGGATCACCTGAATAATCTGGCTGAAATTTTGTCCTACCGGCCCCGGCATATTTCCAGTTATAATCTTGAGCTTGAGCCGGGCACCCCGCTGGCAGAGCAGATGAAACAGGGTCTCCTGCCGGAGATCAGTGAGGAAGAGGATCTCCGGGCTTACCAGCAGACCCGGCAGGAACTCCAGAATCAGGGCTATCAGCATTACGAGATTTCCAATTTTGCTCTGCCGGGTTTTAACTGCCGGCATAACCTGGCCTACTGGGAATTTCGCCCCTATGCAGGTTTTGGGCCCTCTGCCTGCAGTTTTGACCTCCAGGAGCGCCGTAAAAATAGTTCCAGCCTGAGAAATTATCTGACCAACAGCCTTAGCCATTTAGATGTGCCCCACGAAATTTCACGGCTGGATCAGCGGGGGCTTACAGCTGAATATCTTTTGATGGGACTCAGGCTGCTACAGGGGATAGACAGACGGGATTTCCGCTTGTTTTTTCAGGAGAGCCTGTCTGATTTATATTCCCGGGAAATTGCCAGGCTTGAGAAATTGGGCCTGCTGGCCGAATCCGGGAATAAAATTTATCTAACTGACCGGGGACTTCTCCTGGCCAATCAGGTCTTTCGGGCCTTCCTGTAAAATACCGGAAAGCTGATCAATCCATCTTGACAAAGAAATATTGATATGGTATTTTAATTATAGCTGTTAGCACTCTAGCTCTTTGAGTGCTAAAAAAGGGGTGGTAAGCTTGGTTGAAGAAATTTCCACCAGAAAAGAAAAGGTTCTTAAGGCTATAATTCAGGAGCACATTCTGACTGCCGAGCCAGTGGGTTCCAGAACTCTGGCCCGAAAATATGACTTTGACTTCAGTCCGGCTACTATCAGAAACGAGATGGCAGACCTGGAAGAAATGGGATTTTTAGAACAACCGCATACTTCAGCCGGCCGTATCCCGTCTGACCTGGGATACCGTTTCTATGTTGACAGATTAATGGAGGGGGAGCTGGAAAAGCCGGTTTCCCTGAAGCGTTATCTCAAGGAACTTTCCCGGCAGAAATCCGGGGTTGAAGATATAATGTCAGGCATGGCCCGGATGCTCTCCCGGATGGTGCAGTATACTGCTATAGTAAGTGAACCCGGTTTTTCCGAAAGCAAAATATCCCGGCTGGAGCTGCTGCCGATCTCCTCCAGAAAGCTGCTGTTAATTGTAATAACCAGCAGCGGTCTGGTTAACGATAAAATTATTCAGCTGGAGAAGAAGCTGACCGAGGAAGAGCTGGAGAATCTCAATCGGATTCTATCCCGGCGGCTGACCGGCAGGAAGATAAGTACCATTACCGGACCCTTTCTTCAGGATCTCGAGGAAGAATTGAAACGGCGTTTAAATTATGCTGCCGAAATCATTAAAAGGCTGGAGGATGAAATCACCGGCATTCTCGATAAACAGGAGATGAAAATATATCTTGATGGCACCTCCTATATCCTGGAACAGCCGGAATTTAGTGATATCCAGAGTTTAAAAAGGATACTCAAGGTTCTGGAACGGGAGGAGGAGCTGAGAAAACTGGTCGCCGGTCTGGAAAATGAACTTGAAGTTAAAATTGGGGCTGAGAATAAAATTCAGGAGATGCAGAACTGCAGTCTGGTGGTAGCCACCTATCGTTTGCAGGGTGGAGGTACCGGAAGGGTAGGGGTAATCGGGCCTACCAGGATGGAATACCCCCGGGTAATCTCCTCTGTCGATTTGACAGCAGAACTTATCAGTAAAATTATATCCAGTTCAGGCAGGTGATGATTAATGAACAAGGAGAGGGAAGAGAAAGTCGAGAGGGATAACCCTCAGAATTCCCAGGAAAAGCAGCAGGAAGAAAAGGATTCGGCAGTTCAAGTGGAAGAAGAATCAACTGACAGAAATCAGGATCAGAGTCAAAACTCTTCTGAGACAGCTGCTGAAGCTCAGACTGAAGCAGAGGGTCAGCAGGACCGGGAAGGGACTGAGATTGAGGAAGAGGATCCTGAAAAACTTCAGCAGAGGATAGCCGAGCTGGAGTCAGAGATAGAGGTTCTCAAGCAGGAAAATGAACAGTTTCTCAATAAGCTTCAGAGGTCTAAAGCTGATTTTGCCAATTACCGTCAGCGGGTTAATAAGGAAAAATTTGGCCTCTGCCGTAAATACAAAAAGGAAGTTATTCAGGAGATACTTCCGGTTCTTGATAACCTGGAACGGGCCCTGGAAAGCTGCGACAGAGAGGATGATTTTTTTCAGGGAGTAAAAATGATTCACAAGCAGATCTGCAGCGTTCTGCAGCAGGAAGGCGTGGAAGTGATCAGGACTGAAGACCAGGAGTTTGACCCGGAATTTCATGAAGCAGTAGAACAGTTAGATACCGATGAGCATGAATCGGGTAAGATTATTGAAGAAATGCAGAAGGGTTACCTCTATCAGGATGAGGTCCTGCGGCCGGCCCTGGTAGTTGTGGCCAGATAAAATCGAATAAGGAGGTTGTTAATATGGGCAAAATACTCGGTATTGATTTAGGTACAACCAATTCCTGTATGGCAATTATTGAAGGAGGGGAGCCCACCGTTATTACCAATAAGGAAGGTTCCCGCACCACTCCTTCAGTTGTGGCATATAACAAAAAGGGTGAAAGAATTGTTGGCGAACATGCCAAAAGACAGGCTATTACCAATCCCGATCAGACTGTTACCTCTATTAAACGTGAGATGGGAACCGATCACAGGGTCACATTAAAGGATAAGGAATATACTCCCCAGGAAATTTCGGCTATGATCCTGCAGAAGATGAAACAGGATGCTGAGGATTATCTGGGGCAGGAGATCAAGGAAGCAGTTATCACCGTGCCGGCCTACTTCAGTGACAGCCAGCGTCAGGCCACCAAGGATGCCGGTAAAATTGCCGGCCTGGAGGTTAAGCGGATTATCAATGAACCGACCGCTGCTTCTTTAGCCTATGGCCTCGATGATGACAAGGATCAGACTATTCTGGTTTATGATCTGGGCGGGGGAACCTTTGATGTTTCTATTCTGGAAATAGGTGATGGTGTCTTTGAAGTAATTGCCACCAGCGGAAATAACAAACTGGGCGGCGATGATTTTGATGAGAGAATAATCGATTATCTGGCAGAGAATTTCAAGAATGAATATGGAATAGATTTGAGAAAGGATAGAATGGCCCTGCAGCGCCTTAAGGATGCAGCAGAAAAGGCCAAGATTGAGCTTTCCAGTGTTAAGGAGACCAATGTAAATCTGCCTTTCATCACCCAGACTGAAGATGGACCGAAGCATTTAGATGTTGATATTACCAGGGCAAAATTCAACGAGTTGACTGAAGACCTGGTAGAAAAGACTATGGGCCCTGCCCGTCAGGCAATGAAGGATGCCGGACTCAGCACCGGTGAGATTGATGAGGTTATTCTGGTTGGGGGTTCTACCAGAATTCCGGCAGTTCAGGAAGCTGTGGAAAACCTGGCCGGTAAATCCCCAAACAAGGGAATAAATCCCGATGAGGTTGTGGCAATCGGAGCAGCCATCCAGGCAGGAGTGCTGGCCGGCGATGTTGATGATCTGGTTCTTCTTGATGTTACCCCGCTTTCTCTGGGTATTGAAACTCTGGGTGGGGTATTTACCAAACTGATTGAGAGAAACACCACCATTCCCACTTCAAAGAGCAAGATATTCTCGACTGCTGAGGATAATCAGACCACAGTAGATATTCATGTTCTCCAGGGTGAGCGTAAGATGGCCAGACACAATAAGACGCTGGGCCGTTTTCAGCTTTCCGATATTCCTCCGGCTCCCCGGGGTGTGCCGCAGATTGAGGTTACCTTTGATATTGATGAAAATGGGATTGTCCATGTTTCAGCCAAGGATAAAGGAACCGGCAATAAGCAGGATATCACCATCAAATCTGACAGCGGCTTAACCGAAGAAGAGATTGAGGAAATGGTAAAGGATGCCGAAAGACATGCCGAAGAGGACGAGAAAAAGGTAGAGAGAATTAATACCAAAAATGAAGCAGAGGCCCTGGTTCATTCAGTAGAGAAGACCCTGAAGGATGCCGGGGATAAGGTTGATGCTTCGGTTAAGGAACAGGTTGAATCTGCCAAGGATAATCTTAAGGAAGAACTTGATAAAGAAGAGATAGATGTCGATGCGGTTAAGGATAAGATGGAAGCTCTCAATGATATTCTCACCGAACTCAGCCAGCAGCTCTATCAGCAGCAACAGCAGGCTCAGCAGCAGGCTGGCGGACAGGCAGGAGCAGGCGCCGGACCAGGACAGGAAGGTGCTGCCGGAGGCCCGGGAGGAGCTTCTGCTTCAGCAGATGATGATACCATTGATGTAGATTTTGAAGAGGTAGATGACGAAGACGAAGATAAGTAACAGCCAGGAACAGCAGCAAATAAGAAGGGAGTTTTTCTCCCTTCTTTTCTCTGTTTTATTTACAGGATGGTGATTTTATGTCGGCCAAAAAAGACTATTATGAGGTATTAGGAGTTAGCCGGGATGCGGACCAGGATGAGATTAAGAAGGCCTATCGCAAACTGGCCAAGAAATATCACCCTGACCGCAGTGATGACCCCAAAGCCTCAGATAAATTCAAGGAAATTTCTGAAGCCTATGATATTCTGAGCGATCCTGATAAGCGCAAGCGTTATGATCAGTATGGTCATTCGGGAATCGATCAGGATGATTTCAGTTTTGATTTTGATGAATTTGCCCGGGGTGGTTTTGGCGGTCTGGATGACATCTTTGAGATGTTTTTTGGTGGCGGCAGGGGCCGCAGTAGTGCCGGCTCCCGCACCCGAAGAAGGCCACGAAGCGGCCAGGATCTTAAATATAAACTGGAAATAACCTTTGAAGAGGCCGCCTTCGGTACCAAAAAGGAGATAACCATACCCCGACAGGAAGACTGCCCTACCTGCGATGGCAGTGGAGCCAAACCGGGAACCAGCAGAAAAACCTGTCCCAAATGTCAGGGAACCGGTCAGGTCCGGGTCAGTCAGCGTACGCCCTTTGGCCAGTTCACCCAGGCCAGAGTCTGTGACCGCTGTCAGGGTGAAGGCGAAATAGTGGAAGAACCCTGTCCGGAATGCAGTGGTGAAGGCCGGATTGTCCGCCGCCGCAAGATAACGGTCAATGTTCCCGCCGGGGTTGCCGATGGTAATCAGCTGCGACTCACCGGTGAGGGCGGTGCTGGAGAATATGGAGCCCGGGCCGGTGATCTTTATATAGTAATCAAGGTTAAGCCCCATGATATTTTTGAAAGAAAGGGCAATGATATTCACTGTGAGGTGCCTATCAATTTTGTCCAGGCAGCCCTGGGCGATGAAATTAAGGTTCCCACCCTGGATGGCAGGGTCAAGATGAAGATACCCCAGGGAAGTCAGCCCGGAGATGTCCTCCGATTGAAAAACAAGGGAATCAAGGATGTCAATGGTACCGGTCGGGGAAATCAGTATGTTAAACTAAAAGTTGTTATCCCTCGTTCTCTGAATTCCGAGCAGAAAGAGCTGCTCAGGAAATTTGCTGAGATCAGTGGAGAGGAGATTAACCCTGAAAGTAAAAGTTTCTTCAATCGGGTTAAGGAAGCCTTCGGAGGTAATTAAATCTTACTTCCAGACTGTCCTCCGGCCTGGAAAGATCCTTATTTTCCGGGCTGAAAAGAGGTCTGGCGGTCTGGACTTTGAGGTTGATCCTGATGAAAATTACAAGTTATTATTTGAAACTGTCGTCGACAGCAGCTGATCTGGGGGAACTGATAATGGAAAATATCTTTCCCGCCGGTTTTGAGGTTCGGGAGCTGTCAGACGGCAGTTTTTTATTTATCGGTTATTCTGCTGCTCAGCTGAGGGAAGATAAGAGGGGTAAAGAACCTTTTCAGGAAGTTTCTCCGGCTGAAAAACCTGAAAAAATGTGGTGTCAGCTGCTGGCTTCGCTCAAGCAGTACAGCAGCCATCTGATAAATTCCGGAGGTTATCTGCTTAGAAGAGAGCAGGAACTTGAGGTGGACTGGGTGAAAAATTTCCAGGAAAACTACCGGGAGGTCTATCCCGCACCGGGCTGGGTGGTGCTGCCTCCCTGGAGGCTGGAAAAGTTCAACCGGACCCGGGAATCTTCCTCCGGTTTGAAAAAAATCATAATTGAACCCGGTACTGCCTTTGGTACCGGCACCCATGCCAGCACTGCCCTGGCTCTTAAGGCCCTGAACGAAATCATCAGTGAAAAGAACTCCCTGGCTGAGCTTACTCCTCTGCTGGATGTAGGCTGCGGCAGCGGCATACTTTCTCTGGCAGCAGCCCGACTGGGGATAAAGAAGATTATTGCTCTGGATCGGGACCCGGAAGCCACTGCCAATACCAGATATAATCTCAGTTTAAATGAGGCTCTCAGGAAGAATTCCAGCTTTACAGTCATTACAGCAGATATTAGAAATTATGCTTCAGAATATTCCGGTCCCGGTTTTCCATTGATAGTGGCCAACTGTCTGGCCGGGATTTTGCTGGAAATCCTGCCGCAGCTGAAAAAGCTGCTTGCCCCGGAGGGGAGGTTAATCATCAGCGGTTTTCAGCCCTTCCAGGAAGCTGATATCTCTGAATGCCTCAGGAGAGAAAAACTGAAGGTTATCAGCCGCTTTCAGCAGGAAGACTGGCTGGCCATTATTCTTAAGAGAAAGTTAAGACAGTGATAATTCCGGCATTCCCAACCTGACAGCAGGAGTGAAAGAAAATGCGGAGATTTTTCCTCAGCGGGGATGACCCCCGCCCTGAAAAACTTAATCAGGTTATCACCCTTTCCGGTCCGGTTTACAATCATGCCGTAAACAGTCTTCGACACCGGGAGGGAGACCGGATAGAACTGCTGGACGGCAGCGGCAGGGCCTTTATCTGTGAAATTGTGAAAATTGATTCCGGTACCCTGGACTGCCAGGTGCTGGCGGCTGAACAGGCTGGTGGTGAACCTGAGGTAAAAATTTATCTGGCCCAGGCTCTGGCAAAGAAGGATAACTTTGAACTGGTCCTCCAGAAGGCAACCGAAATTGGAGCCCGGACTTTCTATCCTCTGACCACCAGTAATACCGTGGTGGAGCTCAGCGGCAGCCGGGCTGAAAGCCGCCTCCGACGCTGGGAGAAAATAATCCGGGAGGCAGCCCGCCAGTCTGAAAGGGGTATTATTCCAGAGCTGCTGGAGTTTACCTCGCTTAAAGAGCTGATTGAGGAATTTACCGGGTTTGATCTGGTGCTGCTGGCGGCCGCCCGCTGTGAGGAAAGCCCTCTAAGTCAGGTTCTGCAGCAGTTTCGAGAAAATCTCCTGGCTCAGGCAAAAGAAAAAGCGCCCAGGATACTGGTTCTGATAGGCCCCGAAGGAGGCTTTACCCCTTCTGAAATAGATGATATACTGGCGGCAGAAGGAAATGTTCAACCCGTCAGCCTGGGCCCCAGAATCTTAAGAACTGAGACTGCCGGCCCTCTGCTGACAGGTTTAATATTATATGAACTGGGTGAAATGGAATGACTGCAGAAAAAGTTGCAATCTATAATCTGGGCTGTCGGGTTAATCAGTATGAAGCCGAGGCCCTGGAAAACAAATTTCGTCAGGCTGGTTATGAGATTGTGGATTTCCAGGAGAAGGCCGACCTTTATATTATCAACAGCTGTGCTGTGACTACCTCGGCAGCCAGCAAATCCCGCAAAGTAGCCCGCCGGGCCAAAAGAAGGGCCGGCCGTCAGTCTCTGGTTGTAATGGCGGGCTGCTACAGTCAGGTTTCTCCGGAAGAGGTGGCCGAAATTGACGAGGTTGACTTTTATGTTGCCGCTGCTGATAAAGACCGGCTGCTAAAGCTGGTGGAAGATAAGATAAAGGTCCGCCAGCCCGAAGAAGAAAATAACCGGCAGAAAGCCCGGGAACTGGGGAGCCGCTCCACCTATTCCGATCTGGATAAATTTCCTGAATTTTCCCTGAGCAGAGTTAATCAGACCACCCGGGCCAATCTTAAAATCCAGGATGGCTGCGATCAGTTTTGCAGTTACTGCATCATTCCTCTGGCCCGGGGCCGGCTGCGCAGCAAGAAACCGGCAGAGGTCAGACAGGAATTTAAGACTCTCAGAGATTCGGGAATCAAAGAGTTCATTCTTACCGGAATCCATCTGGGAGCCTACGGCCAGGATCTGGCAGCTGAGATTGATCTTTCATCTCTGACTGCTGAACTTCTCAGAGAACCGGGTAATTTTCGAATTCGATTAAGCTCACTGGAAGCCGGTGAGGTTGATTCCCGGCTGCTGGATCTTATGGCTGAAACTCCCCGGCTCTGCAATCATCTTCATCTGCCTCTGCAGAGCGGCAGCAATAAAATACTTCAGGCCATGAACCGCCCCTATACCAGGGAGGAGTTTTTAGAGACCATCGAGAAGATAAAATCCAGGGTGCCGGATATTGCTCTGACAACCGATGTGATTGTTGGTTTTCCTGGAGAAACAGAAGAGGATTTTAAGAAGTCTTTTGAGTTGATTGCCGGGGCCGGTTTCAGCCGCCTCCATGTTTTTCCCTTTTCTCCCCGACCGGGAACTGCAGCAGCAGAAATGGATGACAGGGTTAACAGCAAAATAATTAACCGGCGGACTGCAGAAATGCAGCAGCTGGGAGAGAGGCTGAAAGAACAATACTGCCGCAGGTTTCTGGATCGCTCTCTGATTGCCCTGCTGGAAGTTCCAGATGAAGATGGCAAGCTATCAGGCTACACCTCCAATTATATCAGAATCAAAGCAGCCGGTTGTAAAAATCAGCAACCAGAAAAATCTTTCAGCAAAGAGGAACCATCAATACCTGAGGACTCGCTTCAGGAGCTGGCTAATTCCTTTGTCAGGGTAGAGCTGAAATCAGTCTCGGAAAGTTATGAACAGCCTGCCTGGATAGTTTCCCGGAAGATAAGTTTATCTGATGCTTGAATATTTTTTTACCTGCTGCCCTGACTTTTTTACCTTTTTAGACTTCTCTGTCTTTTTTACATCTGGTAAGTCTTTTATTAAGCTTCAGTTTATAATTTTTACTGACAGGGGGTGAAAAAAATGGCTCAGAAAGATTGTATTTTCTGCAAAATAGCCAGGGGAGAGATCGATTCTGAAATAGCCTATCAGGATGACAGGGTGGTAGCCTTTCAGGATGCCAACCCCCAGGCTCCGGTCCATATTCTGGTGATTCCCCGCAAACATATCCCTTCGCTAAAGGATTTTTCTGGAGAAGATTTTGACCTGCTGAGAGACATTCATCAGGTCGCTCTCAAACTGGCAGAAGAGGAGGGCCTGATTGAGGAAGGTTTCCGTCTGGTAAATAACTGCGGCTCTAAAGGAGGCCAGACTGTCGATCATGTTCATTATCACCTGCTGGGAGGCCGCCAGCTGACCTGGCCCCCGGGCTAAACCAAAGAATTACTATCCGGGCTTTTTCTTAACCACAAAAATAAAAAGAAAAATTTGATCCGGCTGTTTAAAAACAAGTACCCCAACACCCAGAATGATTTTTGTTTTTTATCAATCTGCTCTTCAGTTTCATCAGTCCCCTTAATTCTGTTAATCAGGGACTGCTGCTGCAGGGCAGGTTTTTTTTATTTATATAACTTAAAATTTTTTGCAGGATTTATTTTGTTTTACCAGAATGAATATAATAACAATTAATTTGTGAAAAATATACTAAACTTATCTGGTATATTTTATTTCCTTCATTTCTCCCTTTCCTTTGAGCATGCTGAATAAGTTAACTTAATGTAAATTTAAATATAATGGAAATATTGTCCGGGAGATCAGCAGTTGAACCCCAGAAAATGGCAGAAAACCATCGTGATCAGGCAGACAATGTTTATTTTTTCACGACAAACAAGATCTCGATTTCCAGGCCGGCAGCTGAAATCAGTTGGTCTGGCTGCCGGAGATTGGATAAATTATTTGCAGAACAAATAAATATAATTAAAATTTAGAGAGGTGATACCATGAGTGAGAAAGATAAAAGAACCAGCAGAAGAGACTTTCTGAAAAAAGGGGCTTTTTTGGGAACAGCAGCCTTTCTGACCGGTTTTGGGCTGCAGAATCTGGGAATTAATGCAGAAAACATTGATCCCGATAAAAGGGCTCTTTTAATGGACCACAGCCTCTGTGTGGAATGTCAGGCCTGCCGGCTGGCCTGTCAGAATGAGAATGATTTTCCCTATACCATCCAGAGCATAAAATTTAAAAACCGGGAAACCGGAACCTATCCCGAGGTTGATTACCATCTCAGCCGCTGGAGCTGCTTCCACTGCAGTTTAGCTCCCTGTGTTGAGGTCTGTCCGGTTGATGCCATTTATAAAAGCGAACAGGGGATGAACACCACCGCTATAGAAGAATGTGTTGGCTGTCATCAGTGTGTGGGAGCTTGCCCCTATGAAGTCCCTCAGATGCAGGATGAAAAGATGTATAAATGTAATGGCTGCGTTCATCTGCTGGAACAGGGGAAGCTGCCAGCCTGTGTTTCAACCTGTCCCAGCTATGCTCTGGATTTTGGCAGTCAGCAGGAGATGGCAGAAAAGGGGGCAGTCCGGGTAGAAGAGCTTAAGGAGAAGGGAGAAGAGGCTTATCTCTACGGGCTGGAAGCTCAGGAAGGTCTGGGACTGCTGATGGTGCTCAGAACCTCACCGGATGAATTTCAGCTTGTTTAGCAAATTACTTGTCTGTTCAAAAGCCCACTTTATAGCTCACAAAACCTTTACATAAGTTTAAGGAGGTATATTATATATGTCATTAACTCGGAGAAATTTTCTTAAAACTGCCGGTCTAACTGCTGGAGCTCTAGGTTTGGGCCTGCAGGGTTTGGATTTTACCAGCTGGGCTCAGGAACAGCAGCAGGCTGAGGTTGTGAAGAAGCCCAGTCTCTGCAATGTCTGTGCAAGCCACTGCGGTATGTGGGTTTATGTCAAAAACGACCGGATCTGGAAGGTTACCGGTCATGAAGAGAACGACCGCAGCCAGGGTCGACTCTGTCCCCGGGCTCACGGAGGGATAGACTGGGTCTATGATCCCTATCGTCTGAAAAGACCTCTCAAGCGTCGGGAGGACGGAGATTATGCTCCCGTGGACTGGGATCAGGCTCTGGATGAAATTGCTGATAAATTAAGGGAGATTCTGGAAGAAGAGGGTCCGGAGAAGGTCTTTTATGCCCATAACCCCCGCCGTACCGGGGTTTTTTACGGCAATAGATTGATGCATGCCCTCAATGTTAGCACTATCTGCACCCATAATGCAGCCTGCAATACGGCCCGGGGCCGGGGGTTTTCCGCTACCATGGGTGGTGTTCCCTCCACCGATATTGCCAATTCCAGATATCTTATTTTTCTGGGAAGAAATTACGGGGGTGGAATTAGAACCAGTCAGTTAAAGGCTCTCCAGGCTGCTCTTCGAGGAGAAACCAGAATTGTCTGTGTCGATCCCCGCCAGAATGAAACTGCCGCTCTGGCTGATAAATGGATACCAATCCAGCCCGGCACCGATCTGGCTTTGGTGCTGGCGATGTCACAGGTGATAATTAAGGAAGGGCTCTATGATGAAGAATTTATTGAAGAATATTCAGTGGGTTTTACAGACTATGCCGAAAATCTGGAAGATTATACTCCGGAATGGGCGGAGGAGCTGACTGATGTTCCGGCTGAAACAATCACCACTATGGCCCGGGATCTGGCGGCAGCAGCTCCGGCTTCCATGGTTTATCCAACCTGGAAGGGGGCCTTTGGCTGCAATTACGAAAACAGCACCGAAACAGCCCGGGCAGTTGCCTGCATAAATGCCCTGCTTGGTAACATCAACCAGCAGGGTGGATTTTTCTTTTACCACGGTCCTGAGACAGGCAGCCTGGATCCGGAAAAACATCCGGCTCCCTCTACTCCCGACACTCCAAGAGCCGATGGTGCGGGAGAAAAGGATGAATTTCCTCTGGCAACCGGTCACGGGCTTCCCCATGTATTGGCCGAGAGAATCAGGGAAGGCAGGGTGAAGGCTGGTATAGTCCGTCATCACAATCCGGTTCGCAACTTTCCTGACTATGATCACATGAAGGAGGGTTTTGGTTCACTTGACCTGCTGGTGGTCTGTGAAACTCAGATGTCAGAAACTGCTATGGTAGCCGATTATGTGCTGCCGGAGTGCTCCTTTGCCGAGCGTGAAGAGGTTATTGAAGCCCGGGGAGGCCGTCGGGGGACTCTGGCCATGAGAACCCGGGTTATTCCTAAAATGTATCCTCATACCAGAAGTTATGACGAGATTGTGGTGGAGCTGGCTGAAAGGCTGGGTGTGGGAGAATACTTTAATTTCAGCCTTGATGAGGCCAATCAAGCTATTCTGGAGCCCTATGATATAAGCCTGGAAGAATTCAAAGAAGTTGGTTCAATGAGGGTCGATCTCCCTCAGCCTGAGGGAGTTCCGGAATTTAATACTCCCAGCGGCAAATTTGAGTTTTACTCCGAAGAGTTTGAAAGACATGGCGCCCCACCGGTGGTGGGCTGGATACCTCCAGATACCGGACTGGAATTTGGCAAGAATGAATTCCGGTTGGTGCACGGCAAGGAGGCCTTTCACTCCCATACTGCCACCGCCAATACTCCACAGCTGCTCCAGATAACTAAAGATTATCAGACCAACAGGCTCTGGATAAATGCCGACCGGGCTGAAGAACTGGGGCTGGATGATGGAGATGAAGTTAGAATCAGCTCTGAGATTTACAGCGACACCACCAGGGTTAAATTAACCCAGCGGATACACCCGGAAACCGTTTATTACCCCTCCGGATATGGCAATAAAACTCCTCATTACCGGGTGGCCCATAAAATCGATTCCTTAAGTCCCAATGACTTTGTTAAATATCAGAAAGAATCAATCGTGGGGCATGCCATGGTTAATGAGGTGATAGTCACCCTGGAGAAGGCATGAGATTTTAGATGATATAATGGGCTTGCTGTTTTTTCAGGCAGCCATTAAAACAGGATTGCTGTGCTTTCAAAAGTGTATTTAATTTAAATCCAAGAATATCAAAGGAAGGAAACTATGAAGCAGAGAATACCGCTGGAAGTGGCAAAAGAGATAATCAGGAATAACCTGCCGGATCTGCCACCTGAAAAGGTTCTGCTGGCAGAGGCTTCGGGAAGAGCTCTGGCGGAAAGTATTTCTGCTACTATCAATCAACCGCCCTTTGCCTGTTCATTGCTGGATGGCTATGCTCTCAGAGCAGAGGATACCCTGGGAGCCTCAAGAGATAATCCTTTGAAGCTAAAGATAGTCAGCCAGATTTTTGCCGGGGATCGAGCAGAGAGGCAGATTAATACCGGAGAGGCTGCCCGGATTATGACCGGTGCTCCCATTCCGGAAGGAGCTGACTGTGTCATCGGGCAGGAGAAAACTGACCGGGAGAATGATAAAGTTAAAATTTTTCAGGAGCTGAACCCCGGTCAGAATTATGCTCCTGCGGGAGAGGATATAAAAAAGGGTGAGCTTCTCTGCTCCCGCGGTACCCTGCTCCGTTCTCCCCAGCTGAGTGTGCTGGCCAGCATGGGGCTGGAAAGGGTAGATGTCAGACCGCTGCCGAAGGTGGCGTTAATCACAACCGGCAGTGAACTGAAAGCTCCGGGAGAACAGCTTGAGCCCGGTCAGATCTATAGCAGCAATAATTATCTGATTTCTGCCCGGCTGGAGGAATGCGGAGCAGAGGTAACAGCCAGCCTGGTTGCCGGTGATAATAAAATTGAGATTAAGGAGAAAATAATTGAAAGCCTGCCCGGTTGTGATTTTCTGGTAACCACCGGAGGGGTCTCGGTGGGGGAGAAAGATCTGCTTCTTTCTGTTCTGGAAGAGCTGGGAGCTGAGATATTTTTCTGGAAGCTGGATTTAAAGCCCGGCAATTCCATCCTCTGTGCTAAACTTGATGAAAAAGTTATCTTCGGATTATCGGGAAATCCCGCAGCTGCGGTTATTGCCTTTGATCTGCTGGTCCGACCAATGCTGATAGAAATCAACAGCCTTGATCATCTCAATCTTAAGAAAAGCCGGGCAGTCTTTATTGATGAGTTAAAAAAAACCAGCCCCACCCGCCGTTTTTTAAGAGCCGTGCTGGTTTCTTCTTCCCGGGGGGAGGTAGTCAAATTAAGCCGGGGCAGGCGGCGACCCGGGATTTTAAAATCCACTCTGGAATGCAACTGTCTTCTTGATATCCCGGCCGGATCGCCTCCCCTGAAATCAGGCCAGGAGGTAGAAATTTATCAACTCCCGGAACTCTATAACTATTAAAACCGGTTGCCGGTTTATCTTTTTCAACAACCTCAATACAGTTAAATAATATCCAATATCCGTACCCTGAAGGGGTACGGTTTTTGGTTAAATCAAGAAATATAGTTAAGTATTTGCACGATAAAGAAGGATTTTAAGCTGAAATAGAGAATTATTAATACACAATCTGAATAATAAATTTTCAAGTGGGATAAAATTTCTGGCTAAAATGCCGACTAAACAATTATTAGCAGACCTGTCAGCAGTAGTTATTTTATTCCGAAATGTTTTTATTCTGAAATCTGATATTTATTACTGCAGCTTTGGAGGCAGTAGGGAAAGAGGGTTATAGATGATAAAAGCAGATAAAATTCTGATAATAATTTTATCTCTGCTCCTGTTTTTCTTGCCGCTGGCTTTTACGGCTCCCGCTGTGAGCAGCGCTCCGCCGAATAGAGCAGCGGTTCAGGAGCTAAATGCCGCCGTTCATTTAATTCCCCTCCATGGGAATGTTGATCCCGGGATGGCCACTTTTCTCACTAGAGCTCTGAATGACGCCCGGGAAGGAGGGGCAGAGCTTGTGATCGTTGAGATTGATACCTTTGGCGGCCTGGTGGATTCTGGGATTAAAATCAGGGATCTGCTGGTAAATTATGAACTTCCAGTGGTAGCCTTTATCAACCACCGGGCCTGGTCAGCCGGAGCTTTGATTGCTCTGGGTGCCGATGAAATATATATGATTGAGGGCAGCAGCATTGGAGCTGCTGAGACCAGACCCCTGGAGGAGAAACTTATCTCTGCTCTCCGATCAGAATTTGCCGCCACCGCCGAGCGCCGGGGTCGGGACCCTGATATTGCCCGGGCCATGGTCGATGCCGATATTGAGATTGAGGGGGTTAGCGAGCGGGGTAAGCTCTTATCACTCAGCGCTGGTGAGGCTGATGACCTGGGCTTTATCGAAGGTCGGGTGACTGGTCTGACCGAACTTATTGAGCAGATAGGTTATACCCGGGCTGATATTTTTCAGGTTGAGCGTACCAGCCTGGAAAGAGTAGCTGGTGTGATAACCAATCCCTATGTCAGTATCATCCTGCTTTCCATAGGCATAATTGGTCTGGTTGGTGAAGCTATGGTTCCGGGATTTGGAGTAAGTGGTACGGCCGGCGTCCTGGGGCTGGGGCTCTTTTTTACCGGTTATCTGGTTGAGGGCTATGCCGGACTGGGCATGGTTGTGCTTTTTCTGGCCGGTCTGGTTTTGATTGCCATCGAACTTTTTATTATTCCCGGTTTTGGAATTACCGGAATTGGAGGTATTGCAGCTATCGTGGCCAGTCTATTCTTCATTTTTCCTGACAGTCAGACAGCCTTTAGAATTATCGCAGCGGTGCTTGCTATTTCGGTAGCAGGAACAGTGATCCTGATAAAAATCTTCGGAACTTCCAAGTTCTGGAGCAAGATCTCCTTAAAACAGAGTGAAACGGTGGAGGAGGGCTATGTTTCCTCCCGTTCAGAGAGGGATCTTACCGGACTGGAAGGGAGGGCTATCACTCCCCTGCGCCCGGCAGGAACTGCAGAAATTGAAGGGGAGAGAATCGATGTTGTCAGCGAGGGAGGTTTTGTTGACCGAAATGCTCCTTTAAAGGTCATCAGAGTTGAAGGAAGCAGGGTGATTGTCAAGGAAATCGATAGTGAAAACCCCTGAAACTGAAACAATTACAATTTTGATTTTTTGCAATCAGTTAATAAAGACTAAAGTTTCTCTGATAAAATTATCTTTATAATCTCAAAGCCAGCTCAAAGCTAGCTTGAAGCTGTAAAAAATCCCGGGTTGGCTAACTATTCCAAAAGGAGTGAGACTTAATGGATATCTTTTCTATTTTAATCATTGCCCTGGTTGTTATCTTTTTAGTGCTTTTCTTTTATTTTATTCCTCTGGGACTCTGGATTTCGGCCACTGCGGCCGGTGTTAAGATCGGCTTTTTCAATCTGATCGGTATGAGGCTGAGAAGAGTTGTCCCCTCTTCGATCGTGGGGCCGATGATCAAATCCCACAAGGCCGGACTGAAATTAAGCAGCGACAAGCTGGAAGCTCACTATCTGGCCGGTGGTAATGTTGATGATGTGGTCGATGCCCTGATTGCCGCTCAGCGGGCTGAAATCGATCTTACCTTTGAAAGGGCCGCCGCCATTGATCTGGCCGGACGCCGGGTTTTTGAAGCTGTTAAGATGAGCGTTAATCCCAAGGTTATCCAGACTCCGGTGGTTACTGCCGTGGCCATGGACGGTATTCAGGTGATGGCCACAGCCCGGGTTACCGTCAGGGCCAATATCGAACGCCTGGTTGGAGGAGCCGGGGAGGAAACTGTCCTAGCCCGGGTTGGTGAAGGTATAGTTACCACCGTAGGTTCTGCCACTTCCCATAAGAAAGTGCTGGAGAACCCCGATTCCATTTCCAAGACCGTGCTGGAAAAGGGTCTGGATTCAGGTACTGCTTATGAAATTCTCTCTATAGATATTGCCGATGTCGATGTCGGTAAAAATATCGGTGCCGGACTGCAGAAGGATCAGGCCGAAGCTGATAAGGATATTGCCCAGGCCAAGGCTGAAGAAAGACGGGCCATGGCCGTTGCTGAAGAGCAGGAAATGAGAGCCAGAGTTCAGGAGATGCGGGCCAAGGTAGTGGAAGCTGAGGCCGAAGTTCCCCTGGCCATGGCTGAAGCTTTGCGCAGCGGAAATCTGGGGGTAATGGATTACTTTAACCTGCAGAACATTGAAGCTGACACCGATATGAGAGATGCTATTTCCCGGATTCAGGAAGATGATGAGGGTAAATCCGGTAAAGATATTGGCGGTAAAGATAAAAACAAACGAGGTAATAACTAAGGAGGGATCATCATGGAGATTATTTATGCCCTCCTGCCGCTTTTAATATTCTTTATTATTATAACCCGGATCCTGCAGTTTTTCTTAAGAATACTTGAAAAAATCAAGCAGGAGCAGGAAGGTACTGGAGAGAAAGGAGATAAGCCGGAATCATCCCGGCCCACTCAGACCGATTCGAGAAAAAGAAGACGGGATTCCTCTCCTTCCCGCAGCAGCGAGAGTTCTACCCCGGGCAGGGGGATTCCTGAAGGTTTTGAACTGGATCTTTCCGATATCGATGACAAGTTTGGTAAAGAACCTTCCCGGGAGCAGGAAAGTGCGGCTGAGGCCACCTTTAAGTCTGAAATTTCGCAGGCCTCTCTCAAGGCAGAAAAGAAAAGAAAGGAGGCTCGTCAGCAGCGGGACAGTCAGGGTGAGCTTCAGGTTGTCAGCCTGGAATATGGAAGGGAGAGAAAGAAAGGTCCAGTTAAAATGCTGACCGAAGAGGACCTGGCTCTGACCCGGAATAACTTTGTTCGAGCCATGATTTTCAGAGAGATTCTTTCTCAACCACGAAGCCGCCGGCCCTATCTCTTTTCCTATCGGCGCCGGGAGTAGCCTTAAGACAGGTTGTTTGCCGGGTATCACCCTGAGAAGGATTAACTTTTTGTCTCTTCATAAACTGGATTCCTTGACAGCTGCAGGGCCTGCTCCTGATAAATTTGCTGTAAAAAATCTGATTACTGGTAACAGTGGTTAATATTTTTAATAAGCAGGAAAGAGGTGACAGCTGGATGGATTATATCAAATGGTTTGAAGAACTTTCCCGGGAGGATGGCGACCTGGCCGGAGGGAAGGGAGCCAATCTGGGCGAACTTACCATCAATGGAGTTAATGTTCCTCCCGGATTCTGCCTGCTTGCCCAGGCCTATCGAGAGTTCGTAAAGATTAACAATTTTCAGCAGTTGATCTCCAGTCTGCTGGTCGAGCTGGAACAGGAAGACTCTGCTGAACTGCAGCGAGTTTCCCGGGAGATCCGGGGAGAGATGGCTGGAGCTGATTTTCCCCGGGAAATTCAGCAGGAAATTTTTCAGGCCTATCAGAAGCTGCAGGAGAGAGGCATCAAAACTGCCAGGGTAGCTGTGAGAAGTTCTGCCACTGCTGAAGATCTGCCCGAGGCTTCCTTTGCCGGTCAGCAGGAAACCTATCTCAATATCCGGGGAGAGGAGGAGCTGCTCTATCATGTCAAACAGTGCTGGAGTTCTCTCTGGACACCCCGGGCTATCTATTACCGCCAGGAAAAGAATTTTGATCATCTGGAGGTTGCCTTAAGTGTAGTAGTGCAGCAGATGATTCAGGGCAAAAAGTCGGGAGTTATCTTTACAGTTAATCCCCTCAATGAAAGGCAGGATCAACTCCTGATAAATTCCAGCTGGGGTCTGGGTGAAGCTGTGGTCTCCGGTCTGGTTACCCCCGATGATTATGTGATTGATAAAAATAGTGGTGAGATTATAGAGCAGAATATCAGCAGGAAGATTAAGATGATTGTTGAAAAGTCTGGAGAGAAAACCGGAACTGAAATTGTCAGAACGGCATCCTACCTGGGAGAAGAGGCGGTTGCCAGCCCCTCTCTCACTGATAAGGATCTGACTGACCTGATTGAACAGGCCAGGCTGATCGAGCAGCTCTATGGCAGTCCTCAGGATATTGAATGGGCCATCGCCGGGCAGGATGATCAGGTATATATCCTGCAGTCCCGGCCGATTACCACCTTAAATAAGATTGCTACCTCAGCCCGTAGGGAAGAGGAGGAGACAGGGAAGAAGCCTGAACTGCAGGCCTCTTTAACCCCGCTGGTCAGAGGTTTAAATGCCTCCCCCGGAACAGCCAGCGGTCAGGTAGTTAAAATTCTCGACCTGACCAATTTAGATCGGGTTAAGGAGGGAGATATCCTGGTAACTGAGATGACCAATCCCGATATGGTTCCGGCTATGCGCCGGGCTGAAGCGGTGGTTACCGATGAGGGTGGTCGCACCTGTCATGCTGCCATTGTCTCCCGGGAGCTGGGTATTCCCTGTATCGTTGGCTGCGGTGATGCTACCAGGATTCTGGAAAACAAACAGCTGGTTACGGTTGATGCCACCAGAGGGGTGGTTTATGAGGGAGAAGTAGAGGAGAAAAAATCCGGTAAGGAGATCGGAGAGAAGAAAACAGCAGAAGCAGTTCAACCTCAGCCCTATCGGCCAATTACCGGAACTAAAATCTACATGAATCTGGGTGAGCCTCATCTGATTAACCGCTATAAGGATCTTGATTTTGACGGCATCGGTCTGATGAGGGTGGAATTTATCTTTTCCAATGTGATTGGAGCCCATCCCATTTATCTGCTGGAACAGGGGCAGGGTGATCTCTTCATCAAGCAGCTTTCGGAATCAATTGCTACCGTGGCTCAGGAAATCTATCCTCGCCCTCTGGTTGTCAGAATGAGCGATTTTCGCACCAATGAGTTTAGAGGTTTAAAGGGCGGAGAAGAGGTTGAGCCGGTGGAAAACAACCCCATGATCGGCTGGCGGGGAGTAGCCCGTTATATCTCTGAGAAATATCAGGAGGGTTTTCGGCTGGAGTGTCAGGCTCTGAGACGGGTTCGCCAGGATTTCAACCTCCAGAATGTCTATGTCATGCTGCCCTTTGTCCGGACCACCTGGGAAATTGAGCAGGTGCTTGAGATTATGAAGGAAGAGGGACTGGAAAGGGGGGCAGATTTCAAGATCTGGATCATGGCTGAGGTTCCCTCGGTGATCTTCCAGGCAGCTGATTTCTGCTCTCTGATCGATGGCTTCAGCATCGGCAGTAATGACCTGACCCAGTTGGTAATGGGAGCCGACCGGGATTCCGGAATATTGAGCCGGATGGGTTATTTTGATGAACGGAATCCGGCTGTTAAAACAGCCATTAAGGAATTGATTGAGGTAGCCGGCAATCGAGGATGTACGGTCTCAATCTGCGGTCAGGGCCCCTCGGTTTATCCCGAACTGGCTGAATTTCTTGTAGAGTCCGGCATCGACAGTATCAGCGTCAATCCCGATACTGTAAATTACACCCGCCGCCTGGTTGCTCAGGTCGAGCAGAGGATCATTTTAAATAGGATGAGAGATTAATGCTGATTAGTCGCAATATTTTCTTTCTCAGCATAGCCTGTTACCATCAGCCGGGTTGAAAACCCCAGAATTTATTTCAAATTTTTTGAAGCAGATATTAAGTCAAAAGAAAGCAGCCGGACCCGGCTGCTTTCCCTCTTTTTGTCCTTTATTAACCCCTATTTGTAAGCTGAAGATATTGTGATATAATAAGAGTTGTTATAAGACGGAGCAGGAAGGCAGGAATTTCCTCATTTAACTGGAATATTATGAGTAATACTGCAGAACTGTTTATTTTATAATTTGAGTCTGCAGCATACTGGGCTTTAGTCCGGGAAGAATATGATAGAGCGATATTTTTGAAGGAGGATGAATGTGGGAGAGGAAGTCAAGGAAGTTATTTCTGTTAAGGATTATAATCAGGCCCGGAGGCTCTTTGGACAGCTTGATGATAATCTTAAAACAATAGAAGAAAAAATTGATGTTAAGCTGATAGCCCGGGGCAGCGAAATTAAAATTCTGGGTTCTAAATCCGAAGTCAGCCTGGCTGTCCGGGTGCTGGAGGAACTGATCTGTCTGCTGGAAAATGGTGATAAGATCAATGAAAGGCAGATCAAGCATATTATTGAACTCCTTCAGGAAAATCCCGAACAGAACTGTCAGAAAATATATGATGAGGTACTGCAGGTAAGCTACAAGGGACGGGAGATAAAGCCTAAAACGCTGGGCCAGAAAATTTATGTTGATGCCATGAAAAAATATGATATTGTTTTTGGCATAGGTCCAGCCGGTACAGGCAAGACCTATCTGGCTGTGGTTATGGCAGTCAAAAACCTGTTAAATCACAATGTCAACCGGATTGTACTCACCCGGCCTGCTATTGAAGCTGGAGAACAGCTGGGATTTTTGCCTGGCGATATCCAGGAGAAGGTCGACCCCTATCTCCGACCGCTTTACGATTCGCTCTTTGATGTGCTGGGACCGGAGAGGGTAAATCAGTATCTGGAAAAGGATATCATAGAAGTGGCTCCCCTGGCCTATATGCGGGGCAGAACTCTGGATGATTCCTATGTTATTCTGGATGAAGCCCAGAATACCACCACTGAACAGATGAAGATGCTGCTGACCCGGATCGGTTTTAATTCCCGGGCAGTAATAACCGGGGATGTGACTCAGGTTGATCTGCCCTACAGCAAATCTTCCGGGCTGAATGAAGTTAAAAAGATCCTTAAATCGATTCCCGGTATAGAATTCATCTATCTTGATGAAACCGATGTTGTCCGACATGATCTGGTGCGAAAAATTATCGAGGCCTATGAAAAACATGAAGAAGAGAATTAAGGAAACAGATTGCCAGCAAGATATTCAGCTGGCTTCAGGCCTGAGGATGGTTGATAATGGATAGTATTAAGAAAGTTTTTATCAGAATAAAGGATAAAATTTATGGCTCGAAAAATGATAGAACCCGAAAAATTTTCATCAGCCTTCTGTTCTGTCTGGTCATTCTTTTGATTCTTACCGTTGATATGATTCCCCGGGAGATGGAATTTGCTGTCGGCCAGGAAAGCCCGGTTGATATTAGAGCCCCTGAAACCAGGACTATTATCGATGAAGAGGCTACCGGAGCCCGTCAGGAACTTGCTCTGGAAAACCTCAGTCCGATCTATCAGGAAAATCGTCAGGCCCTGGAGATAACCCGGGAAAAATTAGCTGAAATATTTGACTTTCTTCTGGAAGCCCGGGAAGAAGAGGCTTCTCTGAATGAGGCAGAGGTTTTCTTTGCCGATTACGACCTGATGATAACCGAGGAGCAGTGGGAATTCTTTCTCGGTCTCAGCAATGCCGAACTGGCAGCACTAAGGCTTCAGCTGGAGGAGACATTGAGTTCTCTCTATCAGGGTCCTCTTTACAGCGATGAGCAGCAGGATAACCGGGAGCAGTTTCGAGAAATTTTTACCGACCTTCGGGATGAGGGAGAAGTGGATAATCTGATCGATTTTTTTGCACCTCTGCTGGTTCCCAATCTGGTGGTAGATGAGGAGGCTGTCGCCGAGCGAGAACAGACTATTCTGGCAGGCATCGAACCGGTCACTACCACCGTCAGATCCGGTGAGATGATAGTTCAGCAGGGCCAGGAGATTTCCGAGCTGGAGTTTCAACTGCTGGAAGAGTTTGGTTTAAGTCGGGGGGAGATCAGCTGGTTTCAAATTACCGGGATAGCCTTTTATTTTATCATTATAACTCTGGTTATTTTCTATTATTTTATTAATTATCATCAAGAAATCTGGCAGGAGAACAACCAGGTATTTCTCCTGGAAAGTTTGATTATAATTTTGTTTGCCATCGCCTGGATTATCAGCCGTTTTCAGCTGGAGTTTCTGGCCTATCTGGCACCGGTAGCTATGGTTTCCATTCTGGTCACCGTGCTGATTAAAACAGCTGCTGCGGTGGCGGTCACTATCTATATTTCTCTGCTGCTGCCGGTGCTTTTTGGCGGGAATTTCCTGCTGGCCGCTTCCTATTTTGTCGGCGGCATGGTTGGGGCCTTCAGTGTTGCTGAGGTAAGCCAGCGCAGCGATCTGGTCAAGGCAGGCTTTAATGTCAGCGGCGCTCTGGTGCTTACAATAATGGTCTTGAATTTTCTCAACCCGGCCCAGCTCCTGCTTGATTATATTATCTTTGCCGGCATAGGGCTGGCTAACGGACTGCTGGTAGCCATCCTGGCCAACGGGCTGCTGCCCTATCTGGAGAATGGTTTTAAGCTAACTTCAGCGGTCAAGCTGCTGGAACTTTCCAACCCCAGTCACCCTCTTTTAAAGAGGCTTTTGATTGAAGCTCCGGGAACCTATCATCACAGCGTGCTGGTAGGGAATCTGGCAGAAAATGCCGCTGATCAGATCGGGGCTGACTCTCTGCTGACCAGGGTTGCTGCCTACTATCATGATATCGGCAAATTGAAGCGCCCCTTCTTTTTTAGTGATAACCAGTTCGGAGACAATAATCCCCACAATGATATTAAGCCCAATCTCAGTGCTCTGATTATCAGGTCTCATGTCAGGGATGGGGTGGAACTGGCCAGAGAATATAATCTACCTCAGGAAATAATCGATATAATCGAGCAGCATCAGGGAACTAATCTGATCTCCTATTTCTATCAGGAAGCCCAGCAGAGTGAGACCCGCTCCAGTCTGAATGAGAGTGACTTCAGGTATGAGGGCCCCAGACCCCAGACCAAGGAGGCTGCCCTGATCATGCTGGCCGATGTCTGTGAGGCAGCTGTCAGGTCCAAGAATTTTAATAAATCCAATCACAGTCGGATTGAGAGCGTGGTCAGGGGCTTAATCCGGGAAAAATTGATTGAAAATGAGCTGGATGAATCCAATCTAACCCTGAAGGAGCTTAACCTTATAGGGGAAAGTTTCAGCAGGATCTTGACCGGAATTTATCATCAGCGGGTGGAATATCCCGAGGAAATAGAAGAGGAAATGGGGAGGTTAAAGGGTAGTGGCTCAGGAGATAAAGGTGCTGATAACAAGTCAGGTTCCGGAAAGAATAATCAGTCCGGAGCTGCTGACAGAAATTAAAGAACTGGCAGAATCTGCTCTTAAGCAGGAGCAGGAGTGTGGGGAGCTCAGTATAACTGGAGGAGAGCTCAGCATTACTCTGGTAACAGATGAAAAGATTCGAGAATTAAATCACCGCTATCGCAGCCGCAATGAGGTAACCGATGTGCTTTCCTTTCCTATCGATGAGGAGCTCCTGGGTGAGATTATCATAGCCTGCGGCCGGGCCAGGGAGCAGGCCCGGGAATATGGACATTCTCTTACAAGAGAGATCGGTTACCTGACAGTTCACGGTCTTCTCCATCTGCTGGGATATGATCACCGGGAGCAGGCTGGAAGAAAGACTATGAGAAAGAGAGAAGAGGAAATACTGACTGAATTTGGGCTCGGTCGGGAGTAATGACCGGTTCAGGGGGGACTGCCTGATGGCTATTCAAATAACACTGCTGATAATTCTGTTTTTCCTGTCAGCATTTTTCTCCGGCTCGGAAACGGCCTTTATGGCTGTCAGCCGGGTAAAACTTAAGGATATGGTTAATGAGGGTGATAAAAAAGCCAGGGTTGCCGATGAGCTTCTTCAGGATGAAATCAGGCTGCTCAGCACGATTCTAATTGGTAATAACCTGGTAAATGTTGCCGCTTCCGCCATTGCCACCTCAATTGCCATTGAGCTCTTCGGCAGCCGGGGAGTAGGTATTGCCACCGGGGTGATGACTCTGTTAATTTTAGTTTTTGGTGAGATCACACCTAAATCACTGGGCAATAATAAATCTCTCTCCTATGCCATAAAAGTTGCTCCCTTTTTAATCTGGGTGGAAAAAATATTTGCCCCCTTTGTGGTCTTCTTTTCCTGGTTAATCAAAATTATTATTGGGGCTGAAAATGTAATGTCTTCAGCCTTTCTTTCCGAAGAAGAGATCCGGCGCTTTGTCAATGTTTCGGAAAAGGAAGGAGCCATCAAAGAAGTTGAAAGCGAAATGATTCAGAGCATTTTTGATTTCGATGATATTCTGGTCCGGGAAATAATGGTTCCCCGAACCGATATGATCTGTGTGGAGAATACCACCCCGGTCCAGGAGGTTGTTGAGCTTGCCGTGGAACACGGCTACTCCCGGATTCCGGTTTTTGAGGAGTCGATTGATGAGATAACCGGACTGGTATATGTCAAAGATCTCTTGATTATGCTTTTAGAGAATAAAGAATATACTCTGGAGGAGTTTATCAAGCCGATTTATTTTATACCTGAAAGCAAGCCCATTAATAAGCTTCTCAATGAAATGAAAAGGCGGAAGGAGCACATGGCTATTGTCCTGGATGAATATGGTGGAACAGCCGGTCTGATTACCATCGAAGACCTGCTGGAGGAGATAGTAGGTGATATTCAGGATGAATTTGATCCCGACAGGAAGGAGATTGAGCCTCTTTCCGACCATGAGCTGCTGGTCGACGGCAGGGTTGATATAGATAAAATTAATGAATATCTTGACCAGCCCCTGGGTGATGGCGAAACCTATGAAACCATCAGCGGCTATATTCTCTATAAACTCGGTTATCTGCCCCGGGAGGGAGAAAGCATTCAGGAAGAGGGGCTGGAAATAAAGGTAGTCTCCACCACCGGCCACCGGATCAAAAAGGTTCGGCTGGTTTCCGAGAAGAAACTGGCAGAAGGTTGAGGGGGAGCAGATGCTTAACTACCTTAAAAAATTTAACCATCCTGGGATATTTAACAGCCTTAGAAAAGAAGTGATCGCTGTTATCATCCTGGTTCTGGTCCTGGGAGCGGGATTGCTTTATCTAACCGCTGATTTTTTTGATTTTGATTTTTTCATTTTCCGGGAAGAAGTCCTCAGACTGGAGGAAATGGAAGATAAGACCGGACTTGATCTTTCAGGAGTGAGTTCCTCACCAGGCAGCAGACAGCTGGAAGAGTTTTTCAGAGCTACAGTCCAGCCCGGAGATCTCCAGCCCGGCTTAAGACGTCCCCTGGCCGTGGTAATTGAAAATCATCCCTCTTCCCGACCTCAGACCGGGCTTAATGAAGCTGATCTTGTTTATGAATTTCTGGTGGAAGGTGGTATAACCCGTTTTCTGGCCTTCTATTTTTCTCGGGTGCCGCAGGAGATAGGGCCGATCCGCAGTCTCCGCTCCTACATGGTGGAGACCGCCTCCGGTTATGACAGCAGGCTGCTTCATATTGGAGCCAGCCCCCTGGGTTATCAGTATCTCTCCCAGCTTCAGGTTGAAAATTATGATGAGATCAGCCGGGGCAGCTATTACTGGAGAGAAAGCGATAGATCCCGTCCCCACAATGTATATACCGGCAGTGATAGCTTACCGCAGCATGTTAGGGAGAAATATTTTGCTGTTCTGCCTGCTGCCAATCCAGCTGAAGAAAAAACTTCAGAGAACAGGTCAGAATTTGAGAGTGCTCCTGAAATTGAGATTAGATACTGGGGTGGTTATACCGTCTGCTATCATTTTGCCGAGGAGAGCGGTGCTTACCTCCGCTATCTGGGAGATGCCAGCAGGCCTCATCTTGATACCACCGGAAAACAGCTTGCTGCAGAAAACATTATAGTTAAGTATGTACCAACCCGGGTGATCGATGATGTTGGCAGACTCCGGATGGAATTAGATTCTCAGGGTGAGCTGCTATTTTTTCAAAAAGGCACCGCCACCTCCGGCTACTGGCTGAAAGACTCTCAGGGAGAGACAGAATATTATAACCGGAAGGGAGAACCTCTGGAATTTCTCCCCGGCAGAACCTGGATTCAGGTGGTGCCCCTTAATGCTGAGATAAATTACTGAAATTGGATTCCGGTCCAATCAGAAAACAGCTGTATCTTGAGACCAGCTGTATAAAGTTAGTTATATCAGCAGTAATCTCAAAAAATAATAAAACAATGAGATTTTACAAAGTCAGCTATCACAGCCCTGCAGCGCCAAAGGAGGATAAGCATGGAAAATCAACTGGACCAGACAGCCAGAGATAAACTAAAAGAAAAGGCACGGGAAGCCAGGGAACGGGCCTATGTACCCTATTCTCACTTCCCGGTGGGAGCAGCAGTTCTGACTGCTTCGGGCAGCATTTATACCGGAGCTAATATTGAAAATGCCTCCTATCCTCTGAGCATCTGTGCCGAGCGGACGGCAATTTTTCAGGCCATTACTGCCGGGGAAAGGGAAATTATTGCCCTGGCGGTTACTGCCGATACTGCCCGGCCGGTTTCGCCCTGCGGGGCCTGCCGGCAGGTCATGAACGAGTTTAATCCCGAAATGGATGTGATGATGTTAAATCTAGCCGGAGCTGAGCTGAGCCGGACAGCCGGTGAGCTCCTCCCGGAACATTTTACCGCCGGGGATCTGGAGCAATCATGAGCTATCGTTCAGGTTTTGTGGCGGTGGTTGGCAGGCCCAATGTTGGCAAATCAAGCCTGGTGAACAGGTTGATCGGGGCTAAGGCTGCGATAATCTCCTCCCGGCCTCAGACCACCAGAAAAAGAATACGGGCCATTTTGACAACAGCCTGCTATCAGGCTGTTTTTGTTGATACCCCTGGAGTTCACCGGGCTAAAAATAAACTCGATGAGTACATGCTCGATGAAATCTATTACGGAATCAGAGATGTTGATCTGGTGATCTTTCTGGTCGATGCTCCGGCAGGCTACGGGAGTGGAGATCAGTTTATCTTTGAAAAGATTCAGGAGGCTGACAGACCGGTTATTCTGGTGGCAAATAAGATTGACAGGGTTAAGCCGGATAAGCTTGAGAGAATTTTAGCTGACTTTCAGCGCCGTACTGATCTCCCGCCCCTGGCAGTTTCGGCTGAAACCGGTCAGGGACTGGATAACTTAAGGGATAAAATTTATCAGCAGCTTCCCGAGGGGCCTCAATATTATCCCGAAGAGATGTATACCGATCAGCTGGAGCGGGACTTAATTGAAGAGCTGGTCCGGGAGCAGATTTTCCAGCTGCTCTATGATGAAATTCCCTATGGAACAGCTGTTCAGCTGGAGGAGATGAAGGAAAGGGAGGAGCAGGACCTCTATTATCTCAGGACCAATATCTTTGTTGAGCGCAGCAGCCACAAAGCAATTATTATCGGCGAGAGCGGCGGCATGCTGAAGAAGATCGGCAGCCGGGCCCGGAAGGAAATCGAAAGAATGCTGGGCCGCAAGGTCTACCTTGACCTCTGGGTCAAAGTCAGAAAGAACTGGCGCAAGGATGAGCAGTGGCTGAAAAGACTGGGTTATAAAGAGCAGTAATTTTTCTGCAGTAAGTTTGTAGCAGCCGGTTTTCTGTCAGATATCTCTCCTCAGTCAGTTCGGAGCCGCAGGCTATTTTTCAGATATTTTTCTTTAGTAAGTCAGAAGCTCCAGCTTTCTCTCAGAGATTTCTCCTCTTTCAGGAAGGACAATGAGATTATACCGAGAATATAATTATTGACTTATATTTTTCTTTTAATAAATTTTCCGGTTGATGTGTTACGGGGTAACTATATAAGGAGTGATAATTGCTTATGGCTATCAAACCTAAAGATATGGCAAAGATGATTGATCATACCTTTTTACGGCCCACCGGCAGGGTGGAGGATATTAAAAAACTCTGCCAGGAGGCTAAAGAACATGAATTTGCTTCGGTCTGTATTCATCCCATTTTTGTCCCCTTTGCTGCCAAGCAGCTTAAAGAAAGTTCGGTTAAGGTAACCACGGTTATCGGTTTTCCCCTGGGTGCCAACACCACCGAGACCAAAGCCTTCGAGACCAGAAATGCCATCAAAAATGGAGCTCAGGAGATGGATATGGTAATGAATCTCAGCGCCTTTAAATCCAGAGCCTATGACCTGGTCAGGTCCGATATCAAATCGGTGGTTGATTCCACCAACACTGCCGGGGTGACCTCCGATATTATCGTCAAGGTTATAATTGAAACCTGTTATCTGGATGATGATGAGATTGTGAAAGCCTGTGAATTAGCCCGGGACGCCGGGGCAGATTTTGTTAAAACCTCGACGGGCTTTGGTCCCGGCAATGCCACCACCGAAGATGTCAGCCTGATGAGAAAGACCGTTGGCCGGGATGTCGGGGTAAAGGCTTCCGGGGGTATCAGAAATTTTTCCGATGCTCTCGATATGCTGGATGCTGGAGCTAACAGAATTGGTACCAGTTCTGGAGTGGAAATTGTAACCGATGAGGAGGAGTAGCTTAAATGTCATCCCGAAAAACTTCGGGGGTTGTGCTGCGCAGCATGGATTTAGGTGAATCCGATACCCTGGTAACCTTTTATACCCGGGATTACGGACTGGCCCGGATTGCAGTAACCGGCAGCAAGAAAACCACTTCCTTTAAGTCCGGACTGCTGCAGAAATTTTCCTGGAATGAGCTGGAGTATTACCAGGGCCAGGGCTTGGGTCAGCTCAATAAACTTACCAGCAAACACAGTTTTCAGGCCCTGCGCCAGGACCTGAAAAAAATGAGCTACGGCAGTTATGTATTGGAATTTTATTACCTGGCCGGCACCGCTCAGTCCGATGCCGCTCTTTTTAAGCATCTGTTAGCTACTCTCTATCAGCTGGAGGAAGCCCGGGAAGATGAGGATTTCCGTCTGATTCACCTAATTTTCCGTCTGCTGATGCTGGAATATTTGGGATTTTCGCTTCGGCTGGATGATGATAACTGCCTAAAAGAGGAGTATTCTACCTCTCGAAATCTGGCATTTTCGATACCAGAAGGCGGTCTGGTTCTGGCTGAGGATATTTCCCGGGAAAACTCAAAAGCTCAAGCCTCTTCAGCAGAAAATTATCCAGGAGATACTCTTTCAGCTGAAAATCATCAGACTGAAAACCCTGAGGGTGAAAACTCTTTAGCTGAAAAAACTATTGCAATTACCGGCGAAGTTTATCAGGTTTTGAAAATCATTAAAAACAGGGGGTATCAGCTGCCAGCCGGGCTGAAAATTTCCTGCTCAGCCCGGAGCAAGATCAACAGAATTTTGGATGAATTTATCAGCTATCATCTGGAGTTAAATCTTCGCTCCCGGAGATTCCTTGATATGTTTTAACTTATATGTTTTAACTTAATGCTTTAACTTAAGATTCTGCTTAGTAAAAAATTTCGATTTAATGCTTTAACTAAAGCTTTTGCTTAGTAAATATTTCGATTTAATGCTTTAACTAAAGTTTTTGCTTTAAATTGAAGCTTCTGCCGTTCAGGGGCTGAAACTTTTCCGGCAGATAAATCAGCAGTACAGAACGCCTCGTTCCCGAGGGAGTGAGGCTTTTCTTTATCAGAGCGAAACACTAAAAGAATTATATATTTTAAGAGGAGTGGGAAGCATGAATTTTCAGGAGATTATTCAAAAACTGACAGATTACTGGAGCAGAAATAACTGTGTTATCGAGCAGCCCTATGATGTCGAGGTGGGAGCCGGTACCATGTGTCCTGCCACCTTTCTGAAAGCCCTGGGCAGAAAACCCTGGCGGACCGGCTATGTCCAGCCCTCCCGCCGCCCCCAGGACGGCCGTTATGGAGAAAACCCCAACCGGGTCCAGCGCCACTTCCAGTATCAGGTGATTTTAAAACCTTCACCGGAAAATATTCAGGAGCTTTATCTTGAGAGCCTGGAGGAGCTGGGAATCATTCCTCGAGAGCATGATATTCGTTTTGTTGAGGATAACTGGGAGGCACCAACTCTGGGCGCCTGGGGACTGGGCTGGGAAGTCTGGCTGGACGGTATGGAGATTACTCAGTTCACCTACTTCCAGCAGGTGGGAGGTTATGATACCGATCCGGTGACAGTCGAACTGACCTATGGCCTGGAGCGAATTGCCATGTACCTCCAGCAGGAGGAGAGTGTCTACGATCTCTGCTGGGTTGGCGATGTCACCTACGGCGATGTTTACCATGCCAATGAATATCAGCAGTCAAAGTATAATTTTGAAATAGCCGATACCGGTCGGCTGCAGCAGATGTTTGAGCTCTGTGAAAAAGAGGCCCGGCTCTGTAACGACAGCAATCTGCCGCTGCCGGCCTATGACAACACCCTGAAATGTTCTCATATTTTTAATATCCTTGATGCCCGGGGGGCAATCAGTGTTACAGAAAGAACCCGCTACATCAAGCGGGTCAGGGATCTGGCCCAGGATTGTGCCTCCGGTTATCTGGAAATGATGAGCAGGGAGGATGATGCCGATGTCAGCTGAACTAATTTTAGAAATAGGAACTGAGGAGATTCCCGCCGGGATGATAGCCGGTCTGAGGAAAAACTTAACCCGGCTGGCCCGGGAGAAATTCAGCGAGGCCCGGATTGAATTTGCTGAATTTACCAGTTACTCCACCCCCCGCCGTCTGGTTCTGCACGGCCGAGGTCTGGCAGAGAGCCAGTCTGACAAGGAAGAAAGTGTTAGAGGACCTGCTGAAGAGATAGCCTTTGATGATAGGGGCAACCCCACCAGAGCCGGCGAAGGCTTTGCCCGGGGTCAGAATATCAGTCTCGATGAGGTGGTAATCCGGGATGGTTATCTCTTTGCTGAAAGAACGATTGAGGGCAAGAAGACCGGCGAAGTTTTAGAGAGCCTGCTGCCGGAAATAATAAACTCCCTGCCTCAGCCCCAGAAGATGCGCTGGGGGGATAAAGACTATCGTTTCGTTAGGCCGATCCGCTGGCTGCTGGCTCTGCTGGATGATAAGGTAATTGATTTTGAACTGGCCGGACTTGAAAGCGGCCGGGTCACCAGGGGCCATCGTTTTCTGGGAGCGGAGAGGCTGGAAATTCCCTCAGCCGGTCGCTACTTCAAACAGCTTGCCGGAGAGAAGGTGCTGGTTAAAAATGAGGAACGGCGCAGTAGAATATTAGCCCAGCTGGATGAACTGCTGCCTCCAGAAGTAGAAGCGGTCCGACCTGAGGGGCTCTTGCAGGAGGTTGTCAACCTGGTGGAATACCCCACTGCCTTTCAGGGGGAGTTTTCTCAGGATTTCCTCAGCCTGCCCGATGAAGTTTTAACAACTTCAATGATAAAACATCAGCGCTATTTCCCCCTGGAAAAATCTGGCAGCCTAATCAATAAATTTGTCGGTGTCAGGAACGGAGATGATCACCACCTGAATGAAGTAGTCAATGGTAATGAAATGGTTATCAGGGCCCGGCTGGCTGATGCTGTTTTCTTTTACCGTGAGGATCAGAAGAAAAGCCTGGAAGAATTTAATGATCGGCTGACAGACATCGTTTATCAGGAAGAACTGGGCAGTCTGGCCGATAAGGTCGATCGGTTGAAGAATATTGCCCGGGTGATAAGTCCTGCAGTCTCTCAGGATGAGGAGGTTAAAAAACAGGCTATCCGGGCTGCCGGGCTGGCTAAATTTGATCTGGCCACCGAGATGGTACGGGAATTTGCCTCCCTGCAGGGATTCATGGGGGGAGAATATGCCCGGCTGGCCGGAGAGAGCGAAGCGGTGGCTCAGGCCATAGCCGAGCAGTATCTGCCCTCAGGTTCTCAGGATGAACTACCCCAGAGCAAGCCTGGCTTAATTTTAAGCATAAGCGATAAAGCCGATGATATAATGAGCAATTTCTTTGTTGGCAACATTCCCAGCGGTTCACAGGACCCCTTTGCCCTGAGGCGGAAGGCTACTGCCATTATCAGGATGATAATTAAAAAGGATCTGGATCTGAACTTAAAGGATCTTTTTCAGCAGCTGCAGCGGGAAATCGGAGCAGCCTCTGAGGTAAGGGAAAGGGTGCTGGACTTTCTTCAGCAGCGTCTCCGCAATTATCTGGCCGATGAGGGCATCCGCTACGATGTGATTAATGCTGTCCTGGCAAAGAACAGCTTTGATCTTGATGATATCTCTGCCCGCTGTCAGGCAGTTATGCAGCTCAGAGAAAGAGACCACCAGGACTTCCTGGCCCTGATGTACGGCCTGCAGCGCTGCCAGAACTTAGCCAGTCAGGGAGAACCGGCAGAAGAATTTTCTCCAGATCTCCTTAAGGATCAGGAGGAAAAAAATCTCTGGAATAAGTATAAGCAGGCTGCTGCTGAGGTTAAGGAGTATTACAGTAGTGAGAAATACTTTCCAGCCCTGCTTGCTATAGCTGATCTAAAAACACCGGTTGATGAATTTCTCGATAATGTGGTGGTAATGGTAGATGACGGTCAGCTGCGCAGAAATCGGCTCAGACTTTTAGAACAGGTTGCTGAGCTGATAGAACCTGTTATGGATATAGCTGAGATTGCCCTGGACGAAGATTAGGAGGTCTGGTTATGAGCGAACCAATCCGGGTTTATGTTGTTTCCGATTCTCTGGGTGAGACGGCCAATGCTGTCTTCGAGGCCGCTGCCAGCCAGTTTCAGGAAGAGGATATCGAGGTGGAGAAGTTTTCCCATGTCAAAGCTACCAGGGAGTTAAAAAATATAATTCTCCAGGCTGGAGAGGAGAGCGCCCTGATCGTTTATACTCTGGTGAACCCCGAGCTGCGGCAGGAATTTTTCAACCTGGGTCGGGAAAGGGAGATCCCCATGGTTGATATTATGGGCCCGGTGATGGAAAAGATGGAGGAGCTATTAGACAGTAAACCCCAGCTTCAGCCCGGACTGCGCCATCAGCTTGATCAGAATTATTTTAAAAGGGTAGAAGCTATGGAGTTTACCGTTAAGTACGATGACCGTAACGATGAAAAGGGGATCAAGCTTGCTGATGTGGTGCTGATCGGGGTCTCCCGGACCTCCAAGACCCCGCTCTGCATCTATCTTTCCTACCGGGGATATCGGGCGGCTAATGTGCCACTGGTTCCCGAAGTTGATGTGCCAAAACTTTTGTTCCAGAATCCCGATGATAAGATCTTTGGCCTGACCATCGACCCCCTGCTGCTCAACGAAATCAGACAGGAGCGCCTGAAATCCCTGGGCTTGAGCCCGGATTCCCAGTATGCTTCCATTAAGAGAATAAATGAAGAGCTGGAATATGCCGACAATATCATGCGCCGGATCGGCTGCCCGGTAATTAATGTTACCAATAAATCGATTGAAGAGTCAGCAGAAGAGCTGATGGAATATCTTTAAAGCAGAAACTGGATTCTGGAGAACTGGAAATATCTTTAGCTGTTCCGGAATAATTATAAATCTCTCTTTTTTAAAATTTTTATGAAAAATTTCTTGGAAAATCACCTGCTATGGTCTATCAGCCTGATTAATTCCGTAATTAATCAGCATTTTTAAGATTCCGGAATTTTTTAAAAGGTGGGATGCTATCGTGGCAACTAATTTTTCCGGCCGCCGGGAACTGGAACTCAGAGAAGAAAAAATTTTGTCTTCCCGGGCAGTCTTAAGCTCGGCCAGCCAGGGTCGCCGGGAGGCCGAAGAGCCCTGTGATATCAGGACCCTGTTTCAACATGACAGGGATAGAATTATTCACAGCAAGGCTTTTCGTCGTCTCAAGCATAAAACCCAGGTTTTTATCTCTCCAGCCGGTGATCATTACCGGACCAGACTGACCCATACCCTGGAGGTTTCCCAGATTTCCCGGACGATTGCCCGGGCTCTCAATCTCAATGAAGACCTGACTGAAGCTATCTCCCTGGGCCATGACCTGGGGCACACCCCTTTCGGGCATGCCGGAGAGGAGGTTTTAAACCGTCTGACCACCAGAGGTTTTGATCACAGCCAGCAGAGCCTCAGAGTAGTTGATCTGCTGGAAATCAGATCAGATGGAACTCCCGGGCTTAATCTGAGCCTGGAAGTCCGTAATGGCATACTTCATCATACCGGCAGCACTCTCCCCGCTACTCTGGAGGGACAGATAGTTAAAATAGCCGATCGGGTGGCCTATATCAATCACGATATTGATGATTCTCTCCGGGCTGGAATTTTGACCCAGGAGGATCTGCCGGCTGACTGCCTGAAGCTTTTGGGATATACCTCCTCCCGTCGGATTGATACCATGGTCAGGGATATTATCTCGACCAGTCAGGAAAGTAAGAGAATTCGAATGAGTCCGGATATTAAACAGGCCACCGACAGGCTGAGAAAATTTCTCTTTAAAAATGTTTATTATGATTCTCTGGCCAAAAAAGAAGAGGATAAGGCCCAGCGGCTGGTGGAAGAACTCTATAATTACTTTTATCAAAATGCAGCTAAGATGCCGGAAGAATTCAGCCGGCGGGCGGCAGGCGGTGAGCGGGAACAGGCAGTGGTGGATTATATTGCCGGAATGACCGACAGATATGCCATTTCACGGGGTCAGGAATTGCTGCTGCCCACCCCCTGGTTTTATGGTTATCTTTAATTTTTTACCCTGCTGCCCGGGAGGATTTCCCTTTTCCAGTCCCGAAACTATATAATGGGCAGCAGGATTTTTTCTGGAAAATTTATTTTTAGATTATCTTTATAATTACAGCAACAATAATAAATCAGAATAACCAATTTTGGGCCTGATACCTAGGCCCTTTGAGGATTGATAATCATGCCGTCCATACCGCGGGAGTTTGTCACCAAAATCAAGCATGAGATTGATATAGTAAATGTGGTGGAGGAATATGTCTCCCTGAAAAAATCCGGGAAAAATTACATGGGGCTCTGCCCCTTTCATCAGGAAAAAACTCCCTCCTTCAGCGTCAACCCTGAGGAGCAGTTTTATCATTGCTTTGGCTGTGGAGCAGGAGGGGATGTCATTAACTTTGTCATGGAGATAGACAGCCTTTCCTTTCAGGAATCGCTGACACTGCTGGCTGAAAGAGCCGGACTGGAGCTTCCCGGAGGAGATCCGGTGGATCAGGCTGAACTGAAACTGCGAGAAGCTGTTTTTGCTGCCAATCAGCTGGCTGCCCGTTTTTATAATTACCTTCTGCTAAAGGAGGACTGTGCCGCCGAAGCCCGCAGCTATTTGGAAGAGCGGGGCTACAGCAGCAAAGATATATCAAATTTTCAGCTGGGTTATGCCCCTGATTCCTGGAGATCGCTGCTTAAATTTTTATCCAGAAGAGGTTTCTCGGAGGAGGTTCTCCTTAAAGCCGGTCTGATTGGCAGAGCTTCCGGAGGCAATACCTATGATAAATTTCGCAACCGAATAATTTTTCCCATTTATAATGTCAGGGGAGAGGTGCTGGGCTTCGGAGCCCGGGCCATCAGCCCGGATGATCAGCCCAAATATCTGAACTCCCCGGAGACCAAAATTTTTTCGAAAAAAACCATTCTCTATGGAATTAACTGGGCCAGATCCCCCATTCGAAAGAGCGGGGAGGCCATCGTGGTTGAAGGCTATACAGATGTTTTAACGGGCCATAAGTATGGAATTGAAAACCTGGTAGCCTCGCTCGGCACCTCTCTGACCCGGGAACAGGCCCGGCTGCTTAACCGCTTTGCCGAGAGAGTTTACATTGCCTATGATGCCGATACAGCTGGTAATATGGCTACTTTGAGAGGTCTGGAGATACTCCGCCAGACCGGACTCAGGGTGTCAGTAATCGATCTGCCGGAAGAGAGTGACCCCGATGATATTATTATCTCTCAGGGAGCCGAAACCTTTCTTGGTTACAAGGATAGGGCCCGGGAACTGGTAGAATACCGGCTGGATGTAATTTTAGAGGGTTATGAGCTAAAGTCTCCTGAAGATAGGCTCGAGGCTGCCCGGGAGGGCATCAATTTTCTGGCAGAATTGGAAGATAATTTAGCCCGGGAAACCTATGCCCGGGTTTTAGCTGAAAAAACTTCTCTTTCAGCCGAAAAATTGCAGGAAGAAATCGAAAAACAGAGAAGTATAAAGATAACAAACAATAATAAGAGAGAGTCAAAAAAAAGGAGAAGACCTCTTACCTCAGCTTCCGCTGATGAATCAGTAGACTGGCAGCTGCTGGCAGCCATTATTCATAACCAGAAGTATCGTAATCAGGTTCTTGCCAGCTTAAAACCAGGATATTTCCGGGGAGAAACCCGGCAGCTGGCTGAGCTGATTTGGCAGGACCCGGAAATAACCAGCACAGAAATTTTGGCTGAGATCTCCGGAACGAAAAAACAGATAGTTTCCAGGGAACTTTTAAATTCTGGCAGGCAGATAACCCGGACCAGGCTTGCTGAACTTACCAGAACCATAAAAAACCGCAGAGTCCGAACTGAAATAAACAACCTGATTGAAGTTCTCTCAGAGAAAGAAAATGGAGAAAAATTCACCATTAATGATATACTGCTCTACTATAAAAGGTTGATCACTGAAGAAAGGAGGAGCAGTGATGAGTAAAAAAGAGATAAAACTGGAAAATCAGCCTGAAGTTAAGGGATTGCTGCAGAAAGGTCAGAAGGATGGAGAATTGAGCTACCAGGATATTATGGATTCCCTGGAAGATGTGGAATTAAATTCTGAAGAAATCGAAGAAATTTATGAAATGATGGAAGATTTAAATATAGATATAATCACTGAGGGTGAAAGTTCCTCTGAGGACTCCGGAGGGGAAGACCGGGAGCTGGATCTGGAAGTACCTCAGGGTGTGGGGATTGATGACCCGGTTCGCATGTATTTAAAGGAGATCGGCAAGGTTGATTTGCTGACAGCCGAAGAGGAAGTGGACCTGGCTAAGAGAATGGAGGCTGGAGACCAGCAGGCCCGCCAGCAGCTGGTCGAGGCCAACCTGCGGCTGGTGGTCAGTATTGCCAAAAAATATGTTGGGCGGGGTATGCTTTTTCTGGATCTAATACAGGAAGGTAACATGGGGCTGATGAAAGCCGTAGAAAAATTCGATTACCGTAAGGGCTACAAATTCAGCACCTATGCCACCTGGTGGATCAGGCAGGCCATAACCAGAGCCATTGCTGACCAGGCCAGAACGATCAGAATTCCGGTCCACATGGTTGAGACCATTAACAAGCTGATCCGGGTCTCCCGACAGCTGCTTCAGGAGAAGGGCAGGGAGCCCACTCCTGATGAGATTGGAGAGGAGATGGATATCAGCGCCGATAAGGTTAGAGAAATTATGAAAATTGCCCAGGAGCCCGTATCTCTGGAGACACCCATCGGGGAAGAAGAGGACAGCCACCTGGGGGATTTTATTGAGGATGAAGATGCTCCTGCTCCGGCTTCAGCGGCTTCCTTTATGCTGCTCAAGGATCAGCTGGATGATGTGCTGGAGACCCTGACCGACAGGGAAAAGCGGGTATTAGAGCTTCGCTTTGGCATTGAAGATGGACGTTCTCGAACCCTGGAAGAGGTGGGCCGGGAATTTGGAGTTACCCGGGAGCGCATCCGCCAGATAGAGGCCAAGGCTCTCCGCAAGCTCCGCCACCCCACCCGCAGCAGAAAGCTGAAGGACTATCTGGATTAACTTTAATCTGATTACAAAACAGTCTTTATGGAGCTGCAGGCTATAATACTGGAGATAAACTGAGCAATCGGAGCCTAAACCGCTCTCAAGTTAGATATTATCCTTTTAAAACCGGGAATTTCTATTGACTGCTGCTGCAATATCCCGTATAATAATGATTGCGTCAGATAATAAGCTAGCATTAGGGCCCATAGCTCAGTTGGTCAGAGCAGGCGGCTCATAACCGTCTAGTCCCAGGTTCAAATCCTGGTGGGCCCACCATTTATATCATAACCAAAAAACCGATAATAGCCCTGTGGCACAGCTTTAATTGTCCAATCGAGAAATTTTAAAATTTTATCGACCAGGCTCTCAATTTTAATCAGCCCAACCATTAACCTTGTTCTGAATTTCGGGAACAGGGTTTTATTTTTATAGTTTTACCAGCTCAACCTAAGAAAGCAGCCAGGTCAATCAATATTTTAAATACCCGGTTATTTTTAATACAATTATCTGGTTATCTTAAGTTTAATATTTACTTTAACCAGGACAGGAGGATAAAATGCCTAAAATAAAAGATATTACAGGCAAAATAGAAAAACTGGCCCCCCTAGAAACTGCCATGGACTGGGATAACAGCGGACTTCAGCTGGGAGATCCGGAAAAGCAGGTAACCAGCATTCTGATTGCTGTGGAACCAACAGAGAAGGTTGTCCTGGAAGCACTGGAGAAGAACTGCCAGCTTCTAATTGTTCACCATCCCCTGATTTTTCAGGGAGTTAAAAGTATAAATTTATCTCATCCCCGGGGCAGTTTAATAGCCCGGGCTCTCAATAACGACCTGGCTGTCTATGCCGCTCACACCAACCTGGATCAGGCCCGGGGAGGCCTAAATGATTTTCTGGCTGAAAAGCTTGAGCTCAAGCAGGTTGAAAATCTTGAGTCAGCTCTCAAGCAGGAAAAGCTGGTGGTCTTTGTTCCCCGGGATTTTCTTAATGAGGTTCAAGGGGCTCTCTTTGCTGCCGGTGCCGGCAATATCGGTAACTATGCGGAAGCTTCCTTTTACACTCCGGGAACTGGAACCTTCAAGCCCCTGGCAGGCAGCTCTCCAGCAGTCGGCCAGCAGGACAGAAGGGAAGAGGTGGAGGAATACCGCCTGGAGGTTATCTATCAGGCCCGGGACCGCAGCAGAATTATCGAATCTCTCAAAGAAGCCCATCCCTATGAAGAACCGGCCTATGATATCTTTGCTCTGGAGCAGCACCGGAATGAACCTCAGCCGGCCCGGCTGGGGAGGCTGGCAGAACCGGTCAGCCTGGAGAAATTTCTCCAGCAGGTTAAACAGACTTTGAGTCCTGCTGTTCTCAGATATTCAGGCAGCCTGACCCGGAGGATTAAGCAGGTTGGTCTGGCCTGCGGCAGTGGGGGAGATTTCCTCAAAGAGGCAGATTCCGAAAGAATCGATCTTTTTCTTACCGGAGATGTAAAATATCATGAACTCCTGGAGGCCCGGGAAAGAGGTCTGGCGGTTATTGATGCCGGTCATTTTGCCACCGAAAAGATTTTTAGAGAGCTGCTTGCCAGCTATCTTGCGGAGTATTTTCCGACCCGGGAGCTGGAAATCATTGAAGCCAGCCGGGATGAATCTCCCTGGCAGCTGGCCTGAGATCCGGTTGTTTGAATTTAATATATTTTGATAAAACTTGACAGTTTTTTCAGCGGGTGCTATAATTTAAGTGTAATACAAGCAATTCACTCAAGTTATAGCAGGGCAGGCTGATCGGATGGTCGCGACTGTCCTTTAGGCAGTCGAGGAAAGTCCGAGCTCCTCAGGGCAGGGTGCTGGGTAACACCCAGTGGAGGCAACTCCCAGGAAAGTGCCACAGAAAAGATACCGCCGGGTTTCCCGGTAAGGGTGAAATGGTGAGGTAAGAGCTCACCGGGGCTCAGGTGACTGAGCTGCCAGGCAAACCCCACCTGGAGTAAGTCCAAATAGAGGGGAAAGAGGGCGGCCCGTCCTTCCCCCGGGTCTGGACGCTGGATCTGGCAGGTAACTGTCAGGCTAGATGGATGACCATCATTACAGAACTCGGCTTACAGGTCAGCCTGCCGATTTTATTAAATTTCAAATGATGAGGTGGGGCTTTATGCCAGAGGGAAAATCNTTAGTCATGGAAGCCATGGAAGATATCAGCCTGGTGATTAAAAGACTTAAAAGACTAAATCTGGACGAAGTCGATATCGATGATAAGATTCTTGATAACCGGATTATTACTCTGGAAGGTTATCTGAGATTTATGGATCGGGATGGAATCTCCGAACTTGAGAAAATTGTCGACCGGCTGGAAGGTGAAAGTTATGACTGATAAAGTCTATTATAAAATACAGTATCCTCTCAAGAAAGCAGTGGAAACTCTCAACCGGGTTTTTCTTGATGAAGAAAAGTATGAAGAAGAGATTAACAAGCTGAACGAAAGAGATCGGGAAAAACTTAAACAGTTTATTGAGGAATGGGAAAATGGTAATCGCGAGCGCCTGAGCAATCTGGTAGCTGACTTAAAAGAGAAAATGAATCAATAGATTTCCCGCCTTCAGCCTCTCCAGCTGAAGGCTTTTTCTTTTGCAATAGCAGGGGAATTATGTTAAAATGTAAGTCAGTGTTTAGGAATTTTACCAGGGGGGATTACTATGGCCGGACATTCAAAGTGGGCCAATATCAAGCATAAAAAGCAGAAGGAAGATCGCCGTCGGGCCAAGCTTTTTTCCAAACTGAGCCGCAGAATAGCGGTGGCAGCCCGGGAAGGTGGAGGAGATCCTGAGTTCAATCCGGATTTAAGAATGGCCATAGAGAAGGCCAAAAATAATAACATGCCCAATGAAAACATTGAGAAGGCAATCAAACGAGGCACCGGAGAACTGGAGGGTGTCGACTATGAAAGCTTTAATTATGAAGGCTACGGACCGGGAGGAGTTGCTCTCTTTCTGGAGATAACCACCGATAATCGCAACCGTACCGCCTCCGAGATCCGCCATATTCTTTCCGAGCACGGCGGCAATCTGGGCGAATCAGGCTGTGTGGCCTGGATGTTTGAGCGCCGGGGTCAGCTGATTCTTGACAACAGCAGCGGAGAATATGATCTCGACGAGGTTATGCTCGATGCTCTGGAGGCAGGAGCAGAGGATATTCAAGAAGAAGAGGAGCTCATTCAGATATTTACCGATGATAAAGAATTTATCCAGGTCAAGGAGAGACTGGAAGAGGCAGGTTATGAATTTGCAGATTCTGATATTGTTATGAGCCCCAATAACATCGTTGAGCTTGACGGTCCTCAGGCCAGGGAGATTTTAAGATTAATGGAGGAACTGGAGGATCATGATGATATTCAGGAAGTTTATGCCAATTTCGATATTCCGGAAGAGATTATGGCTGAACTGGAAGAATAACCGGCAGCAGTAAAGAGGCCTGCAGTTTTGCCTGAGACACTGATACCTCAGTGTCTTTTACTATTTAGGGTGAGGTGAACTCGGTGAGGATATTAGGTATCGACCCCGGACTGGCGACCACAGGATTTTCCCTGCTGGAGAAGCAGGGCAACTCCTTTAAACTGATAGATTCCGGCAGAATAACAACTCCACCGGATAAAGAAGATTTAACCAGACTGGATGATCTATTTCAGGAACTTTCAGCTCTAATCAATGACTTAAAACCCGGACATATGGCTGTTGAGGAGCTATTTTTCAATAAAAACGTCAAAACAGCGATCCGGGTGGGTCAGGCCCGGGGAGTTATCCTGCTGGCTGGCTCCCGTCAGGGGCTTGAAGTCTACGAATATACCCCCCTGCAGGTTAAACAGGCTGTGGTTGGTTACGGCCGGGCCAGCAAACATCAGGTTCAGGAAATGGTTAAAGCTCTTCTAAACCTGCCGGCAGCACCGGATACAGATGATGAGGCCGATGCCATAGCAGTGGCCATCTGCCACGGTCATAATTATGCCGTTAAAAAGAACTGGGGTGAGCTGGTATGATTGGTTTTGTCAGGGGGAAGGTTATCTCCCGGAGGGAGAATCAGGTAATTGTTGATGTTAACAATGTGGGATATCAGGTAACAGTACCTACCACCATGGCAGGAGTTGAAACCGGTGGAGACTGTGAGCTTTATATTCACACCCATGTTCGGGAGGATGCCCTGGAGCTCTTTGGCTTTACCCGCAAATCGCACCGCCAGATGTTTCAGGAGCTGCTGACGGTGTCGGGCATCGGTCCCCGGGTGGCTCTAAATATCATATCCACTCTTTCACCGGACCGGTTTGCCCGGGCCATACTCAGTGAAGATCTCAATACCTTAGAGGAAGTGAAGGGCATCGGGCCCAAAAGCGGCCAGCGCATGATTCTGGAATTAAAGAGCAGGGTTGATGATCTGGTGGCAGGCGAAAGCTTTGCTGATACCGCTTCCAGCTTTACCAGGGATAATGAACTCTATTCAGCTCTGAACAATCTCGGTTACAGCGACAGCGAGGTTAATTCAGCGCTGGAGGAGATCGAGCTTGAGCCGGAGGATAATCTGGAAGATAAGATCCGTCAGGTTCTGCTCTATTTGGGGAAGGAGTAATTTTTTATGGATCAGGATAAAAAAAGAGTGGTAACTCCCCGGGAAGTAGAGGATGACATGCTCGATAAAACTCTGCGACCCACCAGACTGGAGTACTATATTGGTCAGGAGAAGGTCAAAGAAAAGCTGAATATATTTATTCAGGCTGCCAGTGAGCGGGGCGATGCTTTAGATCATGTCATGCTCTACGGTCCGCCCGGACTGGGTAAGACCACCCTGGCCAATATCATTGCCAATGAAATGAACGTCAATATCCACACCACCAGCGGTCCGGCCATTGAAAGGCCGGGAGATCTGGCTTCAATCCTGACCAATCTTTCCGGCCAGGATATTCTCTTTATCGATGAAATTCACCGTTTAAACCGGGTGGTGGAGGAGGTATTATACCCGGCCATGGAGGACTACGGGCTTGACATCATGATAGGCAAGGGGCCTTCGGCCCGCTCGGTTCGCCTGGATTTACCTCAGTTCACTCTGGTGGGAGCCACCACCCGGGCTGGTAAACTTTCCTCACCCCTGAGGGACAGATTTGGAGTTATTAACCGGCTGGAGTTTTACAGCAGGGAGGAGCTGGCTGAGATTGTCCAGCGCTCTGCCCGGATTCTTGAGGTGGATATCTCTCTTGAGGGAGCCGGTGAAATTGCCCGCCGCTCCCGGGGAACGCCCCGGATTGCCAACCGGCTCTTAAAGAGAATCCGGGATTATGCTCAGGTCAGGGCTGATGGCGCTATCACCCCGAAGGTGGTCCGGGAGGCTCTCAAACTTCTCGAGGTTGATGAACTGGGTCTGGACAAAATTGACCACCGGCTGCTAAAGACCATAATCCAGAAATTTGGGGGAGGACCGGTCGGCCTCAAGACCATTTCGGCTGCTATTAGCGAGGAATGTGAAACTATCGAAGATGTTTATGAGCCCTATCTCTTGCAGCTTGGCTTTTTGGAAAGGACTCCCCGGGGCCGCAAAGCAACCCGGGCAGCTTATCAGCACCTGGAGATAGAGCTTCCTCAATCCCATCAGAAGACTTTGTTTGAAGAAGATCAGCCAGGTTAATTTTACTGATTAATCTGGAGGGATATGAGGACAATGGCCTGATCTATGCTGCTTGGGATATGATTTAGTATCATTCAGGATATCCCGGACCTGCAGAGAATTTTTCCTGGGTTTTTAACTCAGGCTAAAGTTTGCATCAGCGGCATTTGTTTGCCTTGAATACAGGCTGTAAATATTTTCAATAATTTTTCTTATTTTGCTGGAGCATGAGTGGAGCATGAGAGATTACTTTAGAGTTAATGGGGGTTTCTTTAGATGGAGGTTAAGGATTTTGATTATCAACTGCCGGAGAGGTTGATAGCCCAGGAACCGTCCTCCCGGCGGGATCAATCCCGGCTCCTGGTTTTAAATAAATCCGGAGGAATAAGGGAGCATGCTAAATTTTTTCAATTAGGTGATTTTCTCAGAACCGGCGACCGGCTGGTTTTAAATGACAGCAGGGTAATTCCAGCCCGGCTTTATGGAGAGAAAGTATCCTCAGGCATTGATATTGAAGTGCTGCTGTTAAATGAGATTAAGCCCGACCGCTGGGAGGTTCTGGTTAAGCCCGGCCGGCGGGTAAAGCAGGAAACTAAAATAGTTTTTAGCGGAGATAGGCAAGATTCAGAGCAGAATTCGGAACAGGATAATGAGGGAGAGATCATAGCCCAATGCCTGGATTATACAGATTTTGGCGGTCGGATTCTGGAGTTTAATCCTCCCGGCAGACTTAAAGAGAGACTTGAGACTCTGGGCGAGATGCCTCTGCCCCCCTACATTACTGAATATACCGGAGATCCGGAGCGTTATCAGACTGTCTATGCCAGCCGGGAAGGCTCGGCGGCAGCCCCGACTGCCGGCCTGCATTTTACCGATGAACTTCTCGATGAGCTTAAGGAGAGCGGGATAGACTTAAGTTTTATCACCCTGCATGTCGGACTCGGCACTTTCCGCCCGGTCCGTACTGCTGAGGTGGAGGAGCATGAAATGCATGCCGAATATTTTGAGGTCAGCCAGGAGACAGCCCGGGAAATTAATCGGACCAGAGAATCCGGCGGTCGGATCATTGCAGTTGGAACCACTGTCACCCGGACCCTGGAGGGGGCCTCAAGCTCCATTATTCAGGGGGAGGGACGGCAGGGCTGGACCGATATTTTCATCTATCCCGGCTATAATTTTCAGATGATCGATGGGCTTTTAACCAACTTTCATCTGCCCAAATCGACTCTCCTGATGCTGGTCTCAGCTCTGGCCGGCAGGGAGAATATCATGCAGGCCTATCAGGAAGCCATCCGGAGGGAGTACAGGTTTTACAGTTTTGGTGATGCAATGTTAATTATTTAATTGCTATTTAATTACTTTGCTGGGGGCAATTATTTACCCGGGTGATAAAGGATTGTGCCGGTTTCCCCGGTTTCCCCTTTAAAACTTAAAAACAGATTTTTATCCCGACACATGATTTTTCAATTATTTTCAGCTCCCTGTCTTTGATCGAGGCTCGCTGCTCATGTAGATATTAATTTGTGAAGAAAAGGACTGATAACCTTCCATGGAATTAAAATTTGAAGTGCTGGATCGGGATCGCAGCTCTGCTGCCCGCCGGGGCAGAATAACCCTGGACAGGGGAGAATTTGAAACTCCGGTATTTATGCCGGTGGGAACCCAGGCCACGGTCAAGACCATGACCCCCGAGGAATTAAAGGCCTGTGGAGCCGGAATAATTCTTGCCAATACCTATCACCTCTATCTCAGGCCAGGAGAGGATCTAATCTCCCGGGCCGGCGGCATTCACAATTTTATGAACTGGGATCGTCCGGTGCTGACAGACAGCGGTGGATTTCAGGTATTCAGCCTGGCCGACCTCAACGAAATTAACGATGAGGGTGTTGAATTTCAGTCTCATCTCGATGGTTCCCGGCATTTTATCACCCCGGAAAAATCCATGCAGATTCAGAAAAAGCTCGGCTCCGATATTGTGATGGCCTTTGATGAATGTGCTCCCTATCCGGCTGAGAAGGAGTATGTTAAAGAGGCACTGGAGAGGACACTCCGCTGGGCTCAGCGCTGCCAGCAGGAGATGGCAGACTCTTCTCAAAATCTTTTCGGCATCGTTCAGGGAGGCACCTTCGCCGATCTGCGGCGGTTGAGTGCCCGGGAGACTGTCAGACTTGACTTTCCCGGATATGCCATTGGAGGTTTGAGTGTTGGTGAAGAAAATGAGCTGATGTATGAAATGCTGGAGGTTACAGTTCCTGAGCTGCCCCGGGATAAGCCCCGCTATCTGATGGGAGTCGGCACACCTCAGGATTTGATTGCAGGTGTCAGGAGGGGGATTGACATGTTTGACTGTGTCATGCCCACCAGGATTGCCCGTCACGGCAGCATCTATACCCGGGAGGGGCGCCTTACCATCCGCAATGCCAGCTACAAAGAGGATTTTTCCCCCCCCGATCCCGGCTGCAGCTGCTATGTCTGCCGCAACTACACCCGGGCCTATCTCAGACATCTTTTAAAGCGCCGGGAAATTCTGGGAATCAGGTTGACCACCTATCATAATATCTATTTTTTCTTAAGATTAATGGCCGATCTCCGTGAGGCTATAACCCGCCGGGAGCTGGAGAGCTTTGCCGGAAAATTTCTGGAAAACTACCGGGATGATGCCGAGAGCGGCTAACAGCTATCCCAGAGCAGTCAGGACAGCCAGAGCAGTCAGGGCAATTAAGGCAGTCAGAGCAGTCAGGGCAGTTAGAGCAGTCAGAACAGTCAGGACAGCCAGGTCAGATAAGGCAGTGAGCAGCTGTTATTTTCTGGCTGATAGCACGGGAAATTCCACTTAAGGTGAAAAAATAACCTTCTCCCGGTAAAATCTCTTGTAATTAATGGTATAAGATATTATAATAGTAAAGGAAAACAATAAAAAAAATATGGCAGGATGAAATATGAAAAATTAAGGAGGAATATTAATGGAAGTTGTAGTTTCTTTGATCCCCTGGATTTTAATCTTTGGTGTCTTCTGGTTTTTCCTGATCAGGCCTCAGAAGAAACAGCAAAAGCAGCATCAGGAGATGCTGGACAACCTTGAGGTCGGAGATGAAATAATTTCTGCTGGCGGCATCAGAGGTAAAATAATCAAAATTAAAGATAATATCGTCAGGCTGAGAATCTCTCCCGAAGTTGATATTGAAATGATGAAGAGTTCCATCAGCCAGATTGCCAGACAGAAGGATGAGGCTGAAGAGGAATAGTTGTAAAATATGGCAGTAGAGCCCTGGATCAGAATTTATTGATTTTATTAGTTTTATTTTGCTGATTGTACTATCATTCAGGATTCTTCAATTATTACACCCAGACAAAGAGATAAAAAATAAATAGCAGGCTAACAAGCCGAAGATTTTCGGCTGTTTAAGGGTTTGACCGGGTAGATTTTTAAATAGGAGGTAACTTCTGTGGATAAGGGTGATATCAAGGAATTTATTCAATCGCTGGTCATTGCAGGTGTGCTGGCCTTTTTAATTATTACTTTTGTGGCCCAATCCTTTGTGGTGGAAGGCAGCTCCATGCAGGAAACCCTGGATAATGGAGAGAGGCTGATAGCTAATAAGATAATTTATCGTTTTCGCGACCCCCAGCGGGGGGAGATAGTGGTCTTTACTCCTCAGGGTGCCAGCGATCAGAGATATATTAAGCGGGTAATTGGCCTGCCTGGTGACACCGTTTATATCAGGGAAGGGCAGGTTTATGTTAATGGAGAACCGCTGGAAGAGGATTATATCAAGGAAGAGATGCGCGATATCGGAGATTCAGGCCCCTTTGAGGTTCCCGAGGGAGAATATTTTGTGCTGGGTGATAACCGCAATCACAGTGCCGACAGCAGATTTCCCGGGCTGGTTGGTTATGTTGATAGAGATTCCATTCACGGCAAAGCCTTCTGGGTTTTCTGGCCCCTGAGCGAGATGAGAATACTGGATCACGAGGAATATAATATTGATAACCAGGAATAATCATCTTTTATTTTTCTAAAATTATTTTTATTTTGTAGGAGGATGAATTTATGAGGTATAAACAAAAGCGGAGGCTGAAAATTGCCTTCATTGTCGGGGTTATAGCTCTGGCAATATTTCTTTATTCTTTTTACGGCATAAATCTCGGTCTGGACCTGGAGGGCGGGGCTCATATCGTGCTGCAGGCTCAGGAGACCGAGGGCAGGACGATTGATCGAGAAACTATGGCAGGAATTGTCAGTGTAATCGAGAGAAGGGTCAACGAACTGGGTTTATCAGAACCGGTCATTCAGACCGAGGGTTCGGACCGCATCATCGTCGAGCTGCCGGCGGTGGATAATCCCTCGGAGGCAATTCAAACCATCGGCCGGACAGCCATGTTAACCATCCGCAACCCCGAGGGAGAAGTGCTCTTAACCGGTGATAGAATAACAGATGCCAGAGCCAGTTATGATGAGCACGGGCGTGCAGTGGTCTCCTTCCAGCTGGATCGCGAGGGATCTCGAGAATTTGAAGAAATTACCCGGATGTATATGGGGCAGCGGATCGGGATATATCTCGATGATGAGCAGCTTACCAACCCCACAGTTCAGTCGGTAATCAGAGATCAGGGTCAGATAACCGGCTATGCTAACGTCAGAGAGGCTGAAGAGCATGCCATTCTGATTCGCGAAGGTGCCCTGCCGGTGCCGGTAGAGGTAATGGAAAGCCGGACTGTAGGCCCAACCCTGGGGGCAATAGCCATTCAGCAGAGCATCAGAGCCGGTCTGATCGGCCTGGCGCTGGTAGCACTTTATATGATCTTTTATTATAAGTTTCCTGGAATTCTGGCAGCCTCGAGCCTGATCATCTATGGAATTGTGATGATGGGAACCCTGGCAGGTCTGCAGGCAGTTTTAACTCTGCCCGGGATTGCCGGTATCATTCTCTCCATCGGTATGGCTGTCGACGCCAACATTATTATCTTTGAGCGCATCAAGGACGAACGCAACAGCGGTAAGAGCATCAGGGCAGCAATCGATGCCGGCTTTAAGCGGGCCTATATCACTATCGTTGATGCCAATGTTACGACATTGATTACGGCTTCAATCCTGGCCTACTTTACTACCGGTGCTGTCAGAGGATTTGCCGTCACCCTGATTATCGGTATACTGGTCAGCATGTTTACAGCCTTCCTGATTACCAGAAGTCTGATAGATGTATTTTCTCAGTCCAGTATGATCCAGACCGAGCAGTCCTTCGGTGCCAACAGGGGGGTTCAGCAGAATGTTTAATTTTGACAGCAGCAAACTTGATTTAATGGGTAAAAGGAAAATCTGGTTTATTGTAGGGGGAGCAGTTGTAATATTATCCCTGCTCTCTCTTCTGGTTTTTGGTCTCAATCTCGGGATTGATTTTGCCGGGGGGACTATTATAGAATTCAGTTTTGCAGAGGAAGTAACTACTGAAGATGTTCGGGGAGTGCTGACCGAGGTTGGCATTGCCGAGGATGCCACCCTGCAGACCACCACTGAAGATGAGTATCAGGGCATTATTATCAGAACCGGTGAGCTGGCACCTGATGAGATTGAACAGGTGGAAAATGCTGTGCTGGCAGAATTTTCCGGAGCTGAAGTTTTACGGACCGACATGGTAGGACCCACCATCGGAGAGGAGCTGAGAAGACAGGCGCTTCTGGCTCTACTGGTAGCCGGTCTCGCCATGGTGGCCTATATCAGCTTTCGCTTTGAGCCAAAATTTGCCATTACCACCCTGGCCACTCTCTCCCATGATGTAATTTTTACCGTGGGTATCTTTGCCCTGCTGGGCCGGGAGATCAATACCGCCTTTGTTGCCGCACTTCTCACCATCGTTGGTTATTCCATTAACGATACCATCGTTATCTTTGACAGGATACGGGAGAACATGAAACTTTATCGAAAAATGCCCTTTATCGAACAGGCTAACCGGGCGGTTGTCGACACCCTGCCCCGTTCTATTAACACTTCCATGACCACCCTGGTAGCCATACTGGCCATTTATTTCTTTGGTGGTGCTGCCATCAGAACCTTTATGCTGGCTCTCTTTATCGGCCTGGCAGTGGGAACCTACTCCTCGATTTTTGTAGCCAGCCCGATTCTGGTCAGCTGGGATATTAGATCTAAAGCCAAAGCTAAATCTTAAAGATAAATCCCTGAGCTAGAAGCTAACAGTAATTCCCTGTAAATTTTTAATTCAAGAAGATTAAAGAGATAGAAGGGAGTTGAAGGTCAATGAAATTAAAGCTGGAAGATATTTTATATCGTGGACTGGGCTCACTCGATCTCACCGTGGAAAAGCTGGAAGAAGTAATAAGCACTCTTGTGAAAGAGGGGGATCTTACCCGCAAGCAGGGCGAGGAGCTCGTAAAAAAGTGGCAGCAGAGGGGCGATGAGAAAAAAGATGAGATTGAGAAGGTGATTGAAAAGAAGCTTAAGGATCTGGGTTTTTCCTCCCGTGAAGATGTGGAAAATATTACCAGCAGGGTTTCGGCTATGGAGAAGGAAGTCGACAGACTCAAGGAAGTCTGCAGCGAAAACCCGGAAGATTAACAGGAGTTCTGGTCTGCTATGCTATTTAATCTCAGGAAAAAATACAAACATTTTCAAAGATACCGGGAAATCAGCCAGGTCTTCCTAAAAAACGGTCTGGGATTTCTACTGGACCGCTTTGAGCTGAGAAGGTTTGTTCCCCTGGAGGATCGATTTTCCCGGGATAAGGAACTGGAGGAGCCGGCCAGCCTGCCGCCAAGATTGCGTCAGGTTATGGAGGAGCTGGGACCGACCTATGTCAAACTGGGACAGCTGTTAAGTACCAGACCGGACATTCTGCCTCCAGAATATATCAAAGAATTTCGTCGACTGCAGGATGAGGTTCCTGCAGTCGATTTTTCTCAAATAACAACGGTTTTAGAGGCTGAGCTGGGTGAGAACTGTCTGGAGGAGGTTTTTCTGGAGTTTTCTCAAGAACCGACCGCCGCAGCTTCCATCGCTCAGGCTCATAGGGCCCGGCTGAAAACCGGAGAGCCGGTTATAGTTAAAATCCAGCGTCCGGGAATCCAGAAAAGAGTTCGGGTTGACCTGGAAATAATCTCTGATCTTGCTGAGATAGCCCTGCATAGAGGAATTCTGCCGGATTTTATCGATCCGGTAGGGCTGGTGGAGGAATTCCGGGAATCTCTCTTTAAGGAGCTTAACTTCAATCAGGAGCTCAGTAATATCCGGCGCTTTAAGGCCAATCACGCTGGCTATGAAGATATAGTTGTTCCTAAAGTGTATGAAGTTTACAGCAGTGACCGGGTACTGGTAATGGAGGAGATTCAGGGTCAGAGGCTCAGCAAAATTGAAGATTTCACCGAGATTGAAAACAAAAAGCTTTCCCGCCTGGGGGCTGAGGCCTTTCTCAAGCAGGTTATGATTGATGGATTTTTCCATGCTGATCCCCATCCCGGGAATATTTTTATTCTGGAGGACTCTAAACTTGCCTATGTCGATTTTGGCATGATGGGCCAGATCAGCAAGGTCGATCGGGATTACTTTGCTCTGCTCTTTGCCGCTCTGCTGCGCCGTAATGTGGAGGTAATCAAGGATATAATAATAGAGATCGGTGATCTCCCTGAGAATCTCAACGAACGCAAACTCTTAATTGACATTGAAGAGTTCATCCACAGTTATTACAACCGCCGGCTGGAAGATATTAATTTTAGAGTATTGTTCCAGGATCTCCAGCGAATTGTCTTCAAGCACCATATCAGACTGCCTCAGGAATTTTTTCTGCTTTTCCGAGCCCTGGGTTTAAGTGAAGGTGTTGCCTCCGGTCTGGATCCCGATTTTAATATTGTGGAAATAGGCAATGACTTTCTGGGAGATCTGCTCCAGGACCGCTTCCGTCCTGATAATCTTTTAAAGCGTCTGGGTTTAAGCCTCTGGCAGTTTCGCAACAGCATAAAAGATTATCCCGAAAACTTTGCCCTGATACTGGAAAAACTGGCCCGGAATGATTTATCTGTGGGTTTCAAACACCAAAACCTGGAAGATCTGATCAATGAAATTGATTTTGCCTCCAACCGTCTGGCAATCAGTCTGATAATTTCTTCCCTGATAGTGGGCTCTTCTATGATCATTCAGACCGGGGTTCAGCCTCTCTTCCGGGGAATTCCTCTCTTTGGTTTTCTGGGATTCTTCATGGCAGGTATCCTGGGCATCTGGCTGGTAATCTCAATTCTCCGTTCCGGTCGGTTTTAAATTATCCTGCTTCTCTCATGCACTTTTTCCTTTCTATAATATACAATAATATACAATAATTTCTCTGCTTTTTCTGCCTTTCTGTCTGCCCGGGTCTTTTTCTGAACAGCTGGTATAACATTCCACCAGAGGACGACGATAAGTTCCGTCTGATTTTTTATCCTGAGACTCAAATTTTTTGGATCCCGGGATTTTCTATTTTTTACTTTTCTTTATGCTAAAAAACCTGTATCCATCTATACCTATAGCAGCTAAACTAATAACTGTTATAACAAGAATGCATATACCTGTAATGGTTATACAAAAAGATCAATGTTTAATAAACGATAAACTAATAACCGTTATATCTTTATAACTATAAAACCTTTATCTTGAAAAAATGTCGTGATTTTTTCATCTATTGTTGTGGACTAACGGGCCATGGTAGTTTATCTTGAAAATATGCTGTTGTATTTTCATCTATTGTTGTGTCCCAGAGGGGCATGGCGGTTTACCTTATAAAGACCTTATCTGCAAAAATATAAC
>SL_5KL_010_SEDDRAFT_10000047_pt1 | contig 64622 bp, 53 predicted proteins | sample SodLakKL_010_SED_FD_9118 | JGI IMG/M metagenome (IMG submission 9118)
ACATTAATTGAGTTTAAAGTATATCAATTTGTTCTTTTTCAAATGACCGTCTTAAATGATTCAATAATCGCTTAAGACTTTCGGGATGAAGCCTAAATATTGAAAAAATTTTTATTTTAGCAAATTCTTTACCATCACAATAATATGTCTGATGGAAGATCAAATGGTGCAGTGGGTAAAAAATTCGGTATGATGAGCGGAGTTTTCATACCCACCTTGCTGACCATCCTTGGAGTCATCATGTTTCTTCGTTTGGGATGGGTGGTCGGAAGCGTCGGATTGGTCGGTTCTTGGGCGATAATCGGACTCGCTTTTATTATAACCGCCACCACTGCTCTTTCGATGTCATCGATAATCACCAATATGAAGATAGGTCCTGGAGGGGTTTATTCTATCATTTCACGATCCCTTGGACTTGAAGCCGGAGGGAGTATAGGGGTCCCCCTTTACATGTCATTAGCACTCTCCATGGTGATGTACATATTCGGTTTTAGAGAAGGAATTCGCTTGGTATTTCCTCAATTTTCCCCTCTACTGATCGACCTGGTTATTTTTGGCATACTTTTCATCATAGTTTTACTCAGCACCAATGTAGCTTTCAAGATACAGTACGTGATCTTTGCCGTACTCGTAGTTTCTATAATCTCTGTGCTTTTAGGAGGAAGAACTCAAGAGGTGTCCTACGAATTTACTACAGCAGGACGTAATGGCTCATTTTGGATAGTCTTCGCCGTTTTCTTTCCTGCGGCCACCGGGATCATAGCAGGCGCGAACATGTCTGGAGAATTAAAAGAGCCGAAAAAGGCTATCCCCTTCGGTACTTTAGCTGCCATCGGAGTCAGTTTTGTCATCTATATGGTCCTCGCCTACTGGCTCGCTAGGTCTGCATCTCCAGATGAATTGGTAACCAATTTCATGGTGATGATCGAAAGGTCTTATTACGGACCTTTCGTACTAGCCGGTCTTCTGGCCGCCACCTTCTCTTCAGCTCTAAACTCAATCGTCGGAGCCTCTAGGATACTTCAGGCCATGGGCGAACACAACATTTTACCGAAAGGAAATTGGTTCTCGAAGAAGGCAGCAACGGGAGAACCCAGGAACGCGATACTGATAACAGGGGTGGATCGTAGTTCTAGGTCTATTCCTTAGAGACCTGAACACCGTCGCTCCTTTGATTACCATGTTTTTCCTTCTAACTTACGCTATCATCAATGTTATCATCCTCATCGAGCATCAGCTTGAGTTGGTTAGTTTTAGACCACTTTTGAAGATCCCTCTAGCAGTACCACTTGTGGGTACCTTCGGCTGTTTCCTCGCGATGTTCATTATCAACCCAACTTTCAGTTTTTTAGCGGTGGTAGTAGTTGGTCTCTTCTACTATGCTCTTATACACAAACATTTAGAGTCTAAGTCGCCCTATGGCGATGTAAGAAGCAGTCTTTTCGTTGCTTTAGCTGAATGGGCTGCAAAAAAATCTAATAGCCTGCCGAGAGCCCAGCAGAGAGCATGGGTGCCGAATATACTAGTACCCACAACTAACCCGACCGAGATAAGAGGTATCTCAAGTTTTTTGAGAGATATTGCATATCCAAGGGGGTCTGTGAGCATGGTCGGACTGGGCATGGAGAAAAGAAACATACGGATAGAAAATCAATTCAAAGATATCTCTAAGACCTTCAAAGAGAATGGGATATATTCCGATTGGACCATAATCGAAGGAAAAGACTTCGAAACAGGCGCAAAGAGCAGTATGCAGACTTTAAAGAGATCTCTTTTCAGCCCAAATATAGCATTTCTTAGGATGCCTGATATAGTCAACAGAGAAAAAAATATAGAAGAAGTGATGAAAAGTGCTACTGAAAACAGATTAGGGATAATGCTTTTCGCTGATCATCCCACAGCTGGACTTGGTCAAGAGAAGAGGATAAATCTATGGCTGCCAAAAAGATGCCAGGGCTGGGAACCTCCTGAAAAACCCCCTAATTGCAACCTAGCATTGCTCATAGCCTACAAATTAAAGGTGAACTGGCATGCTGAATTGAATATCCTGGTACCTACCGAGGATGAAGATATCGTTGAAAGCGAAAAGAAGAACATCGGTAGATTGCTAGAAGCCGCGAGGATACCTGTTGAAAATTTAGAAGTAAAACCTCTTTCAGAGGAAGAATGGATCGACCAGGCTCCACAGGCGGATCTAAATATCTTCAGTCTTCACTCCAGACCAGATTTTGATCTGATAAGGGAGAAGATAAAAAAATCTGAATCTACCTGTATATACTGCAGAGACTCGATAGTAGAAAGTGTGTTAGCCTAACTTGCATCTCTAATCAAAACCAAATGAACAATAACCTATTACTAGGAACTAGACAGTAGTATAAGAGGCACAAGTTATATATATGCCAATAGACCCTTGATTCCATGAAAACAGTTAGTATTAGCAAATCATAGATTAGAATCATTCAATTCATAGATCATAATCATATTAAAATCCTCTTAAAGATCGAGCATAATACGCCAAAATTTAGCATATATCTAATAGTTGATTCACTTGTACCACACTCAAGAGGTTTACTAACTGTTTTCTGAACATCATAGAAAAGATTAGGTGATCAATATGGATATTGACCCAAGTACAACAAAATACGTGATCAGAACTAAATTAAAAGCTAATGGAGTCGTTGAGAAACCTGATGTGGTAGGTGCCATCTTCGGTCAAACTGAAGGCTTACTCGGTGATGAACTAGATCTCAGAGATCTGCAGAAAAGTGGACGGATGGGTCGCATAGAAGTACAGGTTGGTTCTTCCAAAGGAAAATCATCCGGTACGGTGTTGATACCTTCCAGTTTAGATTTAGTTGAAACATCCATCATGGCAGCAGCACTTGAAACCATAGATAGGGTAGGTCCGTGTAAAGCGGAGATAAAAGTCGAAGAGATCGAGGATGTCAGAGAAGCAAAAAGAACGAAGATAGTCGATAGGGCAAAAGAACTCCTCTCAGAAGTCATGGAATCTGGAAAGATGACCTCGGGGAATCTTACAGAATCTGTTAGACAGGAAGTCCAGATGGAGGAAATCAGTGGATACGGTGACTCGAAATCTCCAGCCGGACCCAACGTTAAAGAATCCGATGCCATTATCGTAGTGGAAGGTCGATCAGATGTGTTAAATCTTCTCAAATATGGGATAAAGAATGCAGTAGCAGTAGAAGGAACGAACATCCCAGATTCTATCAAAGAATTATCAAAAGAAAGAGTTACAACAGCTTTCGTAGATGGTGATAGAGGTGGATCTTTAATACTGAAGGAATTACTAGAGACCGCAGATGTAGATTATGTAGCCGTCGCACCTGAGAACAGTGAAGTCGAGGAATTGACCCAGAAGCAGATAATGAAATCTTTAAGAGCTAAGATACCGAAAGATCAATATGTAGAGATGTACGACCTAGAGTTACCAAGCGATGATGTGGAACAAAAGAACAAAACGAAAAAAAAACGATCTAGCAAAGGAAAAAAAAAGAAACCTAAAAAACAGAAACCGAAATCCAGATTCGATAAATACAGTGACATAATCAAAGATATAAAGAAAGAAAAAAAAGCGGTAATCCTGGACAAAGATGACGAGATAATAGAAGAAGTACCGATCAGGGATCTAGCAGATGAACTCACATCTCTTGAAGGCAAAGCAAAGAAGATAATATTCAATGGGATCGTTACCCAACGTTTGGTGGATATTGCCAAAGAGATCGATGCCGAGTTATTACTCGCACGTAAAGTAAGTAACGTTCCTAAATTACCGACTTCGATAGAGATAATAGCCTGGGATGAATTAAACTGATGACTAAACAGGTATAACTCAAACCCCTTTATCTTTCATTTTTTTAGACATCCATGATAATTTTTTTATAGCAGTTCTATCGCTAACATCTTGGTATCATGACAAAATACGTATATTCATTTGACGAAGGCAACGCTGACATGAAAGATTTGTTAGGTGGTAAGGGATCGAACCTTGCAGAGATGACTTCTATAGGATTGAACGTTCCACCCGGTTTTACCGTAACTACTGAAGCTTGCTTAAAATATTTAGATGACTCTGAACTGCCAGAGAAAGTTGAAGAACAGATGAGAGAGAAGATGAAGGAACTGGAAGAGGATATGGGACACGAATTTGGAGATCCTGATGATCCTTTACTGGTATCCGTAAGGTCTGGAGCAGCAGTATCCATGCCCGGTATGATGGACACCGTTCTTAATCTGGGACTAAATGAAAAGAGTTTAGAAGCTCTTATTAAAAAGACCGATGAAAGATTTGCATATGATAGTTATCGTCGTTTTATCAACATGTTTGGAGAGGTCGTCAGGGGGATTCCTCATAGGGAGTTCGAGAGGGAATTTGATAAGATAAAGGAAGAGAAAGGCGTGGACAAAGATGTGGATATTGATGCGGACGGTATGAGAGAGGTGTGTGATGCGTATAAAGACCTTGTTGGAGACATACCGGATGATCCATGGCAGCAACTCATGGAAGCCACAAAAGCAGTATTCTCTTCTTGGGACAATGCTAGGGCTGTAAGTTACAGGGAGCTGAATGACCTTCCTCATGATATGGGGACTGCAGTCAACGTACAGGCTATGGTATATGGTAATACAGGTGACGATTCTGGTAGCGGTGTTGCCTTTACCAGAGATCCATCGACAGGGGAGAACAAGATATATGGTGAATTCCTTCGAAATGCACAAGGTGAGGATGTAGTTGCTGGGATAAGGACCCCTCTTCATATCGAAGACCTCAAAGATATCTGGCCTGATATATATGAGGAACTAGAGGAAGTATGCCATATCTTGGAAGAAGAGTACAAGGATATGCAGGACCTTGAGTTCACCATCGAAGATGGAGAGTTATACATCTTACAAACTAGGACCGGTAAAAGAACACCTAATGCCTCGGTCAAAATAGCTCACGATATGGCGGAAGAAGATCTGATCAGTGAAAAAGTAGCCTTGCTAAGATTGAAAGGCGAACAGATCGAAAAGATCCTACATAAACAGGTGGATCCAGAAGCAGATATAGAAAAACTGACCAAAGGTCTCAATGCGTCTCCAGGAGCAGCCTCGGGAAAAGTAGTTTTCGACACAGATGAAGCTGCGCTCAGAGGTGAAGAGGGAGAAGCTATCATCCTGGTAAGGGATGAGACCACACCCGATGATATCCACGGTATGGCAGCATCTCGTGGTGTCTTAACTTGTAGAGGAGGTATGACCAGTCATGCAGCCGTTGTTGCCCGAGGTATGGGTCAGCCATGTGTTGCCGGTGCTGAGGAGATCGAGATAGACCTAGAAGATGAAAACTTTACCATCGGTGATATAAAAGTTAAAGCAGGAGATATCATCACTATTGATGGGACTACTGGAGATGTCATACTCGGGGAAGCACCTTTGATAGAACCGAAGTTTACTGAAGAATTCGAGACCCTTTTAGAATGGGCAGATGATATCAGAAGGATGGGTGTTTGGACGAATGCTGACACCCCTGAAGATGCACAGAAAGCGTTGGATTTTGGTGCGGAAGGTATAGGATTGACAAGGACTGAACATATGTTCTTCGATACAGAACGTTTGGGAGTAGTCCATCAGATGATCATTGCTCAAGATGAGGATGATAGGCAAAAAGCGATCGATGAACTCATGCCTATGCAGAAACAGGATTTTACAGAATTGTTCAAAGTTATGGATGGGTATCCATTGACTATCAGATTATTAGATCCCCCTCTCCATGAATTCGCACCGACTGATGAGAATGCTCAAAAAGAGCTTGCGAAAAAATTAGGGATCGAGTTGGACGAGATCAAGAAAAGAGTAGCTAGATTGAAAGAAGCTAACCCGATGTTAGGACACAGAGGATGCAGACTCGGTATTACATACCCTGAGATATATAAGATGCAGGTTAGAGCCATTTTAGAGGCTGCTTCAGAAGCACAGGAAGAAGGCATCGATGCTCAACCACATATCATGGTACCATTGATCGGCAATGTTAAAGAACTAAAGGTCATCAAGGATGAGATAGTGACTCCTGTTGCGGAAGAAATATTTAGAGAGAATACAGCAGTGGAGTACGAAGTCGGTACGATGATTGAGATACCACGAGCAGCTCTGACAGCGGATAAAATTGCAGAAGAGGCTGATTTCTTCTCATTCGGTACAAACGACCTTACCCAGATGGGTCTCGGGTTCAGTAGAGATGATGTTGGAACTTTTATTCCCGAGTACCTAGATAAAGGGATAATCGATAAGGATCCTTTCCAGGTATTAGATCAGGAAGGTATCGGTCAATTGGTTCAGATCGGAACCGAAAAAGGAAGAAAAACCGATGAAGATCTCAGTGTTGGAATTTGCGGTGAACACGGAGGCGAACCGAGTTCTGTCAAGTTCTGCTATAGAAACGATCTAGATTACGTGAGCTGCTCACCTTATAGAGTTCCAGTAGCAAGGATAGCTGCAGCTCAGGTAGTAATAGAAGATGAATTGACCGTTGACGAAGGTATCGACGGTTATTAAACAAACCCTTTTTCTTTTTTTAATCACTGGGTTTTTGATCCTCAGATCGTATCCGCTTGTAACGTATATGTGTAGCTTGAAAACCTAGTTTTTTATAGAATTCTTCTATACCTGGATTATCTGTGTTAAGATGTACTGAAGGTGACATATCTTCAGGTATTATCTTTTCAACTAGTTCACTACCTATACCTCGTCCCTGGTATTTTTTTTCCACAGCTAGATGAGCGATATGGAACTTATCAAAAAAAGGAGTATATACTCCTGTAACAGCACCTATCAGTTGGTCTTCATGATATGCCACCATAGTTCTACCTTTATCAGTGCAGTAACTAAGGTCCTCTTTTAGAGCTTGCTCAGAGATGAATTTATTTAGATATCGATGAAGTAGATCTAATATATCGTCGAATTTTTCATCGGATTCTTTCAAATTATAGAGCAAGTATTTGATATCTGACATTTTACAACATGATCCTCCATCACTTATCCTTGTATTTCAATATAAAATCATTTTCTATAATATCGGCTGTTTTAGAAGGTCTGTTCAGTAAAGCATCTTCAACAGGGACTCCGTATTTCTCCTCATACTTGCGGATATATTCATCCACATCGATACCGCCTTCGTGGTTGATTCCTATGGATATGATAGAATCTGGGTAAAAGAATTCTATAGTTTCTTTTTCTTCATCTATGTTTGGAGGATCAAATCCTGGGAGTCCATCTTTTTCCTTCCTTCCTGGGGCATGGATAAGCACGATACCGTGAGGATGCACTCCCTTCATCAAAGCTAGAGGATTCCCTCCCTGAGGATGTGCTATACAGGCCTGGCCTTCGATGATTATCACATCAGCATCTTCTTCCGTAGATGCTTTCCAGACAACGTGTTCAGCTTCGCCACTTAAAAAGTCTCCACGGATACCGTCCAATGGGAATTCATATTTCGCACCTTGGATTATCCCGGTTTGTCCGGTGGCTACAAAAATAGGATTGTAACCCCGTTCTTGTAGTTCTTTGTATAGTTCCGCACTAAATGTTCGCTTACCTATGGCGCAATCAGTGCCTGAGATCAATATCCGTGGTGGAAAATCGATGTCTCTGAGTTTTCCAGTGAAAAAGTGTGGATCATCTGGTTCTCTTCTCGTATCCCAGATCTCTACACCATGTTCTTCTGCTTTCTTTTTGAACTCTTCTTCCTGGGAAATATGATCGTGACATCCATGTACGATATCCATACCGTTTTCCATAGCTTTTAGAAAAACATCTTTCCTATCGTATGGGAAACCTCCTCCATCCCTGGCGATACCGTTGATGAACGCTTCGGGTTTCCTATCCAATTTACCCATTGCGTCCTCTATACTTGAAAAGATAGGTATCTTCTTTTTTACATGGTCTACCACTTCATGTGCATATCTTTCCTTTATCGTACTGTCGATGACGCCAACGATATCGTATTTTTTTGAAAATCTAACCAATCCATTGGCTGTTTTACCGTCGATCCTTCCAAACTCACCTTCCGCATATATCAGTGCGGGTATATTTTCTTCAACAAACATATTTAACACCTGAAGTTAGAACAACTACATGTTTTCCATCCATTTCATTATTCTTTAAATAATCTTCTAAAGCCCCTAGAGCCGCTGCAGAGGCAGGTAAACATTTTATCCCATCATCTTCTAATAGTTTTTGGTAATATGTCATTTCATCATCCTTTAATCCTACACCGATACCGCCGGTATCGTATATCGCATTTACCGCTTCCTGCCCGTCTAGAGACCTCCAATTGAGTAAGGGCTCGTTGACTTTAGTCTCAATTATATCGTCTGGATTTAATTCTAAAACATTTTTACTCTCCTTCGCTATCGTCTCGATTATGGCATTATTTCCCTGGCTAGAACCTGCTAGCATGATGGGTATATCTTCTGAACGATTTTTCCTCCAAAGTAGTCTGAAACCGAGATGTATTCCAGCTAGAGTTGTACCGTTCCCCACAGGTACGGATATAGTTTTAGGAGTTTCACCCAGATCTTCCTGGATCTCTTCTGCTATATCTACATAAGCCACCATCGATATCGGAGTGTTTTTATTACCCGGATTTGCATCATACCAGCCATTTTTTTCAGCCATCTTTCTGCTCTCATCGACAGCCTCTTCGTACCCACCTTCTACTTTGAATACTTCGCTGCCATAGGATTTCATCTTCTCTATATTGTCCCCAGAATATTTTTTTGGAACGAATATCTTACATCCAAGTTTTGACTTACTTGCCACAAAACTCATTGCAACTCCGTAATTCCCACAAGAACCAACAGTTATCGTTTCATAATTTCTTATTATTGCATCATCTACGTGCTGTATGGCTAGTCTATCCTTATGCGTCCCTGTTGGATTTTCACCCTCTAATTTCAAGTAAAGTTCATCTATACCTAATTTGATTTCAAGTTTGTCAGATCGAGTCAATGATGTTTTTCCTATTCCGTACGTCATCAGAATTATATATTTAGATAATATGACATAAGTTTTACCGTTTTATTCGATTACCTAATTATTAAATACATTGATTATTATGTTGTTTTCAAATCGGAGGCCTTTAATTGGCGAGTGGATTGAACCATCTGGGAATGCATAGACAGAAACCTCCTACTGGGCAAGCTAAAATAGATGAAGCTAAAAGAAGAAGACACGAGGCAGACAAGATATTGTCACCTCTTTGGGTATTATCTCCGATATTGGGAGGGATAATATTGTTTGTAACTCTCTTTTTTTCCATTTTCTTTGTTTTAGAACACGAATTATTTGGAGGAGCGGCAGCGGTGATTATGATCATCATCGGATTGGTAGTTTATGTATTCTTGATAGCATACCCATGGTATCTTATGATCAAAAGGAGGACAGAACATTTCAAGAGGGATCATCTGCTGATGCAAGGTGTCATAGAATATTTGGCAAAAAAACAATCACAATCAGAGACCGATCTAAATCAGGAGTTAGCCACCCTCCGTTCGATCTATTCAGAAGCAAATTTTGAGGAAGATGAAAAGAGTCCTATCCTTTATACTGTCTTGGCTATCGTGATCCCTTGGATAGGGATTTTGTACGTGCTCTATTTCCTGATGAAAGATATATACTCTCACCATCAAAGGATAACAGCTTTCATGGAAAACACCAGGATCGCCAGCAATAAGCTTGGTGAATCTATCGTTGTTCCATCCTGGAAGACTCTTGAAGAAAGGAATTTCGTCATCTACTTTTTGATATCCTGTTTCTGTACTCCTTTCATGTACTATTGGATGTATTCTATCATAAAAGACTATAATGAACATTTTAAGAACCAGTGGAGATTTGAAGACCAGATGGCTAGTGGATCGGCTCCTAAGTATGGTCAGGGAAGATATGGTCAGCCGGCTAACCAGAGACGTGTGTATCATACTGAGGTTTTATCTAGACCAAGACAGATACCGATGTCCGATGATCAAACTAAAAACAGATGTTCTATTTGTGGAAATCAGATGAGGTATATAGAGCAGTATGATAGATGGTACTGCGATGAGTGTAAAGAGTACAAATAAAAATTAAAATAGGGTAGGATAGATGACAACTATGTCCAATATGGCGATAGGAAATCCTGATATCAGATCTCAGAGTACAGAAAAAGAACTCCCCCATATAGAGAAAGTCATCGGTGTACATCTTGTTTCGTTGGCCATCACTGTTTTTCTAGGTATTATCCTTTTTTTGAGACAAGCACCATCGACGTATTTTCTCCTAATGATATTTCTGACTGGACCCATATACGCGGTAAATCTACCATATGTTTTTCGATATATGAAAAGGATCGATAAACTCGTGGATAGAGAGGTCAGGAGGTTGAACAGATACACGGATAGATCTCCAGAAGGTGAAACGCTAGATAATTATAATGGATATAAATTGATATCAGATAGATATGCGATAAGTAGAGTTTTATACGAACTAAGAGAAGAGAGGATATCTGAAAGATGGTTCTTGATTCTTTCACTGACACCTATCTGGCCTATATTGTTCTATTATGGTCTATATAAGATATCCAAGAAGATGAAACTCATCGAATATCTTCAGAAAGAAATATCAGGAGGTAGAACAACACAACGAGATAAATTGCCAAAGATCGTCAAATCTGATGGTGAAGGATTTTTTAAGATGGGATTTAGACATGATATTTTCTTTTTGGCTTTCTCTATCATATCTATCTTCGGATTCGCTTTAACTTTTTCTCTGATAGGTGTTGGATTTTTTGCTCCTTTTTGGATAGTATTACTACATAATAAATTATCAGAGAGATCAAGTCTATATGATATCAGCAGAGAAGAAAAATCGCTGGGAAAAGGGAGCTATATTACCTTCTCAATATTAATATCCTTTATTTGTTTCGGGGCCACATCCGGCTTCATAGCCGCTATTTCGAATACGATATATGCTTCTATCATTTCTCCCATAGGTCTTATAAGTCCGACGGGATTCATACTTTTCCTAGTGACAGTTATCGCACCACTGACAGAAGAACCTTCTAAGGTGGCTAGCTTCTTCCTTTTAGAAAAAGATGAAGCTTCAAAGATACCCCTTTTCTATTGGTCTTTTTTCGGTATGATAGCTGGTCTCGGGTTTGCACTTATTGAGGATTATACGTATTTTCAACAATTCTATTTGACTTACTCTACCAGCGATAGCTTATATCTCCTGCTTTTAAGATTGTCTAACCCTGTTCATCTTATAGGAGGGGCATTGGGGGGTATAGGAGTTGGTCTCTGGAGAAAAAATAGAAATATTTTCTACCTATTCATATTCATCTTTTTAGCCATGTTCATACATGGGAGTTATAATTTTATGGTAAGTATAGGAGGTGTCTGAACATCGAGCAGACCGATGGTCATGAGAAAGAAAATGTATCCGATCCTAGGATCTATCTTCTTTTATCTTTTCTGATGGTTTGGTATGGCATGGCATGGGTATTATTTCGATGGATCATGGGAAATATCACAGTTATTGATGAAGAAATCACCATTATATTATCCAGCAGATATTTTTCTCCTATTATGTTGATCATATTTGTTTTGGCAGGAGTGATATTGTTTATAAATGGAATTTTTAAATGTAAAGGATAGAATGAATGAAGGAAATCAAAAGAAAGGATTCAAAGAGTTTTTCCAGTTTCTTCGTGAAAATAAGGATTATCTATTATCTCATCATCCAGACTGTTCAAAATTCGAAGACGACTGTTACCGATTGTTTGAAAAGAAGTTATGTGTTGGATGTTTTACTGCATATCCGATCGCACTTTTAATCGTTACACTCTGGTTATTTGGTTTGATAGACGTACCGACAATATATTCTTTTAGCATCGGATTAATTTCAGGTATTCTTCAATTTTTGAGTTTGACAAGTATTTCAGATAATAAATTAGGTAAGATATCTATCAAGATTTTTTTGGGGATCGGTATAGGTTTTTTCACTATTGGGATATTCTCCTTACCGTTGATATTCTTTTTACGGCTATTACTCTTTTTACTTTGTATAAATGTTGCCGGACTTTTCTCATTTTTGAGGATGAGAAAGATAAAAAATATTTGTAGAAATTGTGAATATAATAAAAAAGGGTATACTTGTCCAGGATTTGAAAATTAGAGTATAGAATTAAAAAAAGAAAAAAGGTTTTATGGTCTTATTTGTATTCCTGGCAATTGTCACAGTACCAACGATTGTGTTCATCTATATGTCTCATCTGGTTCTTGCAGGATGGACATTGTTTTGACTGTTTTGGTGGTTGCTGATGGTATTGTTGCTGTTGTTGAGGTGGTTGTTGATAATATTGCTGCTGTTGTCTTTTACGCTCGACCTCGGCCATATCAGGTCTAACAATCAACCAGATGATGAGTCCGATGATACCAGTGAGTAGTACTATTATCAGCCATAAAGCACCACTCTCATCTCTTTTTTCTGCGTCTTTGTAAACCCAGACAGCGAGTGCGATAGCTATTATGAAGAAAATCAATGGTATCAAGCACGCTAGACCGACACCGAGCCATTCCATCTGTAATGTAATTTCTCCAAGTAGGTCGATCGACGTCAATTCATGGATAGAACTTGCTCCTAACATCTTTTCACCTTTTTTGTTCTTCTCACCAGTATAAACCAGCTTGTTATAAATATTTTATTGAATAATATATTTTATTTTGATCCTCTAGATTATCTATAGCAGTGTTTTTAGTAAGTACAGGGGTGTATGAATTTGCTTAATGATATTAGATGTGAGAAGGAGACCAGATATAGAATATATTTCCTTTTCTCTATCTTGATGACTTGATAAAGAATAACATAGGTATTTTTTAGATGAATTATGGGAAAAATATCTGTTATTGACGAATAAATCGCTATTATATTGTTAGTTATATATAATTCAGTTGTGATGTTGATCACATTTGTCTTGAAAAAATAAAAGAAATATGTCATAACTGTAAATATGTAAGAAAATGGTCTAGATGTCCCGGATTTGAAAATTAGAGTATAGAATTAAAAAAAGAAAAAGGGTTTTAGGGGTTTACTTGTATTCCTGGCAACTGTCACAATACCATCGATTATGTTCATCTATATGCCGCATCTGGCTACCACATGATGGACATTGTTTTTGTTGTTGCTGTTGTGGTGGTTGCTGTTGGTATTGCTGTGGTGGTTGCTGTTGATGTCCTCCTTGCCTCTTACGCTCGACCTCGGCCATATCAGGTCTAACTACTATCCATATTATTAGACCAATCAGACCGGCTATAAGACCAATTATGAGCCATAGAACCGCGTTTTCGTCCCTCTTCTTCGCATCTTTATACATCCAGATACCGATCGCGATCCAGATGATTAATGGGACCAACCATACAAAACATAGAGCTCCAGCGCAGATACCTGGTAAGAAATCTATGTCCCCATTATCGAACTGCATCAAGATATCCATCATATTCATTGGTGTTATCATGCTTATATCACCTTCTTTGTCAAGATGGTAAACAGAATTTGAGTATTTAATTTTTTTCAATTATCTATAAATAGATTATATATAAAGAACCAAGAAATTCAGATAATACTTCATAGCTATAAAAAGCGGGCCTGAGGGGATTCGAACCCCCGGCCGATCGGTTAAGAGCCGATCGCTCTGCCTAGCTGAGCTACAGGCCCATGTGTTTTTGGCTAGAAAAGGCCTAGATATAAATATTTTCACTATGAAACGGGTTGAAAATCCACCCAAATTTATTTATACATTCTAGAACCTAATTTAATTGTCATACGAAATGTCAGACGATGGTGGGATAAATGGGACGTAAACTACCCAAATACCTTAGGGATGATGAAGTAAGAAAACTTCTTAACGCACCTCCTAGAAAGAAAACAAGGGATAGATTGATTCTAAGAATTTTATATAGATGTGGTCTTCGTGTATCCGAATTGACCAGTTTGAAGATCCAAGAGATCGATTTTGAAGAGGGTATGATCACTATCAGAAGTGGGAAAGGAGATAAAGACAGGGTAGTCCCTGTAGATGCGGATACTCTAGATCTGATAGAGTTTTATAAAGCTGGAGCTGAAGAGGGAACTTTGATATTATCTGAAAGAGGTGGATCTATATCTACCCGACAGGTCGAAAGGATAGTAAAAAAATATGCTAAAGTGGCCGGACTGAATAAGAACGTTTACCCACACATGCTAAGACACAGTTTTGCTGTACATTGTTTGAAGGCCGGGATGAACCTCAGAACCGTCCAGAAGATGCTCGGACATTCATCGCTTACCACAACACAGATATATCTTGATCTAACTGGAGAGGATATCAAACAGGATTATGAGGAACACCCTCTACCAGCCTGATGACAAATATTTGGAGATGAAGATCATGGATAAAGTATCTGAGTTTATAGAGGATCGATCTGATGAGATGAAAGAAACACTGATGGAATTGTTAAGATATCCCGCCATCGGACCTGATAACGACGGTGACGGGGAGATGGCTAAAGCAGAATATCTTATGAATATACTTCCAAAGTTCGGTTTCGATAAAATAGATAGGTATGACGCCCCAGATGATAGAGTTACATCGGGCCGCAGACCGAACATAGTTGCAGTAAAGCATGGTGAAACTGATAAGAATGTGGTGATTATCGCACATACGGACATAGTACCATCTGGTGATCTAGATGAATGGGACACAGATCCATTCGAACCATTTTATAAAGACGGTAAGATCTACGGCAGGGGAGCAGAAGATAATGGTCAAGAGATCGTAGCTTCACTCTTCGCAGCTAAGACCTTGGATGAGATGGATCTAGACCATAAAAACAATCTTAAAGTGATGCTGGTGTCTGACGAGGAAACCGGTAGTGAATACGGTATCGATCATCTTTTAGAAGANGGATTGATCCATCAAGATGATCTCGTCATCGTACCAGATCACAGTGAAAAAAATGGNAGGCAGATAGAGATCGTTGAAAAATCAGCCCTATGGGTTAAGGTCACAACTCATGGGATCCAAGGACATGCTGCTGGTTTAGGACGGACTATCAATGCAAATAGAGCAGCTTCTAAGTATCTAATCGATGTGGACAAAAGATTACACGAATCCTTCGACGAAGAAGACGAACTTTTTAGTCCCCCTGTAAGCACTTTCGAACCCACGAAAAGAGAATTGAATGTTCCCAATGTTAACACAGTACCTGGGACAGATGTTCAATATTATGATTGCAGGATATTGCCGACTATCGACTTAACCGATGTCAAGGAGGTCTTCGAAAAGACAGCCGATGAGATTTCAAAGGAGACCGGAGCAAAATTCGAAATAGAGTACAGCAAAGAAAAAGAAACTCCTAAGAAGACTCCAGAGGATGCAGAAGTAGTAATCCAGTTGAAAAAAGCCGTTGAAGAAGTCACCGGCGAGGAACCTGGTTTGGTAGGCATCGGTGGAGGGACCGTAGCAGCACATATCAGGGAAAGGGGCATCCCTGCAGTGGTATGGTGTTCCAACGATGAGATGGCTCATCAATCCAACGAATACGCTCATCTTAAGTATATGGTCAAAGACTGTAAAGTATTTGTGAATCTTGTAGTGGGCTAGAATACTTGAATATCTCCCTCTAGTACCAGATCAGTTATGTCTGAAATATTCTCAAGGTGTTCTTCAGCTATAGCTTCAGCCTTCTGTAATTCCTTAGAATAATCGTTTTCTTCTGGAACCACCAATTGGATACTAGCAGCCTGTGGTTTTGAGATAGGTTTTCCGATCTGAGAAACCAATCTGACGAAAACGTCATGAACCTTATCCCCTACTTCTTCGTATATGTCTTCAGCGATCAACTTTGAGGCGAGATTGTACAATTTACCTACATGGGTTACGGGATTCTTACCTGCTGCAGCCTCCATGCTCATAGGCCTGAAAGGTGTGATTATACCGTTAGCTCTGTTCCCTCTACCTACCGATCCATCATCACCATTCTCCATTGATAGGCCTGTTACGGTAAGATAATACGTACCATTATCGTAATTATCAGCAGTGTTCACATCTACTTTTATATCTCTATCTGTTAGTTTCAATGCCTCATCACGGACTCTAGATTTCAACTCCTCTACAACACTTTTATAGTGATCTGGATCCGGGACGTATCTATCAACCATAGCTGCAGCGATGGTGAGATCTATCTCGTTTCCAATCCTGGTCGCCATGACTTTTATATCCTGACCCACTTCTATGATATCTTTCTTCAATGGACCGTTTATATACCTCTCGACTTCTAACGCTACTTTTTCTGTGTCACTAAAGGGTGCAAAAGATACACCAAATGAGGTATCATTTGCATTACTCGTGCTAGTATCATAAACGTCTCTGAGGTCCACAGAGCCCTGTGCTATCCTACAGTCCATCATAACGTCTCTATCTAGATCTAAATGTGTGCATGTATCTCTGAGATACTCTTCTGCAGCGTTCAAAGCAATACTTTTATAAGGCAATCTCTTTCCGTTCACTTCTGTTACAGCACGCCCGACCAGGAGGATATAGATCGGCTCTAGAATCTCCCCGCCTCCAAATTCTGGAGTTGCTTGACCTCCTACAATCTGGACTTCATCTGTATTATGATGGAGTATCCTATCGTGTTTTTCGAGATACATCTTAGAGAGATTTCTACTGATCTCTTCGGCTATGCCATCAGCTATACTGTCAGGATGGCCTATCCCCTTCCTTTCTACTATCTCTATCTTCTGCTGCTCTATCGGTGTTTCTAAAAGCGTTTCAGCCTCGATATTATTATTCATAATATTTATCCTCTTTAGTATTATTATTTATCCGGTTGGATGGTAAGACCCACATAGGACAGGCTATCCTCACTTAAAGTAATCTATTAATAATTTATTGTGGTAATTATTCCGATAGGAATAAATCTATATATGGTCTCTTTAGATGTAATGTTATATGCTTAAGGATATCCGAGAGATACGTACTATAAGAAAGAAACTGAGCCTGACCCAATCCGAATTAGCTGAGAAAGCTGATGTTAGTCAGTCTCTGATAGCCAAGATCGAAAATGGAAGCACATCTCCCTCCTACAAAAAGGGTCGTCAGATATTAGATGAACTAGAAAAGATAATCGAACGTAATTCTTTAAATAAGAAAGTTAAAGAAGTCCAGTCGGAAGATATATACTCCTTGAAAATGGACGATGATGTAGAAACCGCCCTTGAAATCATGAAGGAAAACGCTGTTTCACAGCTCCCTGTCCTCGAAGATGGATTGTTAGTAGGGGGAGTGACCGAAGGTAGTCTGTTGAGAAACTATGATAAAATAGATAAGGACATACCTGTGAAAAAGATTATGGATTCTCCTTTCCCTCTTATCGATGAGAACACAAATTTGGAATTAGTAAAAAAGATTCTTATAGAATATCCCTGTGTATTGACTTCTAGAAAAGGAAATGTCGTTGGTATAGTAACAAAAGTGGACATCCTAGGAGAGATCTGATGAGTCAAAAATCAGTCTATATAATCGTCGTTATCCTGATATCTTTTTCATTGGTTTCTGTAGCTAATCCTTCTTTAGGCGAGGACCTTGATAGGGAATACTATATGGTAAGATACGATTCAAAAGAAAGATTAGATGAGATCTCTGAATTAGATTTTACCGTCGTTGAAAGTTACGAAAGTTTTGCCATAATAAAAGTAACCGAGAGAGAAGTAGAAAGGATTAAAGAGAATATCTCAGAAGTAAGCCCCATTAGAGACCACACTAAGATCTATGTTAAAGATAATGTCATAGATATCTCGGAAGAACCCACCATATATAGATCTCAAAGGTCGCAGTTTTTGATCCGTTTGACAGGTCCAGTTAGATCTGAATGGAGGAGTCACTTACAAGATATGGATATAGATATAATCAATTATGTACCCAATTTTGCATTTCATGTTAGGATGGATCCTGGATTATTGGAAGAGATAAATGGATTGAAATTCGTGGAATGGGTTGGTGAGTATAAACCAGAATACAAGATCGCAACGGATGTTAGCCCTGGTATGGTCTCCATCGATATGATAGGAAACATGAGAACTTTACGTAGTTTGGATAATGTGGTCAATGTTTCGTACATCAAGGTTGGTGAAAAAAGGATGCAGGTGACTGCTGAAATTGAAGATCGACAAAAACTTACCACAATAGCAGACATGGATGAAGTCATCTATATCGATGATTTTAGAAAGCCTTCCTTGACCAGTGAGATGGAATCTCAACTGTTGGGTGGATTCTGGGACCTGGACGATCCTTCTGAAGTTTATCGTGAAACCGGGGATTTCGGTGCATATGTCAACCATCTTGGATATACTGGGGAAGAGATGATCATCGCTTTTGCAGACACTGGGATCGGAGATGGAACTGAAGGCGATTCCGGTCATGATGACTTTACGGATAGGGTTATAGGGGGCACGGATTTCGATATAACCGAGGACTGGAGCGATGGCCATGGTCATGGAACCCATACTACTGGGTTAGCTGTAGGCGACACTTATAATGGTACTGGATTGCAGTACGAAGGTCATGCTCCTTATTACCTTTCACAGGGATTAGCATACGAGTCAGAGATCTATGCGCAAAAGATCTTCGACGATGATGGTTCGTGGTCACTTCCCACAGGGATGTCATATTATGATATTTTAAGGGATGCGAAACAGGAAGGTGGGGCTTATATCCATTCGAATTCTTGGGGTGAAGACAACGGAGACGGAAGTTATGGAACCAGTGACGAAGATTATGATAGAGCCGTACGAGATTCAGACCCGGAAAAAGAGGGTAACCAACCTATGGTTATCGTGACAAGTGCAGGTAATGAAGGTCCTTCTTACTGGTCCATCGACAGTCCTGGAAATGCCAAAAACGTGATCACAGTAGGGGCTACAGAATCGTATATGCCCGATGCACAAAATTATGGTTCTTCTGGAAGTTCAGATGATCCCCACTCTATCGCTTCATTCAGCTCTAGGGGATGGACTTCAGATAATCGTGTGAAACCCACAGTCGTAGTTCCGGGTAGGGCTACACTCTCAACCAGTACTCCAGAAAATGATGAAAGCAATCTATGGGGGATATATAGTGAGGATGAAAGGTATGAATGGGCTTCAGGTACATCACAATCTACTCCGATTGTAGCTGGTGCTTCAGCGGTTATATCGCAATATTACGAAGATAACTACGGTGACCCACCGAGCCCAGCTATGGTCAAGGCATTTCTGATAAACTCGGCAGTGAACCTTGAAAGGGATCATTCAGGGGACGGGGAGATAGATCATGTACCCAATAGATACGAGGGCTGGGGCTTGGTAGATATAACCAATATAATCGGATCCGAAGTCCCATATATATCCTATGATCAAACGTCTTTACTCGAGACCGGTGATAGGGATGAATATATGATATATCCCGAATCCACCGATGAACCTTTCAAGATAACCTTGACTTGGACGGATAAGCATGCAGAGAGTGGTGACAGCATAACCTTAAAAAACGACTTGAATCTAGAAGTGATATCTCCCAGTGGCAGAGCGTATAAGGGTAACGCTTTCGAGGATGGTTGGACTCCCTCAGGGTCTGATACTTTACCCGATTTTGATGACAATGGGGATGGGTTCGATGATAGAAATGTAGTCGAGAACGTATACATCCACCCGGATGATGTTGAGGATGGTTTATATAAGGTAAGGGTAGAGGGTTTTGATATCCCTGAAGATGCTAACAACGATGGAACAGCAAATCAGGATTACTCTCTGCTCATATCCAATTCAAGGGAGATCACTTCTGACGGTAGTATACATCTAGATCAGGACAAATATGCAGTCGAAGATACTGTCGGGATAACTGTGATGGATGAAGATCTTTCTGGTGATGAATACGTAGAGGTGGATGTGGTAAGCGATTCGGATCCCGATGGGTTAGCCGTTGGATTATATGAAACGGATAATCCTGGAGTTTTTATAGGGGATCTTGAGATATCTGGAGATGGGGGAAAAGGTATCTTAGAGGTTTCCCATGACGACGAGATCGAAGCGATATATTATGATGAGGATGTAGGGGACGGGACATCAGAGGAGAAGACTGCTACTGCATATATCGATGGAGTTCCACCAGATATCGATAATGTACATATAATAGAAAAACTGGCCGCTGAAGTATCTCTAGAAACGGATGAACCTGCCATAGTATCGATAGATTACGGGATCGATGGTGAATTGGTTAAGAACTCGAGAACCGAGACTTACACAGAGGAACACGCTGTTATCTTGGACGATCTAGTACCAGGGAGATCTTATGATTTCAAGTTAAATGTGACTGATGAGGTCGGGAATTGGAAGGTATATGATAACGATGGAGAATATTACGAACTTACATCCCTTAACATTGATGATTTTGAAGAAGGTAACATCGGTTGGGTACTTGGAGAAGAATGGGACGTAGTGGATTCCGATTCATACTCCGGTAGTAATTCCTGGAATTTCGGTCAAGGGGATTATGGTACTAGATTGAACGAATCATTGGTATCCCCTAAGATCGATATAAGCAGATGGACTAATGTGACAATATCTTGGTACCATAGATATGATTTTGAGGACGGATACGACGGGGGTATAATCGAGTTGAACGACGGTTCGGGTTGGGAAAAAGTGGTTCCAGAGGATGGCTATGATGATGAGTTAAAAGAAGGATTCAGTAATCCATTGGAAGGTAAAATGGCCTTCACTGGTTCACAGGAAGAATGGCGAAAAGAGAACATCTCAGTGCCTGATGAGGCGGAACATATCCATTTTCGTTTCCGAGCAGGTACTGATAATCATAATCAGGGTTATGAGGGGTGGTGGATCGATCTTATAGAGTTAAAGGGATCTTCGAGACCTACCGCTGATTTTACATTTCGACCGGAGAAACCGACCCGTTTAGACGATATCCAATTCGAGGATTCAAGTCACGACCTCCAAGGTGAGGTCAATTATACTTGGGATTTTGACGACGGAGATATGTCCTATGAAAGAAATCCTGTGAAAAGGTATGATGAATTAGGAAGTTTTGAGGTCGAATTAACCGTAAGAGATGAGAGTGGTAAGGATTCATCTGTTACGAAAACTATAGAAATAGTCAACATCCCGCCAAGACCGGATTTTGAATATAGCCCGGCAGAACCTACTGTGCGAGACGAGATAGAGTTCTACGACCGTTCATATGATCCTGATGGAGAAATAGTAGAATATACCTGGGATTTTGATGATGGTAATACCTCTCATGGAAAAAATGTACGCCATAGTTTCTCATATAGTGGTAGTTACGATGTCACACTTTTAGTTAAGGATGATGATGGTGCAGAAAATCAAACTACTAAAGAGATAGAGATAGAAAATCTACCTCCAAAGGCCTCTTTCGATCATTCACCCGATGATATATACACTGGGCATGAGGTTCAATTTTATGACAAAAGTGAGGATATCGACGGGTGGATAACGGAAAGAAAATGGGACCTTGGTGATGGTAATACATCTAAGGATCGAGACCCTATCCATATCTACCAGGACCCTGGAGAATATGAAGTTGAACTGACAGTTGAGGATAATATGGGTTCTGTGAACAGCACGTTAAAAACGATATCGGTCGAGAGTTCCGTACCGATCGCAGATTTCAACTACGAGCCAGATAACCCCAGAACCGACGAAGAGGTTGGATTCTTCGATAACAGTACGGAAAGAGGTGATCAGATAATTTCTTGGCGATGGGATTTTGACGATGGGACAATATCCGAGGAACGTGACCCTGTACACACTTTTGAGGAATCCGGGGAATACTCAGTTGAATTGACGGTCACCGATGAGAGAGGTGATGTTAACACTACCAGTAAAACGATAGTAGTAGAAAGAGAAACTAGATCTCTATGGTGGGCATGGATAATATCTGCAGCTATAATTTCTTTCAGTGCGGGAATCGGAATGATGTATTTAAAAGAAAAATATTTTGATAGGGAACAAGATAATGAAAAAGATGCCGAAGAATCACATACCCCAGAAAGGTTTTTCTTCTTGTTTGATCCCCTTTATCTCTTCAAGTACCCTCTCTTCATCGAAGGTCAGTTCTATATCCTTTAACTTCCTTGCATCACCTTCAGGCATATCTATATAGAGGTCTTCTTCCTCTTCGATCTGTCTGCCTACGGTTACGCCTGATATGGCGATGGCTACTTCATCGCCCTGCTCAGCCTGATTAAGTGATTGATCCCCATCTCTTATGCTTTTTATCCTTCCAACTACCCTACCATCTCTTTTCAACAGCCGTCTGTCCGTTTCTAGTTTACCTCCCAGTATCCGGACACCTACTATGGCAGGTTTACTAATCCTGAATGTGTGGTTCTCCAATATGCGAAGTTTGCAAGGGAAAACGATCTCCTTTCGTTTTTCTTCTTCGATCCTCCGTTTTTGTTCTTCCTCCCATTCCTTGTAGTCATCTACCAATCGATATACGACGTCGTTCCCGATGATATTAACATCTGACTCTTTCAATTCTTCTTTTGCATCCGACAGTATGTTTACATTGAAAGCTAGTATCACTTTGTGAAGAGGATCTTTCATGGTTTCTGCGTTTATGATGTCCTTCTGGGACACGTCACCCACGGAAGCCCTGGCTATAGGGATTTCTTCATCGCTTAGCTCGAAAGCCAAACCTTCCAATGAACCGATGGCATCGGCTTTTATTATCAAGCCTTCATCTTCGATTTCTATATTAGCTTCACTTTCTTCTTGGACAGATCGTATCACTTCTTTTTCTCGATCTTCTTCCCAGATCGCCTTAAGTGGAGCCCCTGCCACCACACCTTCACATTCAGGGGTGATCACTTTTATACCCGCTGCGGCAGTGACTTCATCGATCTCATCGAATCTCTCTGAAGGATCTCTGATCTCGTCCATAGGTTTAGGTTTGAGTAGAGATTTGATCCTGGTCTTGATCGGTTTATTCCTAGTACCGATAACCACATGATCTCCTTTCCTTAACGTCCCTTGATAAATTATGGTATCCAAAGTAGTACCTAACCCGAGTTCTTCTTTTACCTCGAGTATCGTTCCCTGACCCGAGCCTTCTTCAACCTCCAATTCATCATGGAGGAACGTTTGGGCTAAGCCGATCAGTGTCATAAGGATATCCTCTATGCCCTCACCACTCTTCGCGCTCATAGGTACTATCGCGATATTCTTAGAAAAATCATTTATGGAATCATATCTATCTGAGGAGAATCCCATATCATAGAGATCTCCGATTATCTCGTAAAGGGCTTCAGTCATCCTGTCTTGAGCGCTCTTAGTTTGTTCAGCAAAGGATTTGATGAATGGTTTATTCTGCGAATTCCATCCAGCTATCCTATCTACTTTATTAGCACCGATTATGAAGGGTGTTTTATTTCTTTTCAATATCTCGATAGATTCCTTGGTCTGAGGCATCAAACCATCTTTGATATCAACTATAAGTACCGCTAAGTCGGCTAACGCTCCCCCTCTCGATCTTAGTGTCATGAAAGAATGGTGTCCTGGTGTATCGATGAAAAGTAGGCCAGGTAGTGAAAATGTTACTTCACAGCCCAATTCTTTACAAGCATCTTTAAGGGCGCCTACTGGGACCTCGGTAGCTCCTATATGCTGGGTTATTTTACCAGCTTCCCTATCGGCTACAGTAGTCCCTCTGACCCTATCTAAAAAGGTCGTTTTACCATGGTCGACATGACCGAGGACGCTGACGATGGGTTGTCTTATAGGCATCTATCAGTCTTATCTGAATGGAGTATTTATCTTTTTTCCGGTTTAGCCTATTATATTTTCAAAAAAAAAACGATCACTTTTTTACGCTGCACCAATGGTGCTCACTTATGCACTTAAATCCAAGAGATTCTGCTAAAGAGATTGATGCATGGTTGTCTTTGAATATATCTACCACTGGTGTCTGGCCATTCTTTTCTGCGTATCGGCACATGTGCTCGGTGATAGCTTTTGCAAATCCCTTTCTTCTCCATCCCTCTTTTACATGAAGAAAACCGAGATTTAAAACTTGTTCTGTCATGTAGTGGGTAAGACTCCATGCTACAAGTTCGCCATCTCTTCTTATACCGAAGGCCGGACCATTCTCGATGCGTTCAGATATATAATCTGTTGAATCTGTGCCTTGAAGTCCCCAATGTTCGTTTATCACTTCTGCATCATCTGGAACGAGTTCATCAACATCTAATCCAGGTTCTTCGAAATATCTATTTGGGCGTTTAAAGAACCACGTAGGATGATCATCTTCTAATTCTAATACCTCTTTTAGAACATGGTATGCCTCGTTGTCCACTGCATGAAATCTGTATTCCCCTTCTTCCAACTCGTGTAGTAAGCTCGTTATCCCTTTTTTCCTTCCTCTCATAGATGCATATCCCTCAGATTCGATCAATACTGCTTCAATCTCCCCCTCATTTTTATTTGAAAAACCTACATGGATATTATATTCTTCCAACCTTGCTATAAGATAAGAATTTTTCAGCGGTGAGTCGAGCAAAAATTCTTTAGCTTGTTCTATCTTCTCCATGGGGAGATTTAATGACTTTTGGTATTTTTATCTATCGCTCGGACCCTTGTCTTCACAAGATATAAAACCAACTTGTCCATTAGAATATACCATGACTACTGGCTTTATCGACTTGAATCTCCTGTTGAGTTCTTTGATAGCAGTGGGATTGGGTGCTTTGATCGGTCTAGAAAGGGAGCACAGAGAGGATAAAAAGATGGTGATAGCCGGTGTCAGGACCTTTCCTATGACATCCCTTGCTGGTGTGATATTTTCATTTTTGTCCCAGGAGATGGGTTACTCGATGATACAAGCCGGTCTTTTGATATTCGGAGGTTTCGCCCTTATATTAGCTTACCTTAAATATGAAGTACATACAATAGGGATAACTACTCCAGTTGCATTCTTTCTTACATTCTTGATAGGTATCATGGTTCATCAGGGTTATCTGGTCGAGTCAGCTTTCTTCACTGTTCTTATAACTATTCTGTTATTAACGAAGAAGAGATTGCACAACATAGCCAGGAATATCGGAGCTTGATAGGTATAGTTTTATATGGAAGGAGTAAGTCAAGATTGATGATGGAACTATTAGACATCACAGAGAACGCATTAGAAAAAGAATTGTGTGATCACTGTTTAGGACGTTTGTTTGCACAACTCGGCCATGGTCTTACCAATAAAGAAAGAGGTAAGGCCTTGAGGGTGTTCTATTCCATGGCCAAGACCGAGGATGAGCCCTTTGAAGTCCCAGAAGCTAGTGATAACTGTTCCGTATGCTATAATATCTTCAAGGAACTGGATCATTTTGCATCTTTGATAGTCGAGGAACTCGAACCTTTCGAATTCGAAACTTTTTTAGTCGGTACTAGGGTGGATCCAGAGATAGAAGAAAACGAGGAGTTATTATGGTCCGAACTCAACGTTTCCACTTCCAAACCTATAAAATCCGAATTGAACCGGGAGATAGGTAAAACAGTTCTAGGAAAGATCGATGCTGAACCTGACCTTAAAAGACCTGATGTAAAGGCCATACTCGACACTCGTTTCGACACTGTGGAGATAGAACTAGCCCCGCTTTTCGTTTACGGCAGATATAGAAAACTCGAAAGAGGTATCCCTCAAACAAGATGGTTATGTAAAAAATGCTGGGGTAAAGGCTGTGAACACTGTGATGGCAAAGGCAAGATGTATGGAACCAGTGTCGAAGAGATAGTTGGTGAACCCTTGAAGGAGATGTCCTTCGGAGAGGATTTCACACTCCATGGGATGGGACGGGAGGATATAGACGCTAAGATGCTAGGAAACGGACGCCCCTTTGTCATGGAGATCAAAAATCCCATCAAGAGATCCATCGATTTGGATATGTTCAAAGAAGAGGTCGAGGTGGATGACAGAGTCGAAGTGGATTCATTGTGCTTTGTTGAAAGAAAAAAGATAGAAGAGATCAAAGAAGCGGCAGTCGATAAAACTTATCGTGTAAAGATCATTTTATCTTCAAATGTAGAAAGGGGAAAATATAAAAAGGTCCTACATTCTTTGAAGGGAACGAAGATATCGCAGAGGACACCTCAGCGAGTAAGCCACAGACGAAGTGATAAGGTTCGTACTAGAGAATTAAAAGATATACGCCTCGAACGTCACGAACAGGAGGTTTCAGAACTCGTGTTGAGATGTGAATCAGGTACGTATGTGAAAGAACTCATACACGGCGATGACGGTCGGACTAAGCCGAATCTAGCTGAGTTACTAGGAGTGGATTGCGATGTCGAAGAATTGGATGTATTGAAAGTCCACTACTAAATGGATGTGATTGAACATGAAGAAATCTAAAGGAACACGACAGGGAACAAGAAAGATACTCAGGAAAAAACCTAGAGAGAAGGGTTTGATCCCTATTACCAGGGCTCTAAAGGAGTTCGAAGAAGGAGAGAAAGCTAGGATAAAGATAGAGCCTAGTATCCATAAGGGACAGCCCCACAGAAGATTTCACGGTAAAACTGGTATGGTCACTGGAAAGCAAGGAGATGCATTTATAGTAGAAGTTAAAGATGGTGGAAAGATAAAGAAGGTCATCGCTAGATCTGAACACCTTCGTAAAATAAAGTGAGGGGGAAATATATGGACGAATCTAAATACGTATCATTATCTGAAGTTAAAGAACTTCTTATGAAGGAGGCTGAAAAACGCGAACTATCGTATGAACAGAGCTTGGCTTTAGGACATGCTGAGAAATTTGTTAGACTCAGTCCAGAAGAAACTAAGGAATTGATACAAAAGCTCATTGATGAGTTCGATTTCATGAAGGAAGAATTAGCCTTTAAAACAGCTGATATCTTACCCACTGATGTTGAAGGTGTTTTAGCTGTATTTTCCAAAGATAGATATACCCCTTCAAAAGGTGAAGCCGAAAGTATAATAAATCATATAAAACAATACGTGGAAGGGTAGTAAAATGGAAGACTACGCTTATGTGCTGGATTATCTAGCAGAAGGGAGACCAGATCAACCTGGTTATAAACACGAAAGCTTGACCCTCGCTTTGGGTGAGGATGAGTTCAAGCTTTTTGAGCTGATCTTGAAAAATAAAAAAACGGTCATTGTTGGAGAGAGACTTTACATCGGAAAGGATGTCGATAAAAGGGAAAAGGTTAAGCATGTAAAACGGAGGATAGGTTGGGACGAGTTGACCCATGCAGCCCAGAGTGAGATCCCGTATGTCGTCGAGGAGATCATCGATGAAGATGAAGGAAAGTTCTTAGAATTTTATAATGTAGCTAGACCGATAACAAAAAGGTATCATATGCTAGAATTATTGCCCGGATTGGGTCAAAAAAAGATGAACGCCATCTTGGATGATAGGAAGAAAAACGGTGAATTCGAGAGTTTTGAAGAACTGGAAGAGAGGGTCCCTTTATTACATAAACCTAAGAAACTCATCAAAGAAAGGATATTGACAGAGTTGAAAGAACCGAATATAAAATACAAAGTGTGGGTAGCAGATTAAAATGATTGATGATTATAAAGAAGAGGATTTGGTAGAAGTTGGTGGATCAGACAGATTTATGACGGTTTTCTTTGTTTTTGATTCGGTATTGGAGAATAGTGAGATGCACTCCAATGCAGCATTAGACCTATTCAAGAAGATACAGTCTGAAAGTCTTACGTAGAGTTATCCTTTGAATTCACAAACTTTTATAGATTTTATACCGGAATATATTTATACCCTTAGAACGTTATATATCTTTGTCCGACGATTAGAAATTATATGTCGGACGATATATCCCTTGGGATGGGATCAATTATGCACTCTGACCAAAACAAAGTCGAGATTAAAGGAAGCCCAGTTATCCACTGGAGGAAGATATTTTGTATTTAAAAAATGTTTTAATGGAGAATTTTAAATCGTTCGGGAAGAAGATGGAAATACCTATAAAAAAGGGTTATACCAATATAACTGGACCCAACGGATCCGGTAAGTCAAACATAGGCGATGCGATACTTTTCGTACTTGGTCCAAAAAGTTCTAAAGAGATCAGAGCAGGGCGTCTGACGGATTTGATATTCAATGGTGGTAAAGATGGTAAACCTGCAGAATACTGCAGAGTCAGTTTGACCTTTGATAATGAAGATAAGACAATACCCATGAACGAAGATGAGATAACTTTCACTAGGAAGGTTCAAAGATCAGATAGCCAGCAGGGTTATAATTCCTATTTTTACATCAACGGCAGATCATCAACCCTCGGGGAATTTCAGGACTTATTGTCTCACGCTAGGATATCCGCAGATGGATATAACATAGTTCAACAGGGAGATATCTCTCGTATCGTTAAGATGAGTGATTACGAGCGTAGGAAGATACTGGATGATATATCGGGGATAACTCAGTACGATAATGAAATAGAAGAGGCTGAGGAAAAGAAAGAAGACGTACTAGATGATCTTGATCGTATCAACATCATATTGGATGAGATAGGGACGCAAGTCGATGAACTAGAAGGAGATAGAACTGAGGCCTTAAAATTCCAGGAATTGTCAGACAAAGTTAAAGAAGCAAAGAGTATGAAGGCTTGGAAAACTTACATTGAAACAGAGAAAGAGATCGGTAATGTAAATGAGGATGTGGAAGAGAACAAGGAAAGGATTAAAAAGATAAATGAGAAGAAGAAAGACATCCGGAAAAACATATCTCGTTTAGAGGATGAGATAGATGAATTGGAAAAAGAACTCGATTCGAAGACCGGTGAGAAAAGTAGCGATCTCCAGGGGGCCATACAAAATTTAAAACTAGAGATAGCAAGGGCGGAGGACGAAACTGAGGAAGCTGAACATGTTATAAAGAAAAATAAAGAAAAGAGAGGTATACTCAAGGAAGAAGTATCTAAGACCAAGAAGGAATTTTCTGAGTTGAAAAAAGAGATAAGAGACTTAAAGGATGAGAAAGAAAAAACTGAAGAAAAAATTGATAAGGTACAGGATGAGATAGATGACGTAAAATCTAGGCAATCTGAGTCCGACGATAGGATAAGTGACCTGAGAAAAGAGGGTATCCGAATAAAGAATAAGATAGATAAAAAGAACGATTCTCTAGCAGATAAGAAGGTGGACTTGGATCGAGATGAAGACAAGATAGATAGATTAGTAGAAGATATATCTGAGATCGAGGAAGAGAAAGAAGCTTTAGAGTTCGAAAAGAAAGAGAGTGAGTGGAATCTTAAAGAGCTCAGCTCAGATAATAAAGATGTTCAAAAGAAACTCAAGGATCTTAAAGAAGAATTCCATGAAAAAAAGAGGAAAGAGAAAAGATTAAGACGTGATAAAAACGATCTTGAAGATAGGGTCAGTAGATTGGAACGGGAGTACAACCAGCTTAAGGCACAAAAGGAAGCTGCGAAGAGTGTAAGAAGAGGATACAGCAGGGCGGTCTCTAAGTTATTGGAATGCCGAGATAGAGGGGAGATACAGGGGATACATGGGACTATCGCCGAACTGGCCGATGTTGATGACAAATTTGAAACCGCACTCCAAGTGTCAGCCGGCGGTCGCATGCAATCCATAGTCGTAGATGATGACGGAGTTGCATCCAAGGCCATCAAATATCTTAAAGATAACGATGCTGGAAGAGCTACATTTTTACCACTGAACAAGATGAGAAAAGGTAGGCCAAGAGGTAAAGCCATCAGGGCAGTGAAAGACGATAGTGCCGTGGATTTTGCTATAGAACTCGTGGATTTCGAAGAAAGATATGAAAACGTTTTCTGGTACGTGTTCCAAGACACCGTTGTAATGGAAGATATAGATTCAGCAAGAAATCTTATGGGCGGCGTCAGGATGGTCACCCTAGATGGTGAAAAGATAGAAAGAAGCGGGGCGATGGTCGGAGGAACCTTGAGTAAGAACATGATGAGTTTTTCTGCACCTGATAGGGGCAAACTCGACAGGGTAGGAAGTGAACTCAAGAAGACCAAAGAAAATCTCGAGAAAGTCACGTTACAGTTGAAAGATGTGCAGTCCAAGATAGATGAGATACAGGACGAGATGGGATCTTTGAGGTCCAAGGGAGATAAAACAGAAAAAATAGAGAATCTACAAGCTCAGATCGGTCGAACTAAAAAGAAAATAGATAGGAAAATAGACGTTTTAAAAGAGAAAAAAGATGAAAAAGCAGAATTAGAAGAGGAGATCGAAGTATTAAGAAGATCTGTATCACACATCCAGGGTGAGATAAAAGATCTAAAAGAGAAGCGTAAGGATATCACTGAGAAAATAAAAGATATGAGTCCTCAAGAATTATCCTCTAACCTTTCAGATTTGCAGGATAAAGCTGTTAAACTAGATAAGAAAAAGAATAAGTTAGAATCCAAAATTGAAATGAAAACCAACGAGAGGGAAAGAACCGAAGAAAATATTGAAGATTTCAAGGAACGTAGAGAAGAGTTAAAAGAGGAGATAAAAGAAAAAGAATCCGTTATCAGAAAGAACGGAAAGATGATCGATTCAAAGAGAACTGAATTAGAGGGATATGAGGAAAGAAGTTCGTCATTCTCAGAAGAGATACAACAGATCAGGGACGAGATCGATGAGAAAAAAGAAGAAAAGATAGAATTGAAACATAAAATAGAGAATCTAGACAGGGAACTTGAAGCTAAGAAACAGTATATCAGGACACAAAAACAGAAGTTAGACTCGTTAGATAGTACATTGGATGAACTCAAAGAGGAGATCGAAGATGAGGTAGATTATTCTGAAGAAGAACTTCCATCCATGAAGGAATTGAAGAACACTATCCGACGTGGTGAAAACCAGATGGAGGAATTACAGCCAGTTAACATGAGAGCTTTGGAGGATTACAAGAGGAAGAAAGAGAGGATGGAAGAGTTAAAAGAAAAATACACTGAATTAGAGGATAGGAAAGAAGAATTGAACAACCTCATCGAGCAATTGGATGAAAAGAAGAAAGAAGGACTCGGAGAAGTAAAAGTTGAGATTAACGAAAATTTCAAAGAGGTATATTCGGAACTGTCTGACGGTGGAGAAGCTCATCTTGAACTAGAGGATCCGGAATCACCCTTTGATGGAGGTCTGATCATAAAAGTGAGACCTCCAGGTAAGACGGTCCACAGGATCGATGCATTGTCAGGTGGTGAAAAAAGCCTAGTTTCCATGGCTTTCATATTTGCTATACAGCGCTATGATCCTTCGCCTTTCTATCTGCTGGACGAGATCGATCAAAATTTGGATGGTGTGAACGCCGAGAACGTTGCACAGATGATCAGCCACAATTCAAAGTATGCTCAGTTTATACAGGTTTCTCTGAGGAAGATCACTCTGAAAAAATCGGATCATATCATCGGTGTGACTATGCACGAGAACGGGATATCCGATGTTATAATGAAGATCAATATCAGTGATACTAAAGAAGGAGATATACCGGAACTCTCTGGTATGAGCAAGCTTAAGACGGAGGTGTGATCATGGTTTGCGATGTAAAATCTCCGGTAGATGTTCCCAACGGGGTGAAAAAGGACGTTGTAAATCACTTGATCTTCCATAAGTCACTCATCGATGAGCACAAGGATGGAGAGCGGATAGATGATTATCTAGATATGGTAGAGGAGATGAACGGTGGATATCAGATATCTAACGATCCCTTTGAAAATGCGATAGCCTCGATATTCAAACTAGTGATAGATGAAAATTTGGACCCGTGGAATATCGATCTGGTGTCTTTTACTAGCATGTATCTCGAACAAGCTCAACAAAAGGAATCTATAGATTTCATAGTAGCGGGACAGCTGGTCAATATGGCGTGGTCCATACTGAAGATGCAGTGTGAAGAAACACTAGCCTCAGCTGAGAACGGCGAAGAAGAAGAGATCATCGAAGATGAATTCATATCGCAATGGGAGTGTTTTGATTACGGGATGTACGATGAACCGGAAGATATCGATTATGAACAGGAGGTGCTGGAGGATGAGGATCCTATCCTAGAAAAAGCTGTAAGAAGGGAAGAAAAGAAACCGGTATCCTTGATCCAACTCGTTGAAGCTTTCGAAGAGGCTAGGAAAGAAGCTAAGTATAGAGAGAAGATGGAAAGATTGAGAAAAGAGAACAAGAAAAAAAGGGAAGAGGAAGAGGAAAGGATAAAAGAAGAGTACGATACCAAGGCCCATAAGGAAGACATTTATAGAGATATATCCATCATATGGGAAAGGATCTGTTGGTACCAAACCGATGAAGTTTCTTTCGATATGATCCATGATGGGAGATTGTCCGACTTTATAACCGCTTTTGTTTCCTCGCTATTTTTACATCACCAGAAGAAAATCAAACTCGAACAAGAACAATATCCGGATGGCGAAATCACCATCGAGAATCTCGTACCTAAAGAGGAGAGAAAAGAAGGTATACTCCAGATGATATCAGAAGATAAAGAAGAAGCTATGAATTTGGAACAGTTGGCTATTCTCTGATATTTAAAAGTCCGGATGATCACGTATAATAGTATTCATCCTCTGATCTCTGTTTTTTATCAAGTCTAGAGTTCGATTTGTTAACTCTAGGTCTGTTCGTATCCGGGTCTCTTCTGAACGTGATCTCGATATCTCTAAGGAAATTGTTCATACCTTTTCTCATATCGAAGGGGCCTTTGCCTTTTCCAAGTACTCCGGGTTTGCCGGAAAAGTTCATTATCAGGTCAGAGACGTAATCGATGAAATATACGTCATGGTCAACGATCATACCTGCCTTACTCGATTTTTCCATGAATCGTCTTATGGTTTTAGCTGCTTCCATCCTTCTACTGGAGTCTAGATAGGCACTTGGTTCGTCTATGAGGTACAGATCGGCATCCCTGCCCAGACATAATCCGATCACCACCCTTTGTAATTCTCCGCCGCTGAGGTTTGGTATCTCCCGTTCATAGAGTTCTTCGAGTTCTAAAGGCTTTATGACCTGTGATTTAAATATTCCACTGTTAAAATTATCAGGGATCTCAGTATGATACAGGTCCATGACCCTTCCCTCAAAATCAGGTTTAATATACTGTGGTTTGTAACTGACGGTTATGTGCTTTTCTATATCTCCTTCAGTTGGCTCTATCACATCCGCCAGCATCTTGACAAATGTGGTTTTACCGGTGGCGTTTGGCCCCACGATACCTACCACTTCACCTTCAGGTATGGTGCCGGCTTCCGTATGAAGCTCGAAATTATCCCATCTTTTGACCAAGCTATCATACCTGACCAATGGGTTTGAATGCCATTCTGTGCTGGGAACATGATCCTCGAACTCGATCTCGTTGTTCCGGAATCGTACATTTTCTTCATCTAGAAAACCATTTAGATATGTATTGATAGCCTTCCTGACTCCTCTGGGTTGGGCTACTATCCCATAAGCACCTTTATCACCATAGATTATGTGGACATTATCTGCTAAAAAATCCAATACGGCCAGGTCGTGTTCAATGACCACTACTTGGTTATCCTTACTTTTTTCACGTATCGCTTTAGCTGCACTCAAACGCTGTTTCATATCTAGATACGAAGAGGGTTCATCGAAGAAGTATATGTCAGCTTCTTTACTGGATGCCGCCACTATCGCCACCCTCTGTAGTTCACCGCCGGAAAGGTTCTTAAGTTTTGAATCGAGGGTGTGTTCGATATCCAGCATTTCGACCCAGTTCATATAATCGCTCCCGACTCGTGACAGCAAATCCTCAACCTTTCCAGAGAAGTGGGCTGGGATCTTGTCAACGTACTGTGGTTTTAAGGAAGTCCGTATCCCTTCTTTAGATAGGTCATTAAAATAATCACCCAGTCCGGTACCGGAGTATCTCTCCAGTACTGCATCCCAGGAGGGATCTTCGTCATAATGGCCCATGTTCGGTATGATCTCACCGGAAAGAATACGCATAGCTGTAGTTTTTCCTATCCCGTTAGCACCGAGTAGACCGATAACCAAGCCCTTCTGTGGAACGGGCAACCGGTAAAGTCTGAACCCGTTCTCACTGAATTGATGTATCTTATCCTCATCTAATTCTTCTGGTAGATTTATTATCTTGATTGCATCAAAAGGACATTTATCTACACATATCCCACACCCGGAACAGAGTTCTTCAGATATTTTGATCCCATCCTCGGTTTTGACGATGGTCTCGTCTCCTGTTCTTACTCTGGGACAATAATGTATACATTCATAACTGCACCGGTCTGGTCTACATTTATCTTCTAGCACGACTGCTATACGCATCGTTACGTGATTACAGGCGGTGGTATTTTAGCTTTAGTGAATCTAATTGTCACATCCCACTCCGATGTAGGTGAATTTATCTACGTATTCTTCTTTCTTAAGAATCCTTCTAGTATCGACAATGATATCTCCTTTCATGGTATCGAAATCTTCAGGTTCTAACCTCTTGAACTCCTCCCAGTCGTTTTGGATGATACAGATGTCAGCGTCTTTCAAGGCATCATGTAGGTTCTCTGAATAGTCTATGTCCTTTAATATCAGTTCTTTGAAATTCTCAGAAGCTTCTGGGTCGTATCCAACAACGTCTGCTTCTAGTTCTAAAAGTTTTTCAACCATGGGTAAGGCCCGTGTTTCCCGCACATCGTCGGTACCACCTTTGAAAGCTAGACCTAAAAAAGCTATCCTTTTGCCTTTAAGACCGCCGATGATCTGATTAAGACGGTCTACTATATGTACTGGTTGTTCATCGTTTACTGTAAGAACGGAATCTAGGATTTTCGTTTCTAGATGGTTCTCTTTGGCAAATCTAACAAGAGCGCTGACATCCTTTGGAAAACAGCTCCCTCCGAAACCGGCTCCTGCGTTGAGAAAATCCCTATTTATCCTGTGATCTAATCCGACGCCTTCCATGACGTCATAAACATCTATACCGATCTTTTCACATACACGGGATATCTCATTAGCAAAGGAAATCTTGGTAGCCAAAAGTGCATTTGATGTGTATTTTATCATCTCCGCACTCTTTATATCCGTTTTTTGCTTTGGGGAATCGAATCCCTCATAAGCTATTGAAAGAACGTCTAGTGATCTTTCATCGATACCTCCCAAAACGATCCTATCCGGTTTTAGGAAATCTTCTAGGGCGATCCCTTCTCTAAGGAATTCGGGATTCATCCCTAACCCAAAATCCTCACCAACTTTTTTACCGGACCTTTTTAAGAGGGGGAGTACTTTTTCTTCCGTAGTGCCAGGTACGACGGTGCTTTTTACACAGAATACGTGGTATCCATTTTTCTCTTTGAGGGGTATCACCATATCTTCTACTGCTTTTTCGATCCCTGATAGATCTATACTACCGTCAGATGAAGAAGGTGTACCAACACAGATAAATGTTAACTCAGTGTTTTCGATGGCTTTCTCGATATCGGTCGTAGCTATCAGTTTTCCCTGGTCGACAACTTCCTTCAAGAGGTCTTCCAATCCTTTTTCATAGATCGGTGGTTTCCCCCGGTTGATCTTCTCGACTTTTTCTTCGACTATATCGACACAGATAACATCATGTCCCTTGCTGGCGAATCCAACCCCACTTACCAGACCAACGTATCCGGTCCCTATTATACTGATGTTCATAGATGCGGATTATATCACCCTTTCATAATTCTTTTGTTCGAAACGTTAAATTAGAATTGGGACCGATCTTAAATTGATTCTGAAACCCTCGATTATCTCTTCCCAGTCCAATCTTCCAATCAAAATCAAGATAAAAATTATCAAAAACGTAATCAAGATAAGCATGATCATAAGACGTATTAGATCTAATGAGAATTCTCCCAGCTTATCTATCCCTAGAATATAGCTGATACCTGCTATGATGAGTAAAACGATCACGAGCCAAAAGAAAAGACCACATGGTGCCATAATTGTACATAATTGATTAGAACTATTAAGATTTTCGTTTTAACTCTTTAGCAAACCATAATATTATAAATAGTATCAGAGATTACTCTATCAAAGTGATTCGTCATGAAAGGAATCGAGTCCCTTGTAGAAGAGGCTATGGAGTATAAAAAGAACGGACTTAAAGAGAAAGAGATAGCCACTGAACTGAATCTCTCAATAGATACTGTAACTTGGCTTTTAACTAAGAATCTTAAGGACGAAGCCCCACCGACCGATGTTCAAATAGGGTGGAGATCCGTAGGTGTTTTTGGCGGAAGGATCGGGCTGTTAGCTACGTTGTTTTCAGATATAATCCTAGAAGAGATGGAATCCATGGAAGATGATTTCGATACAGTTATCGGTATCGCTATCAATGGTATCCCATTAGCTACATTGATATCTGAAGAATTGAATAAAGAATTAGCCATATATAGACCATTAGAAGAAAACAGGAGACGTGGAGGAGGTGCACTGAGTTCGAACTATGCAGGCGTCAGTGGAAAAAAAGTAGTGATCGTTGACGATGTAATAAGTACCGGGGAAACCATGGAAGGTGCTATCACATTCCTAGAAAATGAGGGTGCAGATCCAGTATTATCCGTTGTGACCGTTAACAAAGATGGTCATGATGAGGTGATAGGTGTACCATTAAGAGCAGTTATCCGGGCGAAATTGATCGGTGAATAGGCACGAGTGATCGGATGCACTGGGCAGAAGTAGAGTCATCAGAATTAACTGAAAAACCTTTGATCGCAACAGGTGAAGCTCCATCTGGCCCTATCCATGTAGGGCATTTAAGGGAGATATTGACTGCAGAAGCTATCGCTAGAGAATCAGGTGGAGACATAGTCCTGATCGTTGACTCCATAGATCCTTTGAGGAAACTCTATCCAATTCTAGATGATTCTTATGAAGAGTATCTCGGAAAGCCGCTGAGTGAGATACCTTGTATATGTGGAGAACATAATAATTATGCGGAACATTTTATGGACCCATTTCTTGATTCTTTAAAGGCGATCGGAGTGGATATGGAAATAAAATACGCCCATGAGATGTACGCTGAGGGTGAGTATGAAGAGGCTACCCGTAGAGTTATCAATAATAGAGATAAAGCTGCAGAGATAATCAGTTCCAGAACGGGGAGAGATCTGAAAGACGACTGGTCCCCTTATAATCCAAAATGCTCTAAATGTGGTAAGTTGGGTAATTCGGTTGTTACGGACTTCGAAGATCCATATGTCCTATATACCTGTGAATGCGGTCACGAAGGGAAAGCGGATATTAGAAAAGATGACGGTAAACTCACTTGGAGATGTGATTGGGCTGCTAGGTGGTGGATACTCGGTATCGATTGTGAACCCTTCGGGAAAGATCATGCGGCTTCAGGAGGATCATGGGATACGGGTAAGGAGATAGTGAAGCAGATTTTTGAAAGAGATCCACCTCATCCCGTGGTTTATGAATGGATACAGCTCAAAGGAGAAGGTCCTATGTCTTCATCTTCAGGTGTATCAATCAGCACTGAGGAACTATTGGAGATGGTGGAACCCGAAGTGGTACGATTTTTGATAATGCGTACTAAATTGAATACTCATATCGATTTCGATCCAGGACTCGGTTTATTGGATCTTGTAGATGAATATGATAAGTACGAGGAAGAACATTTTGCTGGCGACGATGGAGATATAAAGAAAATATATGAACTCTCTCAAGTGGATGTTTTACCTGATAGTAAACCTCAGAGGATACCTTACAGGCACCTTGTCAACTTGGTCCAGATCTATGACGATCATGAAAAGATATGGGATATATCTCAGGAAACAGGCCAGGTGATCGATCCGACGGAAAAAGACTTTGAATTGATGAAAGAGAGGGCCAAAAGGGTAGAGTACTGGTTGAATAACTTTGCACCAGATATGGTAAAATTCTCTATAAAAAAGGAGATACCTGATCTGGAACTATCCTCGGATGAAAAGAAATTTTTAAAGGAATATCATGATTCGATAAATGAGATTGATTGGACTTCAGAGGAGCTTCATCGCTTAGTACACGAAAATGCCGATAAGATCGGTTTGAATAAAGGAAAGGCGTTCAGGGTTTTCTACAGGATATTATTAGATCAGAAAAGGGGTCCAAGATTAGGCCGCTTTTTATCCCAACTAGAGAAGGAATTTGTACAAAAAAGATTGAAAAAAGCTATCTAGGTATGTTCAAGAAATTCTCTCCATCCATTTAGTTCGAACATATTTTTACTGAACAAATGTATTATCGATGTGATCCCTCTCGGGTGACGATGAGTGTAAACAGACCTGTTAAAACAGAGAGAACAGAGGCCAAACCTATCTTGAAATAAAACGCGGGATGAATGGAAGTATCCGCCATAGTAGTTTCTTTTTTCCTTAGATTTATCTTTAGATTTAGTTTATCTCCAACTTTAGAAGGTGTCCCTACCAGATTTTTTAGAGCTTTTTTCTGTTCGATTATTATCTTATTGACAGCCTCCCCCTATTATCACGGTAGGCACCAGGATGAGTCCTATGAATACACCGTATGTTAGGACATCTGGTGACTGGATAAATCCGAACATGGTTAAAAGATTGATGCCTGCGATACTTACAGAAATGATAACAGTTATTGTTACAAGTAAAGAACTTCCAATATCTCTTCCTTTATTGGCAAAAGATTACCTCTCGGGATATATTGTTGTCACGTAGAAAGTTTGATGATTGCCTCCGCAGGTTTACCATCAGTTTCTTCGAGGGCTTTTTTTGCTTCCTCTTCAGAAACACCAGCTCTTTCTGAGACAAGTTTGATGTCTTTTTCATCTATGAGAACTTTGCCTTCTAGGGCTTCTTCTCTAGGAGTACCAACGATCTGATACATCTCCTGTCCCTGAACCTTCATCTGGACTACCTGTGCATCATCGAATACTAATTTTTTATCGCTGGTCTCTATTACCACTTTTTCGGCATCTAGATCAGTGCTTTTCATGCCCATCTTTTTCATCATCCGTTTCATCTGTCTTGAGTTTCCTAATCCACCCGGCATCATGGTTAACAACCTGTAAATACTAGGTGGAAGTCCTTATAAAACTATTACGCTAAAATTATGGGCAATTTAGACATCGAGTCAAAAAAATTATATCATGCTGATTATTTGTCGACGACGGGGTAATAGTAAATGCTGATAAAAGGACCCGGATCACCCGAATTGAGTGAAAGGTTAGTAGAGAGAAATGATTTAGAATCCGTTGAAGTCAACTCAAAAGTTTTTCCAGACGGAGAGATATATGTATCACTTTCTGACGATGTTGAAGATAAGGATTGTTACCTTGTTCAGACCACTTATCCCAATCGCAGGTTATTGGAGCTATTTTTTATTCAGGATGCGATTATAGAAGCAGGTGCTAAATCTATCAATGTTATCGTCCCATATTTTTCCTATGCTAGACAAGACCAGTTGTTTGAATCTGGAGAAGCCATAAGTTCTAGAGCGATAGCCGAGAGGATACAACTTCAGGCTGACTCGTTCTACAGTGTTGACTTGCATTCAGAGAAGATCCTAGATTTTTTTGATATCCGAGCAGTTAATCGTTCAGCTATGAGATTGCTAGCTGTCCATTCTCAGTTGCATAACCCTGACATCTTGATATCTCCCGACGAGGGAGGTAAAGAAAGGGTCAAAGTGGCAGCTGATGAGATCGATAGGGATTGGGATTATCTTGAGAAAAAACGTATAGATGGGGAAACAGTCGAGATCAAACCTAAGAACATTCGAATAGAGGGTAAGAAAGTCGTGATCTTAGATGATATTATATCTACAGGTGGTACGATGAGAGAAGCAGCTAGGCAGCTGCTAGAACAGGGGGCTGAAGAAGTACATGCTGGATGTACCCATGGCCTTTTTGTAGGTGACGCCTATGAGAAATTAGATGAAATCTGTGATAGTGTATTTTGTACTGATACGATCGAGTCCGATAGATCTGATCTGACGGTAGCTCCTTTATTCGAAGAGTTATTTTAGGCACTAGTTCGAAGACTGTGCGAAATACCTTTTATACCTTCTATGAATTTTTAATATAGAGATTAACAAAGGTTCGTATATTACGATAAAAACCTCCTCAACTCACCTTTTTTCTTTTTTGGGAAAAAGGGCAGGTGAAAACAGATGTCAAGAATTATAAGAAAAACCTGGATCGTTATATTGTTGCTATCTGTCTTTATTTTAATCTCTTTTACACAGTTTTCTTTTTTAGCTAGTTCTGAAATGTCAAATGATGTAGATGTTGATGTAAGCTTAGATGATGAAGTAAGGATATCGCTTTTCAGGGAAGATGGAATATTGTCCATTATTGATTACGAAAAATTCGTAATAGATATAGAAGAAGGTCATCATGATTTCAACTTAGGGCAGAACGAGTGGTCGAAGGAGCTACAGGTGAAAGAGGACGAAGCGTTCCCTCATACTAACATCAGATTGATGACTGAACTGAGGGATGATGAAGAATTCATAGGTGAACTCAGTTTTGAGATAAACGTTTATTCCCATGGTGATATGTTCGAGGTTATTTTTTCTTTTACATTGAGTGATATTAGCCATCTAGGCGGCGGATCTATTGATATAGTTAAGGATATCAGTATGACAGGACACAGACTAGAAGAGCCCGAAGTGGGTAGTGAACACTACAAATTCCATTATCAGAACGGATGGGTAGGATATTATAGTTGGAACGATGAACTTTCTTATAATGAAGAGACCAAGGAATTAACATTTTGGACCAGGAACCAAAGAGGCCTTATTATTCAGGGAGGATTCGATGGTGAAGTCGATGAAGTTTCAATGGAACCTCTTGAGATAGATAGGACTCATGTTGAGACCACCGCTCCTGTCCCGGAACCTCTTGATCATCTCCCCTCTTTTGTTATAGGGCTCATGGTAGGATCTGGTATATTGATAGGACTCTTGGCTGAAAAACGACGAGAATTCTATAAGAAAAGAGATCCAGAAAAGGTTGTAAAACTAGAAGAATCTTATTATTATAAGGGAAAAGATTAAGGTAGTCCCAGTTCAGACATCAGATCTTCTATTCCTTCACCTTTTTTAGCGTTCATCTTGATCAGTGTACCGTGCGGGTTCACTTTTTTGAAATCATCTTCTATCACTGATATGTCAACATCCATCATGTCTGCTAGATCCACTTTGTTAACTACGGTGATATCACTTTGGGAGAATATGAGTGGATGTTTTCTTATCATATCATCACCTTCAGTTACACTGATTATCACCACTTCCTGCTCGGTCCCTAGCGGAAAGTCCACCGGGCAGATAAGGTTCCCAACGTTCTCTATGAACAGGTAATCTAGTTCTTCGATGGATATATCTTCCAATGCGTGAGAGACATAATGTGCATCGAGGTGACAGTCTTTACCGGTATTGATGGCCACGGAATCGAGTCCCTTAGCTTTGAAACGTAGATGGTCGTCCTCACCGGTCAGATCACCAGCTATCGCGCCTACCTTTTTACCATCTAACCTCTCAGAGATCTGTTCGATCACGGTGGTCTTACCAGAACCGATCGCACCGAGAATATTGAAAGCTCTGACTCCGTCCTTTTTGAAAAGTTCGGCATTCTTCTTGGCCAGCCTTTCATTCTCTTCCAGGATGTTTTTCTCCATGTCAACGTCGCAGACTTTATGCATGGTTGATTTCACCTCTGCATCCATTATAAATCTTTTCTTTCTTTAAAGAAATCTTTAACCGACGTGATGGTATATTCGGTAAGATGCAGATTAGGTAGGTATTGTTTGAAATGTATAGCCCGTTCATCTAAGATGACTGCAGCACCTAGATCTTTTTCGCTTCTTACCAATCTACCGGTGGACTGGAGTATCTTTCTGACCGTTGGTGCTTTGATCGTATATTCCCAACCCTTATTGAACTTCATGTCATAGTAGTGTCTCAGTCCTTTCTGTCTAGCCGTCGGTTTTGGGTAAGGTATGCCGACTATAACTGCCACCTCTAGTTCCTCGCCCGGAAAATCCATACCCTCACTGATACGCCCACCGATGACCGAGAATAGTACTCCACCGTTGGATTTGAACCGTTCTACAGTGTCCATCAGATCTGGTTGGTTCATCCCTTGGTCTTCTACATAGATATGATACTCGTCCATGAGGGGACCACCTATCTCGTTCATCAACCTGTAACTTGGAAAGAATACGATGGTGTTATTGTCAACATCTTGGATCAAAGTTTTAACTTCACTTCTAAGTTTGTTGATCATCTTGTCACTTCGATTCATGGCTTCGTATTGAGTCGAAACTCCATCCTTGTAAAAAATGCTCATATTATCTTCTGGGAACGGGCTTGGGAAGATCCTCGTATCCGTATCATAGGGAAGTCCGATAGAATCTCTGTATTCATCTAAGGGCTCAAGTGTCGCGGATTGATGGATAGATGCGTGACAGTGGTTAAGAACTTCTGTTACTCTGCTGGGGTCTAGACAAAATCCTTCGAGAGATGGGTTTTCACCACCATTGACCAGTTTGATATATTCGGCCTGATCCAAAGATAACCATATCTTCAAGAACTCTGAAAGAGAATGTATGTAAGATCGAGGGAGTTTCTTGTCCTTCCTTTTTTTATCCTGGACTATCTCCCCGTGGACTTTCATGTCCTTGATGATTCCTTTGAATTGGTTAGTGTTGATACCTAGTAGATTGAGGAGTTCGCTCCTAACTTCGTTGGGAGGTATCAATCCGTCCTCCTCTATGACGAACTCCTTGACTATATCGAAAAGTATATCCTCGAATAACCTGCAAAATGAGGATATCGTGAAATCGTCCTTCAGTTCAGGATCACCGATCTCGAAACTCTCGTCTAGGGCCCTCTCCAGTGATGTATTACTGATATCTATAGAGGCTAGATCCCGGGCGTAACCGGGGAGGTTATGTGCCTCATCGATGACCACGATCAGATCATCTAATTCCACGTTCATCCACTCCAAAAGGTTCCTTCTGATGTAAGTGAGAAAGAAGTAGATGTACGGGGCGACCACCATATCTGCCTCAGGGATAAGGGCTTTAGACAGTTCGTAGGCACAGAGATTTTTTTCTTGACAATATCCTAAAAACTCATCGACAGTTGGTATGTTCTCCTTGACCCACGACCTGACCTCGTCGAGGCTGCATTGGAGCATACCTGCATAGTAAGGACATGCATAGGATTCCTTCCCCTCGTCTATAGCTTCTCTTACCTCTTTTTTCCTGTCGCTGCAGTACTTCGACAATTCTTCAGCTGTCCCCTGTTGAAGTTCTTCATCATCATGGGCTAGAAGACATGTGTTGTTTCTACCTTGGATACCGAGTGCGTAGAATTCGTCTAGTTTTCTAGTTTCGTAGATCACCTGCTTCTGCTGGGAATTGGTTCTAGTTAGATATACGATCTTTTTATCATGTTTTTCAGCATAACTCAAGACCGGTGTCAATGTGCAGATGGTCTTACCTGAACCTGTTGCTGCCTGATAAACCATGGACCTTCCTCTGTTCAAGTTCTCGAATATCTTTTCCATGATCTTCTTCTGGTTCTTACGGGGTTCGTAGGGAAAAAGCTGTTTCATCGGTGAGGGCAAAGTTTTCTCCATCAAAAGTGCCATAGTGGGTTTGGTTTATAAAAGTGTCACAGAGGGATGTGTGAAAGTGCACCGAGCAAAATTTTTAATAACTTATAACCCTAAATCTTTACAGATCACTTATGGATAACAGCAGTATCAAAGTCGAGATGGAAAATCTAGAGGGTTATAAGTTCAAAGCTAAATTCGATAAAGAGAGTATGGGTGAGATCATAACCGACGAAACCGAAGAGGTAGGTGGTGATGAGGAGGGGCCTAATCCCGGTAGGTTGTTGGCCACTGCGTCCTTGAACTGTCTCATGGCTAGTTTGATATTCTGTTTAAAGAAAAAAAGAGTGGATTTAAAGTCTTTGAAGGGAGAAATAGAGGGGACGGTTGAAAGAATAGATGGAAGGTTGAGGATAACTCACTTAGATGTTCATCTATTTCCAGGGATCAGTGAGGAAGATGAAAACAAATTGGAGAGTTGTGTAGATATCTTCGAGGATTATTGCATAGTAACTCAAAGTATAAGGAACGGTATCGATGTGGATGTTGAAGTCAAAGCAGAGGTGTGAACCATACCGCAGACTACCCTTTTTGATGAAAATAACGACAATGTAGAACTGACTCAGATTTCCGATGAGATCTCCAGATGCACTCTATGCCCACTTCACAGGTCACGGACTAATACAGTGCCAGGTGAAGGAGATAACGATGCGGACATCATGCTCATAGGAGAGGGGCCTGGTAAGAATGAAGATGAGCAGGGGAGACCTTTTGTTGGAAGAGCTGGAGACTTATTGACAGATTTGTTGAAATCCGCCGGACTATCTAGGGCTGAGGTTTTTATTACAAACGTCGTTAAATGCCGACCTCCGGAGAATCGGGATCCTCGGAAAAGTGAGATTAATAAGTGTAATCCCTATTTGAACAGGCAGATCAGAGCCATCGATCCAAGAGTTATCGGAACTTTAGGGAATCACGCCACTGAAACTCTGGTAGATGAAAAAGGTATCTCAAAGATACATGGAAAGGAGTTCGAATACGAAGGCAAGATCCTCATCCCCCTTTACCATCCTGCTGCAGGACTTTACAATCCCGCTCTGAAAGAAACAATGATTGAGGATATACAGCAGCTTGCAGAGAATTTTTGACTTCTAGGTTATTGAGATTTTTAGGCTCAAGAGATCGGGAATGGAAAATCACTGTAATTAGAAAATACTTAAAGAGATAATTGAAGAATACCACTTAGAAAAAGGAAAATCTTAGAATCTCTATAGGCTGATATAAACTTATTAGTTACTAGGTTGTAGAAATTACGGACTAAAAAAGGCAAGGAGATCTAAAAAAAGAGAAGCACCCCTGTCCTAACAATTATGGGATCAGATCACAAATCGAAAGGTAAATGGACTTTGGTCAATCCTGTACTATATAAATTAAAAATTAGAAATTTTCAATTCTTTAGTGATTTTTCATATATAGTTATTCTAAAGATTAATCCCCCTCTTGGACAGATCTGTAATATCACTAAAAACTTGACACCCCCGTAAATTTGCTACTAAGTTATATATGATAGATTGAAAATATTTAATTGAATGGGTGATCAAAGTGCAAACAGTCTTATCTTGGGGAGATTAGATTCTCTTCGAGTATCTAGACCTCAAGATAATGATACGATTGGAGGGTAAGGTTTGTTCATGATATGCGAAAGGGAAAGTAGAAAAGAAGTCAGGGGCGATAAATCGTCGGAAGATCCGATAAACTATAAAAGAGTTTACGGAACCGATCATGACTGGGTAAATTCAAATATTTTTCCACGAAGTGAAAAATTTGTCTTTAAGAAAACTACCTACGATGAATTCTGCAGTATCCTTGGTATAATGGATGAGAGGGATGTTAAAGATATAAGAGAAAAAAGAGATGAGACTAGGATCTTTTTTGATAATAGGGGATTATTGAAAGAATGTTTTAAGATATCACAAGGCAGGGACGGGTTCGATTCCCGGAACTGCAAACCTGAGAAAACGTGGAAGTTCGATCGATCATATCGAACTGGTCTAAAAAGAAAAAATATATGTGAGGTGATAGAAAAAAATGGATAGAGAGATATCGGTTTATTTAGCGTCGCTGGTCCTAGTACTAGGTACATTCATCGGTGCCGGACTCGTTGTAGGTGCAGTTTGTACAGCCGAGACAAATGTTACGGTGGATGTAGATAACCTTCCTCCTACTATAGAGATCATTGAACCCGGGACCTGTGAAGGGATCGGTGCGCTAGATAACGTAGAGATAAAAGCAGAGGTGACTGCTCCTGGACATGAAGAAGCTGTAGAGCAAGTCGATATACGGATGGAATATGTTGGCGATGGAACTCCTGGAGACGCTGATGTTTATGCGATGAAAGAAGATGTGCCGATAGAAGAATGGGATGAAGAAATAGGAACTGTTGAAAAGGTAACTTTTGAACCCGAGACTATGTGGAGATTTGGTTACTGGCATATAAATGCCACAGTATACGGTGAAGATGATTATTTCCACACGCATATGATATGGACAGTAGCAGAATGGTATTGTGAGATAGTAAGTGCAGATGATGGAAGTACAGAAGGAAAACCCGGAGAATTGCTTAAGGGTGAAGATTTCGAGAATGATCAAGGCGAAAATCCTCAGATCAACATAACATCTAACGCCTACTGGAATCTGACGTTCGATGATAGTTATGTACTCGAGGGACCCGATGGCAGTACTCCAATCGAAGGAGAAAACACGAAAGGAGGATATGAGGGAGAAACAGAGAATCTAACTTATGAATCTCCAGTTTTTGAGCAATCATTCGAGATCTACTATTGGGTAAATATCCCGATAGGTCAGATGAGTGGTGGCTACTCCACTGACGAATATCCTGCAGTGCACACCCTGAGTAAAGCTGAAGAGACCGTGGATTGTCCACCATTCGGTGAAGAGACAGCCTTTGGAGGTGATTACCCAGTTAATGTTGGTGAACCAGGTGCTTGGTGGTATTACTTCGACACAGATGGTGAACAGACTCAGGATATCTGGGCAGGCCAGTATTTTAAAGCTGGTGAGGTCACGGTTTCAGAGGCCGTTGATGGTGAGAGAACTATCACGATCGAGTTGAGCCAAGGATGGCAGCTGCAGGATGATGACGAGGCGGTAAAGATACGGGGTTACGACGAACTTCCTGATGATAGACCAAGTCAGTTTGATTACAAAGGTGATGAGACGGAAGTTACAGTAGATGATCATCAGTATTACGTGATCAAACTAGATGTAGAAGGTTATCCTGGAGTATGAGTCTGTGATAGGAGAATAGGAGTGTGAGAATATGAATTTAGTAATTCCGTCCGAAAAAGGCGGAGTGAAAGAGTGGTATTCGCTACCTCTGAATATGAACTTAAAGAATCCAGGGACGGGTGAGTTTCCAGTCCCTAGAGATACAAACACGAGCCAGTTCGAATCTCGGTCGCAAGACTGGGAGGGAAATGACTTAAGAAAAAAGGAGTGTGAAAAAAAATGAATAAAAAAATGTTTGCCTTCATATTACCGATAGTACTGGTGATAGGAACGGCCTTTGGTGCCGGACTGGTGATGGGCGATTGGGAACCGTGCACAGCCGATACGACTGTTGAAATCGAGGTAGAGTACGAGAAACCGACGATAGATGTTTGCAATGTCCCTTATTTTTATGTAGAATGCGATGAGGATATAGTGATACCATATGACGATGAAGGAGTAAAGATTTCGTCACTCCATCACGAACCGGTAGAAGTCACGCTAGAGGTCTGGTCAGATGATTACGAAGAGGGACAACAGGGCGACGCTGGACGCTATGCGATATCAGACACAATATATGTAGAAGCAGAAAATTACGAAGATGGTCAAGCATATGTCGGTTGGACTTTTGAACTCGGCGACTATCCCTTTTGGGTAGAAGGGGAGTGGAAGCTAAAAGGTACGATGGAGTATTGCGAGGACTTCGGCGATACCGGTAATGTGAGGACGGACCAGAAAACAGCATTCGAAGTAGAGAAGTGTTGCCAGCTCGATGCTACTAGTGAATTGTACGGAGAAGGAAAACCTGGTGAAACAGTTACTATGGACGGATACATAGAGAAATTATGCGCCAATTTCGCATGGGAACTATCTGCAGAAGACTTTTACCTAGAGAATGAAAACGGTGAAACATTGACAGGTGTGGTAACGTATTGGTGTGAAGATGGAGAGGAATGGGTAGATTATCTGACAGGTGACCCAATGTGTTGTGATAATGACCCATTTGAATTCAGAGTCCAAGTGGAGATCCCTGTCGGAACATATCCTGGAACTTTCGAAGGAACTGCGACCCATACGTTGGCACAACAGTAAGAGTTTAGAGAGGCTTTTGAAAGAGAGGATACAAATTCCATAAACAAAAACCCTTTCCCTCTCTATTTCGACTCGTGCAGGAGTTAGGGTAGAACTCCCGGTCCTGCGCTCAATGAGCCTCATAAGCTTAATTCGAGCTAAGTTCGAAGCCCGGTCGGAAGACCGGGTGGGAAACGATTTGAAAAAAACATAAAAAAAACAGAAAAAAAAGGAGAAAAAAATGAAGAACAGAATGTTAGCCTACATACTACCGATAGTACTGGTGATAGGAACAGCCTTTGGTGCCGGGCTCGTGGTAGGTTACCCGTGCGAAGCCGAGACGGATGTTACTGTTGAGGTAGAGTATGTACCCCCTTATTTAGATCTCTGTAATTCCTATATAGTATGCCAATCGGACGATGATATGCCATACGAGGTAGATTGCGATAGGGAGTATATAGATATAGTGAACATGAAGGTCTATTCGCCACACCATCAAGAGGTAGAGGTCTATATAGAGATCGAATCTGAGGAATACGGAGAAGGTGATGAAGGCGACGCCCTACGCTATAAAGCGATAGAAGAAACTATAACGGTGACTGAAGACGATTACGAGGATGGCGAGGACTTTGCATGGGTACACTACAATACCATTCCGGGCGTAGGTTTCGAACTCGGCGACTATCCCTTCTGGGTAGCTGGATTGTGGACTCTAAGAGGTCATCTTTATGTTGACGGCGAGAAAGTAGAAGATAGTGAAGATGAAAAACCAGGATTCTTCGAAGTAAACAAGTGTTGCGATCTCGACGTGACAGAAAGTTTGTCTGGAGAGGGTAAACCTGGTGATACAGTAACTATGGATGGAGAAGTATTCACATTATCCGCCAATTACGCATGGCAACTTTCCGCAGAAGACTTTTATCTATATGATGAGGATGATGTTGCAATACTAACCGGAAGTGTGGAGTACGAGGAACAATCAACACTGACAGGTGCCCCAGCGGATGGACACACATATGAGTTCGAAGTCTCGGTGTTCATAGAAGTTGGAACAGCACCAGAGACATACAGCGGTACTGCCAATCATATATTGTCCCAACAATAAGAGTATGGATAGGCTATCGAAAGAATGGGTACAAATCTCGTGAAAAAAACCCTTTTCCCTTCCTATATTTCCACACCCGCGGGAAAACGGGTTCGACTCCCTGATCCTGCGAATCTGAATTTGGGCCAAGTTCGAAGCTCGGTCTTACTACCGGGCGGGAAATGATCTTAAAAAGCAAAAAGAAAGCAAAAAAAGGTAAAAAATATGAAAGAAAAACAAAAAAAAGTAACAATGGCACTAAGCCTGTGCCTAGCCGTTGTGCTAGTGCTGGGGTTTGTGCCGCTGGTTTCGACTCCAGTAACCGGTGAAAACAACGGAGGTTGTGAGAACATCGCCTTTGTACCGAATTCTGGAGAGGCAAGTGTTTCTAGAGTGGACTTGGATAATCAAGAAGAAATAGCGAGATACTACACGGCACCACGAGAAGATCCTGACCCCTACGATTGGCGAACAAACAGAATAGCTTTGGATTCAGAAGGCAACGCTTGGGTTCTCAATACCGGAGCTGACGGTTCAAACCTTCAAGGATCTATAGTGCGTATTCAGAGAGATACAGAGGGACTTACTACAAACGAGGATCCTGAAAACCCACTACCCTTTGGAGATGATGAAGCAGTGCAGGTCTTTGACGTAGGTGAAGAAGGTGATATCCCGAGAGCTATCGCTATTGACGACGATGGATATATCTGGGTTGGCTTCTATGAAGGAGGTCAGCTGAGTCAATACGAGTATGACGATGGTGAGTTGTATGAAGTAGGTGGTCCTTGGTACCCAGAGGATCTACATATAGGATACTACAATATGGAATTCAGTCCCGATAGAACTCTATTCATATCCAGCCGAGATTCAGAACCTGACGTGGATCCGGACACTGGGATCTACAGTTTTGACGGAGAAGAATTCGAGAGAGAAACTGAGTTCAATCCATATTTTCTGCTGATATCCGATGATGGAGATATCTATATCTATGCTTCTTCTTACACGGGAGGATTCATATGGGATCGTCAGGAAGACGAAGAGATAGATGTTACTTTCGATGATGACTATACAGAAGCTCATCGTGGGATGGCTTTTGACGACAACGGTAGGATATGGATAGCTAGTACAGATGAGCACAGCGGAGGAGATCGAGTATACTGGTTGGACCTAGATACTGAAGAAACAGGTTTTATCACCATAGACACCGACTATGGAACTACTCCTATAGGACTAGGAAGAGATGCCCAAGGAAATATGTGGGTTGTACTACGATCTGATGGTGAGGATGAAGGATGGATTCAAGCATTCGATCCCGAGACAGAAGAATTTGTAGGAGCGGTTGAAGTAGGTAATCGTCCCTACGCTTACGCTGGTATCGTTGTAGACGAATGGAGACCGTGCGAGGACACTACGGATGTTGTCGTTACGGTAGACTACGATGAACCGTCGATAGATATTTGCAATGTCGAACATTTTGTGGCAGATTGCAAGGACGATATAGTGATAGAAGATGTATTGGTCGAATCACTCCATCACGAACCGGTAACTGTCGTACTAGAGATCTGGTCAGATGATTACGAAGAGGGACAACAGGGCGACGCTGTACGCTATATGGAATCAGACGAGATAGTAGTTGACGAGGGGGATTACGATGAAGAAGGTGAATATTGGTTCGATTACACATTTGAACTCGATGGAGAGCCCTTCTGGGTAGAAGGAGACTGGACTCTAAAGGGTACAGTAACGGGTTGCGAGGATTTTGGTGATGAAGAGGGTTTCGATGAACACGAGAAAGAAGGTAAATTCGAAGTAGAGAAGTGTTGCGTGCTCGATGCTACTGGTGAATTGGATGGAGAAGGAAAACCTGGTGAGTGGGTAAATATGACCGGAGATATAAAGGAATTATGCGCAAATTACGCATGGGAACTATCTGCGGAAGACTTTGACCTTGATCTAGATAATGAAAACGCTGAAACATTGACAGGTGAGGTAACGTATTGGTGTGACGATGAAGGAGAATGGATAGAATCACTAACAGGTTACCCAATGTGTGATGAAAACGACCCATTTGAATTCAAAGTCTCGGTCTATATCCCAGTCGGAACACCTCCTGGAACTTTCTCCGGAACTGCGACCCATACGTTGGATCAAATTGATCCAATGGATCTGCTGATGCCAGGGGAAATGATTCCAGTTAGACACTACGAAGAAGATCCATGCCAAGATCAGTATGATGAGCTAGAGGCTATCGACCTTGAAGACCCATTCACACTAACGGTATATGCGCCAGAACTTGCTGGTGAAAAATCACATGACTATGCAGTAACAACATTCTGGGGTGAATTCGGTGAAGCGCCAAGTAACCGTGCTTCTGGCCCTGCGGTACCTTTAGATTTCGATGATGATGGCTTTGCAAGTGTTACTATTGGAAGCCCAGGAGTAGATGCTGATGTGAATGCATGGTGGGATGCTACAACAATAAATAACATAGAGGTACCAGAAGGTTCTGAAGCTGTCTCTGTATCAACTGAGTAAGGATTGATGCAGCATAAGTTATCCCACCAAAAACCCCTTCCCTTCCTATTTCAACATCCGCGGGAGATGGGTTGAAATCCCTGTCCTGCGAACCTGAGGCCAAGTACCAAATTCGCTCAGACCGATTAATTACGATCGAGCGAAAAAAGACTAAAATGAAAATATAAAGGAGGTATGCAAAATGATGAAAAAGAAAAAAAATAGAATCGATGATTATTATCTAACCCTGCTAGTGTTTGTATTCCCGATCATACTAGTATTTGGAACAGCTTTGGGAGGAGCTACCGACTTATCGACAGAAGAAGTAACAACTTCAGAAAACGATGACTATGATTACAAACTCGTTCAAGGCTATTTTACCGAGATAAGTTACAGCGGCACCGGATCAGAGACTTCTATAGAACTCACTCATGCTGGAGGTACCAGTTATAACTGGATGTATTCAACTGGAGAAGGATGGAGTGGGGATATCGACTATCTTGACCAGGATAACACGACCTTTTCAGAAGGAGAATGGACAGTTAGTATTGCTGTAGATCCTAATTTACCTGATGTAGACGGTTGGACCATGGTGATAGACGGGGAGGAACATGATGTTCAAGTCGCTAAAGCTGAGACTAGAATAGGGAAAAGAGGCAGTCTTAGATTTCTTTTCGAACCTCACACCATAGGAGCTACATCAACAGATAGTTTCAGGTTGGTGAACAATGGAAATGTACCAGGGTGGTTTAGACTGAATTACGATCATATCGATAATTTAGATCATGATGTCGATGCTGAAATATTACTACCAGGTGAAACCGTGGAGATCAATTTCACTTATCAGTTCGACTCTTCGAATCCAAGAATATTCGAACTAAGTACGTTGAGTGTTCAACCGTATTTCTTTGGCCGGTTAGATCTTGCTGCTGAAGGTAACGTTGTGATAACACCAGGTGTAGAATATACGGAAACCCCTGAGGTCCGAGTAGGATACGAAAACTTCGAATTAGAGGAGAGAGATACCTTTTTTGTCCAATATAAGCCTTCAGTCGATGTAGATGGCGACGACATAGGCAGCGTCACCTTTTATGTATTCCCTGATGAAGACGTCCTTTACGATCTAGAGAGCGACAAACTTACCTATTCCAAAGAAGATGTTACTGTTAGAGTGAGAGGAACTGAAGATTATCCAGAGTCCATTGAAGAGATCGATTTCGATCCTAAGGAAGCGTTGAGAGGAGAATACAATGAAGTACAGATAAATGTAGATTATCGAACGCATCACGAGGAGGACGGCTATCTAGTATTGATCGTCGATGGTGAAAGTTTCAGAACAGTTATCAACATAAACCCCGTCTCTGATGATCATGCAGATGACGATGAAAGTGGGGTTGTTGATGAGCATAGTAGTACCATCTATTTTGGAGGCGCAATAATCGGAGGGGTTATTCTCTATGCAATGGTGAGAACAAGTTTGGTAAAAGAAGGTCAAAGTGAGAGCAAAAAAAAGAGAAAAAAAAAGAGTAAGAGGAACACATAAAACAGGAAATTCCAAGATAATATTGAAGGAAATAGGGAAAGGAAAAAATAGTAGTATCATACATATATAATAATAGAGAGTGAGGGCTATTAAAATGAAAGGTGAACAAACGAGAGCTAAACCAAGTTCGGTCTATAAAAAAATGAATCAGATGAAGAGAGAACTTCGATATAGTCTAGAACAAAAACCGAAATCAAAATCGGGACCTGATTATCACTCCATAGTTACTGTTCTTATTTTCACGATTATCCTCATAATTTCAATCACTTTCTCACCTGCCCTAGATATCGTTTACGGTTCCATAGGTGTCGAAGATGTTGATCCCATGGTAAGCGAGGTAGATATAGAGATAAAGGAGGGATATTATCACGTAACTATCGGCTTATACGACCGGAACACCTGGAGATCCATTGACGAAGCAACCATCGAGCTCTACCGCGATGGTAGAGTCTCGCGTAGATACGTTTTTGATTTAGCTGAGAATCGTAGTTACTTGTTCACCATCGATTCTGATAGGGTTATAGAAATCGGAGGATTATTCCACGGTAAGACCGATCTGAGCGGACTTCGAGATGTATTCGAAGACGAAGGTTATAGTATTAAAGAATCTGATGACGCCTTCCTCTCAGACCCCGGGCTTGAGAATATATGGGCTTTGAGCGATGGAGGCGGAGAGAGGATATTCTTCATCGAGAAGAACGAGGATAATCTAGAAGTACACGAGTTACCCTACTCGATAGAAGTGGAGAAAGGTTCAGGTATAACCTATCAATGGTTGAACGTGAATACCGCTTTTGGAGACGAACCTAGAGACAGAAGTGAGATGGAACTCACACTAAAGTTCCCAGCAGGAAATCACGATTGGATGAGGATAGAAGTAGAAGATCAAGCAGGTAATACTGGCCAGTCTGTGGTCTACTTCCGCACATTGATATCAGGTAAGGATAGACCAATTTTTGTCGGTATTTTCGCTGCATTGCTAACCGGTCTAGTCATCTTTAAGATCAGATACGAATCAGAAACTGAGATAAATGAGTATGAGTTAAAAGATCAAAAATTGATTAAAAAAGAAAGTATAAAAGATAAGTCAAATAAGGTGAAAACATGGTAAAACAAAGAGCTAAGAAGATGGAGGGATGAAAAAATGAGACAAGATACAGCTATTAAAGAAAGATTGTCATCCCATGTGGCTAAATATGAAAGCCCCAATTCTAGATCCCACTGGATCATATATGCTCTAGGTACCTTCATATCATTTTTTGTCTTCCTTGAATTTTTAGGGGCTATATTTTTCCTTTCAAGATTTTCACCTTCTGCCTTCATTTATTATCTTACTCCTGCTTATATTTTATTTGGTAGGACTTTACCGACTTTCCTACTTTCTGCTTTATTGATACTCTTTTTCTACATTGCTCTTTCGAGTAGTGTATATGGGTATGGTGGAAAAAAAACCGTGATTTCTAGTGGTATATACTTAATTAAAGAAAAGGGTTTAATATTCCAACAGGAGAACTCTAAACTCCTTTTACCCTTTTATATAATCACCCTAGCGTCACTAGGGTATCATATAATAATAACTCCTTTAGATCTTTCCCATGTACTCACATATATCATATTCTTACTTTTCGCCGTTTCTTTCATAGAATACTACCAAGTTGCTTTGAAAGATTTTTTCTGATATTGGTTACCGGACTCAATTTTTTTATCGATGGATACCATTAGGAATAATAAACACTATTTAAATAAAAAAACCTCTAAAAATGCACGTAACATTTAGTATCTGAAAAAAACTTTTTTATAATTTAAGAAGAACATTTGCCTTGAATGCGAATAACTGATTTTGAGTTTAAATTTGTGCATAGAGGTAAAAAAAATGAATTATAAGAGAATTAAAATAAGAGATGAATTATTGTTCAGAATGATTTTTTTATATATAAGCGTTTTTTTTCTAAATATCGATTTTGAAAAAAAGACTCGTCGATATTTGGTCAGTGTTGCTTATAATCTTAAGAGGTTCAAAACCCACGGACTGCAACTTATCTTTTTGATGAAAGCAATCATATTTAGTTCTATCAAGTGGGAGAAAGGCAGAAAAAACCAACGTTCAGTTCTAAATAAAAGGTATAGGAAACTGGATATCAAAGTGAAAATAGCAGTATTTCTTCTCGCGTTCCTGATGATCAGCGGTACTTCGATAACGGGAATCAGTAGCCATATTCCTGTTGATGAAGATATGGATTACTATTCGGATAATTTAGAGAAGCAAGATTTCGAAACAAAGATCGCTGAAGATCTACATGAGAAAATAAGTTCATTAGAAAATTCTGAGGAAGAGCAAAGGATTGATGTACTCATTGAGTTATCTTCACTGAGAGGACAGAAAGATCACATCTCTTCTTTAGATAGTAGGGAATTTACCTCTGAACTTCAAACTCATGCAGACAACACTCAAGATAAAGTTATGGATCAATTAGAAAGTTTTGACTTCGAAGTTGAGGTACTCAACACATTCTGGATAACAAATGAGATACTGATAGAGATACACGTGGAAAATATAGAGGATCTGAAAGATCTTTCAGGCGTTGAAAGGATCAAAGATAATTTTGAAGTAGAGATTCAGAGAGACAAACAAGAACGTTATAGGCCGGCAGAAGAAAAAACTGACTATAACTATCCTTCTTCAGATTTTGATTATGATATCGTCTCTGATCATGATCTAGATTCAACTTCACCAACTTCTGATGATGATTTAACCTGGGGTTTAGAAAGGATAAACGTTGATGAGGTGTGGGATTCTGGGATCAAAGGCAACGATGTTAGAGTGGCGGTATCCGATACCGGCGTTGATATGGATCATCGCGACTTGGAAGGTAAGATGGTCAATGTGGAAGATGACGATCATTACACAGGAGGTTGGATAGAGTTCGACAGTACCGGTTCTGCAGTTGAAGATTCCACTCCGCACGACACTCACGGTCATGGAACACACTGTTCTGGAACAGTGGTGGGAGGGGATGCTAGTGGAACTCATATAGGCGTTGCTCCAGAAGCTGATCTGATGCACGCTTTGATATTACCCAGCGGAAGTGGAAGTTTTGCTCAGATACTAGGTGGTATGGAATGGACGATAGAACCTCATGATAGGTACGGAGAACCTCTCCATGAAAAGCACGGAGGAGATGTAGAAGATTACAGAGCACATGTTCATTCGATGTCTTGGGGTATGGGTGGCTATCAAGAAGAATGGGAGGACCCTATAAAAAATTCAATAGATGCTGGTGTGATTCCAGTCTCTTCTTCAGGTAATGATGGTGAAGGGACCATAGGGAGTCCAGCAGCGATGTATGAAGCATTTGCTATCGGTGCTACGGAAGATGACCACGACATAGCTGATTTCAGCAGCGGTAGGATAATCGATGATGACCACGATAGAGATGATATTCCAGAAGAGTACGTGAAACCGGACTTTTCTGCACCTGGCGTAGCTGTCTACTCTGCACTTCCAGGCGATGATTATGCGAGTTGGTCAGGGACTTCGATGGCTGCTCCTCATGTAGCTGGTACTATAGCTTTGATGTATTCTGTAAATCCAGAACTTTCAGTTGATGAGATATACGATTTTTTATCAGAAACTGCTGATTATTACGAGGCGGGAGAAACTCTAGGCGAGGAAAAGAATACACGTTACGGTTACGGTATAATAGATGCCGAAAAAGCAGTAGCATTTTGTGGCGATTTTTATCCATTACAACCCGAAAACATCACTAAACATAGTGCAACTATTAGAGGAAGAATTACAAGTGCTGTATTTGAAGAGTCCGATGAAGTAGATGTTTTCTTCAAGTACAGGGAAATTGGTGGGATAGAGTGGGATGAAACACCTACAGAGACTATAACCGAAAAGCAGACTATTGAAGAGGAACTTACTGATTTAGATGCTGAAACAGAATATGAATATAAACTTGTGGTTGAAGAGGAAGAATCTGATGCGACGATATCATTTTCCACTTTTGCAGATTTAGAAATTGAAACATTAGAGCCTGTTGAGGTCTATGGCGAAAGTGCAGAGTTGGAAGGAGAAGTCACATATCTTCATCCTGATAGTGCAGAAGTATTCTTTAGATATCGTGAGACGGGTGAAACAGAGTGGAACGAAACTGAGAGTATAACGATCAATGAAGAAGGAACGTTTACTATTACAATAGACGGACTCAGTACTATGACACGCTACGAGTACAAATCAATTGGTGAAACAGAAGAGGGTGAATTTTATGGAAACATAAGGACATTTTGGACAATTGCACCTGAACCAGAATGGGATGAGGAAGAAGAAGCCTATATTCTGACCGAAGCAGAAGAAGTTCAATATTTAGCATTTGATTTAAAATCGGATTACATCGTCGCTAATGATATCGATATGTCTGAGACCGAAGATTGGTACGAAGGAAGAGGGTTTAAAACTGCTGGTCTAGGTGATTTTGATGTAGGATTCGAAGGTACTTTTGATGGAAATGGTCACGAATTAGATGGACTTTATATTAATAGAGAATATGAGGGCTATGTTTCCATATTCCATATCATCGGATACGATGGAGTTGTAAGAGATGTATCTTTCATTAATAGCTATATCGAAAATACGCATGATGCAGCTGGCGTAAGTGGTTTAAACTATGGAAATATTAATAATGTAGATTTCGATGGAGAAGTTCGTTGGACTGGTGAAGTTTTCGATGGAAGATATGTTGCTGGTTTAACAGCTGTGAATTTAGGAGAGATAGAAATATCCTCCGTGACTGGCGAGATTGAGTTGATAGGTGCTGGGTTTATTAAAAGTGGAGGGATAGCTTCTTTTAATCTTGGTAATATTTCTACCTCTTATTTTTATGGTTATTTGATGGGTCACACTAATACAGGTGGTTTGGTCGCGGAAAGTAGTGATGATGCCCACATAACTGAATCTTTTTCTGCCGGTGAAGTAAATCAAATAAAAACCGTTGGAGCGGTAAATGTTGGTGGTTTGACAGGACGAATTAGGTCCGGAAATCATGATAACGTATATTCTTTGGCGGAAGTATCGGGCGAATCAGAAAGTGAGAGTATCGGTGGTTTGATCGGTAAAAGTAGCTATGAAGAGGATTTTTCGCTCGAAAACGCCTATTCAAAGGGTTTAGTCGAAATAAATGAAGGAAGTAGTGACATATTAGATAATGATGTAGAGGACCTTGTAAGTGAAATAGATGCAAGTTCACCAAATCCATATTGGAGAAAAGCACATCTAAGTGGTTTGATCGGTAATCAAGTAGACATACCACCTTATGATAACGTAAACCATTCCTATTGGGACACACTGACATCTGACCAGGAAATGAGTGAAGGAGGTAAAGGTCTAACAACTGTAGATATGAAGGGGGCATCAGCTAATCAAAATATGGACTTAGACTTTGAAGAGAAATGGTATGTAGTCGAAGCTAACAGGGAGATAGGCGAGAGTGGTATCGCTCCTGCAGAGGACGGCTATCCGATTCTACAGAGCATAGATGTGGAGAAACAGATCGAGGTTCAGGATATAGAAAAGGGAGAATTATATGATGAATATGATCTAACCGTTATAGTTCAGGATGAGGAAGAAGAACCTATAGAAGATGCCAAGGTTGAAGTTAGTGGATGGAAGAGAACGACAAACTCAGAAGGTTATGCTGAATTCACATCGATTGAAGGAGACCATACGATCACAGCAAACAAACTAGGCTACTTTGCTGGTTCCGAAGATATAAACCTAGGAGAAGATAAAACAGCAACATTGACCATTGATAGCAGATATGAGCATAGCCTTACGGTAATAGTTGAAGATGAGGAGGAGGCTCCTTCGGAAGAAGCTGAAGTGAAGATATATGGGGAAAACTTTGAGATAGATATAACGGATCTAGAAGGAGAAGTTAGTTTTGTTCTCTACGAAGGCGAATATGAGATCGAGACGAGAAAAGAGAGTAAATTTGGTAACACAAATATTACACTAGCCGAAAATAAAGATGTATCAGTTATTCTAGATGAAATCAGTGAAAAACCACTTGGCCTGGGAACAGAAGACAATCCTTACAGGCTGTATAACTGGCACCATCTAGACAACATCCGTAATCAATGTCAAGAGGAGATACATCATTACGAACTTCACAACGATTTAGATAGCGAAACTTATGGTTACGAAGACCACGCTTCGGAAACCGCTAATGGTGGTAAAGGATGGGAACCAATAGGTGAATTTGGAGATAGATTTACAGGTAGATTTGATGGTAATGAACATACGATAAGCGAATTATACATAGATAGGGAGGATGAAGATTTTGTGAGTCTTTTTGGTGATGTCGTTTCATCTGAAATCAAAGATTTAGAACTCGAAGATGTAGAGATTGTAGGAGGATTTCTCACCGCTGCTTTAGCTGATTTAGGAGGAAATAGTACTGTAAAAAGATGTTATTCTAGCGGGACCATTGAAGGTGGTTTCAAAGACCAAGGGAGATTGAGAAGAGACTTTGGAACTGGAGGCTTAATAAGTAGGATTTATGGAAGCCGTAATTTTGAAGATTCAAGACTTGAATATTCTTACTCTTCTGCAGATGTAATCGGTAGAGAAGAGTCTTTTGTAGTGGGTGGACTTGTAGGTACGAATCTAGGTGTGATAAAAGAATCTTCAGCGGCTGGTAACGTTACGAGTGAAAATGATATCGCTGGTGGACTCGTGGGCTTTATATCTTTTCCAGAAGGTGTTGTCGAAAACTCTTACGCTCTTGGGGATGTGAACGGCGAAGGGAATTCTGGAGGTCTTGTAGCACATACAAATAGAGGAACTGTAAAGGATTCATATGCCGCTGGTGAGGTGAGTTCTGAATATAATGCAGGTGGACTTATAGGTTATCAATGGGCGAGTCTTTACAGTTTGGAGAATTCTTATTGGGATGTTCAGGCAACGGGGCAAGAAGAAAGTAACGGTGGAATTGGACTGACTACGGACGAGATGAAAGGTTTTGAAGCAACAGATAATATGGCACTCTATGAAGAGTGGAGTGCTGTTGCAGAAGGTGAGAGGATAGCTGGTACGGGCCTGTATCCATTAGAGGATGGTTATCCGATCTTGCAAAATGTGGATGCGGAGAAACAACTCGAAGCTCAGGGTATTGAATATGAGGAAATCGACGATTACGAGTTAACCTTGATAGTGGAAGATGCTGAAGGAGAACTAGTGGAAGGAGCGATTGTAGAGGTAAACGGTCACGAGGGCACAACAGATTCAGACGGTGAATTAGAATACACGATTTACGAGGACGACTATCTCATCATCGCAGAGAAAAATGATAAAGTAACGGGTATGGATATCACACTGGACCAGGATAAGACTGTGACGGTTTCTTTACAAGGTGGCTCTGGAACTGAAAAAGACCCATACCAGATAGAGAATTGGGTTCAATTGGATAATGTCAGAGAAAACCTTACTGCTCACTACGAATTGATCTCAGATTTAGATGAAAACACGGATGGCTATTATGATTATGGCTCGACTCATGCAAATACTGGTAAAGGTTGGGATCCTATAGGTACTGGTAGCGACCAACAAGAAGCTTTTATCGGAGGCTTTGACGGCCAAGATCATGAGATAAAAGACTTGGTTATTGACAGACCTGAAGAGGGCTATAACGGTCTATTTGGTTCAGTTGTGGGAAAAGAAAACACTGAAATTGAGATTAAGAATATCGGTGTTGTTAATGCTGAAATCAAGGGATTTAGTGTTTCTGGCGGTTTGATTGGTTATTCTCGATACTCTAAAGTTACAAACTGTTATACTAATGTAGTCTTAGAAATAAGTTTTTGGAGTGGCGGCTTGATCGGTGAGACTTTCCGAACTTTAATCGAGGATTGTCATTCAACTGTTGATATAACAGGAGATGGAGGTAGTATCGGTGGACTCATAGGTAGGACGTATATTGATGAAGTTAAAAATTGTTATGCCACTGGTGAAGTTAAAGCAGGGAGCAGTTCTGGAGGTCTTATTGGAAATGATTTTGCTAGTGATATAGAAGACTCTTACGCTTTGGGGGACGTTTCAGGAAATAATAATATAGGTGGTCTTATCGGAAATAGACAAGGTTCATCTCAAGTTTCCCGTTGTTATGCAACTGGAAACGTAGACGCAGATGAAAATGTAGGAGGTTTGATCGGTTTAAATAGTGGCCCGGTTGAGAATTCATATGCTCTAGGAGATATAAGCGGAAATAGGGTAGTAGGCGGACTCATCGGAGACAATAACCAGGAATCTGTGAAAAACTCATATGCAATGGGAAACGTAACGCGGCACTCTGGTTTTACTAACGAAAAATTCGGCGGTTTCGTAGGACGAAATAGAGATGGAAAAATCATAAATTGTTACTCAACTGGGATCATAAAATACGAAGATGCTAACGACCCGACGGAAAACGGCTTCGCCGGAGCTGTTGACAAAGGCGAAGGTTACGAGATGAGCGGAAACTTCTGGGATGTGGAGACTAGTGGGCAAAATTCTACAGCTGGCAATGCGATGGGTAAAACCACCGTAGAGATGAAGACCCAGAGCACCTTCACAGATACAGACTGGGACTTCGACGAGGTCTGGCATATGGCAGAAAATAAAACATATCCACTTTTACAGTGGCAGGAGCTTCCTGAGACAACTTTAATGGAATTGGATCTGAAATCTTACGTTGAAAGCGACGGTTGGAACTTTGTATCCTTCGATCTGGCACCTATGGAAACCTCATTAACATCGATCTTAGCCGACATTGAAAGCAATTACGATCGCTTGATGTACTACGACGCCTCTACTGATGAATGGTTGACCTACGTACCTGGAAGAGAAGATAACTTCAACAATTTAGAGCAATGGGATCATCTCATGGGCATCTGGATACGTATGACCGGGAACGCAACTCTGACCGTAGAAGGACACATACCTACGACTACTGACATCACGCTATACCCCGGTTGGAACATGGTTGGGTATCCATCGGATAGCGTCAAGACGGGGTCCGATCTACTCCCCGAAGAAGTGACGAAAATAGGTGTCTTTAGCCGTAACAAGGATTACAATGTGGCCTACCATACAGACCTCACAGATTTTTTATTTGTTCCTCAAAGTGGTTATTGGGTGTATAGCGAGGCGGAAGAACCTGTGGTATGGACGATAGAATACTGAACACTTAGGACAGATCCGAAAATAAAACGTTCACGATGACCTATCTGAGTGATGGGAAGTACTTGATGGGCGATGTTACCGAGATCCATACGTGGGAAGACCTGTACAACATAAGAGATTATCTTGCGGACAATTACAAGTTGATGAACGACCTGACACCTGGATACAAAGGCTACTATGAGTATGCTTCTGAGGACGCAGATGGCCGGTGCAGGGTGGCTGCCTACCAAAGAGATAATTATGGACGCAAATTTTCACAGAGATATCTTCACTATATAATAGACTATAGACGGTGAAGGAGAAATCTTGATAGATGAAAAATTGTACACCGAATCGGGCAGCGAAGAGCTCAAGTTTGATTCTTTAGCAGACCTCTATGCCTCCTTAGATGAGGGATGGATTTTTCAAGAGTGGACAGTGGATTTAAAATCTAGCTCTACAGATGAAACCCTAGAGGTGGTCAAATATAGATCTATCAAATCCAACTTTTTTCAAGAAAACGTCGTTTTGCTTCTCTTATCCGTTCTAATCTTTCTTTTTTAGATCTGAAACCTTCTGGTAATTCGTCATCACGTTTGTCTTTACTATAAATCTCGTCTTCTCTCTTGTCAGTTTTTCCAGCATATCTCTGGAGGATGGCATACCTATACAGTAGGCGTAAAATAGAACCTTCGTCATCATCTCAAGATGAGTTGGTGGATTTCCACTTTCTTCTTTTTCGTAATACTCAAAGATAGGCGATAAATCCAGTTCATCGACAACTTACTCGATGAAGACTGCCAAATGATTATCTAGAAGCCAATCTCGGAGATCGGGTGACAACAAAAGAGACTGTTCAGGATCGTATTTTCGATACTTCTTAGCCATGATACCTCTTAAATAACTAGATGTGTTAAAAACGTAAAACATTTTTCATACTCAAAAAGCTATTACATTAGATAATACTCGAACTGGCTCTATAGATGAAGATATAACAATAAACATAGATAAGGACAGGGAAATAACGATCATGTTCAAAAGGGATGAGGAGCGGGATATCCCGACTCTTATCCTCTCTTGGATAGACCCAATATATGTTTTCTTGATAACAATCATAGCCTTGGTCTTTTTCATAATCAAAAACAAAAAGATGTTATTTTAAGATCAATAGATCTAAAGGAAACTCGAACCGAAGAAAACTCTCTTAAGGAAAAGGAATGATAAAAATTAACTAGATGAAAAACAGGTACACAATAAGTTAACATGTGAAATTAGCTGTAAGTAAATTTTATTTACCCCCTCACCATAAGCTGAAATCCAAGAGCTCTATTTAGGGCCCATGGCTTAGATTGGTCATAGCGTCCGGCTGATAACCGGGAGGTCGAGAGTTCAAATCTCTCTGGGCCCACTACTAATCTTTTCTAGTCCTCATCTTCAGGAAGGTAGAGTTCACAATCTTCATATTGGAATCTACTTCCGTTCCCTAAAACATGAACTCTGATCCCACTAACTGACATGTTGTCCCCGAGTTCTAGGTCTGGAACATTGCTTTTTGTTAGATGTCTGCCTTGTATAGCAACGACATTTCCACTTCCGATCACATCGAATTCTTTTTTATCAAAGTCCCAAACTGCACCTGTTCTCTCACCCAAACCTATACCAAGTATCTCAGGGTTCTCACTTACGACCTGTATCAACCTGGGAAACCTCCCCCTCTCTGCGAAGTGTGTATCTATGACCACGTCCTGTATAAATCCCAAACCTGGTACTAGATCGACTTCGCCTTTGTAAAAATGTCGTTTTATAGTCCCTTCGAATATCATGGTTTCTGTAAGACATACCGCACCAGCACTGGTTCCACCTACCAGGGCACCCTGATGAAACTTTTCCTTTATTTTATCAACCATCTCTGTTCCCTCTAAAAGATCAGTTATCCTGAGCTGATTGCCACCCGTGATAAAGAAAGAATGTGCACTATCTAGATCTTCTAGATTCTTTTCAGAGTTGGCTTCGTCCCTACTTTTTGGATTTAGAACAACTGTATTCGCTCCGATATCGTTGAAAAGTTTTGAATAAGTCTCTCCACTTTTATCTGGTTCGCCACTTGGTGTGGGTATTACAGCTATGGTAGGTTGTCCATCCGATATGATCTGAGAGATGTTAAAAAATTCTTTGAAGAGGGGTTCAGTTGGTGAAACACTAACATTACCTCCCATGGTCATTATATTTCCGACT
>SL_5KL_010_SEDDRAFT_10000048_pt1 | contig 62777 bp, 55 predicted proteins | sample SodLakKL_010_SED_FD_9118 | JGI IMG/M metagenome (IMG submission 9118)
ACACCCGGCGCTGCCATATAATCACCCAACCGGGCCAGAATAAGACGGTATCCTTCCAGCCCGTCTTTCCCGCCGTCAAGCGCCCGGATCGGTTCATAATCCCTTACTCCAGCGGGTAATTGTTGCAGTTCTTTTATAGCCAGGTAAGGCGGGTTGGCAACCACAATATTAAATCTGAGTTTTAAACCAGCGTTATCAAACGCATTGAAGTAATTGCCTTGAAGGAAACAAATCCGGTCCAGGACACCATGTTCCGCAGCATTTAACCGGGCAATTTTTAGAGCAGCTTCAGAACAATCTACCGCCCACATTTTCATGCCGGGCATCAGGAGAGCCAGGGTTACGGCAAGGACTCCGCTGCCGGTTCCCAGGTCAACGCAGGATATAGGGCGGCCGGAATTGCTGCCCTGCCGGCCTGGCCAGTTTACAGCACAGTCAACCAGCAGTTCAGTTTCCGGCCTAGGAATCAAAACATCCCGGTTAACAATAAACCGGTTTCCATAAAAATATTTTTCTCCGGCAATGTAAGCAGCAGGTTCTTTTCGGCATCTGCGCTCTACTGCATCTTGAAAAACACCAACAATTTCCGGAGATATTAATTCTTCCCGACTCAGAAACAGGCGCAGGCGATCTGTCTTCATGATCCGGGTCAGGAGGTACTCCGCTTCTTTGTGAGGCCGCTCAATACCAGCCTCCTGTAAGCAAAAAGAAGCTCCCCGCAGAGCTTCTTTAATCGTCTTTTTAATCACCAAGGGCTTTTCAGCCTCCCGTTTCTTTCAGCTGCTCAGCCCGTTCATTGGCAATCAGCTCTTCTATTATCTCATCTATATCCCCGTTTAGGACCAGTTCCAGCTTATGCAGAGTAAGGCCAATCCGATGGTCAGTAACCCTGTTTTGCGGAAAATTGTAAGTACGGATCCTTTCGCTGCGATCACCACTCCCGACCATGGTTTTTCTGGTTTCGGCCACTTCTGCCGTCTGTTCGGAAATATATTTATCCAGGAGCCGGCTTCTCAGAATGCGCAGAGCCTTCTCCTTGTTTTGGAGCTGAGATTTCTCATCCTGGCAGCTCACCACCAGGCCGGTAGGGAGATGGGTAATCCGGATAGCAGACTGAGTCGTGTTGACACTCTGTCCGCCTGGTCCGGTTGCGCAAAAAGTATCGATGCGTAAATCCTGTTGATTTATTTCAACATCTACATCTTCAACCTCCGGGAGAACGGCTACCGTGGCGGCGGAAGTATGGATCCGTCCCCCGGATTCAGTCGAGGGAATCCTTTGAACACGATGCACACCGCTCTCAAACTTCATACGGCTGTAGGCGCCTTTTCCTTCAATTCCGAGGATTACCTCCTTGTACCCACCGATGTCTGTAGGGTGTGACTCCACAATTTCCGCCCTGTAATTTTTTTGTTCGGCATAACGTGAGTACATTTTTAATAAATCAGCGGCAAAAAGGGCCGCTTCTTCTCCACCGGTGCCGGCCCTTATTTCAATAAAAACGTTTTTATCGTCATAGGGATCTTTGGGCAGCAGCTCTTCTTTTAAGTCGGATTCAAGCTTTTCTTTCTCCCTGTTCAGTTCCTCAATTTCTTTTTTAAAGTATTCTTTCATGTCCGCATCTTCGCCTTCGGCAAGCAGTTCTTCTGCCTCTCCTATTTCCTGGTAGACCTTTTTCAACCGGCGATAAAGCTCGACAATTGAGCTAATTGAGGCCATTTCCTTAGAAAGATTCATCCATTCTTCACGCTTTTCGATAACCTTGGGATCGCTTAACAGCTGTTCCAACTCTGCATATCTTTTTTCAATCATTTCCAGTTTATCTTGCATCTGCAGTCACCTCTGCCTCGCTTTCACAGGCCTTTTGCCCTTCCTCCATTTCAAGGACAGCCTTAAGAGCGGATAGAGCCACCTCCAGCTGGCCTTTGTCCGGTTCCCGGGTAGTAAGCTTCTGCAGCCACAAACCCGGCGCCACCATTACCTTAACCAGGGGCGACGAACTTCTGGCTGAATACCGGATTGCCTCGTAGGAGAGCCCCGCTACCAGGGGCAGTAATACCAGCCGCAGAGCAATGCGTTGAGCCAGATCCGGCCAGCCGAAAAATGAAAAGAGGACTATACTGACCACCATGACCGTAAGTATAAAACTGGTCCCACAACGGGGGTGGCGAGTAGAAAAATCACTGATCCGGTTTAGATCAAGGGTCCGATCGCTCTCATAGCAATAAATGACTTTGTGTTCCGCCCCATGGTACTGGAAAAAACGCTGAATATCGCCCCAGCGCGTAATAATCACAATATAGGCTATAAAAATGGTCAGGCGGACCATACCCTCGATAATATTTAGCCAGATCGGGGGCCACTCGGGTAAAAAGCGGACCAGGTAAGTCGGTAGTATAAAAAACAAGCTGATTCCGAGTCCCAAACCCAGCACTACCATTAATAAACTATGCCATCCGGTAAGCTCTTCTTCCTCTTCGGCAAGAGCTTCGGCTGCGGAGATATTAAGGGCCCGCACTCCCAGGATCAGAGCTTCAAAAAAAGCTACCGCCCCTCTGATCACCGGCCAGCCGAGCGGGCGAAATTTTTTGGCCAGGGGCTGTAATGTTTCTCGATGCACGCTGATCGTATCATCGCTCCGTCGGCAGGCAATAGCCATCCGATCACGATAGCGCATCATGACTCCTTCCAGTACTGCCTGTCCGCCAACTTTGTCTTTATTATTCATTTAACAATCCCTTCTTTGTTTAAAAAGAAAAAAGCAGAGCACCCAGGCTCTGCTCATAGCTTTACCTGCCATACTTGCGTTTAAAACGTTCAACCCGGCCACCGGTGTCCACAAATTTCTGTTTGCCGGTAAAAAATGGGTGACACTTGGAGCAAATTTCCACTTTCAGGGACTCCCTGGTGGAACCGACTTCAAAAGTCTCACCGCAGGCACAGGTCACCCGGGCACAATGATATTCGGGATGTATATCTGGCTTCATAATTTTATTCCTCCTTAATCCTTTCCTCGAATTCAAATCATAGCATATCACCTTTTATTCTGCAACTTAAAATATTGGGGACGGTTCTGTTTATTCCAATCCCAACCGCAACAAAAATTGATGCCTGGATCCATTAGACCCTTAATCCTGAAGTCCTTCGTTAATTTGGCAAGACATTTTGAAGCGATCCAGGAAGCGTTTATGTACACTGGGTTTAATAGGATTCATTTTGAAAACCAACTCTTATGGAGTTGGCTCGTCCAGGTTAGGAATAATTAGAACCGTCCCCATTATTTTGTCCCCATTATTTTATATGTAAGCCGGCCAAGCTACTTTAAAACGTGCCGGCCCCGAATACATAAATAACCACCAGGGCTACCACACCTACCAGGAAGGTATAGAGCAGGGAAGCAGGCAGGTTGCGTCTGATTACAAATCCTTCTTTGCCGACTATGCCGCATACAGCACAGGCGGCAACTACATTGTGCACGGCAATCATATTACCGGTGGCGCCGCCGACGGCCTGAAGTGCTGAAGTAACCGTTTGAGAGATTCCCAGACCTCCGGCCACACTGAACTGAAAACCGCCAAATAGAATGTTGGCCACAGTATTTGACCCGGAAACAAACGCTCCCAGGGCTCCAACAAAGGGCGACACCAGCGGCCACGCTTGACCCACACCGGCAGCAGCAGATTGAGAAAGGACCATGAGCATGCTGGGATAATCTGCTGCATTAATATCAGTTTGCACCAGTACCCTGACCATGGCCAGGGCAAAAAAGAGCGCTATGGCTGCCGGTATAATTTGTTGCACTGTTTTCCCGAATGCCTGACTTACCTTTTCGCCGGGAATCCGGTGCAGGAAAAATGTTACCAGGGCAATTAAGATAAAAGGCACCGTTCCCGGGAGCCAGAAAGGTTGAATATCCCAGGCAACGCCTTCCTGTCCCAGGATTTGCTCCAATTCTATCACCACTGCCTGCAGGATATTATCCAGCCCGAACAAACCCAGGCGGGTAATGATTAAAATCACTGCTACCAGGACATAAGGAGTCCAGGCCATCGTCATGGACATAGCGGGGCCCCTGTCTATCTTTTCTTCCACTTTCAGAGGTTCACCCCAGTCTTCGCCCCACTCGTTTTCGGGGGGGAAGTCCCAGGTTTCTTTGGGCACAAGGAAACCTTTCCTGGCGGCAGTAATCACAATAAATAGGCCAATTAAAGCCCCTACTACCGAGGGCAGTTCAGGACCGACGAAAGCGCCCATCATAAAATAGGGGACGGTAAAGGAAAGGCCGGCAAAAATTGCAAACGGTGCCGCTTTTAATCCTTCAACAAAGGACTTGTTTTTCCCGTAAAATTTTGTCAGCATAGCCACAACCAGGACCGGCAAAAAAGTCCCTACTATGGCATGGTGCAAGGCCGACCAGTATCCCACCTCTACCAGAAACTCCCGCATAGCCATTCCTTCGGGAAGCATCCCGGAAACAGCTGCTTCAGTGCCCACGATGATCGGGGTGCCTACTGCTCCAAAAGTTACTGATGTGGAATTGAAAATCAAAGCACACATCACCGCGGCTACCGGTGGGAACCCAAGACCCATTAATAATGGAGCGGCCAGGGCTGCAGGGGTGCCAAAACCAGCTGCCCCTTCTATAAAAGAAACAAACATCCAGCCGATAATTAATACCTGGATACGGCGGTCCGGGGTGATCCCATCAAAACCTTTGTTAATCACATCAAAAGCACCGCTGTTGCGCAGGGTATTAAGCAGCAATATGGCTCCGAAAACGATCACCAGGATATCAATAGCCGAAAGGACACCTTCCAGCGAGGCGGCAATAACTCTCATTATGTCCACCTGCCAGATCAACAAACCAAGCAACACGGCCAAACCCCAGGCCAGGGGCATCGCTTTTTTTGCCGGCCACATAAAACCGGCCATCAGGACAATCACCAGTAAAATAGGCAGAGCGGCTATTAATGCCAACAATCCCATAGGCATTTTATTTCCTCCTTTTAATCTTTTAAGTGTTTACTCAGCCGTGCTGCATTTTGGGCCGGTAACGGCTGATCGCGGACAATGGTAACAAATCAGCTGCAGGCATTTATTTAGGTTACCCTTTGTATTCGCCACCCATGGCTCGGACCTAAGCGGCCTGTTTCCATGTAAGTAGACCTACAGCCTTTGCCTCAATGACTATCGTGATCACTTAATCTTAATATCACTTGCCCAAAATGCAGTACTGCTGTATTAACTCTTTTTAAATCACAGTTAAGAATTCACCCTTTACAATTTTACAATCGATCATTTTCCATTAAACGACCTTACTCCGGGATAGGCAGGGTTGTGCCGCCATGAGGCATTATATAAGCATCCGGAAAATCACCCCCAAACCTTTCCTTAACTATGTCCAGGGCCTCATCGAGGGAATTCACTGCAGTCATCCCCATTTTAGCAACCCTTTCCCGTTCAAGGCCCGTCAAAGCCAGGACCCGGTTATCTGCGGCGATAACCGCGGAGTGGTAACCCATGTAGCCGCCGATAGTGTAGCGCAGACGCAGGGAAGCTTCGCGGTCGTCATTGTTGTCATAATCGGTAAATATTGCGGCAAAATCATCGTTGCCAATATCTTCCCGACTCTCACTTACAAGGATCAGCGTTCCTCCCTTTTCCAGGGCAAAGTGGGCATTGTAGAGGGTCTTGTAAGTCTGGTAGAAGTTTATATCCTTGGGATAGCCACCGCAGGAAGCAATCACCAGGGGAGCGGGGTCTTTGACTTTTACACCCATATGTTGATCGACATAGCGACAACCCCGGTTAAATGCAGTCAGGTAGTTGCCGGCTACTGCCAGGGCTATTTTATGTTCTGCCTCGTTGATTACACTGTTTACCAGAAAATCTGGTCCAACCAGGCTGGCGCCCTGAACCATATCATCACTGCAGGGGTTGCCCTCCAGTTTGCCGGCCCGCACCTCCGGATTAATGCCGCGGCCTGGTTCGGGATGAAGAGCCAGGGTGTGGTTGCGCATGATTGTATCGTAGCCGGCCACTCCGGGTATGATCGCCTTTTTGCCACCGCCCCAACCGGCCAGGAAATGGTATACAATTCCCCCGGTGAGGATAACCCGGTCAGCTTCCACCACATTACGGTTAATTAATACCTCATTTCCGTAAGTAGTATTCCCTAGTTTAACCATGTCTTCTTTTATTTGGGCCCGATGATCCACCACTTTAATCCGGCGGTAGAGGTCATCACCTACAAGCTTGCGATGTTCTTCAGACGCATGCTCACGGTGGTCTCCAGTAGCTGACAGGATCAGGATGTCTTCGTCTTCAATGCCACCCCGGTTCAATTGATCAATAATCGGCGGCAAGAGCACGTGGTGCCTCACCCAGAGGCGGGTAACATCGCCGATAATAATGCATACTTTTTCTCCCTTCTTAACCAGTTGGGAAAGAGGCGCTGAATCAATTGGGTTTTCTAATGCCCGCCTCACTTCTGCCTCCTCGGAAGCAGGGCTCTGCATAGATACGCCTTCCAAAACAGCTTTAACTTTTTCATCTGGATATTTTAAGATGTATTCACTTTCTCCATAGGGAAGCTTGCATTGCATCTGGCCATTCCCTCCTTAAAGATCAAATATTTTACCCGGATTAAGGACGTTGTTGGGATCCAGGGCTCTTTTGATGCTTTTCATCGATTCAATTTCTGTTTCGCCAAGCACCAGGGGTAAGAACTGTTTGCGCTTGTTTCCGATACCATGTTCACCGCTGATCGTCCCGCCAAGCCTGTGGATCTCGGAATACAAATCGGCGAGCACCTTCGGTAAGATCTCCAGCCACTGATCTTCACTGTGATCGGGATTTTTGACCACGGTAGCGTGCAAATTACCGTCCCCGGCATGTCCGTAACAGGGAATGAAAACATCATATTTATTGGAGAGATCTTCTAAGACAGGCAAAACCTTGGGAATTTCGCTCATGGGGACCACGATATCTTCCAGGGTCTGGCGAGGACTTATTGCCTTGAAGGCCTCGGCAGCATTTCGGCGAAGTTTCCATATTTTTTCCTGATCAGACGGAGTATGGGCTACGAAGGCATCAATAGCGCCGTTCTCTGTGCAAAACTCACCGATATCGAGGCATTCATTAAGGACCCGCTCTTCATCATTACCGTCCACTTCAATGATTAAAAACGCTCCGGCATTTTTGTACTGCTCCAGGCTCTCACCCAGGTGCTTGCAGCTTGTTTCCAGGGTTAACCGGTCCATAAACTCAATACCGGTTGGGGTAATCCCTACTTCGGTCATGATCCTGGGAACTACATCAATTGCCGTCTCCAGATCTTCAAACAAAACCATCATATCGGTCTTGGCCTTGGGTAATGGAATTAACTTGACGATAATTTTGGTGAAAATACCCAGGGTCCCCTCGGATCCCACCATCAACTGGACCATGTTGTAACCGGTGACATCTTTTACGCGCTTACCTCCATAAAAGGCAACTTCTCCTGAAGGCAGCACAACCTCCAAGCCAAGAATATAACGACTGGTAACACCGTACTTGATAGCCTTCCCGCCGCCGGCATTTTCAGCGACATTACCGCCCAGATAGCAGGTTAAAAGGCTCATGGGATAACCGGCAAAAAAGAGCCCTTCTTTTTCCACGGCTGCGCTAAAATCGTTGGTAATGATCCCCGGCTCAGCAATTGCCATCATGTTGGTCCTGTCAATTTCCAAAATCCGGTTCATCCTTTCCATGGATAGAAGGATGCCACCCATCACGGGCACGCCGCCTCCGGACAGACCACTTTTAGCGCCCTGGGGGGTGACTGGAATATTTTCCCGGTTGGCCAGCTTCATGATTGCCGCTATTTCTTCCGTGCTATTCGGCTTAACCACCACCTCCGGCAAGCCGTGGTACATTTCTTCCGCCACTTCGTCATGGGAGTATTCTTTCAGTTTTTCTTCGTCATCCACCAAAACATACTGTCCATCGATAATCCTTTTCAGTTCATCCACAACAGCTCGCGTTACAGGCTTGTAAACTGCAGCCTTTTGCTCTTCAGACATTCAATAACCTCCTAGTCAATATTTTCTTTATCCTGCTTATATTTACTCAATCACCGGGCCTGGTGATTGGAGCACCTGCTGTAAAAAAACTTCCGAGAAACTTGCGAGAAGCATATTTATATAAATTAGCACAGGCTCTTGGTCGGTAATAGGTTTTGTTTGAAACAGGTTATACAGTCAGCACATTTAAGAAGACGCTGAACAGCTAATCTTATAGAACGCTCCTGTTTAAGTTAAAGCCATACACTGCCGCAATAGAAGAATGTCTTGCCCCGGTGGTAATAGCTGGATTGAGAATAATTCAATGAAGTGGTTTAATGGTCGGCTGTATGATGGTCAGACCGCTTTAAACATAACATTACGACATTAAGTCGAAATTTCCTGCTTACAAATTGATATTTCTTAAATTTTAGTTAAAAAAATGGCACTTAATATTTTAAGCAATTATAGCCCGGGCTCTGGAACAAGATCCAGGTTTTTATTGGACCAATATTAAATAAATAATAAAGCAGGGTGAATGAAAGGCATTGAAGAAGTGGTTAAAAAATATTTTGTCAGGATCCACTCTGCTCCCGGGCAGTTTCCTGCCGGACAAAATCCAGGTGCCGGTGGATGGCTTTACGGGCCTCTTCTGGATTTCTCTCCACAACCGCTTTAAAAATATCGCGGTGCTGCTGCTGCAGGATCCGGCGATTTTCGGACTTGGAGAACATCTTCTCGCGGCTTTCTCGCATTGTTTTTATAAGCAGGTCGGAGACCTTGCTCATTAAGTTTTGCAGGACCCGGTTGCCGGTAGCTTCGCTCAATGCTACATGAAAAGAAGCATCTGCTTCTTCCCCCAGGCAGTCTTTTTGATAATCGTCTTCCATCATGGATAAATATTTTTTAATTTTTTCAAGTTGTTCTTTGGAGGCTCTTCCAGCAGCCAGGTAAGCAGCTTCTCCTTCCAAGATGCGCCTCACTTCAAGTAATTCAAAGGAAGTACCCTTTTCCATCAACAACATCATGGTTAGCGGCTGGATCGCTTCGGCCGATCCGGAAACCGAACTTATATAAGTCCCTTCGCCGGACTTGCTTTCCAGGATCCCCATTAATTCAAGAGCCAGGAACGCTTCTCGTACTGAAGAGCGACTAACCTGGAGTTTTTCGGCCATTTCACGTTCAGACATCAATTTATCGCCGGGCTTTAATTCGCCTTTTTCGATCAATTCCCGCAGCTGCTCAATAATTTCTGTATAAACTCTCTTGCGTTTAATTGGTTGAAACATCTCGGTTAAACTCACTCTCCATAATAATGCAACAGCACAGGAATATTGGGGACGGTTCTAAATATTCCGATCTCAATCGATCGTGGCAAAAGGTAAGATGGAATATTTAGAACCGTCCCCAATATTCCATTCATTACATGGTGTGCATATTGCTGAGAAATTCTTCATTCGACTTGGTTTTCCTGATGCGATCCATCAATTTCTCTAGAAATTCGATGCTGGTGCTGCTACCCATAGCCCGACGCAGAGCCCACATCAGCTCAATCTTGTGTTCATCTAGAAGCAGCTCTTCGCGGCGGGTTCCGGAGCGAGAAATATCGATTGCCGGAAAGATTCTGCGGTCTGAAATGCGCCGATCAAGATGAAGCTCCATGTTTCCGGTACCTTTAAATTCTTCATAGACCACATCATCCATTCTACTCCCGGTTTCAACGATTGCCGTAGCCAGCACGGTAAGGCTTCCACCTTGATCAATATTCCTGGCGGCGCCAAAGAACCTTTTCGGTTTATAGAAAGCACTGGGGTCTATACCGCCGGAAAGGGTTCTGCCGCTGGGCGGAATGACCAGGTTATAAGCCCGGGTAAGCCTGGTAATGCTGTCAATCAAGACCGCTACATCCTCACCCTGTTCAACCAGGCGCTGGGATCTTTCAAGAACCAGCTCGGCCAGCCTAATATGGTTTTCTGGTTTCTGGTCGAAAGTTGAACTAACCACGTCGGCATCGACACTGCGTTCCATATCGGTAACCTCTTCCGGGCGCTCGTCGATCAATAGAATAATAAGCTTAATTTCGGGATGGTTGGTTTTTATGCTGTTGGCAAGCTGTTTTAAGAGCATGGTTTTCCCGGCTTTTGGCGGGGACACGATCAGACCTCGCTGCCCTTTTCCGATCGGGATGAGAAGATCAATAATTCGAGTAGACATAATATGGGATTGGGTTTCCATCTTGATCTGCTCGTCAGGATGAATGGGAACCAGGGAAGAAAATGGCGGCCGTCGGGACAGTTTCTCCGGATCCTCACCGTTAATCTCTTCTACCTGGAGAAGGGCATAGTAGCGTTCATTATCCTTCGGTGGCCTTATTCGGCCGGCAATGATATCGCCAGTCCTCATGTTGAAACGGCGAATCTGGGAAGCAGAGATATAAATATCATCTTCCGAAAAATGGTATTGTTTACGCCGTAAAAACCCAAACCCATCCGGCATAATTTCCAGCATCCCTGAAGCCGTATGCTGCTCGCCGTTTTCAGAAAATAGTTTGGTCAGGGCATCGATCAACTCCTGCTTACGCATGGTTGACTGCCCTTTAATTTCGTGTTCTTTTGCCAAACGATGCAGTTCATGCAAGTTCATCTCTTGTAGTTTTTTTGTATCCATAATCTAACACCACCTTTTTTAATTCCCATCAAGTTAAACATTTAATTAAGCACTCCCAAATAACCAGCGATGATAGCGATAGGGTTAAGGCCATTTCTGCATACCTTTTTCTCCGATCTGTAGATTGTAGCAACAATAAAATAGTAAATATTATAACCTGTCCCGGTAGAGAAGTGGCAGGTGGTGATAGCAAGGCTCCAGCTCAAGCACGACAGGTAAAACTATTATCAGCCCTAACAACCACACTTTAGAGAGCCTATAACCGGCATATAATAAAACTCACTTACTGAGTAAATACTAAGCCCAGAGATTAGCCATCATACTCCAGAAAATTGCGCTGTTAAGATCTACCACCGTGATGACGATTACCGGGCGGGCAAAAAAGGCTCCAAATATTTTAAATGGGAACAGGATATTTTAGTTTATTTCATTATAATCAGGTAAGCCTTCCTGGATCAAAGAAGATTTTACACTTAGTAATTATCAGATAAGGGTATTCTCTATTGATTAAAATAATCCTGCTTAAATTATAAAAATTAATATATTTTCAGTATCCCAGCTATGATCTCATAAATATTTTTTATTCATCATACCCCTTTAATAAAAGGATTAGTTGCCACCTCTTCTTCTATGGTTGTTGCCGGCCCATGGCCCGGGTAAACAACCGTCCGGCCAGGAAGCCCGGCCAGACGTTCTTTGATGCTCATCATCAGCTTGGAATACGAACCGCCAGCCAGATCAGTTCTTCCGACAGAGCCGGCGAAAAGGGTATCGCCACAAAAAACAGCGTTGTCTTCAACCAGGCATATCCCTCCGGGAGTGTGGCCCGGTGTCTCCATGATTTGCAGGGAAAGGTTGCCCAGTTCTATAGAATCACCCTCTTTGAGAAACCGGTCCGGTTCCGGTTGCGTCCCGAGAACAAACCGTAGTCCAAAACCCGGATTTTTATATATTTCCAGATCTTTTTCAGACAGCATAATGGGGATCTTTAGTTCTTCTTTTATTTTTCCGTTGGCCCCGATATGATCAACATGGCCATGTGTATTAATGATAAATTCAATATTCAGGCCAGCATCTTTGATTTTATCGATTATTCTTTTGCCATCAGCGCCGGGATCGATAACAACCCCTTTGCCGGTTTCAATACAGGAAACCAAATAGCAATTAGTGGCAAACATACCGACAGTCAGTACTTTAACATCTATCATGCCGTTTATTTTCTCCTTTTTCCAGTATCTAAGACCCCATCTCATGCCCTTTTTCTATCAATTAATAATTCTTCCGGTTGATCGTTTTCTGGAAACGCCATCTCTAAGGATTTCTTTTATAAGGGGCAGGATGTCGGTGAGATCGTTTAAGTCTTGGTCCCTCTCGCAACGCAGCCTTCTATCTCCGACCATGAGCAAGGGCACTCTATTATAAGTATGATCGCGCCTGTTGACATCCTCCAGGTTGCCGTGATCACTGGTTATAAGCAACATCTCCTGATCCGGATCGACTTTATCAGCCAGGCTGCCTATAAAACGATCCAGCCTGGTTACGATCTGACTGGCGTCGCTGCTGTCAGCAAGGTGCCCGGCTAAATCGCTTAGAAAATATTCAAACAAACAAAAATCAAATTTCTTGCTTATATTGAGGAGTTGGCTTGCTCCCTCCTCGGGAGTAAACAGGGGCACGTCAAACTGCATGCGCCGTAGCACTTCATTGGTTATATCCATGTACAGTGCCTGACCGGATTTGATGTCTTCTAGACTATAAAAAGGCAGCCCCCCGTAATAAGTAATTAAAGTAGAACAAGAATAACGGCATCCCGGCAAACCACGGCGCAAAAGATCAAAAAAAGGAGGACGGTAGGCGTTGGCAAAAGCAGAGCTGTAACCACCCTGTGTTAATTTCTTAAATATTGAGTTTTCAGCAATTAGGCGCCTGAGAGGATAATTGGGAAAACCCCGCAGATGCCGGCCAAGAAAAGCAGCAGCATTAACACCGGTAAAAATGGACGCCTGTCCGGTTGCGCTCTGGGGCAAACCTCCTACCCCCATGGTCGCATCAAGGCTAAATAATGACGCTTTAGAGCCTTCGTAATTTACAGCCTCGCTTGTAAGACATTGCCCATCAAGGAGTTTAGATAAGCCCGGTGTTTCGTTAAAAACAAATGGATTATCTGCCCGATATTCGCCAAGGCCAACACCATCAAGAAAAATAAAGATCAGGCGCAAGTTCCGGACCCCATTTTATTCAGAATTATCTTCTTCAATGTCCTCTTCCCAATCCTCCGGCAGCAGTGGTTCTTCGTTTAAGTCATCGGGACGCTCTTCAAAAGTCAGGGTGGTTTCTTTTTCTTCTCCGTCGCGATAAAAGGTAATGGAAACCGTATCATCAGGATAATAATAAAGCATAGTGTCAAAGAGCTTAGCCAGGAAATCTATGTTCCGTTCATCGATTGCAACAATTATATCCCCTGCTTCCAGTCCCGCTTCATCAGCCGGACTGTCGGGCACGATTTCAACAAGACGCACACCCATGTCGGGTTCCGGATCGTCATAATCAAGCCAGTCCTCGATCAGGACCCCCATATGGGGCCGCTGAACCTTGCCATATTCCTGAAAGTCCCTGGTTACCCGTTCTACAGTATTACTGGGCACAGAAAAGCCTATTCCTTCAACCCCGGGCAGGGCAATTTTTGCCGTATTGATACCAACAATTTCTCCAGCAAGATTAACCAGTGGGCCACCGCTGTTACCGGGATTAACTACAGCATCGGTTTGGATAAACGTGTATGCATAATCGGTACCGGGAATCATCACCTGGCGATTTACTGCGCTAATAATGCCGGCTGTTACGGTTTGCTGAAGGCCGAGAGGGTTGCCTATGGCCAGGACAGTTTCTCCAACGCGGCTCTGACCTGAGTCGGCAAGCGGAACATAGGTTAAATCACTTTCATCAATACGCAGGAGGGCCAAATCGGTCATTGTGTCGGATCCCACCAGCTCCGCTTCGAAAATTCCTTTATCCGGCATGATAACCTGAATTTGCTCTGCATTTTCGATCACATGGTGATTAGTAATAATATAGCCATCCGAAGAGATAACCACACCCGATGCCGATTCGGCTTGTTCAAACTGCTGTCCTCCAAAAGCACCTACTTCAAAACGGCTGCTGACACCGACAACAGCGGGCATGACCTCCTCAACCACAGCAACAATATCCTGATCCCTTTCCGGCGCAGGCAGGGGTGTTTCTTCCGGAAGACCGTTTTCTGCCGGTTCAGGAACAATTTCCTCCGGCACAACCTCTTCCGCCTCGGGCATCACGAAGAAAAAAAGCAACCCGTAAACCAGGGCAGCGCCAAGCAGAATGCCCAAAATACCAAATGACACATAACCGATCAATGCCCAGCCTTTTCCCCGGGTAGTGCGGTTATTAAAATCGTTATGTCGATCCATAATATGACCTCCTTATATTACCAGGCCGAAGTTTTGCCTTATACGACATCACTTAAATATATATCTGCAAGTTGCTTTTTAGTGCAGTGGAAAAAATGAAGGCAGTAATTCGGCCGAAAGCTATTTGGTTGATTAAAACCCTTATAGAAATAGTGTATACCAAGATACTGCTATCGTAAAGAGTAAACACCTTAAGCTACTTAATCAATCCTGGGTGTTAGAACATCTTCCCTGACCAATATCACTAACCCGCCTTATTTTTGCGCCCAGATTAATCAGTTTTTGCTCAAAGTTTTCATAGCCTCGATCTATATGCTCAATAGCGCTAATCTTGCTTTCGCCTTCTGCCATTAAAGCGGCAATTAATAAAGCCGCCCCTGAACGTAAATCATGAGCTGTTACAGGAGCACCGGAAAGATTATTGCCCCCCTCAACAAGAGCAGTACGCCCTTCGACTTTGATCCTGGCGCCCATTCTTTTCAATTCATCTACCTGGTTGAAACGGCCGTCAAATACATTTTCCGTAATAACGCTGAGACCCTTGGCGGCAGTTAACAAAACCATACCCGGAGGTTGTAGATCGGTAGGAAAACCGGGGTAGGGAAAAGTCTTTAAGTCGGAAGGATTCAGGTAGGCAGGAGCCTCAACTATAATCTTTTCGGGCTCAACCTTTACTTTGGCCCCGGTTTCCCGCAGCTTGGCGGTTATCGCTTCCAGGTGCTTGGGAATAACCTCTTCCACCGTGACACAACCGCCGGTTGCCGCAGCGGCAAGCATGAAGGTGCCGGCTTCAATTCTGTCAGGAATAATCGAGTGTGAAGCGCCATGGAATTTTTTTACCCCGTCAATCCTGATCACATCAGTTCCAGCACCCCTTATTTTGGCGCCCATGGCATTTAAAAAGTTTGCCAGGTCAACAATTTCCGGCTCCTTGGCCACATTTTCCAGGACCGTTCTGCCCTCAGCTGCAGAAGCAGCTATCATCAGGTTAATAGTTGCGCCAATGCTAACCACATCCAGGTAAATATTGGCTCCCACCAGCTTTTCTGCGGTAAGGTCAATCATGCCATGCTCAATATTAATCTCCGCGCCCAGGGCTGAAAATCCTTTCAGGTGCTGGTCAATAGGCCGGGGGCCAAGATCGCAACCGCCGGGGATAGGAACTTTTGCCCGGCCAAAGCGGGCCATTAGGCTGCCCATAAAATAATAGGAAGCCCTCATCTTTTTTACCAGATCATAGTCGGGGGCAACCCTGGAGATTTTTCCGGCAGATAAATCCAGGGCATTTCTGCCGCGACGGCGAATCGAAACACCAAGGTTTTCCAGGATTTCAATCATAGTGCGGACATCTGTGATGTCCGGTAGGTTATCCAGGTGCACGTTTTGCCCGGTTAAAACTACGGCTGGAAGGACCGCTACCGAAGCATTTTTAGAGCCGCTAATGCGGACATTTCCTGATAATTTTACCTTGCCTTCCAGAATTAAGCTTTCCATGTTACCCTCCATTTCAATTATTTCATAAAAACCAAATGCATAGGAACTCAAAGTTGCTCCGGAATTACTGTGTCTTTTTCCAGGTTCCCGGTGAATGCATTTATATAATAATGCTGGTGATTGTCAAATGCAATACGCCATACCGGAGGTATTTCCCATTTCTCGGCATCGTATTCCCCGCTGTAATAACCCAGTTCGATTTTTTTTATTACTTGCTCTTCGGAACTGGGGCCCAGTTCTGAAACCAGGTTTTGTAATGCTTCGGTAGGGGAAATAACCTCCATTTCCCTCGGGGGAGTCTGTTCGGCGGGTTCAAGCCAGTAAATCTCTACAGCCAGAATGCGGTCGGCATCCATAATCACTTTCAGCTGACCTGAAAAAACGGGCACATCGTTTATCTTCTGGTGATAGTTCAGAGCCAGAGTGCCATCTTCTTTTTCCTCCCAATAGTCGAAACTTATCTCATCCGGCAATAACCCATCTTCTTCCAGAAATTCTTCCACCTTGATCCTAAAGTCATTTTTTTCAAGCTCTGTGGCATCTTCACCCAGTTCGCCACCGGATATGTAAAATACCTGGAGCAGTCCGCTGGTATGAATGACCACCCGCCTGTCCTCCGAACGGTAATAAGTGCTGTGTTCTGTTTCTTCAATTTGTACACCAGTCTTGATGAGCTGGTATAAAAGATCCTGTTTGATCTGCCATTCCGGCGCTACAGTTATAAAGTCACTGTTCCGGGGTGATCGATCGAAAGATGCCTGCAGAATATAGTTATTTTCAGCCAGTTTTTGCTCAACTACCTGTATATCCTCGGCCGTAACAGCAACCCCAGTCAGGCGGCCAAAATCTGGCCAGAACAGTTGATAACCAAGGAAAAAATTTAATCCGGCAAAAGCAATAATCAGAATTAATTTGGCCTGGCCGAGATTCACAGCAAATCCTCCTCATCTATTATTTCCAGATCCCCTGCTTCCAAGATAATTTCCTCGCCATTAATTATAACCACCCAGGCCGGAGTCCCTTTTGGTGCAGCCTTAGTTCCAGTTACGACATAAACAAGCTCTATCGTTTCCAGCCTCAGCCTGGAAGCAGGCCCGACAATCCGCTCCTCCATCACCTCTACAGCCCTGGAAACGACATCATACCAGGGAGCGGTGAACACTTTTTCCTTCTCTGCATTTAATGCCAGCTCATCGGCAGTTGTTTCGGGGCCGGCTGCCGGTTCAAAAAGAAACCTGGTAAAATGAATAAGCCCCAGGTCATTGAACGAAAACCTGGTCTGCTGAACGGTTTTCAAGGGATAGCCATTATAATACATTTGCCATTCCGATTCATAGAAGAATGACCCGCCCCGGCTGGTTAAACCGATTTTCTCCAAACGCAGGTTCTCCGGCCAACCGCCATGATAGCTTATAAGGCTGTTGCTGCTGCGCAGCGCTTCGCTGTAGGAAGCAGAGGTTTGCCCTTCTTCCAGCCGCGGGTAAGAATATTCAAAACCGACATCAGTCAGGCGAAGTCCTTTTTCCCCGTCGGTGTAAAGCCGCCCCCCGTCTCTTTCCTCTATAACCCTGGCCAGATTATAATCGACAAAAAACGTTTTTAATAACAATTCCTGGTCCAACTTTTCTGCTTTCAAATTTAACTTTGGCATTACCATTTCTTCAACAGGCACATAGACGGGTTCAATAATATCAATTTCCAGTTCTGCCTTTTCTAAAACCAGTTCCTGGTTAAGATAACTGTACTCCGCTTCTTTGTCGCCGGCAAGATCTGCAAGCACACTGTTAAGCCCTTTTACTTTATCTTCTTCCAGCTCTAAGTATCTTTCTGCTCCTTCACTTTCGATTATGACCAACCAGTATGAATCTTCAAAGCAGTACAGATCGATTTTTTTAACAGCACCTCCGGGAAGGCCAGTCAGCCAGGGCATATCTACGCCAACAGGAAGAAGTGGTTCAAAGTGGCTGGATAAACACCTGGTAGCATCTTCCGGCGGCCCACTTTGAGCGCTGGAAACAAAACTGTTATCAATTTTTTGCAGCAGCCTTGATAACTCGTCCCAGATTAGATCAAAATCAGGGTCGCCTTTTTGATATAAAAATACTCCGTCATCAACAGGGACAACAACAATTTCTGGCACTATGGTCTTCTCCAGCGGTCTGGGGGATTCAGCATCAACTTGTTCATAAACATCATCTGCTATTAGTTCAGCCGGCTTTTGCCCGTACCAAAGCGAATAGGTTAAAAATAGGCTCAACCCAATCAGGGCAAATAGCAGGATTGTTTTTAACTGCTCAATCATTTAAGGATTCTCCCCCTTGTATTAAAACAGGCAAGGTGAAAAATACTTTTGTTCCATACCCGAGCGAACTATTAATCCATATTCTGCCGCCATGGGCCTCAATGATCTTCCGGGCTATGGACAATCCCAGGCCGGTCCCCCCGTAATCACGACTCCGAGTCTTTTCTACCCTGTAGAATCGTTCAAAAATCCGGGGCAACTCCTCTTCGCTGATCCCGCTACCATTATCTTCAATGATCACTTTGATGTGCCGACCTTCTTCTACGGCCATAACCCTGACTTCGCCATCAGGTGAAGTATATTTAAGGGCATTGTTCAGCAGGTTGGTAAAGACACGCATCACTTTGTCACGGTCGACATAAGCGCCGGGAAAATCAGGCTCGATTAAAACATTCACCGTGGGAAGCTTACCTTTGAGTTTTTGCCTGGCCTGTCCGGCTGCTTCATAAGCCATGCTTCTTAAATCTACTTCACTTTTTTGCCACTCCACCCGGTTGGAATCCATCTGAGACAAAACCAGAAGATCCTTGACCATGCTAACCATTCTCTCCGTCTCTATAGAGAGGACATTTAAAAAGCGGGTACGTGCTTCCGGTTCTTCTGCCGCACCCTCCAGAAGGGTTTCAACATAGCTCTTAACAGTAGCAAGGGGAGTCCTGAGTTCATGGGACACATCGGCTACAAATTCTTCCTGGCGGCGCGTGAGCTCCCTTTCCCGGGTTACATCGTGCAGAACGATCAGGGTTCCGTCAAGCTTACCTTTGTCAACCTTAAAGGGCGCAATTTTTACCAGCATGGTACACTCAGGGTTCTGGCTGGATATTTCAGCTGCTAAAGGTTCTTGCTTGCGGACAAAACGGCGGGTGGCTTCTGAACCAATGAGACTTCTGAGCAGCCCGAAACCGGTATGACCCAGTGCCGGCACCTGGAGGTTAAGATTCTTGAGCAAACGGCGAGCGGAAGGGTTGATTTGTATTAAATGACCCTTTCCGTTGAGGGCCGCCACCCCATCACTCATGTTATTGATTATGGCCTCGACTTTATTCTTTTCTGTTGACATTTCATCAATAGTATGATTAAGGCGTTCCGCCAGATAGTTGAAGGTTTCTCCCAATCGGCCAATTTCGTCTGAAGCCTGGACTTCGATTTTCCGGGAAAAATCCCCTCCGGCCATTTCGTGAGCCTGACCGGTAACTTCTTTGATCGGTAGAGTTATGGTTCTTGTTAATATTATACCCAGCAGAAAACTAATCGCCAGGGCTAAGCCTACCCCGCTGAGGAGAATGGTCTTTACTTCACCCAGGGTATCGTCAACAGCTTTTAATGAGCCACTCAAATAAATTACCCCAATAGTCCTCTGGTTATTCTCAATTGGATAAGCCATATAGTAGCGTCGCTCATCATTAACGGGATCAAACCGCATGTTATCGCTGAGATTGCCGGCCAGGGCCCGGGTGATTTCGTCACGGATCAAACGGCGGCCTACATTAGCCTGGCTGCCCGAGGTTCCCACAATTTGGGCATAATTATCGAGAACTATAATTTCCATTTCATGCAGATCTCTAAACTCGCGTGCCAGTCGGACAGTATCTTCAGCCCACTCTTCGCCTTCAGCAAAACCCGGCTTGATAAAAGCTGAAAGAAGACGGGCCTGGTTTTCCAAATTTTCCTTGTAATTACTTAGATAATACTGCTCAAGGGACTGGACCAGGTAAACACTGATCAACTGGAGAGAGAAAAGGATCAGCATGAGGTAGATGAAAATTATTTTCCACTGAAGGCTGTTAAATATATTATAGCGCCCTAAAATAATAACCGACGCCCCTTTTAGTTTTGATATAGTCAGGGTGGGCGGGATCCTGCTCAATTTTTTCGCGAAGCCGCCTGATTGTTACATCAACGGTCCTATCATCTCCGATATAATCATAACCCCAAACTTGGTCCAACAGCTGCTCCCTGCTAAAAACAAAACCCGGCTTAGTGATCAAGTGGACCAGGAGATTATATTCCCGCAAAGTCAGTTCTACCGGCTTGCCTGAATTATAAACCTGTATTTCATTTTGATCTACTACTATCGAACCGGCTTTGATCTTATTTGCGCTCATACCCGGATAGCGCTCTTCCAGTTCGCTGCGTCTTAGCAAAGCCTTGACCCGCGCGGACACTTCACGAGCGCTGAAGGGCTTGGTTACATAATCATCAGCGCCAAGCTCGAGACCCAGGACCTTGTCCATTTCCATCTCTTTAGCCGTTAACATAATTATTGGAATGTCCCACTTGGCGCGGATCTCCCGGCATACAGCGAACCCATCTTTTAGTGGGAGCATAATGTCCAGCACAATCAAGCTGGGATGTTCAGACTCAACCATTCTAAGGGCTTCTTCACCGTCATAGGCGGTAATTACATTATAACCCTCTTTTTCCAGGTTGTACTGCAATATTTCCACTATCGGCTTCTCATCATCTACCACCAAAATGGTTTTCCCCATATTGACCACCCTTTTATTTAGTAAACATAAAACTTCGCTATTTTATAAAAAAATCCTTTAAATATCTTTTGTAAGCTAATTGTTGTAAGCTAATTGGCACAGTTATACCGTCGCTGCATTTTTACTACCGGCAACCGGTTTACAGTTATGTGTTAAGGCCTGAAAAATTGTAGGGGATCTACGGGCTTATGCTGATAATAGGCTCGCCACTCACCGCTTCCGTCATCACGCCTGACTTCGAAATGCAAATGTGGACCGGTAGAGCGTCCTGTGGATCCAACTCTGGCAATGATATCACCCTGATCAACCCTGGTTCCCTTTTTTACAAGGTTGATCTGATTGTGCAGGTACAGGGTCCAATATTTACCGTGATAAATTATAATGTAATTGCCCTGAGAACCGCCAAATCCAGAAAACCAGACTACCCCGCTGTCGGCTGCAAAAATGTTTGTTCCGGCTTTGGCATCGATATCAATACCGGTATGCCAGGAACTAAACCCTCTGCCAGGGGTCACTTCACCTCCACCTTCAACAGGCCAAATAAACTGCCCGGTTCCCTTGGAAGGCACCTGGGCTGTGCCCCGGGCCATCTCCTTGGTAACTGGTTTTTTAATTACCGTTTCATTGATTTTATCTGTTTTAACAATTTCTCCGTTTTGACGAGTTACTTCATAAGTCAACTCTTTTTTACCGTTCCGTCCGGGAGATATGATTTCTTCTTGCACTATCCACATCTCTTCATCATAGATAACCTCTATTTCAAAAGGAATAGTTTCTGTCACGATCAACTCTTCGATTGTTTGGACATGAATATTCGCTCTGGCGATAATTTCTTGTTCGGGGTTGTTTCCCAGGATATTGCCTGGATCTGTGCCTCCTGGCGAAATAGGAGGCGAATAATGAAGCTGAAGGTGGTCTGTGAAACCGCGGTTATCCGAGTGGGCCCAGTTACTTGCATCGACAGGACGTGCTATTTCCTTATCGACAAACAAAGATATCAATTCCTGGCCAGTAAACACCTCTTTAGGAGGCACGGAGCAGGATTGAAGAGATAAATCCTCCACAACGGTTATATCCAGGACCCTGGAGCCTGCACTGTCATTACGATAAGAGTCTTTTAAAAAATCGACTGCTTCTTCTAAAACCTGTTTCGAAGCAACAGGGACCAGAGGAATTCCATCAACCATGATCAGGTAAGCATCGGTTAAAAAAGTTATTTCTTGCCTGATCGTTGCCTCAACTGGCTCCGGATCGGGTTCAGTTCCGGGCCTGTAATCTTTTATTAATTTCACCTTGTTCCCAGGCTCTACCGCCATACCGTAATAATCATAAAAACTTACAGTGAGTTCGTTGATCAGGTCTATAACCTGATCATCATTTCTGACAACACCGATCTCTCTGTCATCAAAAATGACCACATAAACATAATGGCTTAAATACACCTGTAAAAATAAAATCGCGACCATGATAAAACAAGAAGCTGAAACGAAATAAGAAGCTTTAAACCCCTTATTGTTAACCATTAATGCAATCCGGCCTGGTAAAATTTTTAATTTGTCGTAAAAACCCTGCCGGTTTTTAAGTTTCGGCCTTTTACCGGCAGGAACGGGTTGAATTGACCTGGGTACCATTTGATTGTTCCTTTCTGCGATGCCCAGCTGTGATGCAAGCTTATATCTGTTATACACCTCCGGCAGCAATTAAGAACACCAAAGCAACAATAAATCTAGAATAAATTCGGCCCTTTTTAAACAAACTCTCCTGCCGGGGATGGCCGGAGTTGGGGAAATCATGTGCTTTGCTCCAGCCTACCGGCAATTTCACGAGCTGCCAGCATGCCGGTTGCAGAGGCCTGCACCAGACCTCTGGTAATACCGGCGCCATCACCCACACCAAAAAGGTTTTTAATTCCAGTTTCCAGGGCCTGGCTCAAGCAAAGCCTGAAAGAATAAAATTTAACCTCCACCCCATAGAGAAGTGTATGCCTTGAATTAACACCGGGGGCTACTTTATCCAGAGCTTCCAGCATTTCTATGATAGCCAGAAGGTAACGGTAAGGCAGGACCAGGCTAAGATCGCCGGGAGTGGCTTCCGGCATAGTAGGCCGGACCAGGCCTCTCTGGATCCTCTCCGGAGTCGATCGCCTGCCCTTTAACAAATCTCCGAGACGCTGAATAATAACACCATCGCCAAGCATATTGGCCAGGCTGGCAATATAGCGACCATAACGGATTGGTTCGGAAAACGGTTCTGTAAAAGTTTTGCTGACTAATAAAGCAAAGTTTGTATTATCCGTTTTAGTATCGGCAAAACTGTGGCCATTTACTGTCAACAAGCCGTCATAATTTTCAGTAACAACAACCCCGTAGGGATTCATGCAGAAGGTGCGGATCCGATCATCGAACAGGCTGGTAAAATATACCAGTTTTGATTCGTAAATTTTTGCTGTCAACTCTTCCATGATCACAGCGGGCACTTCCACCCTGACGCCAATATCTACCGGGTTGTTCATGCCTTTCAGATCCAGCTTTTTAGCCTGGCTGTATATCCAGTCAGCTCCAACCCTGCCCGGACCACAGATTATATACTCAGCATCGATTTCTTCTCCGCTCTTCAACTTGACTCCTTTAGCCCGGCCGCCCTGGCAAAGCAGTTCTTCCACAGTCGTATTCATCATAATATCAACCTTATTTTCCAGGGCCTTCTGCATTTTTTCGAGTACAACATAACAGTTTTCAGTTCCCAGGTGCCTTATTTGGGCCGGCATTAAACTTAGCCCGGCCGCTGCCGAAAGGCGCTCCATATTTTTTACCGCATCAGTGTCAGTGCCGAATACTTCTTCAGTAGCTCCAAATGAAAGATACGTTTGATCTACCTCATTAATCAGGGTTTCAACTAAATTGCGATCGACATAATCTTCCAGCAAACCTCCAAAAGAAGGAGTAAGGGTCAGTTTACCATCACTAAAAGCCCCTGCCCCGCCCCAGCCACAGGTTATAGCACAGGGATCGCAGCGAAGGCAGCGCCCATATTCCTTTTGGGTTTTGCAGCTGCGTTTCTCAAGCGGGGATCCTTTATCGATCATCAGCACCCGGGCCTTGCTTTTAGCCGTCAGCTCCATGGCGGCAAAGATTCCGGCCGGCCCCGCACCCACGATAATAACATCATATTTACGATATGAATTCATATGTTCACCCTTCTTGGCTGGATGGCTCCCTGGCGATATTGGCAAATTTTGTATAACGATCAAGAAAGTATAGTTCAACCAGGCCGGTCGGACCGTTTCGCTGCTTGGCAATACTGATTTCGGCAATGTTCCCTTTATCGGACTCCTTATGATAATATGCTTCCCGATATATAAACATGACTAAATCCGCGTTGGCCTCTATTCCACCAGACTCCATCAAGTCGCTAAGAATGGGCCGTCGATCGGGTCTTTTTTCCACGGCCCGGCTGAGCTGAGAAAGAGCCAGGACCGGAACATTGAGTTCTTTGGCCAGGGCTTTAAGAGCCCTGGAAATCTCGGAAAGCTCCTGCTGCCGGCTTTCGGAACGGCTAAAACCGCGCATTAACTGCAGGTAATCAACAAAAATTGCATTCAGACCTTTTTCTGCCTTCAACCTTCTCGCCTTGGCTCTTACCTCCATGACAGACAGAGAAGCGCTGTCATCAATGTAAAGTGGTGATTCACTAAGCGGACCCACCGCTCTTGTTAGTTTATGCCATTCGTCCTGGGACAAAAAACCACGGCGCATATTCTGGGCGTCTATTTGCGCTTCCGCACAGAGCAAACGCTGCGCCAGTTGTTCCTTTGACATTTCCATGCTGAAAAAAGCAATCGGCCTCTGATCTTTAACTGCTATCTGATGTGCTATATTGAGGGCAAAGGTAGTTTTCCCCATACTGGGCCGGGCGGCAACAATAATCAAATCTGAGTCCTGGAGACCAAAACACATCCGATCCAGATCGGCAAAACCGGTAGGCAGGCCTGTTACTCCTTTCTTTTCATCATATAGTTTTTCAATACGATCAAAAGTTTGAACCAACACTTCTTTTAAAGGAGCGAAACTTTGCTGCTTGCCCCGGCTTCCTATCTCAAAAATTAGCCTTTCCGCTTCATCCAAAAACTCATCAACATTATGTGGCGCTTCAAAGCTGCGGGAAACTATTTCTGTAGCGGCCTGGATTAGAGAACGCAAAATTGATTTTTCCCTCACAATTTGCGAATGATACTGGACATTTGCTGCAGTGGGGATTGAATTGGCCAGGGTGACCAGGTACGATCGCCCTCCAATTTCTTCCAGACACTGATTGCTTTGAAGTTCTTCCGATAGGGTAACCAGGTCCACCGGCTCGCCCTTTTCGCTCAAAGATATCATGGCAGAAAATATTTTTTGATGGGCGGTGCTGTAAAAATCCTGCTCTACCAGCACTTCCGCGGCCGCAAATATCGCCTCTTTATCAAGCATCATTGAGCCGAGCACCGACTGCTCGGCTTCTTTACTTTGCGGTGGAACCCTATCACTGATCACGGCCAAATAAAACGGCCTCCTTTCAGAAAGGATTATGCTTGCTCCTCCACTCTGATAGACAATTCGGCTTTAATACCGGGATATAATTTCACAGAAACATTATGATTGCCCAGGCTTTTTATAGGACCTTCCATTTCAATATCTTTTTTATCCACTTCAAAACCTTTTTCGATCAACTTCTCAGCAATATCAGCCGGTGTTACAGAACCAAACAGCCTCCCGCCTTCACCAGCCGGCATAGCTATTACCAGTTCTAAGGCTTTCAATTTTTCTGCTTGATCACGGGCCTGTTCTTCCTGTTGCCGGTTGATCATCTCTTCTTTTTCCTGCCGCCTCTTCCACTCGCGAAGCCTTTGTGGGGTTGCTTCTACGGCCATCCCCCGGGGAATGAGAAGGTTCCGGGCATAGCCGGGCTTAACTTCTTTGAGTTCTCCCTTTTTCCCCAAATTGGAAACATCCTGCTGCAGAATAACCTTCACCTGCATCGCCAAACACTCCTTTCAAGCATTTCTATGTATTCTATCAATGCACTTGCTCGCACAGGCCATCTCATCTATTAGCTATAGTAAACCAGGCCGGGGCTTGACCGGCTTATGAATTTGGCCTTTAGCATGCTAACAAAAGCCTGGCTAATAAATTCTCCTCTAAGCAGCTTAGTCCTGCATAACAATGCTTGAAATAAAGCAACGGTGCCTGGAATATCCTCCTGGCACCGTCTAGAGAGAATTTTACTTTTTTACTCTGTCGTATATGGTAAAAGAGCCATAATCCTGGTCCTTTTTATAGCCCGCGTTAGCTGCCGCTGGTGCCTGGCACAATTTCCAGAGATACGACGCGGAAGCACCTTCCCTCTTTCAGTCATAAACCGTTTTAACTTATCATATTGCTTATAATCTATATTTTCTATTTTATCTACACAAAAACTGCAGATCTTCTTTTTTGGTTTTCTGCCACGATCTCGTCTCATCCAATAACCCTCCTTCCACTAAAAAGGAACATCGTCTCCACTGATATCAATATCTTCAGCGTCTTCACCAGGAGCGTCACCCAAATTCGTTTCTTCAGAAGAACGGGGTCGATCCAGAAAGCGCACATCATTGGCCACAACTTCAGCCACCTTCCTTCTAACTCCCTGGCTGTCATCAAAAGAACGGATCTGCAAACGGCCGCTGACAGCACATTGACTGCCTTTTTTAAGATAATTTGCACAATTTTCAGCCTGCTTGCGCCAGGTTACTATTTTTATAAAATCTGCTTCGCGTTCACCCTGCTGGTTGGTAAATGGGCGATCAACAGCAAGGGTAAAAGTAGCAACAGGCACTCCACTGCCGGCTGTGTAGCGTAACTCCGGATCATGGGTTAAGCGACCGATCAATACAACCTGGTTTAACATTTTAGACAAACCTCCCGGCTTTACTCTTTTTCCAAATCTTCAGGTTCAGGTGACTGTTCACTTTCAGCACCTTCAGCATCTTTCGGATCCGCAACCTCAGTGGCGGTTTCCTCACTTTCGGTTTGTGTATCTACTGCGGCATCCACAACAGCAACAGCCTGTTCATCGTCTTCTGCGGTATCCGGAGATTCAACAGCTTCTTTAGTTTCCGGTTCTTCGGCTGTAGCCTTATCATAGTAATCTTCTTCTACACGGATGATCAAGAAGCGAAGAATTGCATCATTAACCTTGAAGAAATGTTCCAGTTCTTGGATTATGGTGCCATGCCCTTTGAAGTAAACCAGGTAATAGTAGCCTTCTGTGTGTTTTTCAATTTCGTACGCAAGCCGTCGGCGGCGCCAGTCGATTATCTTATCGACCTCTCCACCATTACCGGTAATGGTGTTTTTTAAACCGTCCAATACTTCTTGATGTTCTTCCGTCTCCATATCGGTACGGATAATGAACATAATTTCATAAAGTCCCATCAATAATCACCTCCCTCTGGACTTACGGCCCCTGAAAGGAGCAGGGATATACCTGAAACATAATAGCACATGTGTCCGGGCAAGGCAAGCTAGCGGCAGGTAAAATTCAACACTCAAATGGGACCGGTTATATTTTCCAACGACTTCCCCGCACTATTAGCAAACAAATATATTAAAATCGTACAACATATATTTAATGCGGGGTTCAGATTTTTACAGGTCAGTCACCTTGGTCTTTTTCCTGATAGGCCGGCCCCCGCTTGATAATCTCTAAAATCCCCCTGACAGTTCCCGCAACAGGCACCGCAAGTACCATTCCCAGCAAACCGGCCAGGCTTCCCCCAACAAGTATAGAAACAATGATCGTGATCGGGCGCAGTTTAATAATCCTTCCTAAAACAACCGGAGCCAAAAACATGCCGTCAACAACCTGGATCCCGATATATATAAGTATAATGAGAAAGGGAGAAGGGGTTATGGGAGAAAAACTCAATAGGAGGGCCGGCACGGCAGCAATATATGGACCGATGTAAAGTATAAAGTTAAATACACCGGCAATTAAGCCCAGCAGCATGGCATAAGGCATACCGATTATCAATAATACAATAGTGGTCAATAACCCTACCGCTAAGCAGCGGATTAAAGAGCCCCGGATAAATATGCCTACGTTTGAATCCAGCACGCTAATTATTTCTTTAACCAGGGGTCTTTTTGTAACAGGCACCAGTTCGATCAGCTGTTCTCTGACCAGGTGAAAGTCATAGAGCAGGTAAAATACCAGGAAGAGGATTAAAAAGAAATCGACAGCCCCAACAATTAACTGCAGTGAAGCTTCGGCAAGATACTCAATTCCCTGATGAATATTATCAGAAAGGCCGATCAGGTATTCCCGAACTTCGTCTTCCACTTCAAAAATAACTATCTGCTGGGATAGCCAGGATAGATAATCCTGAAATCGGGCCATGTAATGGGGAAACATTTCAGCAAGCTCGGTTGCTTCAAAGTATATGACCGGCACCAGCAAACTGACGATAAATATACAGGATAGTAAAAAAGCGAGAAAAACAAGCCCCGTTGCCAACCCATGGTTAAGGGAGAATCGCGTTTTTAATAAAACCAGGAGGGGATAAAAAATGTAAACGATCAGAGTGCTTACTAACAACAACCCCACAACCCAGGAAATGCTGTACAAAAGTAAAACCGCTCCGCCCAGGACGGCAAGCAGGGTAATAAGCCTGATAGTAAAATTCCACTGTTTGTCTAATGGATTCAATTTATGATCAATCCGCCCGTCTCACTGGCGAAACCTGAAAAACAAGACATCGCCATCTTCTACCGGATAGTCCCTACCTTCAACCCTGGCCAGACCTCTCTCGCGGGCTCGAGCCAGGCTACCTTCCGCCAAAAGAAAATCCCAGGCAATAACTTCAACATTAATGAAGCCGCGCTCCATGTCGGTATGTACTTTACCGGCAGCCTCAACAGCTTTGATCCTGGCCGGAACTACCCAGGCCCTGGCTTCGTTACCTTTGACAGTATAAAAAGTACATAAACCCAGATGATTATAACATTCCTGAAGCAATAATTCTGTCCGACTTTCAAGGATCCCGTAGGCTTCCAAAAAAGCACTTTTTTCTTCTTCGGGCAGCTCTGTTAACTCCGCCTCCAGTTCAGCGCAAACAGGGACAACCGGGCTCCCTGGTGGGAAAAAAGACAAATCAGGGTTTAAAAATAACTCGTCATCCATATTATAGACATAAATCATTTCTTTCAGGGTCAACAAGGAAAGTTGCTCAGTCACAGCCTTTTCTTCACCTGATAATTCCAGACCTCGTAAAAACAGGCCCCGGTTTAAATATTCTTCCATACGGTTGAGACCATCTAATTCTCGCTGGGCCGCTTTTTCACCGCTCTTTAGCTTTGGCTCGACCTTCTGGCGTCTTCTGGCCAAGACTTCGAGGTCAGCCAGGCACAGTTCCAGGTTAACAGTCTCCAGCCTGGCAAGTGGTGTTTCTCTGTCTTCCGGCAGCAGATCATAACCCGCCACCACATGTATAAGCAGATCCACATCCCTGAGGTGGCCCAGAAACTGATTACCGAGCCCTTCCCCCCTGCTGGCTCCTTTTACCAGTCCAGCCACATCATATATTTCAATAGTTCCCGGAGTCACTTTTTCGGAGCAGCACATATCAGCAAGGGCGCTTAACCTCCGGTCGGGCAAGGGCACAATAGCCTTATTGGGATTAATAGTTGAAAATGGATAACTTTCTATAGTTATATCGAGCGCCGTCAGTGCTTTAAACATTGAAGATTTGCCGGCATTTGGCAATCCAACAATACCACAGCTCCAGGCCATTGCAAATCCTCCCCGGTTAAATAGATTCCGGTTCGCAACCGGATTCAGGAAAAACACCCTTGACGCGCCGCTCAAAACGAGAACGGGGCATTAAAACACTGTGCCCGCATTTAACGCACTTGATTCGAAAATCCATACCAATCCTTATAATGCGCCAGCAGTTGGAGCCACAGGGGTGCCCTTTTTTCATCTGAACTAACTGGCCAACTCGATAATCGGTCATATATAAAAACCACCGGCCATTAAAGATCTTTCAGGGCGCTGTCAATTTGCTCAAAAACACCTTCTATATCCTGATTGCCGTCAATTTTGCTCAGCAGCTCCCTTTCCTGGTAAAAACTGATCAGGGGTTCTGTCTGTTTCTTATAAACTTCGAGTCTTTCTTTCACAGTAGCCAGGGTATCGTCATCACGCTGATAAAGGTCTCCACCGCACTGATCACAGACATTACGAACCTTCGGAGGCTTATACTTAACATGATAATTTGCCCCACAATCGCCACATACTCGTCGACCGGTAAGACGCTCAATCAGTTCATTTTCGTCAACTTCAATCAGTAAAACCCGGTCTATTTGGCTTTCTATGTCCGGCAGCACCTGCTCCAGAAAAACGGCCTGATCAACTGTCCGGGGAAACCCGTCAAGGAGAGCCCCGTTAGTGCAATCCGGTTCCATCAACCTGTCCCTGACTATTTCTACTACCAGGTTGTCGGGCACCAACTGGCCCTGATCCATGTACTCACGTGCTTTGCGGCCCAGGAGAGAACCATTTTTTACCGCCTTCCTCAAAATATCACCTGTGGAAATGTAAACAAGGCTAAACTCCTGAACGATCCTCTCTGCCTGTGTGCCTTTTCCTGCTCCCGGTGGCCCCAAAAGAATTATCAGCATGTCAATACCTCGCTTTTCAATTCTAAATAATTTTTATTCTTGTCTTAAAGGATACGAACTATAAAATTTCTTCTTTTTGCTTCTAATTCCTGCCCAGAATAGATAAAAACAACTTAAAAGCAATTTGGCTTAAACAAGAAAACAGGAAGCATGCTCTGGCTTGCTTCCTGTGACAAAGGAAATAATTCCATAAAGATACAAAACCGTTACAGGTTTTTTTCCTTAGAAGCGCTACCTGCTGCAAGATTTTGCTTGCTGGCCGAATCAGGTGCGCCCTTATCAACAGTTTCGTAAGTGTTTTCTTTTATACTTTGGCTAGAGCTTGCTTCTTCCTTATTTTCCATTTCCATAGTGCCAGAGAGGACTGCCCCTTCCTCTACTACAAGGACATTAGCCTTAAAGGTTCCTAAAGCTTTGGCTGTTCTTTTTAGTTCCAGTTTTCCCTCCGCTTCCAGTGATCCCTCGAAGCCGCCGGCAATAGTAATATTCCGGGCTTTTATCTCCACGGAAACTCGGCCCCCCTCACCGACAACAACATCACCCTGGTTGGTAATGATACCCTCAGCTTCCCCATCAATCCGGATCAACCCCTTGCCATTGATGGTGCCGTTAAAATAGGTGTCTTTGCCAATAATTGTATTTACTTTGTCAGATGGCACTTCCATATTGTCTTTTTTAAACAAACCCTTATCCTCCTTTGATAAATGTCTTGATCTATGGCTAATCTAAATAGCGTTCTGGGTTTACCGGCGAGCCTTCGTAATGTACTTCATAGTGCAAATGGACTCCGGTAGTCCGTCCGGAGGCTCCCATGTAACCAATTGTTTCGCCCCTCTCAACTACGTCCCCTTTTTTTACAGCAAACCCTGACAAGTGGGCATAATAAGTTTCATAGCCATGGCCATGGTCTATGATCAACAGATTGCCCATGCTGCCCCGGTAACCAGAAAAGGCTACTTCGCCGCCGGCAGTCGCCCAAATCGAAGAACCCCGTGAGCCGACTATATCTATCCCGGTATGGAATTGGTAACCACTGCCATATGGGATCTTTCTCATCCCATAACCGGACGAAATGCGGCCTCGAGCCGGCCAGATGGAAGGTTTGGCTTTTGCCTTATCGGCATAGACACTCAACAAGTCGAGGGTATCAGAGCGCTCCGGAACTATACTTTTCAATACTTTTATATTGCTGGCGGTTCTTTCCAGGAGGTCCCCTCTGGAGCTTGTCTGATCAAAAGTTCGCTCATAAGCAATAGGCCCGGCATTCTCATAAGGGTGGGGGTTAGAATTTGCGGCATAGCCATTGGATCTTAAGTTAGAGGAATTGGAATTGGTATCGGATTGGTTTTCTAAAACTTCATCCACTTCCTCTTTTTCCAGTTCGAGTTTTTCGGTAACAAACTCGACCAGTTCGTCTACATCACGCAGCTGTTCCATCATTCTTTCAGTCTCGATGGCCAGTGAATCAATTTCTTCTTGTTGTGTACGGTTCAAATCTCTCAGGGCCTGGGCTTCCTGGGCTTCCGCTGCTGCTTTTAAATAAGCATAACCAAGCACGCTGAATCCGGCCACACCAAGAAATAGTATACCGACAGCAATCTGGACCACAAAAAGCGGGAGTCGCAGGCTAAACGTAGCCTCTTCAGAGTGAGGCACAATCATTATCGTAAAACAGCGTCTTTCCTTCTTAGATGTCATATCCTGATTACTACTCCTTGCCTGAAACTAAGAGATACAATCATTTTAGTTATAACTTGACGTAAAAAGTCGGGCGACATTAAAACACCACGACTGGTATTATCCCCCGACATTATTGCTGAATTATTATAACACACCTGATCGAGATCGAGCAAACTACCATCATTCGAAGATTGCCGGTCTTCTTCAGGTTGATTATTGCGCATTTTGCCAGGTTCGGCACAAACGGGAGGCAGAAAAAAGTTTCACGTGAAACATTCATCTAGATCCCGCCTGGAAGCAGCTTTGCAACAACCCGTTCCAGATCGTCTTCACTATAATAAAAGATTTCTATAGATCCACCGCTTTTGCCAGGTTTTATTTTGACCTTAGTACCGAGCGCTCTTTGTATTTGAAGCTGCAATTCAGTCTGCAACGGATCAGATTGCTCTTCTGTTCCCTGGGCTCTTTCTTTCTTTTTGCCTTTACACGCATTCATTTTTGACACAAGCTGTTCTGCTTCCCGGGCTGAGAGGTCACCTTTTACAATAAGGGCAGCTGTTTCTTCCCGTTTCGAAGGATCATCAATAGCCAAAAGCGGGCGGACCTGCCCGGGGGTCATCTCATTTTTGGCCAGCAAATCAAGAATACTATCGGGTAATCCCAGCAGGCGTACGCTGTTTGCAATGGACGGTCTGCTGCGCCCCAGGCGCCGTGCAAGCTCCTCCTGGGTATAATTATATTCCTGCATCAATCTCCTGTAAGCCATAGCTTCATCAACAGGATTGAGATCTTCTCGCTGCAAGTTTTCAATCAAAGCTACTTCCAGCATGGTTTTCCGGTCAACCGATTTTACTATGGCCGGCACTGTTTTTAAGCCGACCTGCTTTGCTGCCCGGCAACGTCTTTCTCCCGCCACCAGGGTATAGTTTTTTCCACCATCATCAGGAGATACAACGACGGCCTGTAATATGCCGTGTTCTTTAATTGAAGCGGCCAGTTCTTTTAGTTTTTCATCATCAAAATAGCGGCGTGGTTGATAGGGGTTTGGCTTAATCCGATCCAGTGATATTTCGTTTGTATCGGCGTTGTCATCTACAACTTCCGGAATTAAAGCACCCAGCCCTCTACCCAAACGTTTCTTTTCTGTCATTATCTAAAACCTCCCGGGCTAAAGAAAGATGAAGTGCCGCCCCCTTACTACGCGGATCATACTCAAAAATGTGCTGACCATAACTGGGCGCCTCACTTAGGCGGATGTTTCGCGGTATGACTGTCTTATAGACATAATGTTTAAAATAATTCCTGACTTCTTCCGCCACTTGTTCAGACAGGTTTGTACGTGTATCATACATGGTCAGGACTACTCCTTCAATAGTCAACTTTTCATTAAGATGTTTGCGGACCAGGTTAATGGTATTCATAAGCTGCCCCAGCCCTTCCAGAGCATAGTACTCGCATTGAATCGGGATCATTATTCCATGTGCGGCATTGAGGGCATTAAGGGTAAGCAACCCCAGTGAAGGGGGGCAATCTATGATAATAAAAGCATATTCATCCAAAACAGGCTCTAAGGCTTTCTTTAATTTTTCTTCACGTGAAACCATGGACACCAGTTCAATTTCTGCACCGGCCAGCTGTATTGTGGCAGGCACTAAATATAAGTTTTTCCATCTGGTAGGAAGCACTACCTCTCTTAGGGGCAAATCATCAATCAGGGCATTATAGATACAGGTGTTTAAATCTTGTTTTGTCAGGCCCACCCCGCTGGTGGCATTACCCTGAGGATCAATGTCTAACAGCAACACCTTCTTACCAGTGTCTGCCAGTGCTGCGCTAAGATTAATTGCTGTTGTGGTTTTACCCACTCCGCCTTTCTGATTTGCTAAAGCAATTACCCGGGTCATATAATATCTCTCCTTGACTTGCCGTCTTTTGGGATCTTCGTTTTTAGCCTTCTTACTATTTCTTTCTCCCCTGGAGCATTTCCTTGGTCAGTCTGATATTAACTTCAATATAGTCCGGTTCCACGGTTTCATCTACTTCCGGATATAAACCGGAACTTTGAATCACTGCGACTGCTTCTCTTATTGTATTCAAGACAATCCGCATGTCCCTGATTATTGGCTTAGAACTTTTGCTTTTGTTTTGACTTTCTTTTTCGCCGCTTATTTTTGCTATTCTTTTTTCAGCCTGGTTGACCGTTAATCCCCTGTGCCCTATTTCTTCGATCATGTTCAGCTGTTCCTCCTCAGAGTTTAGCTTCAGCAGGGCCCGGGCATGTCTTTCCGATAAATTATAATCCTGGAGCTTTTGGCGAACCTTATCCGACAGCTTAAGCAACCTTATTTTATTGGCAATTGTGGACTGACTTTTTCCCAACCTTTGCGCCAATACTTCCTGGGTCAAATTGAAGTTCTTCATCAAGCTGACATAGCCTGATGCTTCTTCGATTATATTTAAGTTTTCTCGCTGCAAATTTTCTATTAGCGCTGTGGCAGCCATATCATTATCAGTCAGGGTTCTAACTGCTGCTGATATTTTTTTCCACCCCAGCTTTTTACAGGCAAGAAAGCGCCGTTCCCCTACAACAAGCTGGTATCCATTACCAGACCTGCGGACCACTATCGGCTGAATCAAGCCAGAATTGCTAATTGATTGGGCTAATTCATCTATTTTTTCTTTAGATATTTCGCGTCTTGGCTGAAAAGGATTGGGTTTTATACGATCAATATCGATGGCCAGTACGTTGTCAGTAGTAGGCTCTATTTCCGCTGCTGCTACTTGATTGTTCCATTCGTTATTCATGACATCAACATCCTTTTTTAAGTCTCAATCTCTTCATTTTAAATTTGACAGTTCTTTGGTCTTTCCTTCAATATATCATATAGACTTCATTATTATTTAATAGGCCTTCGTTCAGGAACACCTGTCCGCCGCGGGTATTTAAGCGGACTAGACGATATTTTTATTATTTCATAGAGAAGTCTAATTTCACCGCTCTCCAGATAATACTCCCTTTTCCCGACTAAATTGCCGCCGCATAATTTTATAGCTTTCTCTGCTTCTCTGGCTTCTTCTATGCCCTTCGGTCCTTTATAGAGAAGGACTCTACCGCCTGTTTTTAGCAACGGCAAAGCCATTTCTGCCAGAACTGCCATTTCCGCAACTGCTTTGCTTAAAACCAAATCATAGCCTTCCCGGTGTTCTTTATCCTGTCCATACTCTTCGGCCCTGCCGCATAGAATATAGGTCTGATCCAAACCTAAATTTTCTTTTACTGCAGATAAAAAACCGGCTTTTTTCCGGTTTGCATCCAGCAGGTAAATCTCAATTTCAGGCCTGCATATTTTTAAAGGTAACCCGGGCAATCCTCCTCCACTGCCCAAATCTACAACCTTCAAACCGGATCGCAGCTCTATCAATTTTAATATATAGATAGAATCATAAATTTGTTGCCATATAATGCCTTCAGGACTCTTTTCACCTGTCAACCGAATTTTTTCAAGGCCTTCCAGGAGCAAGGAAGCATATTTTGCCATTTGATCTATTTTTATTGGATCAATCGAACTCAGGTGCAGTGATGCAAACATTTTAACAATCTGTTCACGTATCTGGAAGGACATATTCTCTCCTGTTCCGCTTTGCCATTTTACCTTTAATAATTATTTTCCCAAGCAAAATTCACTAAAGATTTTATCTAAAAGGTCATCATTGACAGTGTCACCAGTAATTTCACCCAGCCTATACCAGGCATTTTGCATTTCCAGGCTCACTATTTCCAGTGGCTGTTGACCTATTGTTGCAATTGCTTTATCAATTATATCCAATGTTTGGGCAACAATTTCTTCGTGCCTTATGGATACCATTGCCGAGATCTCACCTGCGCCCTCTTCACCAAATATTCGATCCAGCTCCTCGGTAACTGCTTTTTCCAGATCATTTATGCCCCACCGTGTCAAAGCAGATGTTTCAACTACCGGTGTGCCGGGTAGCAACTTATTAATCAGTTCATTATTCATTTTTTGTTCCAAATCCGTTTTATTAATTACCACAACCAGGCCCTGATCGTCACGCCTCATCCCGGCTATTTCTTCGTCTGTCTCGGTCCAATTTGCTGAACCGTCAAAAACCAGGATAATTAGCCTGGCCAGCTCTGCTGCCGAACGTGATAAATTAATGCCCTGTTCTTCCACAGGGTCGAATGTCCCCTGGATACCTGCTGTATCAACCAGCTTGATCGGATAACCACCCAGGTTCATGTAACCCTCTAATATATCTCTTGTAGTGCCGGGAATTTCATGTACTATAGCCCTTTGCTGCTGAAGTAACGCATTTAGCAGTGAAGATTTGCCTACATTCGGTTTGCCAATGATAGCGACTGAAACCCCTTCCTGATAAGCCCTGTTTTTTTCCGCGCCTTTTAATAATTCTTGCATATCTTTTTTTATTGTTTTTAACCCTTCCTTAAGATAACCGTAGTCGTATTCTGTTTCCTCAAACTCCTCGGGATAATCGAAAGAAGCTTCCAGTGGCGCTCTGAGAGCCGTGATCTGATCCCTTGCTTTTTTTACCCGGGCCATCAACTCGCCCTGGAGACCTCTGGCCGCAATTTTCACCGCCTGCTCTGAACGAGCCCTGATCATATTTAAAACTGCTTCTGCCTGGCTTAAATCAATTCTACCATGCATAAAAGCCCTCTTTGTAAACTCACCCGGTTCAGCCACCCGGGCTCCCCCTTCGAGTATCAGCTTTTGAATAGCCCTCAGGGTAAAAATGCCACTATGGCAGTTTATCTCCACTACATCTTCTCTGGTATAGGTATGAGGCGCATCCATAAATGAAACCAGGACTTCATCAATTATGATTCCCTGAAAATCTTTAATATGGCCATAATAAAGATAACGGGAACAGGGAAAATTAGAATTGCTTTTTTGACGGCACTCGAAAATCCGCTCGGCAATATTAAAAGCTTCCGGTCCGCTAATGCGGACTATGCCAATACCTCCTTCGCCAAGTGGAGTACTTATAGCGGTAATCGTTTCATTAACCGTCAAATATTACACCCCCGTGTACAAATTTATTGCATTAAAAAACCGCCCCGTCAAGGGGCGGCGCCAGGATCAATGTTTAACGTGGAACAATTATTACTTTTCGATATGGCTCGACACCGCTGCTGGTGGTAGTTACTCCAGGATAATCCTGTAATGCCAGGTGGATAACTCTTCTTTCCTGAGGCGTCATTGGTTCAAGCGCTTTTTCTTTTCCCTCTTCTTTCACCCTAAAAGCAACGTTTTTGGCCAGCTGAATTAAAGTTTTTTCCCGTCTTTCCCGGTAGTTCTCCACATCAAGCACAATCATTTTTTTTAAAGTAGCAAACTGTCTTCTGGTGATTATGCTAAGTAAGTACTGTAAATCGCTTAATGTTTTGCCCCGGCGTCCAATCAGGCTTCCTACATCTTCGCCGTAAATTGCCGCTTTTAGCTTATCTTCATCTTCATCGACTACTATTTTGCCCTCAATATTCATATAGCTTAATAGATCTTCCAGGTAAGTTTTAATAAATTGCTCCGGGTTTTTTTCAGGCTTAACAACAACCCTGGCGCATTTATTGCCCAGCAATCCCAGCAACCCCTGGTTGGGCTCTTCTTTAATTTCGACTAGCGCATTTTCTTTTTTTATGCCGAGGCAGGCCAGGGCTTTTTCAACAGCTTCATCCAGAGTTTTTCCTGTTGCTTCACACTCATTCATTTTTTACCCTTCCCTTTTTTCTTTTTTTTCGTTCTCCCATCCTGGGCCCCAGCAGTTCCTGATTTATTTGAGCCAGACTCTTTTTTGTAATCTTCTAATGCCTTTTCTTGTCCTACCGTGAAAAAGTCTTCTTCATTTTCTTTTTTCTCTTTCTTTGCTTTCTTAACTTCTTTAATCTCTTTTTTTTGCTTCCCCTGTTCTTCCTCTTTGCTATCTTCTTTGATTTTTGATTTAATTTCAGTTTCGTTATCTTCTTTTCTGCTATCCAGGAAGTTAATCAGTTTATGCTGGCCTATGGAAAAAACATTGTTCATTGTCCAATAAATAACCAGCCCAACTGGAAATCCGAAACTAAAAACAGTAATCATAGCCGGCATCAGGTAAACCATCATTTTCTGACTGCTGTCTGCAGGCATGGACATTTTTGAATACAGGAAGGTCGTTCCGCCCGCAATGAGAGGAAATATATAATAGATACTAATCTGACTTATAAAATCATCAAAACCAACATTGGGCACAGCCATCAAATCGATAAATTCGGCGCGCTGAAATAAAAACCTGTTAATTTCTTCCATGTTTAAAAAATAGTCGGGTTCTCTTAAAATGCGAAATATACCGATCAGAATCGGGAACTGAACCAACAATGGCAAACACCCCGCCAGTGGGTTCATATTATTTTCCTTCATAAATTCACTGACGGCCTGATTTTGCTTTTGTTTGTCATCCTTGTATTTTTGCTGAATTTTTTTCATTTCAGGTTGCAGTTTTTGCATTCTTTTTGTGGTTTGTATTTGTTTGTTATTAAGTGGAAAGGTGATCACTTTTACAATTATAGTCAAGATAATTATAGTTAATCCAAAATTGGGGACATATGCATATATGAATGTGATCACCCCGCTGAATAATTCAGCTATAGCATCTATCATCTAATTTCCTCCTTAAAAAGGTTTATTCTACTGGGTGGTAACCGCCGGGATTGAATGGGTGGCAGCTCAACACTCTCTTTATTCCCATAAACATACCTTTTGAAAACCCATATTTTAAAACTGCTTCATATGTATACTGTGAACAAGAAGGATAGAATCTGCAGACCTGAGGCTTTAAAGGAGAAATAAATAACCTGTAAAACCTGATCAGCGCCAGGCAAATTATTGTTGCCGGGCGCTCGGCGATTTCAAGTGTTTTTTTTGTATTAATTTCCCTTTCCGGCATAGATTAAACAGCTCCTTGCATGCTTCATGAAAAGAAACATCTACTGCCGGCTTTCGTGCAATCAAAATAAAATCGTATCCTTTTATCAGCTGCTCTTCAATTCTGAAGAATGCCTCCCTGTAGATTCTCCTGATCTTATTTCTGACAACACTTTTACCAACTTTTTTACTTATTGAAAAGCCAATACGATTAAACATTTTTCCATTCGGACAGTAATAAAGGACGATATTCCTTGATACCACCGTCCTGCCATTTCGATAAACCCTTTTGAATTCCCAATTTTTTTTAAGCCTCAAAGATTACCCCGAACCTTTCAAGCGCTTAATTTTTTTCTGTTCTTTTTCCTTCTTCTTCTAATAACCTGTTTTCCGGCCTGCGTTCTCATCCTTTTGAGAAAACCATGGTTCTTTTTCCTTTTTCTTTTCTTGGGTTGATATGTTCTTTTCATTTATTATCCCTTCTTTACGCATTCAGAATCAAAGGAAATTATACAGTAATTTAAGCAGTAGTGTCAAGCCGGATTTGCCCGGCACGCTTATTCTTTCATGTTCTTTAATGCTTGATTCAAATATTCTTCCGCTGTTTAATCATTACTTAGTCAGATTCCTTTTGCAGTTGCTGTGGATATCTGTTAATATGATGTTACAAAATGGCTATTTTCTTTTGAATGCCATAGTTATCAACAGCTTATGTTAATAACTTTCTATTATTGTTAATAACTTTCTATTTCTTGCTCCTGAAGGAGGTTTTTTTTATGAACAGCCATTTAAATGAAACCTGGCAATTAATTCTTTCTGAATTGAGCAAGGAATTGAATAAACCCAGTTTTGAAACATGGTTTAACCTGACCAGGCCCGTTTCAATTGAAAATAACTGCCTGATAATTGAAGTGCCCAATGATTTTACCAAAGAATGGTTTGAAACCAGATACCGTGAACAAATCATCAATGCTTTAAAAGAAATAACCGGTCAAAAATACAGTGTCACTTTTGTAATTGCCGCCGAGTTCGAGGATAGAAATGAATCAGAGCTCTATCCTGAACCAGTAAAACAAAGCCATTATTCTAGTTCTTCATCTCCGGATTTTACAAAACCCCTTCAAGATGATTATAACAATTTCAAAAACCAGAATGAACAGCATCTTAAAAATAAATATATTTCCAGCTTTAATCCTCGTTATACTTTTGATACTTTTGTTGTAGGTTCTTGCAACCGCCTTTCCCATGCTGCTTCACAGGCGGTAGCTGAAAGCCCGGCCCGAGCCTACAACCCCCTTTTTATTTACGGAGGCGTAGGCCTGGGAAAAACTCATCTCCTCCACGCAATTGGCCAGTATACCCTGATCAAGCACGGCTTTTCCAAGGTTTTTTACTTCTCCTCAGAAAAATTTACTAATGAATTCATTAATGCGATTAGGGACAATAAAACTATCGACTTTAGGAATAAATACCGCAATATGGATATTCTTTTAATTGATGACGTTCAATTTTTAGCAGGCAAAGAACAGACTCAGGAAGAATTTTTCCACACTTTTAATGCCCTTCATGATAACAACCGGCAGATTATTATATCCAGCGATCGGCCCCCAAAAGAAATACCAACCCTTGAAGATCGCCTTCGTTCTCGTTTCGAATGGGGCCTTATTACCGACCTACAGCCACCAGACCTTGAAACCAGGACTGCAATTTTAAAAAAGAAAGCCTTTTCTGATGGTATCGATATACCGGATCATGTCATTCAATATATCGCAGAAAAAATTGTTACCAATATCCGCGAACTGGAAGGAGCCTTGATACGCATTGTTGCTTATGCTTCCCTTTCAGAATCGCCGGTTACCCTGGAATTGACTGAGGCCGCCCTGCAGGATATTATTTTTACCAGGCAGAAAAACATTACTATAAATAACGTTATTGAAGCCACTGCAGAAGCTTTTAACACAAACCCGGAAGAAATTAAATCCAAAAAAAGGACCCAGGATATCGCTTTGACCAGGCAGGTGGCCATGTATTTATGCCGAATGTTAACTGACCTTTCTCTTCCTAAAATTGGCGATGCCTTCGGAGGAAGAGATCACACTACCGTTCTTCATGCCTTTAAAAAAATTGAAGAAATGATTGCTAACAATAGTGATTTCAAACACCGTATTGAATTAATTAAAAATAATATCCTTGATAATTCTTGAATAAGCTGTGGATAAGTTGTGCTTAAGATTGGGGGTTTTAATTATTACCAGCTTGAGCTGTTCTTTGCACAGCATATCAAGACTTTATCCACAATTACTTGCAGCTTTTTATTATGCACTAACCGTTTTGTTTGGCTGTTCAGGAAAGAGAATAATTTTTTGTTAACATTATGCACAGCTCTTACTGTTAGTACTCTTTTTATATTAATCTTTATTTTTATTAAAGATGTTTAGAACAGTTGTTAATAACAATTAGGGGAGGTTATTATAATGCAAATAACAACAAGTTCGGTTGAGCTTTACAAATGTTTGGAGATTGCTGAAAAAGCCCTTCCTGTCCGATCAACTATTCCGATGATTAACAGCATTTTACTGGACGCCGATGAAGATAAACTTACTTATTCCGCAACAAACCTGGAGATGGCCATTAAAATTAGTATGAAATACCAGGGTAATGCAAGGGGAAAAATTCTTTTGCCTCCCAAAATTGTTGATGTTATGCGTTATTTTCCCGTTTCAGAAGTTAACATGCAGATAAACTGGGATAACTTTAAAATCAGTTTATCTGGAGGTGCGGCTCATTTTAATCTAAATGGTGCCGATGCACAGGATTACCCTACTGCCACTTTTGGCCAACCCGATCCCGGCAGTGGTTTTAAGCTGAAGCAACAAGAATTTAAAAAAATATTAAGGTCAGTTATTTTTGCAGCTTCTGCCGAAGAAACCCGTCCGGCATTTAACGGAATCCTATTTTCATTTGAAGGGCAAAAATTAACATTAACAGCCTCCGACACTTACCGCCTGGTCATAAAAGAGATGCAAAATGATCTTTGGTCCTTTGAGGAACGAAAATGCCTGGTTCCGGCCCGGGTAATGCGGGAGCTTTTACGTATTGTTGAAGACAGCGAAAAAGAAATATTAATTGGGTTTGATAAGAAATCTATTGCTTTTAATTTTAACAGAATTGATTTCACCTCCCGGTTGCTGGAGGAAAAATATCCTGATGTCAGTGGTGTTATTCCTCATAACTATAAAACCAGGTTAAAGATTGATCGCAAGACCTTAGAAGAAGTGATCAGTAGGGCTGCTCTTCTGGCTGAAGGCAAAAACCAGGCTGTAAATCTTGCTTTGAAGAATAACCAGCTTGAAGCAAAGGTTGCCGGTCAGGAAGGCAGTATGGAGGAAGTACTACCTGTAGAGCAGGTTGGTGAAGATATTGATTTACATGTCAACACTCGTTTTGTTCTTGATATTTTAAAAATACTGGATGAAAAGGAAATCCTGATTGATTTTCATGGAAACGATGGTCCTCTAATTTTTAGATTGGTTGATGATCACAGTTATCTTTACCTGGTTCTGCCCATAAAAAGGATTTCTTAATCAGCGGCGGGGGTTTTTTTTGTTTTATTTAGATCAGTTAAACATTGAATGTTTTAGGAATTATAAGCGCCAGAATGTTCATTTTCATCCCGGTTTAAATATTATTACTGGCGATAATGCGCAGGGTAAAACCAACCTGCTCGAATCAATTTTTTTTCTTTCAGTTAATCGTTCATTTAGGACCAGAAACGATAAAGAACTAGCCCGTTATGATGGCGCTTTTTTTAATTTGAAAGGAATATTTGTCAAAGATGAATTTAACCATATTATCCAGGTTGGTTACCGCCACAATCAACGATTGATAATTAAGGTTAACAATGATCAGGCCCATCGCTATGATCATATCCAAAATTACCCGGTCATAGCATTTTGTCCTGATGATTTGCAAATTATTAATGCGGGGCCCTCTGTCCGCCGCCGTTTTTTGAACCTTGTAGCATCCAGATTAGATCCAGTCTACTTAAAACAATTGAGGGATTACCAGCGTGTTCTTAACCACCGGAACCAGGTTTTAAAAAATTACAAAAACAGATCCCGGATTGATGAATACCTGGCTCCATGGGATCAGGCTTTGATTGTGCTTGGGGTTGGATTGGTTAGAACCAGGATTGAAATGATCAAGGCCATGGAAAATGAAGCCAGTTATTTCTTCAGCGCTATGACCGGTTCTGAAGAAGAAATTTCTTTGAAATATGCAAGTTCTATTAAATACTGTCCGGAATCCCGGGAAATGGAAAAGCAATTTAGTCTAAAGTTGATGGAAAAAAGAGAACAGGAGCTCAGGCGTTGTTCAACTTTGTTGGGACCTCATCTTGATGATATGGTAGTTATGATAAACGGGTTAAATACAAGAAATTATTCTTCCCAGGGCCAGAAGAGAACTGCTGCCCTGGCTTTAAAAATGGGTGAAGTAAGCCTTTTTAAACAACAACATGAACTTCATCCGATTATTTTGCTGGATGATGTTTTTTCGGAATTCGATTCTGTCAGGAAAAGGCATCTGCTGGATTTTCTTAGAAAAAACAGCGGACAGTGTTTTATTACATCAGCCTTAGATTTGAGTGATATGGTTAACGAGTTAAATAGAAGCTATAAGCATATTACCATAAGGCGAGGGAATCTTTATGATGAAACAATTAGGACCGGTGATTGAAAATATACTTCGTCGCCATAACCTTTGGACTGCTTATCAGCAATACCTCATAGTGGAAAGGTGGCCCGAAATAGTTGGAGGGGATCTGGCTGAAGTTACCAGTGCGGAGAGTATATCTAACGGTTTGCTCCGGGTCCTGGTGAAAGACTCGGTTTGGGCTTATCACCTATCGATGATGAAACCGCAGTTAATAAAAAAATTAAACAATTATGCCGGGAACAAAGTGGTAAATGATATCTTTTTTCAAATCGGCACCCTCGAAAAGAAGGAAAAACAATAATTATATGTAAATAATAGATAAGGTGCTTGTTAAGAGTTGGATAAACAACTTAGAATTGGCACATGTCAGACAATGGGTAATCAAGGGATAGGGGGCTCACTATGTTTCTTCATATCGGCAATTCAAAAATAGTCTTTAATGACGAATTAATAGGTATTTTTAACCTTGATTCACTGGCCGCGCAGGTTAATGAGCGTCTTCTTGAATCAGCCTCTTATGATGCCCTTTATCATCATTCCCTTAACGATCAGCCTAAGTCTTTTATAGTCGCTGATCAAAAGGTTTTCATGTCACCAATTTCCCCCCTCACCCTATTTCGACGTCACAATTCTTCCGGCTGAAATAGTAGGGACTTGTATTCCAGGAAAGTGTTATAATAATTAAGCTCGGAAACATTTTTTTTTGTTCATTTTTAACAGAAGATAAGAGGTGCACAATGGCTAGAAAAAATAAAAGTAATGAGTATAATGCCGAACATATCCAGGTTTTGGAAGGGCTCGAAGCTGTAAGGCTACGGCCCAGCATGTATATTGGTTCTACCTCGAGCCGTGGTCTGCATCACCTTCTTTTTGAAGTGGTGGACAACAGTATCGACGAGGTTTCAGCCGGTTATTGCAAACAGATCAAAGTAACCATCAATGAAGATAACAGTGCCACGATAACAGACGACGGCCGGGGGATCCCGGTTGAAATGCATCCCCAGGAAAACCGCCCTGCGGTGGAAGTAGTCCTGACCACTCTACATGCCGGAGGGAAATTTGGCGGTGATAGTTATAAAGTGGCCGGCGGCCTGCATGGAGTAGGGGTTTCTGTTGTTAATGGCCTTGCTGAATGGCTGGAAGTGGAAGTATTTCGAAACGGGAAAAAATATTACCAGCGCTATGAAAAAGGACTGAAAACTACACCAATTAAGGAAAGTGGCGATGTAAAAAAAACCGGCACTAGTATTACTTTCAAACCCGACCGGGAAATATTCGGCGATCTTGAATTTGAAAATGAGGTCATAGTTCGGCGGCTCCGGGAATTGGCTTTTCTTAACAAGGGGACAAAAATTACTTTTAAGGACCTGAGATCGGGGCAAGAAGAGAAATTCAAATATGACGGCGGTATCATCCAGTACGTGTCATACTTAAACCAGGGCAAAGAAACTGTTCCCAACAAACCAGTGTATATCCAGCGTTCTGTAAGCGGCCTGGAAGTGGAACTGGCCCTGCAGTATCATGCCGGTTATGCTGAAGTGATCTATTCCTATGCGAACAATATTCATACCCACGAAGGAGGGACCCATGAATACGGATTCAAAATATCGCTGACCCGCCTGATCAATGATTTTGCTCGAAAAATGGGCCATTTAAAAGATAATCAGGGCAATCTTTCCGGCGAAGACATCAGGGAAGGGCTGGTGGCGGTCTTGAGCGTGAAGATCATGGACCCCCAGTTCGAGGGCCAAACCAAAACAAAACTTGGCAATACGGAAGTACGCAGTATCGTAGACAGTGTTTGCTATGAAGGTCTTGAAGCTTATCTTGAGCAAAACCCGGCAGTTTCCAGGCGGATCATAGAAAAGGCGATCAGAGCTTCCCGGGCCCGGGAAGCGGCCAGAAAAGCAAGAGAGTTGACCAGGCGAAAAAATGCCCTGGAAATAACCAACCTGCCCGGCAAGTTGGCTGATTGCACATCCAAGGATCCCGGTGAAAGTGAATTGTTCCTGGTTGAGGGTGATTCTGCAGGCGGTTCTGCCAAGCAGGGACGCGACCGCCGGTTCCAGGCCATACTGCCCCTGCGTGGTAAAATCATCAATGTTGAAAAAGCCAGGCTGGATAAAATCCTGGCCAACGACGAGATCAGAACCCTGATAACCGCCCTGGGAACTGGTATTGAAAATGAGTTTGATATTCAGAGGGCCCGTTATCAAAAAATAATCATAATGACTGATGCCGATGTTGACGGATCGCATATCCGGGTCCTGCTACTGACATTTTTCTACCGGTTTATGCATCAGCTGATCGACAGCGGTTTTATCTATATCGCCCAGCCGCCTCTTTACAAAGTAAAAAGGGGCAAGCACAAGGAAGAATATCTATACCGGGAAGAGGAATTGCAAAAACTGCTGGACGGTTGGGACCGCGAAGGCGGGCTTCAACTCCAACGATATAAAGGTCTGGGGGAAATGAATCCGGAACAACTCTGGGAAACCACCATGAATCCCGAAACCAGGATTATCAAAAGGGTGGAACTATTTGATGCCATTCAGGCCAATAATATTTTTGGCGTTTTGATGGGTGATAAAGTTGAGCCCCGGCGAATCTTTATCGAAGATCACGCCAGAGAAGTGCAGAACCTCGATATTTAAGATTAGTTTGCCAAATACCAGTTTAAGTAGCAGCAATCCATCAAAATGAGGTGAGCATATCATGAAGAAGTCAAGCGTCTTTTACAGGTCCCTGGAAAAAAAGTATCCTTTAATTGACAGGGGTGAAGGTGTTTTTGTCTGGGATGACAGGGGAAGGCGGTATCTTGACGGCGTATCCGGCTGCGTTGTAACCAACATTGGTTACGGTGTTACCTCTGTAGCCGAGGCTCTTTCCAGGCAAGCTAGGCAGACAGGTTTTGCCCACGGAACCACTTTTACCAGCGAGCCTCAAGAAGAACTGGCCCGCCTGATTACAGAAGATGCGCCCCCGGGCATAGATTATGCTTATCTAGTTTCCGGGGGTACTGAAGCCGTCGAAACTGCTTTTAGCATCGCTATCCAATACCACCATCAAAACAATAACCGCAATAAATGGAAGATAATTGGCAGACGCCTCAGCTATCATGGCAGTTCTTTCGCCACTCTGTCTGCCGCCGGAAATGTGCAGCGGCGCAGCCTTTATTCGCCGCTGGTCATGCCCTTTCCCATTGTTCCGGCTCCTCATTGTTACCGCTGCTACTGCGGCTCGACTTACCCCGAATGCGGTGTCAGCTGCGCTAAAGAACTTGAAAACATGATCCTTTTAGAAGGTCCTGAAAATGTAGCCGCCTTTATATTTGAACCGATTATTGGGACATCGGCCGCAGCCAGTGTTCCGCCGGTCGAATATATTAGCCTGGTGCGCGAAATTTGTGATCGCTACGATGTGCTTATGATTACCGATGAAGTGCTTTGTGGCTACGGCAGAAGCGGCCGCTACCTGGCCATGGATCATTTTGGAGTCAGCGCGGACCTGGTAACCCTGGGCAAAGGCCTTGGTGGTGGCTATGCTCCCCTGGGCGCAGTCCTGATGCAGGAAAAAATCTATGAAGTTTTTGCCCAAAATGCCCGCAAATTTATTCATGGTTACAGCTACCAGGGCAACCCGGTCAGCTGTGCGGCCGGTGTGGCGGTAAACCAGTATATAAAAGATAACAAACTCTTCCAGAAGATCAACGAAAAAGGCCTTTACCTGAAAGATAAGCTGAATAAATTGGCTTCCGGAAATCCAGTAATCGGCGATGTCCGGGGTATGGGCCTGCTACTGGGGCTCGAACTGGTCAAAGACAGAGAAACCAAAGAATCATTCCCGGCAGCACTGGCCCTGGCTGAAACAGTGCGGGAAGTAGCTATGCATGAATTGGACGAAGGTTTGCTGCTCTATACCGGCGTCGGCAGGACGGCCGATATAGTGTCGCGAGATTACCTGATTATAGCTCCGCCGTTTGTAATCGAAACAGAAGAAATGGATCTGCTGGTTAAGCTCCTCGAGCAGGCCCTGAACAGGGCTGCTAAAAATTTACAGATTTAGCTCGTCCCTTTATATCAATATTAAGAGAATTTAACAATTGACTTGAAGGAATATGCAAAGACTAATAGAAATTATATTTACCTGATGTCAGATATTTTAAAAGGCGCACAATTATTTCCGGTTCAGGTATGTTGGAAGTAACTAATATACCCCCGGATAAATAAAGAGGTAATCTTAGAAGAGAAATAACTTATCAGGGGGAGGTGGTTGATCAGGTAAAAACATGTTTTAAAGTCTATGTATTTTAGTATTTTTGTTAAAAAATGAGGAGGTTAAAAAATGAATACTAGAAAAGCTCTAAGTCTCATGCTGGTTGTCTTTTTTGTGTTTAGTTTGGTGCTGGTGATCGGCTGTGAACCTGCAGAAGAACCGGAACCTGAGCCCGATGAAGAGGAAGCTGTAGAGCCTGATCCCGATGAAGAGGAAGAAGTAGGGCCGGTTCGCTGGACCATCGCCTCCGGCTGGGTGGCAGGGGTTTACTATCCCATCTCCGGGGCTATGTCCCGGGTGGCTTATGAAAACATGGATAATATCAGCCTGACTGCCGAAGCTTCCGGCGCCTCTGTGGCCAATGCCCGCCTGATCGGTACAAAGGACGCCGAGCTGGCCATCCTGCAGAATGATATCGCCTACTATGCCTACAATGGGGTAGAAATGTATGAAGGCGAAGCAGTACCGGAAATGAGAGGGTTCTTTACCCTTTATCCCGAGCACTGCCAGATTGTAGCCAGCGCTGACGCCGGGATTGAAAACCCGGGCGACCTGGCCGGAAAAGATGTTGCCGTAGGGCCCCTGGGCAGCGGAACTGAAGCTAATGCAGTGCAGATTTTAGAAGCGTATGACCTGACTTTTGATGACCTTGGCTCTGTAGAACGTATTACTGCCAGTGAAGCGGCCGACTTCTTAAGGGATGGCCGGGTTGATGCAGCATTCTTCACTGTTGGATTAGGTGCAGCAGCTATTGAGGAAGTTGCTATTGTAAAAGATGTAGAAATTGTAACCATTGACGATGACAAGATTGACTGGCTGATCGAGACTTACCCTTACTATTCTAAAGAGGTTATTCCCGCCGACACTTACAGCGGTGTTCCGGAATCCACAACAGTAGCTGTGCTGGCTATGGTGGTGGGCCATGCTGATCTTTCTGAAGACCTGGCCTATGAATTTACCAGCCAGATTTTTGAAAACATTGATACCATTCACGGCGCCCATGAAAGAGGAACCCTGATCACCCTTGATACTGCTCTTGAAGGGATGCCGATAGAACTTCACCCCGGTGCGGAAAAATACTTCGAGGAACAGGGACTATTAAACTAAGCAGTTGAATTAACATAGGTGCAGGGTTTAAAAACCCTGCACCTGCTATAATAATGGCTTCCAGTGAGGTGGGTTTATTTGCAGGCAAACAATAAATTCGGAACGCCAGATATACCAGAAGAACTAGAAAAATTTACTGAAGAAGGCATGACCAGGCAGCTGATCGGCAAGGCGGGCCTCATAGTTTTTATCATTGGAGCCCTGTGGGCTTTGTTTCACCTTTACACCGCCGGCGCAGGACAGCTGACGGCAAGCTTGCAGCGTTCGGCTCACCTTTCAGTGGCCCTGGTTCTTTGTTTTCTTTACTTTCCCTACAGCAAAAAAAGAGAAGACCTCTATAACCGGTTGCCCTGGTACGATATTTTACTGGCCTTGGTGAGTTTTGTTTCAGTTTTTTATGTGTTTGTTTTTTATGAAGACCTTGCCCTCCGGGTCGGACGCCCATTGCTGATCGACCTAATCTTTGGTGGCGTGGCCGTTCTGATGGTCCTGGAATGCGCCAGGCGCGCCTTTGGCTTTGTGCTTCCGGTAGTTACCGTTTTTTTTCTTTTTTATTCTTATTTAGGGCCTTATTTCCCTGATCTGATTGCCCACCGGGGTTACAGCCTAAGGCGAATTATCGATCACCTTTATTTGACCGGTGAAGGCATGTTTGGTATCCCCGTCGGTGTAGCCGCTTCTTTCGTATTCGCATTTGTTATGTTTGGCTGCTTCTTCCAGGCTTCCGGGGCCGGCGGATACCTGGTCAACCTGGCCAATGCCATGCTGGGCAGGACCAGGGGTGGGCCGGCCAAGGCTGCCGTAGTGGGCAGCGGTTTTATGGGCAGCATTGTCGGCAGTTCGGTGGCCAACACTGTTGTCACCGGTTCGATGACCATTCCGATGATGAAAAGAGCTGGTTACAAGCCCGAAGTAGCCGGAGGGATTGAAACCGCCGCCTCTACAAATGGCCAGTTTTTGCCGCCGATCATGGGCGCGGCCGCTTTCATCATGGCCGAATTTACCGCCATTCCTTATTACCAGATTATTATTCACGCCGCCCTGCCTGCGGTAATGAGTTATATAGCCCTGTTGATCATGGTCCACCTGGAAGCGGCAAAAATGGGGATTAAAGCGCTGCCCAAAGAAGAGATTCCCCCCTTTGTATCAACTTTTTTTGCCGGGATCCACTTTTGGATTCCGGTGGTGGTCCTGGTCTACTATTTGCTCGTTTTAAGGGTTACCCCGCTGACCGCGGGCTTTTACGGCATTTTAGCTATGCTCCTGGTTAGCCTGGCGGTTAAACTGCTGCAAGCATTCAAGGAGATCAAGGCGGGCAGCATAGAGGCCTGGCCTGCTCTCAGTGAGCAGCTCAAGGTTATGGGCAAAGAGTTTGTAGACGGACTGGACAGCTCGGCCAAGAGCATGGCCGGCATCGGGGTGGCCTGCGGCTGTGCCGGTTTGATTGTAGGCGTGATCAGCCTGACCGGCCTGGGCCTGCGGATGACTATCTTTTTCTCGGTTCTTGCGGGAGACAATCTTTTGCTGCTGCTGGTTATCGCGGCCGTGATGTCTATTATACTCGGTATGGGCCTGCCGACCACGGCAAAATATGTGATCATGGCTACCCTGGTGGCCCCGGCCGTGCTTTTCGTTGAGCCTGACCTCCCGGTAGTGGCCATCCATCTTTTCATTCTTTACTATGCCATCCTGGCCGATGATACTCCGCCGGTCGGTGTGGCCGCTTATTCGGCCGCCGCTGTAGCCCGCTCGGAGCCGATCAGGACAGGAATTCAGGGTTTTAAAGTTGATATGGCCGCATTCCTGCTGCCGTTCATGTTTATCTATAATACAGAATTCCTGTTAATTGATACGACCTGGCAGGGCGCTCTATTAATCTCAGCTACTTCAATTTTCGGCATGTATTGCTTCAGCGCTGTTATCCAGCGCTGGTTGTTTACCAAGCTGCGCATATATGAGCAAGTAATTTTGCTGGCCATTGCCCTGTCCATGATCTGGCCGACAATCCTGACTGATGTTATCGGCGTTAGTATTTTCGCCTTTATCTATATAATGCAGCGCCGGCGCAAAGCTTTTGAAGATGCCCGGGGAGGTACACCTGCTGAAATATAAAGGGTTGACAAGAACGGTCAGGTGAAAGTCATGCAATACCTTAAAAATGAACAGGCACGTTCGGGGACGAAGAAAAAAATTGTGCTTTATCTATTATTATTCCCGGGCGTGCTTGCCCTGTTTTTGTTTATCATTTCTTCTTTCTCTTCTCCGCAGTGGCGGCTAGTTGTTGAAGCCCCGCTGCTGGATCGCTCTATTTATTCTCTTCCCGTAGACAGCGGTGATGTATTCGAAATGCACTATCTTCACTCGGTAAGTAACCGGACTATACAGGGCAGCTTTGCAATCACCGGGAGTGGTGACATTAAGCCGTTGGCCACGATTTTTGACTCCTTCGGACCAGGTTTGCCTGAACTTGATGGTTCACTCGAATACGAAATCCTGAACGGCGACTTCATTGTTTATCACGATGAGGAGCCAAGAGAGGAGCTCAGCCTCTTTGTTGCACCTTTAACAGAAGATCGCCTTTACTTAAACGATGAGCAATACGATCTTGCTTCATTATTTGAAACCTCCACTTTAATTAAGATTTATGCCACTTCTGAATAGCAGTCAACCGTTTTTTTATGTTGCCGGTCCCGGCTCCTGCCAGTTTATGAATCCCTGAGCAAAGTCGCCGGAGAGCAAGGACATTATCCATTTCCACCTGAAGCTGCCCGGTTAACTAGTCCCAATCTCTTTTCTGATCTATTTAAATATGATAAACTTTAGCTATTATCCTGTTCCTTAAAAAACAATACAATTTAAAATAAGGAGACGAAATGGCCGAGAGAGAAAATGTAGTGCCGGTAAATATTTATGACGAAGTCAAGGTTTCTTTCCTTGATTATGCCATGAGCGTTATAGTTAGCAGGGCGCTCCCCGATGTCCGGGATGGCATGAAACCCGTCCACAGACGTATCCTTTATGCCATGTCGGAGATGGGATCAACTCACGATAAACCCTACCGCAAGTCAGCCCGCATTGTCGGCGAGGTGCTTGGTAAATACCATCCCCACGGCGACGTGGCTCTTTATGATGCCCTGGTGCGCCTGGCCCAGGATTTTACCACCCGTTATCCCCTTGTTGACGGCCATGGCAACTTTGGCTCACAGGATGGAGATTCAGCTGCGGCCATGCGTTATACAGAGGCAAGGCTCTCTTCTATAGCCGGCGAAATGCTGACTGAGTTACACAAGGAAACCGTTGATTTCAGGCCGAACTTTGATGAAAGCTTAGAAGAACCGGCCGTATTGCCTTCCCGGTTCCCCAACCTGCTGGCAAACGGTTCAGCCGGCATCGCCGTGGGCATGGCCACCAATATTCCTCCGCATAACCTTAATGAATTGATTGAGGCCATAAAGCACCTTATTGCCCACCCGGAAGCTTCTGTCAGGGAGCTGCTGCAGTTTGTCAAAGGGCCGGATTTTCCCACCGGCGGTATTATTGTCGGTCATGAAGGCATTCATTCCGCTTATACAACCGGCCGGGGCATAATTAAAATCAGGGGTCTGGTTCAGGTTGAGAAAAAGGACAAGGGACGCAACCAGCTGGTAATCAGTGAGCTGCCCTATCAGCAAAATAAGGCCAGGCTGGTGGAAAAGATCGCTGAAATAGTCAAAGAGCGTAAAATGGAAGGCATCACCGACCTGCGTGATGAATCGGACCGCTCCGGAGTCCGTGTTGTGATCGAGGTGAAAAAAGATTATGATCCCCAGGTTATAATCAACCAGCTTTACCAGTATACATCCCTGCAGCAAACTTACGGGATCATTATGCTGGCTCTGGTTGATGGACAGCCCCAGGTCCTGGACCTGAAGCAAATGCTCGTCTGTTACCTGGAGCATCAAAAGGATGTCATCAGACGCCGGACCCGTTACGATTTGCGAAAAGCGGAAGAAAGGCTGCATATCGTGGAAGGTCTGTTGGCAGCGTTGGACCGGTTAGATGAAGTTATAGCCCTGATCAGGGCCTCGAAGGATGTGGCCACGGCCCGTGAAGGCCTGATGGGGATGCTTAGCATTACCGAAAAGCAGGCCCAGGCCATCCTGGATATGCGCCTGCAACGTCTGACTCAGCTTGAAATATCCAAGTTGGCTGAGGAACAAAAGCAGCTTCACGAGAGAATTGCTTACTTTAAGAGGATCCTGGAAGACGAAGCCCTGGTAATGGAGATTATCGGCGATGAGCTTGCTGTAATCCAAAACAAGCATGGCGATGATAGAAGAACCCAGATTGTCGCTGATGAAGGAGATGTGGTCTTAACCGACCTGATCTTCCAGGAAGATGTGGTGGTTACCTTGACCGATCGGGGCTATATCAAAAGGTTGCCATTAACTACCTATCGCAGTCAGCACCGGGGTGGAAGAGGAGTCCTTGGTATGCAGACCAGGGAAAATGATCGTGTAGAACAGTGTCATGTGGCTTCAACCCACGATAAGCTGCTTTGCTTTAGCAACAGGGGCAAGATTTACCTGCTCCAGACCCATGAGATTCCGGAATCAGGCCGGCAATCCAGGGGTACGGCCCTGGTTAACCTGCTTCCCCTTGAGGAAAATGAGTATATCACCGCCACTTTGCCCATCGACAGCTTCAGGGAAGACCGGTTCTTGCTGATGGTGACTGTTCGCGGCATGATCAAGAAAACTTCACTCGGAGAATATAAAAATACCCGTAAGAGCGGACTTACTGCACTGAACCTTTTCCCTGAAGACGAATTGATGGCCGTTAAATTGACCGACGGCGAGAAAGAAGTTATTGTCGGGACCAGCGCCGGCTTATTTGTCCGTTTTTCCGAAAGTGAGGTCAGGCCAATGGGCAGGGCTGCCCGGGGTGTAAAAGCGGTTACGCTGGGGCCGGATGACAAGGTTGTCGGCGCTGATCTGGTTACTGAAGACAGCCAGATGCTGATCTCTTCAGACAAAGGCTACGGAAAACGGGTCCGGGTCGGAGAGTTCAGTTCCCGCCGGCGTGGTGGCAAGGGGATGCTTGGCCTGAAAACAACTCGTAAGAGCGGTCCCCTGGCCGTGTTCATTGTATTAAGCGGCGAGGAAGAAGAATTTATGATTGTTACGGCCCGGGGTGTTATGAACCGGCAGAAAATAGAAGAAGTTTCGCTTTTAGGCCGTTACGCCAGGGGAGTAACCCTGATCAGGCTGGACGAAGATGACAGGGTTGTTAATCTGATTGGCCTTGACTAGCTGAATATTTGGGAAGGATGAAGCTATTGTGACAGAAAACAGAACAGTTAAGATAACCGATACTTCGCTGCGGGATGCGCATCAGTCCCTGCTGGCAACGAGGATGCGTTTGGTGGAAATGCTCCCGATTATTGAATTGATGGATCAGGTTGGATACCATTCCCTGGAAGTATGGGGAGGTGCAACTTTTGACTCCTGCATGCGTTACCTGGATGAAGATCCCTGGGAGCGTCTCAGGCAGCTGCGCAAAGGTTTCAAAAACACTAAGTTGCAGATGCTTTTAAGGGGTCAGAATATTGTTGGTTACCGGCATTATCCGGATGATGTCCTGGTTGAATTTATCAAGAAAGCGGTATATAACGGCCTTGATATCATCAGGATCTTTGATGCTTTAAACGACCTGCGCAATATGGAAAAATCTATCCAGGCTACTAAAAAGGAAGGAGCCCTTGCTCAGGGAACTATTTGTTATACGATCAGCCCGCTTCATAACAATGATTATTTTGTGCAGATGGGATTAAAACTCAAGGACCTCGGTTCAGATTCCATATGTATTAAAGATATGGCCGGCCTTATATCGCCATTTGATGCTTATGAACTGGTTAAACGCCTTAAGGAGGAAGTAGGCCTGCCGGTTCAGCTGCACAGCCATTATACAAGCGGGATGGCCTCAATGGCTTACCTGAAAGCAGTGGAAGCGGGAGTGGATGTTATCGATACCGCTACTGCCCCCCTTTCTATGGGTACCAGTCAGCCGGCCACCGATTCGATTGTCGCAGCCCTGCAAGGCAGCCCCTATGATACCGGGCTTGACCTTGATAAACTGACCAGGATCAGCAATTATTTTGAAGAAATTAGTTGTAATTATGAAATTCCCAGGAATGTAATGGGTGTGGACACTAATGTTTTAAACTACCAGATTCCAGGCGGAATGATTTCTAACCTGGCCTCGCAGCTTGCGGAACAAAAGGCCACCCATCTGCTCAAAGAGGTGCTGGCCGAAGTGCCAAGGGTGAGAGCCGACCTGGGCTACCCTCCCCTGGTTACTCCCAGCAGCCAGATTGTAGGCACCCAGGCGGTAGTTAACGTGCTGACCGGGGAACGCTATAAAATGGTTTTAACCGAAGTTAAAAACTACATGCGCGGTCTTTATGGCAAACCGCCGGGAGAAACCAGTACGGAACTGCAAAAAATAGTCCTGAAAGATGATCAGCCTATTACGGGCCGCCCTGCTGATCTACTGGAGCCTCAACTGGAAAATAGCAAAGCAGAGATTTCAGACTATATCGAACAGGAAGAAGATGTGCTTTCTTATATTATATTTCCAAATGTAGCATTAGATTTTTTTAAACGGCGAAAAGGGGAATTGCCTCCTCTGGAACTAAGTGACACCTGTTCTAATTACAAGGGCAGCAACAATGCCGCCAAGCCAAAAAACAACGAGGCCAGTCTGAAGCTGGAGCATATATTTCAGGTCGATGACAAATTGTTCTGGAGTGACGGGTTTAATGTTGTTTATCCAGTAGCCTGAGCGCTAACGCGGTGGCAACGGGTTCAATTTATCCCGTTTAATCAAATATTTTTATAATGCCTTAAAAAGATGGCCGGAACCTTGCTAAAAATGTTGACACCCCGACAGCGGGGGTCTATAATATAAAACAATCTTTTACTTTAAAGGCTGAGAAGGGCAGGAGTAGGCACTATTCTTTTTCCAGAGAGCCGGTAGCGCTGGGAACCGGTAAAGAGTATTGCTGAACGTCGGCCCGGAGCCGTCCGGTTGAATCAACAGTAGACCGGGCCGGGTTGATGCCGTTACCACTATCGCAGAGACAGGCACCTTTAACCTGTTCGGGGTTAGGTTTTTAAAAAGGGTGGTACCGCGGAGAACGTCCCTCCGCCCCTTTGGGCGGAGGGTTTTTTATATTCATTCGTACATTTTATAATAAGGGGCAATGCAAATGAATCGGATTATCTACATGAACGGTCAAATGGTGCCGGAAGAAGAAGCAGTAGTATCTGTTTTTGATCATGGTTTGCTTTATGGAGACGGGGTTTTTGAAGGGATCAGAGCTTATAACGGCAGGATTTTTAAGCTGGAGGAACATATTCAGAGGCTTTTTGAATCCGCCCACTCGATTATGCTGAACATCCCTTATGACCATCACCAGATGATCAGGGCGGTTGTGGACACCGTCAACGCCAATAACCTCTGGGATGCCTATATCAGGGTGGTTGTTTCCCGTGGAGTGGGCGATTTAGGCCTGGATCCCCAAAAATGTAAAAACCCGCAGGTAGTGATCATTGCCGATAAAATCAAGCTATTTCCTGAAGAACTTTATGAAGAGGGTTTGAGTGTTATCACTGTGGCTACCCGGCGTAACAATGCCGATGCTCTCGATCCCAAGCTCAAATCCCTTAATTATCTCAACAATATCCTGGTCAAATTGGAAGCCAACCGGGCCGGGGTTATGGAAGCGCTCATGATGACCCCTCAGGGCTATATTTGTGAGGGTTCAGGAGACAATGTTTTTATATACCGTAAGGGAAAGCTGATTACCCCTCCCCCGTACCTGGGCATCCTGGAGGGAATTACCAGGGAGACCATAACCCAGCTTGCCCGCCAGGAAGGGATCAATGTTGTGGAAGAACCATTCACCCGACATGATCTTTATGTGGCTGATGAGTGTTTCCTGACCGGCACAGCGGCGGAAGTGATTCCAGTTACCGAAGCCGACAGCAGGGTGATCGGCAGTGGGAAGCCGGGGCCCATTACCCGCCACCTGATGGAACAGTTTCAGGCCTTAACTATGAAAGAAGGCGTTCCCCTGGGTTAAATGAATTACCAGGCTCTCATCCTGATCGTTGAAGGAACAGAGCTATTATAAGCAGATAAAAATGGAATCAACAGGAGGTAAAACATGCGCAGTCACAAGGTTACCAGGGGTATTGACCGGGCACCCCATCGCTCATTGTTTTTTGCGTCCGGTTTTCATCCCCGTGAACTTGAGCAGCCCTTAATTGGGGTAGTTAATTCGGCCAATGAAATTGTCCCCGGCCACATTCACCTCGACGATGTGGCCGGTGCGGTCAAGGCCGGGATCAGGATGGGTGGCGGCACGCCGATAGAATTTTCCACTATAGCCATCTGCGACGGAATCGCCATGAATCATACCGGAATGCATTATTCGCTGGCCAGCCGGGAAATAGTGGCGGACAGTATAGAATTAATGGCTGAAGCACACTGTTTTGATGCCCTGGTATTTATAACCAACTGCGATAAAATCACCCCGGGCATGATGATGGCTGCGGCAAGGCTTGATCTGCCTTCCGTTATGATCAGCGGGGGACCGATGCTGGCCGGAGAAAAAGATGCAGACAGGCTCGATTTAAGCAAAGTTTTCGAAGGAGTCGGAGCGGCTCGTTCAGGGCGCATTTCTGAGCAGGAGCTGGAAGAGATGGTAGCCGGCGCCTGCCCGGGTTGCGGCTCCTGTGCCGGCATGTTTACTGCAAATTCCATGAACTGTATGGCTGAAGCCCTGGGCATCGCCCTGCCCGGAAACGGGACCATACCGGCTGTAAGTTCCCGGCGTATCAGGTTGGCCAAGGAAGCAGGTATGCAGGTAATGGAGCTTTTAAAGAGCGGGTTGACAACAAAACAGATTTTAAGCGAGGAAGTTTTTGAGAATGCTCTGGCTGTTGATATGGCCCTGGGTTGCTCAACCAATACCGTTTTGCACCTGACGGCCCTGGCTCATGAATGCGGCTTCAAGCTGGATCTGGACCAGGTTAACCGGGTTAGCGATAGAACCCCCCAGCTTTGTCTGCTCAGCCCTGCCGGACCTAATTATATTGAAGATCTGGATCGGGACGGTGGTGTGCCTGCTGTAATGAAAGAGCTGGCCGAGGCAGATTTGCTTCATTTGGATCTGTCAACAGTCACCGGAAAGACAGTTGGAGAAAATGTTGCCCTTTCTAAACCTGCCGGTCATGAAGTAATACACAGCGTTGGAAAACCGTACCGGCCCCGGGGCGGGCTGGCTGCCCTTTTTGGAAACCTGGCGCCTGACGGCGCCGTTGTCAAGCAGGGTGCCGTTTCAGAAGCCATGCAGCGTTTTGAAGGCCCGGCCAGGGTATTTGACAGTGAAGAGTCAGCAGTTGAAGCGATTAACAAAAATGAGGTTAAAGCGGGCAGCGTTATCATAATTCGATACGAAGGTCCGCGGGGAGGGCCGGGAATGCGGGAGATGCTGGCCCCCACTTCAGTTTTGGCCGGCATGGGACTTGATAATGAGGTAGCTTTGATTACCGACGGGCGCTTTTCTGGAGCAACCAGGGGAGCTTCCATAGGGCATGTTTCCCCTGAAGCGGCTGCCGGCGGACCCATTGGGCTGATTTGCGAAGGTGATCTAATTGTCATTGATTTACCGGGTCGCAGCCTGGAGCTAAAAGTTTCTTCGGATGAACTGGATCGGCGCCGGGCGGAATGGCGCAAACCGGAGCCGAAAATAAATCATGGTTACCTGAGACGCTATGCAGGCCAGGTTTCTTCGGCCGGCCTGGGCGCAGTATTGGGCCATCCTTCGTATAAAGAAACAGGTGATAGCTCATGAAGAAAAAAATGACAAAAGGCTCGTCAATGATAATATCGGCACTGCAAAAAGAAGGAGTAGAGCTCATATTCGGCTATCCGGGGGGCGCAGTTCTTCCCCTTTATGACCGGCTTTATGATTCTCCTCTCAAGCATATACTGGTGCGGCATGAACAGGCGGCTGTCCATGCCGCCGATGGTTATGCCCGGGTAACCGGCAACCCCGGTGTTGTTTTTGCCACTTCCGGACCCGGCGCTACCAACCTGGTAACCGGTATTGCCAATGCTTACATGGACTCGGTGCCTCTGGTCTTGATAACCGGCCAGGTGCCGAGCAGTTTTATCGGCACCGATGCTTTCCAGGAAGCAGATATTACCGGTATTACCCTGCCGGTGACCAAGCATAATTACCTGGTCAAGGAGGCGGGCCACCTGCCGGAAATACTCTCAGAGGCTTTTTACCTGGCTTCAACAGGGCGGCGTGGGCCGGTTTTAATCGATGTACCCAAGGATGTTTTTGACCAGGAAGATCAATTTAATTACAGCGTAGAGTGTGAAATCCCGGGTTATAATCCCACTTACTCCGGCCATGCCGGACAGATCACCAGGGCTGTCAAGGCAATTCGGGATGCCAAACGCCCGGTTATATTTGGCGGCGGCGGGTTGATCCGATCAGGAGCTTCGGCGGTCCTGGAAGAACTGGCAGAAAAGGCAAACATTCCGGTTATATTATCTTTAATGGGTCTGGGAGCATATCCGGGAGATAAAAGCCTTTTTCTGGGTATGCCCGGTATGCATGGGAGCATTACTGCCAATTATGCTCTGAGCGAAGCCGATTTGATTATTGCCACCGGTGTCCGCTTTGATGACCGGGTCACCGGCAAGCTGGACTCATTCGCCAATAATGCCAGGATTATTCACATCGATATTGATCCAGCCGAAATTGGGAAGAATGTCAAAATTGATGTTCCCATTGTGGGGGATGTCAAAACTGTTCTCAAGGCGATTTTGAAAAAACTGCAGCCTGGAGATACGGTAAAATGGCTGGAACAAATAGAAAACTGGCAGAAGCAAAACCCGATGCCGGGGGGGTTGAAAGGTAATGGCGACGCTATGAAACCGCAATATGTAATCAGGGAACTAAGCCGATTATGCGATGGCGACGCTATCGTGGCCACTGATGTAGGGCAGCATCAGATGTGGACCGCCCAGCACTTTATCATTCGTAACCCGCAGTCATTTTTGACTTCCGGAGGTCTGGGTACGATGGGTTACGGTTTTCCCGCCTCTATCGGGGCCAAGTTGGCTGCTCCGGATAAAAAAGTTGTCTGCATTACCGGAGACGGAAGTTTCCAGATGAACATCCAGGAACTGGCCACAGCCGTTAATAACCGGCTCGATATAATTATTGCCATTATTAACAACGGTTTCCTGGGCATGGTCAGGCAATGGCAGGATATTTTTTATGAAAAGCGTTATGCTCAGACCCTGCTCCAGGGTAATCCCGATTTTGTCAGGGTAGCCGAAGCTTATGGAGCCAGGGGAATGCAGGCTTCTGACGAAAAGGAAGCTACGGCGGCGATAGAGCAGGCCATGCAGGAAAAAGGGCCGGTGGTGATCGACTTTGTGGTTGAACCTGAAGAAAATGTTTATCCCATGGTTGCTCCAAATCGTCCCATCAATGATATTATTATCGGGGGGGATCGATCTTGAAACATGTCCTTGCTGTGCTGGTTGAAGATAAGCCGGGCGTTCTGGCCAGGGTGGCCGGTTTGTTTAGCCGGCGCGGTTTTAATATTGACAATATTGCCGTGGGCGAAACGATTACCCCCGGGATTTCCCGGATGACTATCACCGTTGAAGGCAGCGACACCCTGGTGGAGCAGGTTGTTAAGCAGCTGCACAAACTGGTTAATGTGATCAAGGTCAGCAACCTCTCAGAAGAACCATCGGTGATGCGTGAATTGATGCTGATTAAAGTCAATGCCGAAGTAGGCAGCCGCAGTGATATCCAGCAGATTGTAGAAACATTTCGAGGCAAGGTTGTTGATGTCTCCCCTGACTCTATGATCATAGAGGTGACCGGTGATGAAGGTAAAATGGAAGCGATAAAGCTTTTATTGCAGCATTTTGGGATCAAGGAAATAGTCAGGACAGGCAAAATTGCCCTGCTCCGGGGATCCAGGATCACCAGGGAAGGATAATAAATCTAGTTGTAATCAAAAAAGGAAAGAAGGCGGATCATGAAAGAAACAAATCAAGCAATCAACTCTGGTTCAACTCTGGTTGAAAAAATATTGGCTCAAAAATCAGGGAGTAAAAAAGTTGAGCCGGGGAATCTGGTTAATGCAAAAATTGATCTGGCCCTGGGTAATGACATTACTGCTCCCGTAGCGATTAAAGAATTTGAACGGTTTAAGGTTGACCGGGTCTTTGACCCTGAAAAAATTGTCCTTGTACCGGACCACTTCACACCAAATAAGGATATAGCATCGGCAGAGCAAGCGCTTGCTTTACGGCGCTTTTCCGAAAAATATAACATCAAACATTATTTCGAGGTTGGCAGAATGGGTATCGAACATGCGCTTCTACCTGAACAGGGCTTGATTAAACCAGGAGATTTGATTATTGGAGCCGATTCTCATACCTGTACATATGGAGCCCTGGGTGCCTTTTCTACCGGTGTGGGCAGCACCGATCTGGCGGCGGCAATGGCCGTCGGCGAGGCCTGGTTTAAAGTGCCTTCGACTATGCGTTTTGAATATAATGGAACCCTGCCCCGCTGGATTGGGGGAAAAGACTTGATCCTTTACACAATAGGGCAAATCGGTGTAAGCGGCGCCCGTTACAGGGCCATGGAATTTGTGGGCTCTGCTATTGAAAAGCTTTCCATGGATGGTCGTCTTACCATTTGTAATATGGCCATTGAAGCCGGTGGGAAATGCGGTTACGTTCAACCGGATGAAATTACTTTTGAGTACCTGGAAGACCGGGTCCGTGGGGATTACAATGCCGTCTACAGCGACCAAGATGCTCATTATGAACAAGTGTACAACTATGACATCTCCGATTTGGAGCCGCAGGTTGCTTTTCCCCATTCCCCCGAGAACGTTAAACCTGTCTCTAAAGCTGCGGGTATTAGTATTGACCAGGTAGTGATCGGCTCCTGCACAAACGGGCGCCTGGAAGATTTAAGAGACGCTGCGTCTGTCATTAAGAATAAAAAAGTCAATCCCAAAGTCAGGATGCTGGTTATACCGGCCACGCAGCAAATATATCGCCAGGCCATGGAAGAAGGCTTGCTGGCTATTTTTATCGATGCTGAAGCAGTGGTCAGCACTCCAACCTGCGGCCCCTGCCTTGGCGGGCATATGGGAATTTTGGCCCATGGCGAGCGGGCACTGGCTACTACCAACCGCAACTTTGTCGGTCGGATGGGCCATCCGGAAAGCGAAGTTTACCTGTCCGGGCCGGCCGTAGCCGCAGCATCAGCCGTTGCCGGAAAAATTGTGCACCCGGAGGAGGTAATATAAATGATATTCGAAGGAAAAGCATGGCTGTTTGGTGACAACATCGATACCGATGCGATTATTCCCGCCCGTTACTTGAGCACAACCGATCCCAGGGAAATGGCGCAACACTTAATGGAAGACATAAAACCGGATTTTCCGGGCCTGGTCAAACCCGGTGACATCCTGGTGGGCGGTGAAAATTTTGGTTGTGGGAGCTCCCGGGAACATGCGCCCTGGGCAATAAAAGGTGCCGGGGTTTCTTGTGTGATTGCCAGGAGCTTTGCCCGGATATTTTACCGCAACGCCATCAATATCGGCTTACCGATCTTGGAATGCTACGAAGGTTTGAGCGAGATTGATTCCGGTTCAGATCGGCTTCGAGTTGACCTGGAACAGGGCACCATCACCCATCTCCGGACGGGTCATGTTTACAAAGCTGAACCTTTCCCTCCTTTTATGCAAGAAATTATTAACCGCGGCGGGCTGATTGAATATGTAAAAGCCCGGGTTAACCCTGCAGGGTAGAACCATC
>SL_5KL_010_SEDDRAFT_10000049_pt1 | contig 61964 bp, 53 predicted proteins | sample SodLakKL_010_SED_FD_9118 | JGI IMG/M metagenome (IMG submission 9118)
TTCTAAAATTTCTTTTAACAGGGGATGGGGATAATTAATTTCCTGCCTGCCGTGGCGGGATTGGATAAAGTCCTGAAAGCGGTCACTTCCCATTGGCCCGGGACGTCCAAGGGCAATAATAGCAATAATATCTTCGAAAGAATCTGGCTGGTAATCCCGGGTTAGCCTCTGGTAAAGAGCCGATTCCATCTGGAATACCCCCAGGGTTTTCCCTGTTTGCAGTAATTCATAGGTCTTTTGGTCATCCAGACCAACCAATTCCAGGTCAACTTCTTTTTTCAACTGCTCCCGGATCATCCTTGTGGCATAATCAATCACCGTAAGAGTCCTTAATCCAAGGAAGTCTACTTTTAATAAGCCTATATCCTCAATTGAACCCATATCATATTGGGTAGTAATATCTTCTTTGTTTTTTTGCAGGGGAGTAAACCTGGTAATTCTATCAGGTGCAATTACAACCCCGGCTGCATGGACTGAAGGATGCCGGGGAGAACCTTCAACTTTTAGAGCCAGGTCCAAAAGTCTTTTTATTGCAGGTTCATCCTGGTAACGTTTTTTCAGGTTTGAAGAATACTGGAGGGCTTCTTTAAGGTGAATTCCCGGGGAAGCAGGGATTTCTTTTGCCACCCGGTCAACTTCCCCATAGGGAAGGCCAAGAACCCTGCCCACATCCCTGATAACCCCTCTGGCTGCCATTGTTCCAAAGGTGATTATCTGGGCTACCCGGTCCTGTCCGTATTTTTGGGTTACATAATCCAAAACTTCTTCCCTGCGTTCATAGCAAAAATCAATATCAATATCGGGCATTGTTACTCTCTCAGGATTTAAAAACCGTTCAAAAATCAACCCATATTTCAATGGATCTATCCCCGTAATACCTAAAAGATAAGCCACAAGACTGCCGGCGACAGAACCCCTCCCGGGACCAACTGCAATATGGTTTCGCCGGGCAAAATCAATAAAATCACTGACAATAAGGAAATATGAAGCAAAACCCATTTTTTTGATTATCTCAAGCTCGTAACTCATCCTTTCCCTGGCCTCTGCCCCATCCATTTTTAACCTTTTCAAACCTTCTAAACACTTTTCTTCAAGTTCTTCCTCTGGAGTTTTCCCCTCGGAACCGGGGAAGTCAGGCAGGAAAAATTTATCAAAGGATAAATTTAGCTGGCAGCGTTCTGCAATTTTCACGGTGTTTTTTAAAGCCGAACCGTCTTCAGGAAAGATTTTCTCCATCTCCTGAGGGGAACGGAGGAAAAAATTGCTATTGGGGAACCTCATTCTATCTTCTTCTTCAAGGGTTTTTCCAGTTTGGATACACAAAAGGACATCATGAGCCTCGGAATCCTCCTGGGCAAGGTAATGGACATCATTACTTGCAACAAGGCCCAAGCCGGTTTCTCCAGCTTTATCCCGCAAATATTTATTAACCTTTACCTGATCTTTTAAACCGTGTTCCTGTAACTCCAAAAAGAAACTTTCTTTGCCAAAAATCTGAATATATTCTTCCAGGCCCCGATCAGCTTTTTCTTCCTGCCCCTGGACAACCAGGGATGGGAGTTCACCGCTTAAACAGGCTGAAAGTCCAATTAAACCCTTCCGGTATCGGTAGAGAAGATCCTTATCAATTCGGGGCTTGTAATAAAAACCTTCGGTATTTGCAAGGCTGACCAGTTCCATCAGGTTATGGTAACCTTCCATATTTTCCGCAAGCAGTACAAGGTGGTAAAGGTTCTCTTCTTTTTTGGTTTTCTCCTGGTAGGATCCCGGAGTCAGGTAAACCTCACAGCCGATAATCGGATGAATGCCCGCCTTTTTTGCCTGCTGGTAAAAGGGAATTGCAGCATAAAGAACACCGTGGTCAGTTATGGCAACGGCAGACATATTTTTTTGCGGTAAGGCTTTGAAAAGACCCTTCAAGCTAACCGCGCCGTCGAGCAAGCTATATTGAGTATGCAGGTGGAGGTGAACAAAATCCGGCATCCCCAACCCCTCCTTCTCCTTACTATTTCGTTTTTCCCTGCCTTATTCCTTCCATTCCCTCATCTAATCCCCGGGGAAAAATTAAAGCCTGCAGGACTGTTGCCCTGCAGGCTCCAGGTAAATCAATTTCCTGCTAACCTCCCAGCACTTTTACCCAGGCAGTTGCTTTGGCTACAAGCTCTTCCCCGGGCTGATTAAAAGCCCTCATTTCAACCAGCCCTCCGTGGCGGCCGGCCTCCATTAATTCTCCCTCAATAAAAAAGCTGCTGCCCAGAGGAAGGGGTTTAATTGAGTAAAAACTAAAGTTTTCCAGTTCTCCCCGCTCTTTGTTTTCTGATTGCATAACTTCCGAGGCCAGGTTGGCAAATAAAAGATTTAAAATTCCAGTACTCATTACTCCAAGCCTGTTTAACATAAAACCGGTTACCCTTCCGGAAAGAATAAAACGGCTGTCCTGGCGGTAAATACTTATTGAACGAAGGACGTTGTCTTCAAATCCTTCCCCCATGTGGGGTTGTTTTTCCAGCTGGTGGAGGGCCTTCATTACATCCTGCCTGGTAACAATACCCAGCAACTCCTGGTTATCACCCACTACGGGAAGCAATTCAATCCCCCTCCAGACCATAATGTGGGAAACAGTTGCAACTGAAGTCTTGGGACCCACTGTAATAGGATCGACGGTCATGACCCGGGAAATATTCCTTTTCTCCGGAACCTCGGCAACATCCTTTCCCGTCACAACACCAACAACTCTCCCGCTTTTATTAATTACCGGAAAACGGGTATGATGGGTATTTTTGAGAAGCTGGTACCAATCAGCAACCGAAGAATCCGGAGCAAGAGAAAAAACATCCGTTACCATAATATCCTCTACAAGGAGGATCCTTTTTTGCACCCTTCTTTCAAAAAGGGCCCTGTTTATTAAAGCTGCGGTAGAAAAGGTATCGTGGGAGGTGGAAATTACGGGCAAACCTTTTTGTTTTGCCAGTTCAAGAATATCTTTATTTACACCAAACCCCCCCGTTACAAGGACCGGGGCCCCGTGATTTAGAGCATATTTCTGGATATCGTTACGGTTCCCCACTATAACGAGATTTCCCTCTTCAATGTAGGATGCCGCTGCAGGAAGTTCCATTGCAGCAATCAGAAATTTTTTCAGATTTTCCTTGCTTCCTGCTTCCCCCGCAAGGATTTCTCCTTCAACAATTCTGGCTACCTCATTGTAATTAAGTTCCTGGAACTTATGTCGCGGATCTCCATGCACTCTTATTGTTCCAACCCGTTCAATGGTACTGACCAGACCCTGGTCTTCAGCACCTTTAATTGCCCGGTAGGCCGTTCCCTGGCTAACACCATGGTCCCGGGCGAGTTTTCTTACCGAAATTTTCTCTCCTTCTTCAAGGGATTCAATAAATCTAATAAGTTCCAGGTACTTGGGAGCCAAAAAATCACCTTCTTTTTCTTTTCTTAAAAAATAAACTAGAGGAAAAAAAGTTTTTTTCGCGAAGGGAATTCAGGAATAGGGATTTGAGGTTCGAGGAGGTGGAAATATGGAAGAAAAAGTTAAAACTGCACTGGAAAAAATCCGCCCAGCCCTGCAGGCTGACGGCGGTGATGTTGAACTGGTTGAGGTCAAGGACGGAGTGGTAAAAGTCCGCCTGACTGGAGCCTGTAAGGGATGTCCAATGGCCTCGGTGACTCTCGCCAACGGGATCGAAAGGATTTTAAAGGAAGAAATTCCGGAAGTTAAAAAGGTTGAGGAAGCATAGAATAAAAGGGGGGGGTCATTGACTCCCCCCTTTTAATTGCTAAATCTTAAGGGTTTCACCGGGCTTAAGAATTATAACCTCGGTTTTTTCTTCCACCTGTTTTTTAAAATAGTCGGGATCCTGGAAAATTAAGGGGAAAGTATCATAGTGCATGGGAATTACCCGCCGGGGAGCCAGAAAATCCACGGCTCTAGCTGCATCATCGGGTCCCATAACAAAATTATCCCCTATAGGAAGAATTGCCAGGTCCAGGCCTCCTTCGGGAACAATTAAACGCATATCGGAAAATAAGCCTGTATCGCCGGCATGATAAATTGAGCGTCCTTCAATCTGCAGGAGAAAACCACAGGGGTTTCCAGTATAAATTATCTGATCGCCTTCAATAACCGCTGACCCATGCAAAGCAGGAGTCATTTTCACCCGACCAAAGGGGAAAACATGGGCCCCACCTATATGCATGGGGTGAACCTTACAACCCTTTTTCTCGCAGTAAGTAGCCAGTTCAAAAGGCGCAATTATTGTTGCTCCACTTTCTTTGGCCATTGTCAGAGCGTCACCCAGGTGATCCCCGTGTCCGTGGGTTAAAAGAATCCAATCGGGCTTATATTCTAAATATTCATCCTCAGCCTGGGGATTACCACTGATAAACGGGTCGATAATAAGTTTATAATCCCCCCCATCAATCCAGAAACCGGCATGACCAAGAAACCGAATTTCCATTGTATACCTCCTTATCAAATAAAAATCTCTTCCAGTAAATCTGCAAGCCCTTCCTCATCATTACCTCCACAAACCAGGTCAGCAACCTTTTTTAGCTGGGCCACTCCATTACCCATGGCCACTCCAAGGCCAGCCCATTCTACCATTTCCAGGTCGTTGGTTTCATCCCCCACGGCAACAATTTCCTCTGGATTAATTCCCAGATTTTTGGCAACAAATTTAAGACCGCTGGCTTTAGTTGCTTTTGGGTGGAGTAACTCAACTATGTCCATTTTATTGTACTCAGAACGAAAAAATATATGGCGGGAATAACCGTTTTGGTTTTCTATACCTTTCTGCAAAAAGGAATGAATCTCCTCGTAAGATCCCACAGCCATAATCCGGTGAAAAGGCCGGTCAGGGAAACTGGAAATATTGAAGCGTTCCACCAGATCCTCGTTCGCCTTCAGATGTTTTTCGCCCCATTCCATTTTTGGCTCCCGACAAAAAAGAATATTATCTAAAGAATGCAGGTAATAATCTATGTCCTGCTCTTCCATTTCCCTAACCATTCTGGGCAGCCACCTTTTATCCAGGGGAATACTATTAAGGACATCCTTCCCGCAGGGGCTTAAAACCAGTGCACCGTTGTGGGTAACAACGGGTAAGTCTATTTCCAGCTCATCGATTATATCCCGGCAGGAAACAAATCTCCTGCCCGTTGCCAGGACAACCTTTATTCCCAAGCCTTTTACTTGTCTGACTGTTTCAGCAGTCCTGGGGGTGAGTTTCCCTCTTTCATCCACAAGGGTCCCATCAATATCCAGGGCTACCATCTTCTTATCCATTAATCAATTATCCTCCTCTTTATCCTCAACCAAACCCAGTTCCAGATCTTCAAAAATTATTTTCTGGATATCCTGAAGGATTACTCCCATTCTGGCTTCAGCTTCCAGGTATTTTCGCGCTTTTTTATTCATCTGGACAAGTTCCTCAAGTTTTTTAAGCTTTTTTTGATCCTCTTCACTTTCTTCCTGGCCCCAGGCCCTGGCTGTACTTACTTTTAAACTAACGTTCTGGTAATCATTTATCATTTTCCTGGTATCTTTATCAGCAAGGATTTCCTGGCGACAATCCTGGTACTCCTGGTATTCTTCAGATTTTTTCAAATGTTCCCCAAGCTTATGGGCAAGATCATAAACTGCCACTTTTCCAACCCCCTTTAATGCTAAAATTTAATTATCTCTCCTGTTACTTTTTCATCATCAATATGCAAAAAACCGTAAGAAAAGAAAGGCACCCACCTTTTATCAGTAGGAGAACCAGGATTGAAAAAAAGGCAACCCCGGTGTTTTTCATTATAAGGATGGTGGGAGTGGCCGAAAACAACCACATCAAGATTCCGGGAACCAAACTCCACCTGGGCTTTCTGTAGGGCATTTCCTCCCATTCCATGGCCATGCAAAAGGCCAATCCGAACTTTACCTACCTTAATTTCTTTTTTTTCTGGAAGTCTTTTTTGTAGAGCCGGACCGTCCATGTTTCCCCTCACTGCATGGCAGGGAGCAATTGCTTCTAAGACCTGCAAAACCTCCTCAGAAACCAGGTCCCCGGCATGGAGAATCATATCAACCCCGGAAAAATCTTTTACGAGGGGTTCGGGTAACTCCCGAGCCCTCTGGGGAATATGGGTATCAGAAAGGACACCTATTTTCAAATCTATCACCCCGAAGAAAGGAAGATTTTTATGCTTCTATCCAGTTCTCTAAAATTCAGCCACGAACTTATGGAAAAATCTCTTAAACCCGGTGACAGAGCCCTGGACTGTACTGCTGGAAACGGAAAGGACACACTTCATTTAGCAAACCTGGTGGGACCAGAGGGAAAGGTTGTTGCCGTTGATATCCAAAAAGAAGCCTTGGAGAAAACCAAAAACCTCCTCCAGGAAAAAAAGGTAATCCATCGGGTGGATTTAATCCAGGGAGACCACCGTAACTTAGATGAATTAACCCATGGCCCTTTCAAGGTAATTACTTTTAACCTGGGTTACCTTCCAGGAGGCGATCACGGGGTTGTAACTGACCCGGAAAGCACAATACTTGCCATCAGAAAGTCAGTGAAAATGCTCGCACCGGGAGGGTTAATTACAATTGTAGCCTATCACGGACATCCTGAAGGAAAGGCCGAGCTTGTTGCCCTGGAAAAATTCCTTCCTACCCTTAACCAGAATGAAATTTCTGTCCTTCAGTATCGATTCATCAACCAGGCCAATAATCCTCCTATTCTTTTTGCCTTGGCGGCACCAGGGGATGATCATTGTCCCGACCTTTAATCGGAAGGGACTTTGGCCCGTGGGGGCAAACTGCAAGGCAAATGCCGCAAACCCTTTTCCCGAAATGATCACGAACCAGGTTTTTGTAATCATGACAGGCCTGAGGATCAAAGCGTTTTTCCTGGGGATCTTTCGGATTAAATTCGGGGCCTTTAATTGCTCCCGGAGGACAGGCCTGGACACATGCCCGGCAATCTCCACAACCATTTCCCACGGGTTTTCCCCCGGGTAAAGGTAGGTCAGTTAAAACTGTTCCCAGTCTAACTCTTGGGCCTCTACTACTTGTTACCAGGTGGCTGCTGCGGCCAATCCAGCCCAAACCTGCAGCCCTGGCTGCTGTCCTGTGGGGAAAAATACTTTGAAACTTATTGCCAATTCTCTGGGAAGCTGGAATTGGAAAGGTCTGCCCCCCTGCTTCTTCCAGGAAAGTGCTCACCTCCAGCATTAACCGATCAAGCTGGGCATTAACAACCCGGTAATGGTAAAGGTAAGTGAGGGAAGGGCCTTCTCTCAGCTGGTTAATTACCAGGCCCGGAAAGGGAGCCATAATGGAGACAGCATAAGGGAGACCCGAAAAATCAATCCCTCCCCTGGAAAGGGCATCCTTTATTTCCTCAGTACCAAGGGCAGCAGTTCCCGCAAGACAACCACTTGCCCTGGCTTTATTTTTTATTCTCTCAACATAAATCGAGTCCATTTTCAGGAGTTCTCCCGGATAAAGGCCTGGAAAGAACGATCATAGGTTTTCTCCGTTTCCGCAGAAAAAAAGCAAGCCGGGAGCTGATTTGACCTGCGGTGAAAGGAAATACATTCACAGCATTTTCCCTTACGGGGACAGGGCTCATAGGTGCAGTTGCACATATCCATATTTTTTCCTATTTGAGGACACTCCATTGAATAACAACTCCTTTTAACAGGCTATTAATATTATAACGAAAAGAACCTTTAATGGCAAAGTTAACCACAGATAAATTGCTAAAACGGAGGGGAAATTATGTTAAACCCTGAAAAAAAACTTGGTTTCCAGGTAATTGCTTCAGCCTGGCTTGCCGTTTTTTGCCTTTTTGGCTACCGGGCTACTTTTTCCGTTCTTCTTGATCCCATGCAGGCAGATTTGGGCTGGACTGTAGGGCAGGTGTCCCTTGGTTATTCCCTGATGATGACAGTCTATGCTTTAACGGCTTTTGCCAGCGGAGTTATCATCGACCGCTGGGGACCGCGCCCGGCTTATGCAGTCGGGGCAGTATTTGGAGCTCTGGGCTTTTTTTTAACCAGCCAGGTTCAAACCTATCCTGCTTACCTTGCTTCTTATGCAATTTTTGCGGGGATCGGAACCGGAATGCTCTGGGTTTCCTCAACGGTTTCTGTTCGGAAATGGTTCGTGGGCCCAAATTACGCCAGAATGTGGGGCTGGGCTTTTATGGGAGCACCTGTTTCCCAGGTTATTTTAAGCCTGGGAGTGGAAAACATTCTTACAACCGTTGACTGGCGTGCCGCAATGCAGGCTTTAAGCCTCGTAATATTGGGATCCCTTCTTTTGGCCACATTACTCAGTAAAAAGAACCCGGAAAATTACGGCCTGCAGCCAGGAGGCGGGACCAAGCCTTTACCCGGTTCTACCTGGACTCTGAAGCAGGCCTATTCCTCCTTTGCCATCTGGGGAGCTATCCTTGCTTTTTTCTTCAGTCTGGTGGGAGAATTTTTGATCTGGACCCAGGTTGTTATGTTTTGGGTTCGGGAAATCGGCCTGCCCCTGGGAACCGCAACCAATTTGTATGTTCTAATTGGACTCAGCGGTATTGTTTTAATGCCTTTAATGGGGGTAATTGCAGATCGGGTTGTGGCAAAGCAGGAGAAAGAAGCCCGGGGCAGAAAAATCATGCTTATCTTCGCTCCCCTCTCCGGGGTAATTGCCTGCATTCTCCTTTTTTCAACAAGTTTTTCCCTTCTGGGCGGGGCCATTTCTGCTATCCTTTTTACGGTTTACTGGGCAATTGAACCAGGGGGCGTTGCGGGTTATGCGGGGGCCATTTTTGGCCGGGCTTCTCTGGGGAAAATCTGGGGGTTAGCAACCCTGATCTGTATGGGCTCAGGACCTGCACTTGGAACATTCATGGGTGGATTTCTTTACGATATTTCGGGTACCTATCTCTATTCAATCCTGTTTGCCCTCGTTTCATTCTTCCTTTCAGCCGTTTTTGCCTTTTTCCTCCCTTTAAAGGCTAAAAAGGGCATAAATTAGTAATGGTAATTATTATTAAAAAGGGGTATAATAGAGGAAGTAAAAACTGAGGAGGAAACAGGATGTTAAAAATTGCTGCAATTGGAGCTTTTATTATAGTTCTCCTGTTAGTAGCCTTTTCTCAGGAGGTGTATGAAGTGCAGGCAGAAATTCCCCCCCTTGACAAGGAAACCAATGAAAATTATGAACTTGCAACATTTGCCCTGGGCTGATTCTGGGGCCCTGATGCCCGGTTCGGGCAATTAAATGGAGTAATTAGTACCGTTGTTGGTTATGCTGGAGGTTCAACAGAAAACCCAACCTACAGGAATATGGGAGATCATACCGAGACTCTTCAGATAAAGTTTGACCCAGAAAAAATTTCTTTCTCCGAACTATTGGAAATTTTCTGGGCAGATCACAACCCATCATCTTACCCCTATTCCCGTCAGTACAGGGCTGTAGTTTTTTTCCATGATTCCGAGCAGGAAGAGCTTGCTAAAAAAACCCGTGATGAAATTGCTGCCAAAACGGATAGAACTGTTTTTACTGCCATTGAACCCTACTCCAATTTCTATAATGCCGAGGATTACCATCAAAAATATTATCTTCAGGCAAACCGGAGGCTGATGGGTGAACTAAGAGAAATCTACCCTGATTTTAACGATCTGGTATACTCAACGGCGGTAGCCAGAATAAACGGTTATATTATGGGTTATGGAACACCGGAAGATCTGGAAAGGGATTTACCAAAGCTTGGACTTACCGAAAGGTCACAAACGGATTTAATCTCAGCTTTTCAAAGACGAAACTAAAAGCATAAAAAAATAGGCCCACACCGGGCCTATTTTTTTAATGCTTCTTTTACTTCTTTTAACTGGTCAATGATCTCAATATTCTGGGGGCATTTATCAAGGCATTCCCCGCATTCAATACAATGTTCAGCGGTTTTTCCCTGGGGAACAAAACGTTCTCCATCTTCCATCTTTTGGTAAACTTCCCGGGCATAATCCTTCAGGTCATATACCCGGTAATAATTCATTAGCTGAAAATTTGCGGGAATATTGACGTCATGGGGACAGGGCATACAATAACCACAATTGGTGCAGTAAAGTTGAGCAAGTGCTTTAAGTTCTTCTGTTGTTGCTTTAATTTTGTCGTGTTCTATCTGGCTTAACGGTTCAGGCCTGGAAGCAGTATCAATGTTTTCTTCTACCATGGAGATGTCTTCCATTCCGGAAACGGCGGTACTTACATTGGGATTAGCCAGGACAAACCTAAGGGCCAGTTCAGCAGAAGTGCTAACTCCTTCGGGCAGCATTTCTTCGATAACCTTTGAAGGCCTGGCAAGACGTCCCCCCGCTACAGGTCCCATCACAGCCACTCCCATACCTTTTTTCCGGGCAAGGGAAATAGCTTCTTCATTCTCCCGGTTCAGGATATTATATTGGACCAGCATTGTCGCAAAGTGGCCATCTTCAATTATCTTCTTTAAGTCCTCAACCTCTCCGTGAAAGGAAAAACTAATATTTTTTATCAGGCCTTTTTCCTTTGCCCTGACGGCCTTTTCCAAAAAGCCTCCGGGGCCTAAAACCTTTTCCCGGTATTTTTCTCCGTTTAAACTCCACAGGTGGTAGAAATCAATATAATCTGTTTGCAAGCGGGTTAAGGATTGTTCTAAAAGCTCATCCAGGTCATATTCATCTTCCATCCCTACGGGACATTTAGTTGAAATATAAACCTTGTCCCGGTAGCCATCTTTGAGGGCTTCCCCAACCAATCCTTCGCTTTTGTGATCACAATAAAAGGGAGCGGTATCAATATAATTAATCCCCAGGTCAATTGCTTTTCGAATTATTGGGGTTGCTTTCTTTGGTTCGTGGGGAATCCGCATTGCCCCAAATGATAAAGGGGTAATTTCAATTCCGTCGGGCCCAAAGCTTCGCTTTTGCATTATTTTCCTCCTCTATGAAATATACTCGATTTCCAGGTTAATAATCTCGCATTCCCGCTCAATAATCGAGGTTAGCTGCTGGATGGTCCGCTCAATGTGGCGCCGGTCATTGGAGACATGGGCAGCAACTATCACTGCACTCTGCCAGGTATCCTGGGCTCCTACTTCTGCAATTGAAACATTATAGCGGCAGCGGATCCGATCCAGAAAACTTCTTAGAATTTTCCTTTTTTCTTTGAGCGAATTTACCCCCAGGAAACGCAAATTCCAGGTGCATATTCCGGTCATGGGCCTTCGCCTCCGTTTTGTCGCTTTAATTTAGAACCTGTACGCTCCTCCTACCTGGAGTCGGGGAAAATCAAGATCTCTGCTTATTACCCCGCCCCTTAAGTCCCAATTCGGGTTTACCGTGTACCTGACTCCCACCTGGTACTCAAGGGAGAAGCTACTTCCGTCGGTGACAAGTGCCGCCTCAGCTATTCCCAGAAAATCGTCGTTTAAGGATCGAGCCGCGTTAAAACCCAGGTAAAACTTTTGTCCCCTGGAAACACCCCCGATAACAGATAGGGAGGGCCGAGCCTGGACTTTAACCCCAAACCTGCTGTAAGGGCCTCCTATTCGGCCGGAAAAAGCAAGGTTTTGGGTTACTCCATATTCTCCCCCCAGAACTACTCCTCTATCACCAACGACCATCAGGCTTACCTCTCCTCCATGGGTTGATACCCAGGGAAGCTGCAGGGCAAGCACAGAAGTCGAGCTAAAAACCAGCACCAAAAAAAGAACCGTAAAAATCAATCCCTTTTTTTTCATCTTTACCTCCTTTTTCCCTTTTATTATATTCAAATTCGCGGAAAGACTCAGTTGTCCTCCATTATATTAAACCGGCCAGCAAGGTCGTGGAAAAAAGATCCCGGTTCCCCTTTCTCACCGAAAAACCCAAAGAGTTTAAGGGATATCTGTTCCTGGGGGCCGAGCTTTTTCAGATCCTGAAAACTTGAACTTAAAAGATATTGATAGGGATGAGGAATTTCGTTAAAGTAAATTCCCTCTTCGGGCCCAACTGCAAAGGTAATTTCCTCTTTCCCCTTTAAATTGCACCAGTCCAGGCACCCTGCAGCACCTTCCATTTCTCTTAAAACCCTTTTCCTTTGTCTGTTGCCGCGGCCCGTTTCCAGGATTGATCCCTGGGTAAGGAATTCACTGTTGGGAAAGATTACCAGGCGGGGATTCACCCTGAAAGAATAACGGGTTTCATTCTTCAGGGAAAATTTAACAGCAAGGACCGGAATTCCGGGGAGAGTTAAATAGCTAATTCCTATTTTCAAACCTTTAAACTCATCCCTTCCAGGATCAATATCCTGTGCTATCCCCTGCCATAGCAAACCACTTTCCGTTTCCATTTCCACCCAACGAGCATTAAATTTTTCCCGGCAAAGATATCCGGGGTACCTGCTCCTGGTTTTCAAAGCAAGGGTAGGAGTAACCCCTCCATACCAGGGGTACATCCATTCCATTACATCTGGTTCTGGATGGGGAGATGCCAGGATTTCCTGTCCCCGGAACTTTAGAGAATAAAGGGTTCCTGCAAAGTCCGGGTCAACCTTGAATTTGAGTTCCCCATTATCAATCTCCAAGGTAGAACCTTCCTCCCGGAAATCAACCTTTCTCTTTTCGGGAGTTACCACAACAGGTAAGTATTTTTCTTTCTGCCATCCCCGGAGGCGATAGGAGGTTTTTAATCCGTAAATACCGGGTTTAAGCTTAACATCTTCCCAATCTAAATGAAGATTGTAGCCACGCCGTTCTTCCAGAAAAATCCGGGCAGAGTCCTGTCGTGGCTGGAGACCTTCGGGAGATTTTAGGTCAATGTTTAAAAGGGATTTTCTCTGTCCGGGGTAGGAAAAATGCATAATTCCCGATCCCTTACCATTTTCAATTAACGGTATTTTGCCCTCCCAAAGGGGTTCTCCCATATTTTTTTCTGCTCCACTTACCCTGGTCCAATCCAGTCTTTCTGCAAGGGAAGCAACTTTTTTCCAGTCCCCTCCTCCCACATAAAAAGCAGGGCCGGGGAATTTTTTTTGGGATAAACCATCAATTTCCTGCACCTGTTTTTGCTGCAGAAAATTTGTCCCGATTATTTCCACCTCTCCCTTCCCGGAAGGAAGGCAAATCCCAATAACTCTCCCTTCCGTCTGGAATGCCTGCCAGAGGGCATCAAATTTTTCTGCGGGACCGGAAAGATCAAAGAATCCGGGAAATACCTGGGAATCATAATCTTCTTTAAACAAACCTTCTCTGAGGGGTAATACAACCTCTTTGTGATTTTCTCCCCCAACACTATTGTTAGGGAGGAGGGTTACAATTTCCTGAGAATCCGAGAGATTTTCCAGTTCGTACTCAGTAAATATCTCTGATCCTTCCAGGGCAATTTTTTTGGTTAAACGCATGGGAGAAGGTTTTGATCTTTCTATTGTTATTAAAACCTGATTATCCTCAATTTTATGATTAAATTCCTGCTGGAAAAAAAGGCTGGAATTGAAAGGAGGCCCCCACTGCATCATTTCCATATTCAAAACGGGGTCTTCTTTAACTTTATCAAAGACCTGGGTTTTTCCTCCATCAATTTTTAAAGCAAGATAATCATTTATCATCCAGGTTTTATTATTAATTTCTCTTGCTGCAAATTCCCCCCCGGCCCTTATCAGAACCTCCCCTTTCCAGGGAATTACCTGGTAATATTCTTCTCCAAGTCGGTAGGTCAGAACCAGGTCAAGGCGAGCCAGACCTTTTTCTTTTCCTTTTAGAAAAACCCTTATTCCACTCTTCCCTCGAGGCTCAATTTCAATTCCCGTCTCCGGGATTGTGACTTCCAGGTGGGAGGAGGATATAAGATTGATTTCTCCAATTAAATCCTGATCCAGTTTGTTTTCCAGGTTAAACCAGACTTCTTTTTTTTCTCCCGGTTGCACCTCAATTAATTCTTCCGGTGGAGAAACTTTCATAACCTGATTAACTTCAAGACCAACTCCCATTTCCAGCATGTGGTTATGCCAGATAACCTGGGCATTTAATACCGAAACCTTGCTCCCCTCAGGAGGGATTTCCAGGTCATGGATTGGTTTAAATTCCTCTTCCTCTGACCATTCTTTGCCCCGAACAGGTTTTTTCCCGCCAGGCCAGAATGGATCATTACCCTGATAGCTGATGAAAACAGGGGTTTCTTCCCTATCCTTGGAAATTCTCCAGAAAAGTGTGTTTTTGGAATTTAAAGTATTAACCTGTTTTTCCAGGGAAAGTCCAATTGAAAAAGCGGGAGATTCAATGTTAACAATTTTCTCTCCCTTTCGATCAACCCTTACCAAAAGATAATCGTTGTCCCATTCCCACCGGTAATTAAAAACCTCCATCCCTTTCCAGGTTTCTTCGTCTTCAGCCAGTTTAAATGAACGCTGGAGGAATCCGTACCATTCCCGGGAATTAATAAATTCTCTTACCAGGGGGTTTTGCAAAACCATGGGAAGGTAATTAACCATATGAACAGAAGTTTCAGGGTTCCAGAAAAAACCTATTTTTTTGTATAGGGGAATTGCCTTCCTGTTTGATGGCCAGGTATGTAAATCAAGGCGATGGTATTTATCTTCAATAGCCCTTTGAACGCATTTGAACAGTAATTTCCGCCCAATTCCCCCTCCGTGAAAATCCGGGTGGACATTTAAAAGCGGAATGTACGCTGTTTTCTTTTTTGCATCAATACAGGTAAGGGAAGAAAACCCAGCAATTTCTTCTTTTTCCCAGGCCAGATAAACCTCCCAGTCTTCCTCCTCCATCCAATCTTCTACCAGGGCTCTGGTAAAAGGAACACCATGGGTAAAACCGCTTCCCGGCCAGGCCAGGTCGCTCCCATTAATATGTTCAGCCATTTTTTGGGCATCCTCTATTTTGTACCTTCTTATTTCCAATTATGACCCTCCTTCCAACGGGACAGTAAATTCTATTTCGCCGGGGCCCAGGGAAATCCTTTTATATACTTTGCAATTATCCAATCCCTTATGTTATATTTTTAAGTAGTATTAAGGGGAAAGGAGCGTAAAGACAATGGAAAACCTAAAAAAGATCCTTACCAGAATTGATGGGAAGGGTTATAAAGCATACAAGGATCTGCAGGGGAAGACTTTCCAATTTCCTGATTTTGAACTCGATTTTTATTATGTCCAGGGGGACCCTTTTGCCGGACCCTCTCAGGTTGCAGTGAAGATAGAACAAAAAAGGGCCAGGTTCCCTGAAGCAACCAACAAGCCCCGAATTCGAAATATTGCCCTGAATGATTATCTAACAAGGGTTTTACACAAAGAAATACCTGGGCTTTGTAAGGGAAGAAGGGGAACGGGAAAAAGTGGAATGGTTGCAGTTGATAATCCAGGGCAGGAAATCCTGGAAAGAAGCAGTGTCAGGGTTTCCCCTGATACCGTTGAAGCAAGATTATTCATCGGCCTCCCTGCTCGAGGCCGCCGGGTCCTGGGGATGCAGGCAGAAGAAATGCTTTTAGAAGAAATCCCAAAGCTTGTACAAAAATCCCTATTGTTTAAGTCCCTGGATAGAACTCCCCTGGTAAACCACATCCAGGCAGCTGAAGATCAGGATTTCATGCGCAAAAGCCTTGAAGAAAAAGGCCTGATCGCCTTTATTGCCAATGGAGCAATCCTCCCCCGCCGCAGCGGCATTGACCAGAGACCCCTTGAAAAAAAAGATGCCGTGGTCTTTCAGTCTCCCCCTTCCCTGGAAGTTGAGTTAGATAGCCCTCATTCGGGCAAGGTAAAAGGAATGGGAATTCCCAGGGGAATAACCCTTATTGTGGGTGGAGGTTACCACGGAAAATCCACTCTCCTCAGGGCCTTAGAGCGAAGTGTTTATAACCACATTCCGGGAGATGGCCGGGATAAGGTTGTTACAAATCCCGAAGCTTTGAAAATAAGGGCTGAAGATGGTCGCCGGGTGGAAAAGGTAAATATTAAACCCTTTATTAATAACCTTCCCTATGGACAGGATACCAGTTCTTTTTGCTCGGAAGAAGCCAGTGGTAGTACATCTCAGGCGGCTAATATTTTGGAAGGACTTGAAGCAGGGGCAAGGGTTCTGCTAATGGACGAAGATACCTCTGCTACTAATTTCATGATCCGGGATATGCGAATGCAAAAACTTGTTGCAAAAGATAAAGAACCCATTACCCCTTTTATTGATAAAGTCCGTCAGCTTTATAACGATCTTGGGGTTTCCACAATCCTTGTTATCGGGGGGTCCGGAGATTATTTCGACATTGCAGACACGGTTATAATGATGGATGAATATAAAGCCCGGGAGGTTTCAAAAGAGGCCCAATTAATAGCAGGTGAATATAAAACCCACCGGCTAAAAGAAGGTGGGGAAAATTTTGGCCGGGTTCTCCAAAGAAAACCCCAACCTCAGAGTTTAAACCCCCGCAAGGGAAAAAAGGTGAAAATAAAATCCCGTGCCGATGAAGCAATCCAATTCGGCACGGAAAACATTAACCTTCATAATGTTGAACAAATTGTTCACCCCAGCCAGACCAGGGCCATTGGAGACCTTATTTTTTACGCACTGCGGGAAAAAATAATCGACGGGAAAAAACCTTTAAAAGAAATCCTGGAAATAATAGAAAAGGAATTGGAGGAAAAAGGATTAGAAATTGCCTCCCCCTTTTCTAACCAACCCCAGGGTAATTATGCCCGGCCCAGGGCCCTGGAAATTGCTGCAGCTCTAAACAGGTTGCGGACATTACGGGTTAAAGTTTAACCCTTTCCTCTCCTGAATAAAGGTTAAAGCGAGGGCCCCGGCAAAAACCAACCAGGGTTAGGTTAAATTCCCGGGCAGTTTCTACCCCCTGACTTGTCGGAGCAGACCTGGAAACCACAACGGGAACCCTGCTAACAATGGCTTTTGTAACCATTTCCGAGGATATCCTCCCGCTGCAAAGAAGAATTTTATCCTCCAGTTTTACTCTATTTCTTAAAGCCCAACCAAAAACCTTATCCACTGCATTATGCCGGCCAATATCTTCACAACTAAAAAGGACATCTCCAGCACTGTTCCCAATTGCTGCCGAATGAGTTCCCCCTGTCCGGGCAAATATTTCTCCCTGCTTTTCCATGGCTCCAATTTGCCTGAGAAAAACTTCTGGAGAAAAATTTGGGCCCCCGGATAAGGGGGTTATTTTTTCCCTCTGCTTTCTGCTGCTAAAAGAAAAACCCCGTCCGCATCCACTGGATAAAACCCTTTTCCCAAGGCGAGAAAGGTCCGGTTTTTTTTCATCAGTTGTTACAACATCAATTACCGTCCGGTCAGAATTGAGTTTAAAATGCTTAATATCACCTGCAGATTCTAAAAAGCCCTCTCCATAAAGGAAACCTGTGGCCAGTTCCTCCTGGTATTGTGGGGTAACCTGCATGGTAAGGATTTCAAATCCATTAAGCATAATTGTCAGCGGATTTTCAATCACCACACTATCTTCCATTGTCCCAAATTCTTCTTTTTTGTATTTTTTTATTTCGAAATTTCTCCAAAGCGGATTATCCACTTCAAAGCCCCCTCGTTAAAAAAAATAGTCCCTGCAGGGCAGGAACTAAGCTGATTTATTATTAGCTTTACTTTTTTTTTCTCCATTATTATTTCCAGAGTAGTCGGTTGAATAAAATCCAGAACCATTAAAAATCACGGCGGGTTTACTAATTAACCTTTTTACCGGATTTCCACATTCGGGACATTCGGTAAGGGCATCTTCCGCCATTGATTGGATCATTTCAAAGTCCCCGCATTTTGTGCAACGGTACTCGTATGTTGGCATCTACTTTCCCTCCAGACAATTATGTCTATTTAATCCCATACATATAATTTATATCTTAATTTGGTTTTATTGTCAAGTAAAACCCGGACCTATAGAAAATCTGAGGATACTTTTCCCTAAGGTATCAGGGGCTTTCTTCCTTGATCTGGTAAGTTAACTCGAAGTTAATTCCTTCTGCAGTTCCCCTGAACTCAATTTTATACTCCCCTGGCCCATAAAGTTTTACTTCTACCGGGTCACTCCTGATCCTCATGTTGTATCCGGTATAACTCTCCCCTTTTATTACCTCTCCACCGGGATCAATAACTGCCAGGATAAAATTCCCCCGGTCAACCTGGAAAAAATAACTAAAGACAAGGGTTTTTTCTTCCCCTTCCTCGAGGACAAAACTTTCTAAAATAACCAGGGCGTCCAAAGTTTGGGCGGAAAAACTAATGTCAATACCTGCTTCATCAAATGGAGCCATATGGGCTACAGAAAAACCTGAAAGGGCAATAATGAGAAAAACCCAGGCTCCAAGAGACAGGTTATCTCGAATTTTTCTTCTATAATTTTTTGGGTTGGAGGTTTCTTTCCCATGCAATGCTCTAGACAGGTTAAAAAATCCTGTTTTCCGGAAAAAAATCCAGGCACCAAAAAGGAAAATGAAAAGGGCAGACATACTAACCAGAAGGGGGTGAGCCTCTGTGTGTTCAATGAAAGTAATTACATCGTCCCCCTGAAAACCACCACGAATTAAGTAAATAACCGGGAGAAAAATCCAGGTAAGGGCCTGACAGAGAAAAGAAAAAATTGCTGCTGCAAAGGAAAAAGCAACCGCAGGGCTTAACCTGCTGAAGGGAATTAAAAAAGTCCCCAGGATCCCAACTATGATTGGAAGCAAGGCTCCTCCTGCAATAACCAGAGCCCTCTCCCAGAACCCTATCATACTTAAATCAGAATAAGAAACGTGTGGATTGCCAAGGAAAATAAAAGGCTGGATATAATTAATTTCCCCTCCGAAAAGGATAGCAAATAGCCCGTGACCTGCTTCATGGATAATTCCATTTAAAACAATTACCAAGAAAATTACGGGGACAAGGATTAAAAAAATTTTGAACTTATTCATTTTCTTCATCTCCAAACCCCAATGGATTCAATTTCCTTTTTGCAAGAATAATTATACCATTACTAACCTCCCAAAACAATTTTCTTAGGTTCCCAGTTTTTTAAAGAACCTTAAAGGGCTTCTCTCTCTCTTTCAATTAATTACAACAATCAAAGAATCAAGAAAAAAGAACTCAAGGAAGATTTCCTCTTAGGCTTTTTTTTATTTTCTTTGGTCCTAATTTTTTTATTCCTTAAAGGGTTAGTAATTAGGACTAATTTTCTTCTAAAAATAGTTCCCCCTTAATTTTTTTTGTTTATTCCAAAACATTTTAGCTTTGGTAACTTCAGCATTTTCCATTAAAATTAATAACCTAAATTATTAAGCTTTCTAAAAAAAGATATATCTTACCATTCCACATTAACATGATTTAATGTTGGCTAACCGCTATCGGCCAACGCCTCTTCAGCTCCCTCAGGCCTATTTTCCGTTATTTCTCCGCTGTATTATTGAGTTTTCGTTATTAGCAGACCAATTAAGTTCAAACTTTATCTTTCTGTGTAGCTTAATGCTACTTCAATACTCTTAACCCCTATTTCAGCAATAATCGTCCGAAATTGTTTTGGATTAAATTATCTTCGCTATAAGTCTTTGGTTATAAAATTTGAGCCACTCCATTTAATAAAATCCCCCTTTGGCAGGGTTTTATTTAAATTAATTTCAACTTCGAGCTCTATTTAAAGGTTCTCCTCCATTTGCTTCCTCTCCATCTACTTATACCCTGCCATAACCTTTAATTTCAATTTAGAGGTTATATCTTTCAAGGTTTTTATTTAAGACCTATTGAACAGCCATTAAATGTTCCCAAAAATATTTTTTGTAAAAAGAAAAATTTTCAAATTTCAGCCATTTCCTTGTTAAAATTCTTAAGCAAACCTTTCATTATTTGATTAGTTATTATATAATATATTGGTATGAATAATTTTATCCAAAGGGGCAAAGCACAATGAAAACCTTCTTTCGACTTAAAGAATTTATCCGGGAAAATAAAATATATTACATTTTGGGAATTTTAGCCCTCATCGGAACCAACTCTCTCCAGTTAATTATTCCCCAGTTACTTGGCCGATTTGCCGATAGCATTGCAGAAAGGCAGGTCGATCAGGGGGGAATTTTCATTTTTATTATAGTCCTTTTAGGCCTTTCCCTTTTAATTGCTTTTTTCCGATTTCTCTGGCGGATTTATGTAATGGGAAACGCCAGGAGAATGGAATATACCCTGCGGAACATGCTTTTCCGCCACCTTCAAAGCCTTTCCACCGAATTTTTTAATCGCCATAAAACCGGAGATTTAATGGCCCACGCTACAAACGACATCCAGGCCGTTCGAATGGCCCTTGGACCCGGGATAGTACTTTCAATAGATTCCCTGTTTTTAACCACAGTAATTATTATCATGATGATTACTACAATAGATTGGCAGCTAACTCTAATTGCCCTGCTCCCCCTTCCCTTCATGGTTGCAATTGTAACTCGCTTTGGGAAAATTATCCATACCCGCTTTAAAAAGGTTCAGGAAGCCTTTTCGGACCTTACTGATCGAACTCAGGAAAATTTTTCTGGTATCAGGGTAGTAAAGGGTTTTGCTCAGGAAAATGAAGAAAAAGAAAAGTTTCGCCAGGTGAACCAGGAAAATGTAGATGCTAACATGCATCTTGTTAGAGTCTGGGGACTTTTCATGCCTCTTGTCCAGTTCATTTCGGCTCTTAGCTTTATTATTGTTCTTGGTTACGGAGGCATCCTGGTAATCAACGGAACCATTTCTCTGGGTAATTTTGTTACCTTTAACAGTTACCTAGGTATGTTAACCTGGCCGATGATGGCAATAGGGTGGGTTTTTAACATGATCCAGCGAGGTAAGGCCTCAATGGACAGGTTAAACACTCTTTTTGAAAATAAACCCGCGGTAACCGATCAACCTGATGCTATCTCTCTGGAATCAATTAAAGGGAAAATCGAATTTCGAAATCTATCCTTCACCTATCCCGGGACAGATGAGCCAGTTTTAAAAAATGTCACCTTTAAAATTCCTCCTGGACAAACGGTGGGTATCCTTGGGCGAACGGGTTCAGGAAAAACCACCCTGATGAATCTCCTCTTACGCCTTTACAACCCTCCCCGGGGAACGGTTTTCATTGATGATACCGATATTCACCAAATTCCTTTGGAAACACTCCGGGAAAACATTGGATATGTTCCTCAAGATAACTTCCTTTTTTCAACAACAATTAAGGAAAACGTTGATTTTGCTTCCACCGGGAGATCTTTAAAGGAAGTTGAAGATTATACAAAAATGGCCCAGGTTTACGATAACATAATTGATTTCCCGAAAAAATATGAAACCCTGGTTGGAGAAAGGGGAGTAACCCTTTCGGGGGGACAGAAACAGAGAATTTCTCTTGCCCGGGCTCTAATTAAGGACCCCAGTATTCTCATCCTTGATGACAGCCTTTCAGCAGTTGATACCCAAACTGAAGAGGCCATCCTCCATAATCTCAAAGAAGTTATGGCTGACAAGACATCACTTATTATTGCCCACCGGATTTCCACCCTGAAGAATGCGGATTATATCATTGTCATCGAAGAGGGTGAAGTAACTCAGCAGGGTAATCACGATGAATTATTGAAAGAAGATGGCCTTTATAGAGAACTTTACCAGAAACAACTTCTTGAGGATAAAATTGACAGCGTTGGTTAAATAGGAGTGAAAAAACATGCAATACTTCCATGAAGAAGAACAATTGGGAAAAGCTTATGATGCCAGGCTGATGAAAAGACTCCTGGCTTATGCCAAGCCCTACTGGGGCCTGGTTCTCCTTTCCATTTTTCTCCTGTTATTAATTACAGGAACAGAACTGGCAAGGCCTCTTTTAGTGCAAAGAGCAATTGATAATCATATTAACGCTTATGATGTCCCTTATGTTGCCCTGCCTCCCCATGAGGCTCCTGAAGAAGCCATTGAGTTTAATGGAAACTTCCTTTACCGGGAAGACTGGTTTGAGGAAGCCCCTCCTGCCGGGGAAAGGTTCCAGGTTATTAGGGCCGAAGGGAAATATTTTCTGATTCCGGGCGTAATTGACCGGGATACCCCCCGGGAGGTTGATGAGATTAATGGAATTTTCTCCATTATTACCCCGGAAGAGAATTATTCAGGGTACCTTCTGGAAGGAGAGGAACTGAGCCAATTCCGAAGCCGTGATATATCCTCGGTAATCAACCTGGGGTTAATTTTTCTCCTGATTATTTCCCTTGGTTTTGTCCTTAATTACGCCCAGGTATATATGCTCCAGTATACCGGTCAGAAAATTGTTTTTGATATCAGGCAGGAACTTTTTGATCACATGGAAACCTTACCCCTTTCTTTTTTTGATGGGAACCCTGTTGGGCGACTGGTAACCAGAGTAACCAATGATACTCAAACTCTTCACGAGATGTACACAGCAGTCCTGGTAAATCTTTTCCGGGATATCTTCATGTTAATCGGAATAGTCATTGTTATGGTCAGCCTTAACTGGAGGCTTGCTCTTATTTCCTTTGCTGTTCTGCCCTTAATATTTTTTGTTACAGCCATTTTTAGACTAAAGGCCCGCGATGCTTATCGACAGGTAAGGGTAAAACTGGCCAGAATTAACGCTTTCTTTTCTGAAAACATTTCGGGTATGCGAATCGTTCAGATTTTCAAACAGGAAGACCGAAAGTTTAAGGAATTTGACAACATCAATACTGACCACTTCAAGGCTTCAATGAGAGAATTAAAGGTTTTTGCCATCTTCAGGCCTTCGATGGAGGTTCTTTACGCAATGGGTGTTGCCCTAATCCTCTGGTTTGGTGGGGGAAGCGTTCTTCAGGGAGTCCTCGAGTTTGGAGTTCTTTACGCTTTTATCAACTACATGGAACAGTTTTTCCGGCCGATAAACGACCTTACTGAAAAATACAACATTCTCCAATCGGCAATGGCTTCCGCAGAAAGGATTTTCATGATCCGTGATCGCGACCCTGTTATTAAGGATCCTGCCGAACCCAAAAAATTGGCAACTGCCAGAGGAAAAATTGATTTTAAAAATGTCTGGTTTGCCTATCAGGAAGAAGATTGGGTATTAAGAGATATTAGTTTTTCCATAGAACCCGGAGAAACAGTTGCCCTGGTTGGGGCAACTGGAGCTGGAAAGAGTTCAATTATTAATCTTCTCAGCCGGTTCTACGATATCCAAAAGGGAAAAATCCTCCTGGACGGCAATGATATCCGGGATTATTCCACTCACGACCTGCGTAAAAACATAGGACTTGTCCTGCAGGATGTTTTCATCTTCTCAGGAACAGTTAGGGATAATATCCGGTTGAATAACAAAGAAATTTCGGATAAGCGGATTGAAGAGGTTTCTCGCCTGGTTAACGCCCATACTTTTATTGAGAAACTACCCAATAAATATGATGAAGAAGTCATGGAAAGGGGTTCTACCTTTTCTTCAGGACAGCGCCAGTTACTGGCATTCGCAAGGGCCCTGGCCTTTGACCCCGCTGTGCTTGTCTTAGATGAAGCAACAGCAAATATAGATACAGAGACAGAAATTTTAATTCAGGATGCTTTACCCCGGCTTATGGCGGGAAGAACCAATATTGTTGTTGCCCACAGGCTTTCAACTATTCAGAGTGCGGATAAAATAATTGTAATGCATAAAGGTAAAATTAGAGAAATGGGTAACCATCAAGAATTACTCCAGGAAAAAGGACTTTATTACAACCTTTATTTGTTACAGTATAAAGAAGATTTTGGAGAAGAAATAAGGAAAGCTTCATCCTAAATAAAAAACAGGCCTAAGAGAGTAAATCTCAGGCCTGTTTTTTAGTTTCCAACCTTTTTCCTCTAAACTTCTATTATTGCTTCAGTGGGGCAGGCTTCAATCTGTTCTTGAGCACAATCTTCTTCTCCCGCCGGGACCTCTTCGTTAATCGCCCGGGCCTTTCCTTCTTCGTCCCACTCAAAAACTTCCGGGCAGGCATCAACGCACAAACCACAGCTAATGCACTCTTCAGCTTCTACTCTAACTTTCATGAAAACTCCCCCTTGTTCTTTTTTCTGCTATATGCTTCTACCTTAAACCGGATATTCCTTCTTAGGAAAAAAGGACTTTTATTAAAATAGGGAAAATATACCTATAACAAAAGAAAATTGGAAAAAGGAAAAGCCATTTTTTGTTTTTACTGACATGAGTTTTTTAAAATATTTTATTCGAGGAGGCTTTCTTTTGAACAGTATAAGAATTCTCCTGATTGAAGATGAAAAGAACATTTTTGAGCTGATAAAGTATAACCTTGAAAAAGAAGGGTTTAAAATTACCTGGGCCGAGGATGGAAAAAAAGGACTGGAAATTTTCCTTAAGGAAAAACCAGACCTTGTCCTTTTAGATTTAATGCTTCCTGAGATGGACGGAATGGAAGTCTGCCGGCGAATGAGGGCAAAAACAGGGTTTTCTGTTCCAATTATTATGCTAACCGCCCGCAGCGATGAAATTGACAAAATTCTCGGTCTGGAGATGGGGGCCGATGATTACATTACTAAACCTTTCAGTATCAGGGAACTAACTGCCAGAATAAAAGCATCTCTTCGCAGGCTTCAACCGGAAGAAACAGGAGAAAAAATCTCCCGGGGAGAACTGGAGCTAAAACCTGAGGAATACTCTGCCACCTATTATGGGCATAAATTGACTTTGACTCCTAAAGAGTTTTCTCTTCTCCACTTATTATGTAAATACCCTGGAAAAGTAATCACCAGAGAAGATGCCCTGCAAAAAGTATGGGGGTATGATTATTATGGGGATACACGGACTGTTGATGTCCATATCCGGCAAATTAGGCAGAAAATGGAACTGGTCTCCCCGGATAACAACCCCATTGAAACCTTGCGGGGAATCGGTTACCGCTGGAGGGGATAAAATATGACCAGTTTACAACAAAAGATTGCCATTGCATATTCAATTTTAATTGGTATTGCTCTGCTTTCCCTGGGTTTTATCCTTTCCAGCTATCTTTCTAATTTTTACCTTGAATCCCTGGAAAGAAATCTTAATGAAACAGCACAATTACTGGCTCAAGAGGAAACGATGACCCGAAGGTGGGATATAGCCCCCGGTTCAGAAACCAGGGTAACGGTTATCGATCTCCAGGGAAGGGTAGTTTTTGAAAGCGAAAAACCAGCAGAAGAATTGGATGACCATAGTGACCGGCCGGAGATAATTGCTGCTTATTCAGGAGAAACGGGAAGTAATATCCGTTACAGCGCAACCACCCAACAGGAAATGCTTTATTTCGCTCTACCGATTTTGAATGAAAATAATGAAATTATTGGGGTTGTTAGGGTAGCAAGACCTTTAACCATAATCAACCAGAGGATTAGCCAGCTTCGAATCATTACCTTCTCAGCAATCTTAATAATCCTTTTTCTCGTCTGGTTTATTGGTTACTTTTTACTTGGATCCCTTACAGGTTCCCTTAAACAGCTTGCACAAAAAGCCCGGTCCATAGGAGGGGGAAATTTCCCCCAACCTTCTCCCATTTCCTCCCGAGACGAAATTGGTCATTTAGAAATGGTTTTTAATGAAATGAGTTTTAATCTCCAAACTCTCCTGCAAACCCTTGAAGGCCAGAAAGAAAAAACCATTAACATAATCAAAAATTTACCCGTTGGAGTTATGGTCATTAACCGAAATGGAACCATCCAGGCAAGTAATCCAACATTTTTTAAACTATTAAAAATTAAACCCCCTGAAAAAGAGGAAACTCACCTACTTAACCTTATCCACGAACCCGAATTAATTGAATTTATAAAAGGGCTCTGGGACAAAACCGGCGGAACCCTGGAAAAAGAAATTTCCCTGGAAAATCCCTACCGACACCTTCATTTTTCAGCATCCAGTCTGGGAAAGGATAAAAATAGCCGGGTAATAGTTCTCCAGGATATGACCAAAATCAAACTTCTTGAAAACACCCGAAAAGAATTTGTGGCTAACGTTTCTCATGAGCTCCGAACCCCCCTTACAGCAATCCAGGGATTTTCAGAAACCCTTCGTAACGGTGCCTGGGATGAAAAAGATGCTGCTCACTTTCTGGAAATAATTGAAAAGGAAAGCACTCGTCTTTCCCGCCTGATTGACGACCTGCTTGTCCTTTCCCGGGTAGAGGCAGCGGAAAAAATTGAGGGAGGTCCAGCAAATCTCTCTTATTGCACCTTAGCTGCACTGGAAGTTTTATCACAAAAAATTGAAAACAAAAAAATTAAAGTAAATAATGAGGTTCCTTCTGACCTGGAAGTAAATTTAAATGAAGATGATCTTGTCCAGGTTATAATTAACCTGACCGGGAACGCTGTTAACCATTCCCCAGAAAATTCATCAATTGAGTTAATAGCAGGAAAAAAAGACAATGAAATTTTCTGGTCCATAAAGGATCAGGGTCCCGGGATCCCATTTGAAGACCAACCAAGGGTTTTCGAACGTTTTTACCGGGTCGACAAAGCCCGGAGTCGCGAATCCGGGGGAACAGGATTAGGCCTTGCCATTGTAAAACACATTATTCAACAGGCCGGGGGCCGGATTGAGCTTGTTAGCACCCCTGGAAAGGGAAGCACTTTTACCATTTGGCTACATCCTTACGAATAATTTACAAAAACCTAACATTGGACAAACCCTGGTTTAACAACCCCCCTGTATAATTAATTGAATTAATTGATACAGGGGGTTTTCCTATGACTGAAAACGCGTTCGATATCAAAAGTTTGAACCTCTGGTATGGAGATAAAAAGGTTTTGAAAAACATAAATCTTGCTATACCCGCAAGGGGGGTAACAGCAATAATTGGGCCTTCTGGATGCGGAAAGTCCAGTTTCCTAAAAACCTTAAACAGAATGGTTGACCGGATTCCCATTGCTCGATGGGAAGGTCAGATTTTTTTCAACGGCCTTGATATTCTGAAAAAGGATATCGACCTTGTAGGGCTGAGGAGCGAAGTGGGGATGGTTTTTCAACAACCTAACCCTTTTCCCAAGTCAATTTTTGACAATGTTGCCTATGGACCGCGAATACATGGCCAAAAAAATAAAAAAGAGTTAAACAAAATTGTGGAACAAAGTCTTAAGGATGCGGCTCTATGGGATGAAGTAAAAGATAACCTCAAACATCCCGCCCTTTCTCTCTCCGGTGGCCAACAGCAAAGGCTTTGTATTGCCAGGGCACTGGCTGTAAAACCCAAAATTCTTTTAATGGACGAACCCTGTTCTGCCCTTGACCCCGTTGCAACGGCCAGAATCGAAGATTTAATTGCAGACCTTCAGGAAAAATATCCGATTTTAATTGTAACCCATAATATGCAGCAAGCAGCCCGGGTTTCTTACCAAACCGCCTTTTTCCTTCAGGGAGAGGTTATCGAATTTGATAAAACAAAAAAACTATTTACCAATCCAAAAGATAAGAGAACTGAAGATTATATTACCGGTCGTTTCGGCTAAATTGGGAGGTGAAAATAAATGCGCCAAACCTTTGAACATGAGTTAGAAGAATTATTCCAGGACATTCTTTACATGGGAGGGCTTGTGAAAAAAACAATTCAAAAAGCCGTTAATTCTCTGAAAAAACATGATCTGGAAGGTGCTCAGGAAGTCATTGATAAAGACGATATTATCGATGACCTGGAATTAAAGATTGAAGAAAAATGTATGTCCTTAATTGCCCGCCAGCAACCAATGGCGAAAGATCTTCGAAGGATAGGGACGGCTCTAAAAATGATAACTGATCTGGAGCGAATAGCAGACCATTCTACAGATATTGCCAGGATTACTTTAAGAATTGGGGATGAACCTCATATTAAGCCCCTCGTTGACATCCCTCGCCTGGCAGAAATCGCCCAGGAAATGGTAAACAAAGCCCTTGAAGCCTTTGTTCAGGAAGATGTTAACCTTGCTTATGAGGTATGCAATCTTGATGATGATGTTGACCAGTTAAACAATCAAATATTTCGGGAACTATTAACCTACATGCTGGAAGACACTAAAAACATTAAACAGGCAACTCAACTCCTTTTTGTTTCCAGTTCGCTGGAAAGAATAGGCGATCATGCCACAAATCTTGGAGAATGGTTGATTTACATGGTAACAGGCAAAAGAAAGGAACTCAACGATTAAAAATCCTTCAATTTAAAAAAACCAGTTTTTAAATCCTGCATTTAAAGCCTGAATTTGCAGGATTTTAATATTTTTAAGGCGAAACTCATTTTGTGGAGGTGAAGTTATGGCCAGGATTATAATCCCATTTTTGCTAATATTATTTCTTGTATCAGCTTGTTCTTCCGATCCTCAATACAGGGATGGAACCTTCTCCGCTTATTCCGAAGCTGATGACTATGGCTATGCAAGGGTAGAAGTAACCATTTCCGGAAGCCAAATTACTGATATAAAAATTGAAGAATTCACTGGAAAAGGTGAACCCCTGGATTTTTCCACTTACCCCTATCAACCAACCGTTGAGGGCGTTCAGGTTATGAAAGAACGTTTCCTTGAAGAAAATTCAGCAGAGGTAGATACATTTACCGGTTCAACCCATTCCAGCCGAAAATATATAGATGCTGTGGAAAAGGCCTTGAAAATGGCCACCGAGGAACCTGAAGAACCGATAGAAACTGACTACTGGAACGGAACTTTTATGGGAACCGCACAAAATGAAAATATTAGAGTTGTAGCCTGGGTTTCAATAAAAAATGATCGAATTATTGACGTTTTTTTTGACGAGGTTAACCTGGAAACAGACGAGTTTTTTGACTGGGAAAATCGTGATTATGACCTTCTTCCTGAAGCCCGCCAGGAAATGCAGGAAAGAATAGTAATGGAAGGTTCAATCGATGTGGATACTTTTTCAGGTGCAACACAGAGCAGCGAACTCTGGCTAAAAGCGGCTGAAGATGCTAAAGGCAAAGCCAGAATAGAATAAAAATTTAAGGGGAGGGGGAAATTCCCCCCTTTTTGCTTTAAGGCTGTTTCCTCCTTATTGTTAGGTTGTCTTTAAAATTATGTGCAATATTTATACAGATGTGTTATACTATGAAGATATTATAAAACGAAAGAGGTTGAACATGAACAATAATTTTACAGAGCTGGGTATTACCCCTCCTATTTTACGAGGAATTGACCAAATGGGTTTTCAAACACCAACAGAGGTTCAAAAACAGGGTATTCCCCACATATTAAAGAAAAAAGATTTAATTGTCCGATCAAAAACAGGTAGCGGCAAGACGGCAGCTTTTGGCATCCCTCTTCTGCAGATGATTAATCCCCGAGGTAAAGGTCCCCAGGGGTTGATCCTTACTCCAACAAGGGAGTTAGCAGTTCAGGTTGATAGTGACCTTAAAAGGATTTCCAGGTACCTTCCCCATAAATTAACAGCTGTATACGGCCAGCACAGCATGAACGTTGAAATCCAGGCCCTGAGAAAGGGTCCTTCTATTGTAACAGGAACTCCAGGGCGGGTTTTTGACCACATTCTTCGCAAAAACCTGATTACCAAAAATATTCGTTTCCTGGTCCTGGATGAAGCAGATAGAATGCTGGATATGGGCTTTATTGACCAGGTAAAAAAGATAATTGAAAAACTTCCGGAAAATAGAGTTACTCTTCTCTTCTCGGCAACAATACCTGGAGAGATAAAAAAGATCTGCAAAAAATACATGAATAACCCGGCAACAATTGAAATTGAATCCGAAACCAAAACCGTTGAGACTGTTGAACAGTTTTATTACCGAATGCGGAAAAACGAAAAGAGAACACAATTAAACCGTCTTCTGGAAAAGGAAAACCCGGAAAGCTGTGTAATCTTTTGCAATACACGCAATACTGTGGATCGAGTCCAGAGGTTTTTAACAGAAAAAGGGTTCTCTTCCCAGGCTCTGCACGGGAATATTCCCCAGAACAGGCGAATGAAAACCATCGATAAATTCAAAAAAGGACGAACCCCTTTCCTGGTTGCAACTGATGTAGCCTCCAGGGGGATTCATGTTGACAGCCTTTCCATGGTTATCAACTTTGACGTTCCCTTTGAAAAAGATAGTTATGTCCACAGAATCGGAAGAACAGCAAGAAGCGGAAACGGTGGCAGAGCAATTACATTTGTTACCAGTGAGGACATTATGAGTTTATACGAAATTGAGGAACACATTGGGACAATGATTACCCAAAAGGAACTCCCTCAATACAATAACTCCCAAGGATTAAAAAGTAAAAGCAGAAAAAGAAGGGATTTTAAAACAAATCAAAAAAGAACCTCCGAAGCCTTACCACGGGGATTCTAAAAAGAAATAAAAAGATATTAAAAACCCACTATAACCGGTCACCTGGAAAATCGGGGCCATTATAGTGGGTTTTCTTTTTTAAAACTACTTTTCTCCTTTACTGATAATATCAATAAAAACCTTAACCAGTTCAGGATCAAACTGTGTCCCCGCACACCTTTTTAATTCCTCGATTGCCTCTTTTTTACTCATTGGTTTTTTATAAGGACGTCCATTAGTCATTACGTCATAAGCATCTACAATTGCATTAATCCTGGAGAGTAAAGGAATGTTTTTTCCCGAAAGTCCCCGAGGATAACCTTTTCCATCCCACCTTTCATGGTGGGATAAAATCTCTTCTGCAACATGGGCAATTTCATCAGTAGAGCGGGCAATCCTGTACCCCGTTTCTGGGTGGGCTTGAACCAGTTTCCATTCCTCCTCGGTTAATCTTTCCGGTTTATTTAATATTTCTTCTGAAATAATAATTTTCCCAATATCGTGTAGAGATACCAGCAAATTCAAGCGATTTAATTCTTCTTCCAGTAGACCTATTTCCTTCCCAATCATTTGGGCCATTGCTCCCATTCTGTATGTGTGTTCTTCTGTCTCCTGGCTTTTCTCCTCCAGGGTTTTTATCAGACTGGTAAGAACCGCGCTCCTGGCGCTCCTGCTCTCTGAAAGTTTATTTCTATACATCCTTTTTTCTGCCAGGGCCAGAATCTCAAAAATATCCTCGTCATTATTTTCTTTACTCGCAACTCCCAGGGCGATGGAAAGGGGGATTGTTTCCTTAGTAAAAATCCTGCTTTCATTCATAATCCTTGAGGCAATTAAATTGGCTTCAAAAAGAGAAGTCTGGGGTAATAGAATCACAAATTCGTCTCCCCCCCACCGGGCGATCATATCTTCCTGGCGGCATAGTTTTTTCAAAATATCCGAGGCCTTTTTTAATAGTTTGTCCCCTTCAGCATGACCGTAAGCATCGTTAACAAGTTTTAATCCATTTATGTCTCCCATTATTATGCTTACCGGGTTTTGCTTCTTTAAATCCAGCCGTTTAATTTCCTGTTCTAAAAAAGTTCGATTATAAAGCCCGGTTAGGTTATCGTGAAAGCTCAAGTACCTAATATCCTTCTCCGACCGAATCCTTTTTATTGCTTCTGAAGCATGGCTGATTAATATCTCAGCCAGGTTAACATCTTCATTGGTGAAAAAGTCTTTTTGAGTGGAAACTGCCTGGAAAATTCCCATTTTCCCAATAGGGGTGCTCAAAAGTGCTCTATAAGACCTCTTAATTGGCTTTCCTTCCTTGCTTTCCCAGAGGTCATTAATCAATATGGTTTTTCCCTTTTGATAACATTGCCCCGCAATCCCTTCAGTTATAGGCATATTACGAGCCCCTTCGGCTGGAAGATCCCCGGAGGTAGCCTTGACCACAAAATGGTCAGCCTCAACAATATCTACCACGCAAAGCCGGAAGTTCAAAATTTCTTCTGCCGCTTCAACTATTAACTGGTAAACTTTTTCCTCTTCTTGGGCAAGGCTCATTTGAAGGGTTTTCTCATGCAACCTTTCAACCTTGATCTTCGTTTTTCTAATAGTTTCTTCCGCTTTTTTCCGATCTGTAATATCCCTGATAAACTCAACAATCCCCACAGTATTCCCTTGGGGATCAATAAAAGGATATGAGTAGGATTCTATCCATCCCACCTCTTCGTTAATACCTTTAAGGAAAACAGTTTCCACCTGCATCTCACCTGTTTCAAGGGCGATCAGGGAAGGACAGGGATTACAGGGTTCTTCCCGGTTTTGAAAGACTTCATAACATTTTTTCCCTTCAAGGGGAACTGATTCTTTGTACCACCTTTCCATAGCCTTATTTACCTTACGGATAGTCAAATCCGGGTTTAATACGCTCATCCCATCCTGAATACTGTTAAAAACTCCTTCAATCAAATTTTTCCCCTGAAGAACTTCCTGTTCCATCTTTTTCCGTTCCGAAATGTCCCTTGTTGTTGTTAATAGAACCGTTTCATTGCTCCTGTTTTTATAGGTGCTTCCTATACTTTCAACCCAAATATAACCCTTTTCCGGGTGCATGTACCGTAACTCCAATCTTGTTTCCTCTCCCGTTTCAATGGTTTTTCCAAAACCATCAAAAACCTTGGGTAAATCGTCGGGATGGATAAAATCAAATAGTTTATGCCCAAGAACCTCCTCCCCCCGACCCAGTACTTTTTTGTGGGAGGGGGAAAGATATTTAAGAACCCCATTAATATCAGTTTCAATAACCACATCATGGTAGTTTCTTGCCATTAAATTTAGTTTTTCCTCATTTTCTTTCAAAGCTTTTTCTGTTTCTTTCCTCTCTGTAATATCCAGATGGGTCCCAAAAACCCATAAAGGGTCCCCATCTTCAGTCCAGGATATTACCTTCCCCCTATCCTGAATCCAAACCAATTCCCCGTTTTTGTGTTTCATCCGGTATTCAGTATCGAAAATATCCAGTTCACCTTTTAAATGCTTTTCCAACATTTTTTCACATTTTTTTAAATCTTCAGGATAAACAAACCTCCTCCAGGTTTCAATTGTCACCGGGGAAATCTCTTCAAGGGTATAGCCAATTATTTCTGCCCATTTCTCGTTAACTAGGTTCTCCCCGGTTTTTACATTCCATTCCCATGTTCCAACATCGGTTCCCTCAATGATATTGGCCAGGCGTTGTTTTTGCCTCCTCAATTCTTCTTCAGCATTTTTCCTATTTGTTATTTCCGTATGGGTCCCTACCATCCGTAGGGGTTTCCCTTTTTCGTCTTTTTCAAGGATTTTTGCCCGACTTAAAACCCACATCCAGGTCCCATCTTTTCGCCGGAAACGAAACTCTGTTTTAAATTCTTTACTATCTCCCGAAAGGTGCGATTTAATTGCCTTTTTCGCTTCTTCAATGTCTTCTGGGTGGACCCTTTTCTCCCAATCCTCAAAGGAATGAGAAAATTCATCCGGCTCATACCCAGCCATGGTGAAGTATCTGGGATCAAAGTAAACCGTATTTTCTGCTAAATCCCAATCCCAGATACCATCATTTGCCGCCGACAGGGCAAAATCCAATCGTTCCCTGTTTTTCTTTACTTCTTCCTGTAATCTATATTCTTCTGTAATATCCCGGAAAACCAAAACAACCCCTGTTATTTCCCCTTCCGGATTATAAATAGGGGCTGCCGAATCTGCTATCTGGTACTTTTCTCCACCCTTACTGACCAGCATTGTATGATTTGCAAGGCCAACCATTTTTTTTGATTGAATTACTTTTTCCACGGGGTTTTCTACCTTATCTCCAGTTTGGGAATTGAAAATCCTGAAAACCTCTGTAAGGGGTTTGCCCTTTGCTTTTTCTTCTTCCCATCCCGTCAAATCCTCTGCAACAGGATTCATGCGAACTATTTTTCCATCCGGATCTGTTGCTATTACTGCATCCCCAATTGAATTCAGAGTAGTCCGTAAGTCCTCTTCGCTTTTCCGTAAATCTTTCTCGAACTGTTTTCTTTCTGAAATATCACTGACCAGGGCTAAAATATATTCCCCATCACCAATGGATACCTTTCCCGTTGCAATTTCCACAGGGACAATGGAACCATCTGAATGAATATGATAATCCTCAATTCTGATTGGCCCATTTCCAACCTTCCAGCTTTTCCATTCGGGTATAATCCAATCTTTGCCCCCTGGATCAGGGTGCAGATCAAAAACTGTCATGTTTAATAACTGTTCACGAGAATAACCTGTCCTTTTTACAGCCTCCCTATTTACTTCAAGGATTTGTCCCTCCTGATCATGGAGAAAAAGCATATCAAGAGATTGATTAACCAGGGCTTTATATTTTTCCTCACTACTTTTTAGGCTTTTTTCTATTTCTTTTTCTCTGGTAATCTCTCGAAAAATAACCCCAAAATACCCTTTTTCTACTCCTGAAACAGATAATTCATACCACTTTTGGAAATAGTCAGAGTATTTTTGAAAAACCCCACTTCCGCCTTCAATGCCAATTTTGCCAAGGTTTTCAATCCAGTTAAAACTATCCTCTTCAATCCCCGGTAAAAGCTCTGTGACCTTTTTCCCCAGGGCCTTTTCTTTTGATAACCCAGTCATTTTTTCAAAGGCAGGATTCACTTCAAGGAATATGTAATCAATAGGATTTCCTTTCTCATCGGTTACAACCCTGTGATAAGCAAAGCCATCAGGTAGAGAACCAATTAAAGAGCGGGTTTTTCCTTCCTCAAGAGCCATAAATTTTCCTCCTTGTCCGTTTTCCTCTTCTTTTCTGGAATAAGGACCCAATCCTTCTATTTTCTTTCTTCGGAAAATCTTCCGAATTTTTTAAAAAGAATATTTCCAACTTTTTCGTCACAAGATAACTTTTTCCTTTGTTTAATATTGGCTAATTAACCCAACGATTTTAAAAAAATGCAGATCTAAAAAATACAATAAATATTGACCACAGTGGTTTCCGGGTTTTTCTTTGCTGCAATTACAGCCCTTTTTGCTCAGCTTGCCGAAAGTTCCCGGGGTACAATGGGTCTATCATTCGCCTCCCTCGGCTTTTTTTACCTACTTCGAGCCATTGGTGATGTGGGAAATGAAACTCTGTCCCTTATCTCCCCCCTTGGGCTGGTAATTAGAGCTGAGGTTTATGTTAATAATTATTGGTGGCCGGTTCTTCTAACTTTTGGGCTGGCTTTAATTATTACTGCTATTGCCTACTATCTTCACTCTCTACGTGATCTTGAAGCGGGCTTCATCCCCTCTAGACCCGGCAGGATCCGGGCTTCAAAATTCCTTCAAGGGCCTTTGGGATTGACCACAAGGCTTCAACGAACCGCTATTTTAGGCTGGTTTGGGGGAATGTTTATCCTAGGAGCCAGTTATGGATCCGTTCTGGGTGACTTGGAAACATACCTTGAGGCTATGGAATTAATCCAGGCAGCCCTTCCTGATGTCGAGGGTTTTTCCTTAACCGAACAATTCCTTCCAATGTTGATGGCGGTTATTTCCATGGTTGCCACTATTCCGGTTCTTTTAATGGCTCTTAAAGTTAGGACAGAAGAAACAAAAAACCGTATGGAACATTTACTGGCTAGAGCGGTATCCAGGTCCCGTATTATGGGAAGTTCCTTAATTCTTTCCCTTATTGTTGGTTTTCTTGTTCTATTTTTAGGGGCAATAGGGCTTTGGTCAGCAGGGGCAGCCACAATGGATGACCCCCTTGCTTTTGGAAAAATAATGAACGCAACCCTGGTTTATTTCCCCGCAATAATTGTAATGATCGGATTTTCCCTTCTTCTTGTTGGTTTTTTCCCCCGGGCAACCGTAGGAGCCTGGTGGTATCTTGCCTACTCCTTTTTTGTTGTGTATATGGGAAGCCTTCTACAAATACCCGATTTTCTGGCTAAACTAACTCCCTTTGGTTATATACCCCAATATCCAGTGGAAGAAATCAAGATTATAAATCTCATTTTGCTTGCCATTGTCGGAGTAATATTGATGGTTGGGGGCTTTTGGGGGTACAATAGAAGAGATATTCTTGGCTAAAAAAAATCGCCTTAAGAATATTGAAAAACCTCGGTTTTAAATCCGAGGTTTTCTTTTTACCTTTAAAAACTTTTCCATATTTTTCTTTGACCCATTATTAATAACCAATGCTATCATTAATTAATACAACTTCCATATCGATATCGTTCATTTTCTTTAAATGCAACACAATACCATTACAAATCCGATCTGGACTGGAGCAATCATAACAACGGTCACCCTTCTCGGCACAGGGTGTTTTCAACCCTAGCCTCCTGGCATTTTTCGGTGCAGCAATATTTCTGGCTCGACAAATAGCATCTTTAAGTGTAGGAGCCACTTTATTAATCCCTAAAACAAAAAAAACTTTTTGATGGCCAAATAAAGATCCGGCAACACGATTACCAGTACCATCAATATTGACAAGCTCACCTGTTTCCGCAAGAGCATTTACTGAAGTAAGATAAATTTCTGTTGTTAAACATTTGATAGCAGTACTTTGGAAACTCATCCCCTTCTCACAATTTTGGGGATCAAAAACCTTATTACTTTCAGAAAGTCGTTCATACATTTTCAAATCCGTCAAAGTAGCGGAATCGCCAAAACCAACTGTTTTGTTATTAATAATTTTGGTTAAATAAATTGCTGCTTCTTCGGGGGTTTGCCAAAAGGAAACATCATAACCTTTTTCCCTAAGAATATCGATTAATTTTTCCACATTCATTTCTATTTCACTCCCAAAATGAAAAGGATTTTTGTTCTAGGGAATTTGAAATTTTTCCCCCCCAATGGTAACAGCTTACAGGATGATTACAATCTTTTTTTAGCAATGCCTTTTCCCAGTATGTTTTTTCTGTTCTTCGTTACTCCTCGTTCCACCTATATTTTTTATTTTTTTGCAAAATTTCCAAATTACAATTCAAACACAGTCCGTTATGGCAACAGATAAACTCTCCGCATTTTGGGCAAATCCATTTCTTCTTTTCTTTTTCCAGAAAACTTCCCATTCCATTTTTTTCGATTAATTCCAGATTTTCTATCATGCTCATATGATATTTTGTTCGGTAACGCTTATCCAGGGTTTTAAGTCTTTCACAGGGAAATTTTTTACATTCAAAGCAAAAACGAACAAGTCCTTTTCCCACCAAATCACATTTATTTCCCATATGGGTGCAATACTCTCCTCTTGGAATACATCCGGGACAGTATTTCCTGTGAAATCCCTTTTTATTCAGATCCTTCTCACCGAATTGGTAAGCAATACATAAACTGCAGTTCATACCACACGGTGCAATATATTTTTCTTCCATTAAATGGCCCCCTGGGAAATTTTCTTCATTTCTTTTTAATTATTTTCCCCAAAATACCTTTTCGAAAAAGGTTTTCAGTTAGTTCTCTCCTTTTGACATCAACACCAGGCACTCAACATGATAGGTTTGAGGGAACATGTCAATTAAATCAATGGTTTCTACCCCGTAACCATTAGGCCGGAGGACAGCAATATCCCTTGCTAAAGTAGAGGGGTTGCAAGAAATATAAATTAAGCTCTTCACATTTTTTTCTTCGATTAGTTGTAAAACACTGGGATGACATCCTTCCCGGGGAGGGTCCAACAAAACACAATCAAGATCCCGGGGAAGTTTAGAAAATTCTTTCTCTACCTCCCCCTGATGAAACTCTACATTTTCCAGGTTTTTTTCTTCTGCCAGCCTTATCCCTTCTTCAACTGCCTCCCGGGAAATTTCTATGGCCATTACTTTTTCAACAATATCTGTCAGGTTAATCCCAAATGCTCCTGCCCCTGAATAAAGGTCAGCAATTTTTTTAAAACCCCTATCCTGGACAATTTCTCTGATTTTTTTTAATAAAACCTCTCTCTGTTCAGGGTTAACCTGGAAAAAGGTTTCCGGTCCCAACTGAAAAGTATAATTTCCCATTTTTTCTTCAACTTTTCCTTTTCCCCAGATTAAATGCCCCCCCTTTTTCCCTTTTCCCTGCTGATAAATCCCTATCAGATCGGGGGTTTTTTCTTTAAGGGGATTTATAATGCTTTCCCAACTTCCTTGAGTTTTGATAGTCGAGCCAAGAATCAATAGGCTCTGTTTATGAGAAAAGCTCGTCCTAACAGTTAAATCTTTTCCCGCACTAAACCTTTTACTCTGGAAAAGCTCTTCAATTCCCCTTTTTATTTGATTGGCTTCAGTGGGGAGAAGAGCACATTTCTCATGGGGAATAACCCGCCGGGACTTTTGGCCAAAAAACCCTACCCGATTCCCCTGCAGGTGGTAGGTAGCCTTGTTTCGATAACCCCATTCCTTATTAGCAGCAAAAACTTTTGGGGAAGGAAAACTTTTTACCTCCCCAATTCTATAAAGGGCCTGATTTAAACGATCCTTTTTAAATTCAACCTGGAAGGGATATTCCATATGCTGAAGTTGACACCCCCCACATTCTGGATACACCGGACAGGGAGGTTCTCTTCGATGAGGGGATTGGTCAAGAATTTCTTCAGGTAAGGCTTCCCCAAAATGTTTTTTCTTCTTTATTAGCCTCGCCCTTACCATTTCTCCGGGGAGAACTCCGGGGATAAAGATGGTAAAGCCATTTACCTTACCTACTCCTCTACCATCATGGCCGAGATCAATTATCCTAACTTCTGGAAGCAGTTCGTCAACCATCTTCTTCCCTCCCCTTTAATCGTTCCTCCAGTAAACTTCTTAATGTTTGGGGGTTGGCCTGACCCTCACTTTTTTTCATCCCCTTACCCATTAAATTTTGAATTGCCTTTTCTTTTCCCGCCAGGTAATCCTGAACAACACCTGGGTTATTTTCAATTATCTCCTCAATTAACTCCTCAATATATTCTTGATTGCTTATCTGCTTCCAACCCTTATCGTCAATTATTTCTCCAGGTTTTCTTCCTGTTTCTAATGTTTCCTTGAGAACCTCTTTTCCCTGAGGGAAACTCAGGTCTCCCTCTTCTACCATTTTTATTATTTCCGAAAGGTACTCCGGTGGAATTTCAAGAGGGAAAACATGGGCATAAAGGTGTTCTTTAATCCATTTGGCAACCTCTTTTGGCGAAGCAAAGTTTGCTGCTTTTTCAAAATAATCTGCTTTAGCCTTGTCAGAAATCAACACCCCAGTTTCCTCTTTCCCGATTCCCCATTCCTCCTGCCACCTTTTTTCCCTTTGCATTGGAGGTTCCGGAATGTCTTCTGCAACCGAACCAATTAAATCCTGTCTAAGAATTAGGTCGGGAAGGTCTGGTTCTGGAAAATACCGGTAATCTTCTTTCTTTCCTTTTTCCCGCAGTAAAAATGTTTTCCCCTCTTTTTCATCCCAACCTCGTGTTTCCCCTTTTATTTCCTCTCCATCCAAAAGGGCTTTCTTCTGCCTTTTCTCCTCATATTCAAGGGCCCGAAAAATTGCTTGAAAGGAGTTTAAGTTTTTCAGTTCAACCTGATTTTGGGATATTTTTTCTTCCTCTCCTTTAAGGGAAATATTGGCATCACATCGAAAAGAACCCTCTTCCATACTGCAATCCGATATCCCCAGGTATAGGATAAGCAGTCTTAAATCCTTTAGAAAATCCCGGGCTTCCCCTGGAGATTCGATGTCCGGCTCTGTCACTATTTCAACCAGAGGAATACCCGCCCTGTTAAAATCAATTTCCCCATTGCCTTGATTATATATGGTTCTTCCGGCATCCTCCTCTAAATGAACCCGCCTAATTCCGATATTCTTTTCCCCAAGGGTAAAAAAGCCTTCAAAGCCCAGGGGCCTTGCATATTGGGTTATCTGGAATCCCTTTGGCAGGTCAGGGTAAAAATAGTTCTTCCGATCAAAACCGCTTTCCCGGTTAATCCTGCAATTAAGGGCTAAAGCACCTTTAAGACCAAAAAGAACGGCTTTCTGGTTTACCGAAGGCAGGGTTCCCGGCCAACCAAGGCAAACCGGGCAGGTATTGGTATTGGCAGGGGCAGCAAATTCTGTTGAACAGGAACAAAACATCTTGGAAAGGGTTTTTAATTGGAGATGGATTTCCAGACCGATTATCGTTTTAAATTCCTTCTCCATCATTCGCTACCCCCTTCCGAAAAATATTTTAGTTCTTCTCTATAACCTGTTATTTCTCTGATAAACTGAGAAAAATCAATAAGCCGGCCTTCCTTCCACCGGGGAGCCATTAACTGCAAACCTAAAGGCAAACCTTCACTATTCAGACCCATTGGAAGGGAAATTGCCGGCAAACCCGCAAGGCTTCCCGGTATTGCCATAATATCACTCATGATTTTTTCCAGAGAACTCTCGATCCTGCTCCCCAGATTGAAAGCGGGCATTGGAGTTGCAGGAGAAAGGATCAGGTCAAAATTACAAAAAAGCTGGTCAAGTTCTTGTGTGATTTCTTTCCGAACCTGGACAGCTCTATCATAAAATTTTTCCCTGTACTGAGAACTGAGGAACAGAGTTCCCAGGAGAATTCGATTTTTTACTTCCTGGCCAAACCCTACTTCTCGGTTCTTTTTAATTAATTCTTCCCAGTTTTTTTCTCCTTCAATACCTTTACCAAACCTTAATCCGTCAAAACGAGCAAGGTTGGAACTTGCCTCGGCTGTTGCGATTACAGAATAGACACCCAGGGCTTTTTTGGGATCAGTAAGGGAGATTTCTTCAACTTTAATCCCTGCTTTTTCGAGTTTTTCAACTACTTCAAAAGTCCTTTTTTCTACTTCTCCATCCTCTACTAGTTCCATATACTCCCGGGGAAAAGCAACTCTGATTTCTTCAGGATCAAAAGCCTCTCCTTTTCTTTCCAGGCCTTTTCCCGAAACTGTTGTAGAATCTTTTTTATCCTTTCCCGCAAGTACCCCAAAAACCCGCCAGAGGTCATCAGGGTCCCGGGCAAAAAGCCCAATCTGGTCAAGAGATGAAGCATAGGCCGCCAAACCAAAGCGAGATATTCGCCCGTAGGTTGGCCGCAGACCATAATTTCCGCAAAAAGAAGCAGGCTGGCGAACCGATCCCCCCGTCTCACTTCCCAGGGCAACAGGAACAATCCCCCCTCCAACTGCAGCAGCAGAACCCCCAGAAGATCCTCCGGGGGTTTTCCCAAGGTTATGAGGATTTCGGGTAGGATGGTAAACTGAGGTTTCTGTTGTCGAACCCATGGCCATTTCATCCATGTTGGTTCTTCCAATTATGAGAGCTCCAGCTTCCTCCAGTTTTTCCACCACTGTTGCAGAATAACCGGGGAAAAATCCCTTTAAGAAATTCGAAGAACAGGTCATTGTTTCTCTGAGCCGGGCAATGTTATCCTTAATGGCTATTGGAACAGCACTTAGAGGTGGGAGATCTTCTCCCCTTTTTCTCTTTTCATCCAGAGCCCGGGCCTTTTTTTCAGCCCGTTTCCAGGAAGTTTTTACAAAAGCTTTTAAGTCTTTATCCCTTTGGCCTTGAAATTCTCTGAAATTCTTAATTATTTCCACCGCCGAAATTTCCCCCTGCTCAAACAAACGGAAAAGGGAGCAGGCGGTTTGTTCTTTAAATTCCACAAAACTCAACTCCTTTGCTCCATCCCAGGAACCCTAAAGGTGATTCCAGCCTCTCTAAAACCTCCTAAAGGACAGTCCGGCCGAAGATCATGGAAATTAAGAACATTGATTCTTTCTAAATCAAAATAAACTTCTTTTCTTCCTGAAAGTAAGAGTTGGATTTCTTCAAGTTGTTTTTCTACTGATTCCAGATTTTTATCCTCGAGGTCCAAAGCTGTCAGGCGGGAAATTGTTTTATCCATTTTCTCACCCCGAAATCATCTTTTTAAATTCTTCTTCACTAATAATTTTCACTCCAACCTCCCTGGCTTTATCTAACTTGGAACCCGCTTTTTCTCCTGCAACAAGATAATCAAGCCTCGAAGAAATACTCGATGTAACCTCGCCTCCTCGGTCAGTAACCATCTGTTCTGCTTCCTTCCGGGTAACGGTGTCGAGGCTACCAGTAAAGGCAAATCTTTTTCCTGAAAACTCCTGGGAAAGAGCCTTTTTCTCCTGTTCAAACTTAAGCCCGGCTCTTTTTAGTTTTTCAATTAGTTTTTCATTTCCTTCCTCCCGGAAATAATCCGTTATTGAACTGGCGATTTTTGGGCCTACTTCTTCAATTTTTTCCAGTTCCTCTTGATTTGCTTTCTTTAGTTCTTCCAGGGAAGAAAACTCCCTTGCCAGAAGTCGAGCTGTAGTTGCCCCTACAAACCTTATTCCCAGGGCATTCAACACTCTCTCAAAAGGCCTTGTTTTGCTCTCGGAAATTGCCTTAATGACATTTTCTGCGGACTTTGCTCCCATCCTCTCGAGGTTTTCCAGGTCTTCTTTTTTAATATAATAAAGGTCTCCAGGGTCAGAAATCAAACCCTCGCTTATTAATTTATCTACCAGCTTTTCTCCCAGTCCATCAATATTCATTGCTCCCCGGGAAATAAAATGGAGTATTCCCTCCCGCAGCTGGGCAGGGCAACGCGCCTGATTTGTACAGCGCAAAATTGGGCTTCCCTCATCCCGGGCAACTCTTCCCCCGCAAACCGGACAATTTTCGGGCATTGAAAACTCTTTTTCATTACCCGTCCTTAGTTCTTTTAAGACTCTCACAACTTCTGGAATTACCTCCCCAGCCCTCTGAACCAAAACCTGATCTCCAATCCTCACATCTTTTCTTCGTATTTCCTCCTCATTGTGAAGAACTGCCCTTTTTACAATTGCTCCACCCACATTTACCGGTTTAAGATGGGCGGTAGGAGTAAGGGTTCCGGTCCTGCCAACAGTAACTTCAATTCTCTCAACTGAGGTAACCTCCTGCTGGGTAGCAAATTTAAAGGCAATTGCCCAGCGCGGGCTTTTTGCCGTTGCCCCAAGTTCCTCCCTTAAATCTAGTTGATCCACCTTTATAACAAGGCCATCAATTGAAAAAGGAAGGTCTTCCTTTTTTTGATATAGTTCTTCGCATTTCTCTAAAAGTTCTTCAATAGAATAGGCCAGGGCATAGTCGTTCACCCTGAATTTTTGTTTTTTCAAAAAGTTAAGGCCCTGGCTGTGAAGGGGAAAACGCCTACCTTCCCTTTCCTGGAGACCAAAAGCTGCAAAATCTAAGGGCCGGGAAGCAGCAATTCGAGGATCAAGCTGGCGGAGAGATCCTGCAGCTGCATTTCGGGGATTGGCAAATGTTTTTTCCCCCTGTTCTTCCCGGAGTTGGTTAAACCTACTGAAAGCATTTTTTGGCATATAAACCTCTCCCTGAATCTCAACATTTACTTTTTCGTTTAAAATAATTGGTATTGTTGTTATGGTTTTTAGGTTATGGGTAACATCTTCTCCTATAAAACCATCACCCCGGGTTGCTCCCCTGGTTAACCGCCCCTCTTCGTAAGTGAGAACAGCAGTTAAGCCATCAATTTTATATTCAATAATATAGTGGAATTCCTGAGAGCCCAAAAGATCCCTTACCCTGCGGTGGAATTCTCGAACTTCACCATCATTAAAGGCGTTGGACAGTCCCATAAGGGGAATTCTATGTTCAACTTTCTCAAGGAAAGGGGCGGGTTCAGCTCCAACTCTTTGGGTTGGTGATTCCGGAACTATTAGTTCTGGATTATCTTTTTCAAGTTGTTCAAGTTCCCTATACAAAGCATCATATTCTTCATCGCTTATTTCTGGTTGAGCCAAAACATAGTATTTATAATTGTGCTCTTCGATTACCCTCCGAAGGTTTTTAATTCTTTCCGCAACGTCTTTATGCAAAAACTCCGCCTCCCTTGCCGATTCTTTTATTACCAATAATTAATTGGTTTTCCCTTTCAAGTTCATATTTCTTCTGATATCCCAACAAATCCTTTGTTTCTTTTTAAACTCCCCAAAAAGAAAAAGGGCAGCCTGAGCTACCCTTATCATATTATCTCCAGCTTAACATATTCCACCAAAATCTCCCGGAGCCCCTGACCATCAAAAGCAAGGGTAAGTTTCAGGTCCTTTCCCTTACCTTCCTTTTTTACTATTCTTCCCACTCCCCACTTGGGGTGCCGGACTTTTTGTCCAGGGACAAATTTTTCCTCTCCCTGATTTAAAGAATCCTCTTCAGGTACTTCAGGATCCCAACCGTCAAGAAAATCATCCTTTTTTTCATTTTCTCCCTCTTCATCACAGGTTTCAGGAGGAATACACTGTAAAAATTGTGATGGGTCTCGTCCAACATTTGCCCCAAATATTTGTCTCCGCTGAGCCCAGGTAATATAAAGAGTTTCCTGTGCCCTTGTCATCCCAACATAACAAAGCCGGCGTTCCTCTTCAATTTCTTCAGGATCCTCCATTGACCGGGTATGAGGGCAAAACCCTTCTTCCATTCCAACCATGAAAACCACTGGGAATTCCAACCCCTTTGCTGTATGAAGGGTCATTAAAGTTATCCCGCCCTTGTCCTCTTCATACATATCAATATCTGAAACGAGGGACACCTCAGCAAGGAAATTTTCCAAGCCCTCCCAACCTTCCTCGGGAACATCCTCAAGAACATTAAAAAGTTCCTGGATGTTTTCCATCCTGGATTGGGCTTCAATATTATCACTTTCTGCAAACTGGGCCCAGTAACCTGTTCTTTCCAAAATTTCCTGCAGAAGGTCTCCAAGAACAAGTTTTTCTACTTCTCCCCGCAATTCTTCGATCATATTATAAAAACCGGCTAGGGAATTTTTCTGGCGAGGCCCAAGGGGTAAATCTTTAACCTGCCCTAAAACCCGGTAGGGAGTTGTTCCCCTTTTTAAAGCTTCCTGTTCCAAAGTCTCCAGGGTTGCAGGACCTATTCCTCTCCTGGGAGTATTAACCACCCGGAAAAAACTAAGGGTATCGTCGGGGTTATAAATTAGCTTTAGATAAGCCAGGAGATCCTTGATTTCCATTCTATCATAAAACTTCATTCCCCCTACTATCCTGTAGGGAATACCTGCCTGGACCAGGGCCGATTCAATAATTCTGGACTGGGCGTTAGTCCGATAGAAAACTGCAATATCCCGGGCAGGAACCCCTTTTTCTTCCAGGTTTTGCACCTCCTGGGCAATAAATGAGGCTTCTTCTTCCCCGCTGTAAAACTCCTTTAAAATAATGGGATTTCCCTTTCCCTTGCTGGTCCATAAATCCTTTTCTTTTCGCCGGGAATTTGCTGCAATTACTCCCTGGGCTCCGCTTAAAATGTTCTGGTAGGATCGATAGTTTTCTTCCAACTTTATTGTTTTTGCTCCCGGATAATCCCTTTCAAAACTTAAAATGTTATTAATGTCCGCTCCCCGGAATCCATAAATTCCCTGGTCGGGATCCCCCACAACTGTAAGGTTCCCCTTTTTTCCAGCAAGCAGGCTAATCCATCGATATTGAGCATGGTTAACATCCTGGTATTCGTCTACCAGAATGTAACCAAACCTGTTCTGGTAGGCTGACCTGACCTCGGGTTCTTGCAAAAGAAGTTTTACCGCAACCATTATCAGATCATCAAAATCCAGGGCATTGGATTTTTTTAGTTCCTTTTGGTACTCGGTATATACATTGTAAACATTCTCCTGGAAAAAATCGTGGACAGTTGAACCCATTTGCTTGGGTTCTTTCAGTTCACTCTTTAACCGAGAAATTTCCTGCTGAATTGCTCCAGGCTTTATTGTCTGGGTATCAAGGTTGATTTTTTTCATAATATTTTTAATCAGGGTTCTGGAATCCTGGGAATCATAGATGACAAAATTCGGGGAAAACCCGATTCGATTTATCTCCCGGCGAAGAATTCGGACCGAGAGAGAATGAAAGGTTCCCATCCAGATATCCGAGGTGTCAAGCCCGATTAGCCGGTAAATTCGATTCTTCATTTCTTCAGCAGCTTTATTAGTAAAGGTAACCCCTAAAATATTCCGGGGATTAATTCCCTTTTCCTTAATCAGGTAAGCTATCCGGTGGGTTAACACCCTTGTTTTTCCGCTACCGGCCCCGGCAAGGATTAATAGAGGCCCATCCCCGTGGGTAACGGCCTCTTTTTGGGGTCGATTTAGGTTTGTTAGTATTCTCATCTAACCAAACACTCCTCGTCTCTGCCTTGACTTTACAGGGTAAGAAAAGTAAACTGTTTATAGGATTATCTTTGAAAGGACTGGTTTCTTTGCCCAAAGGATTAAAACTACCTTACACGGGAATTTTCCTTTTGTTTACCGGGATTTTTTTGCTGAGCAGAGCAATCGGGTTGTGGGATCAATTCCCATTTCTATATAATACAGAATCCTTCCTTCTTATTTCCTCTATTTTGTTTCTCTTATTCTACTTGCTTTCCGGGAGAAGACAGGGTTACCTGGTAACCGGGCTAATCCTTCTATCCCTATCAAGCACAATTTTTTTACCAGGGAAAGTTAGTTTCCCGCCCTTTCTGGCTGAAACCCTTTTCTTCCACCTGTTAAGCCTTGCCTTTATTCTGGTTTTTTTAATTCATACCAGAACCTTAAAGGACAAAAACAAGCGAAACTGGCCCTTTTATCCGGCAATTTTATTATTCGGAACCGGGGTCCTGATTTACCTTCTGGATACGGAAATCCTTCCCGTCACTTTTTTGCAGCGATTTGACATTTTATGGCCGCTGGCCTTGATTTCAGTAGGTTTTTATCTGGTCATTAATTATCTTGCTCGACGGGGCTCTTAAAATATTCCTCGCCGATAGTACGGACAAACCCTCCCAGGTTAAACCGGAAATATCCACGGAAATCCTCATCAGTATTATAAGAAACTCCACCGACCAGCTCCAGGGGAATTCTACCCTGGAGTAATTCTATTTCTAAAATCCCTTCCAGGCCCCCACCAAATCTATCAACTCGAGTTCCTTCTACCCAGCTAGACCCTCTTTCGATATAGGGGCGGGCCCTTAAACTATCCAGGAAAACAGGAAACTCCCCTCGTCCCCTTTTTATTTTCAGGACTCTTTGGGTAAGTTCCAGGCGGTTTAACCAGATCATCTCTCCCTGCAGGGAAGTAGAAAAACTTCTCATGGAAGTACTTACCTGGTAATCTCCTGGAGCAAGACCTCCCAGGGTTGATATTCCAAGGGTTGTTCCCCGCCAGGGGCTTACCCTCGCAAAACCCTGTCCGATCAGCTGTGTATCCCAGCCTTCGGCAAACCAGCTTGATCCATCTAAAGCATATCCCAGATTCATATTGAACCTGTCCTCACCCCGGGTAAATTGCTGAGTCCAGCCCAGATGGATTCCCGGATAAATCATATCCGGAAGGAAGTAAGATCCGCCCCCAATCCGGAAGTTTGCTGCTGAAAACAAGTTCCGTTGCACAGGGAAGTGTAAAAGAAACTGCCCTCCATCAAATCGCCGGGGATCAGAAAATTCCACAGGCCCCACCCGGGAAGTCCATCCACCCTGTAAAAGAGTTTCAATTTGGCCTATTCTTCCCTGATCGGGGTAAATTCCCGTATAAAAACTGTAAACCGGAGCAATCGGGAAACCAGAAGCAACACTGGCCTCATAATATACCAGTTGCAAAGGATCCCAACCAAACATGTTAAAACCAAAAATCCCTTCTGATGTCCAGGGTATAACAAGCCTCGGAGTTAATTTGCTAAAAAGGGGATAGTTTTGGCTTGTCCTTCTTACTTCTCTCATTTCCCTTAAATCTTCATCTTCTTCTGGAACAAAAAAGGTCAGGTCCCTGGGAAGCCACTCTTCTCTTTCAATCCTATCCTCTTTTACCTGATAACCCTGGGCGGTCAGGACTACAAAATAATCCCTGTTCTCCCCGGGACCGATATCAAAAGTTCCATAAGGGTTTGAGGTAACCTGCCAGAATTCCCCGGTTTCAAAATCATGGGCCAGTACCTGGGGAGGGCCACCAAGGCCGGCTATAGTATAAAGGTAGGAACCATCTGCCGACCAAACGGGGCGGTGTAAATTTCCTTCCCGGACAAAAGTGGTCTCCAGGTAACCGGTTGTTGTATTGTAAATCCATAAACCCCTTTTTCCTCCTTCAACCCAAACCTCAATTGCCAGTTTTTCTCCAGAGGGATCCCAGGCAAGGGCCCCATAATCAATTTCTGGCCGGTTATAAAAAAGGGTTTCTTTTTTCCCGGTTTCAACATTGAAAACAGAAATTTGATTTCCATCAATTAAATTTTCTACAAAAGCAATCTCTCCCCCTGAGGACCAGGCGGGATGCCTCCCTCCCCGGTGGGAAGTAATTTGCTCCCGATTGCCTGTTTCAAGGTCATAAATATAAATTTGATGGTACATTTCTTTTAACCCTTCTGGGGTTTGGGTTGCAAAAGCAATTTTTTTTCCATCAGGAGACCAGGCCGGTCTTCCTCCGTAAATTCCCGAGCCTGAAACAACCTGCTGATCTTTTTGTCCATCATAAAGCCTCAGGGAAGGGAAAAATTCTCCCTGGTGAAAATAAAGAACTCTATCAGTCTGGGGACAAGTTGATAGGTTTTGGTTATAACCCCAGGCGGAAGTAATTGTTTCCTGTGGATCAACGCTGCCAATTGATGTTAACATATCCTGCCATTCAATATACGTTTCTTCAAGGTCATCACCTGTAAGGTAATTAAACCATCCGGAGATGCCTCTAAAGGGGTTGTCGGGATATTTCCGGGCAAGATCAACAATTAGTTCTTCTCCATAAATATCAATTAAATAGGCCATAAACCAGGCACCATAATTATAAGCAGCCATGGGCCCCGGCCATGATTCAAGATTATAAAGCCCCTGAATCTGGTCAAAGTAATACAACTCTCCAGCATCTGCCTGGGCCCTGAGCATTGACTCAATTACCGGACTCTGAGAACGCCCTCCTTCAGTTAAATCCGTTTCAACTGTCATGGCAAACCCTTCAATAAACCAGTAGGGTTGAAGAATAATTGGGGGAAAGATCTGGGAAACCCAACCCCAGGGAAGCAACCTTTCAGGTGGCATTGATAGTTGGAGGATATGAGCATATTCATGGGCAATAAGTAACCGGAGATAACTTTCGTAATCTCCAAAACCACCTTCCAAATTAAACTGGCCAAGATAGATCCCAATCCTTCTGTCCCAGGAAATATCAGCCCATCCCCCGGCTGTATCTCTCTCGGAAAAAATTATCAGATCGGTTTTTCTTTTGGGTTCAAAATTCAAAAAACCGGTAAGCTGAACATGGACATCTTCAGCAATTTCTGCAGCCTGATTGGCGGGACCTTCAAGGCCAGCAGGGAAATAAACCCTAAAATTTTCGGTTTCAATTTGCTGCCAGTTGAAAAACATTGCACCCTCAACGGGTTGAACCAGAACAACCATCAAAACCAGGGAAAAAAGAATAGTTTTTAGCATACCCGGCAAACTCCTTCCCTTTACAAATACTTTTTCAAATGATATACTCTAATATGAAAATGCGGAGCGTAGCGCAGCTTGGAAGCGCGCTGTCTTCGGGAGGCAGAGGCCCCGGGTTCAAATCCCGGCGCTCCGACCAGTTATAATATTTCCCCGGCCCAATTTTAGGCCGGGGTTTTTTGTTTTTTCTAACCCCGGGCTATCCAGGGCTTATTGGTTCCAAAACGGCTTTTCAGGGTAACACCAAGGGCAATCATATAAATCAAGGCCATTATCACAGCGTGGATCGGGCCTCCGATAAATGGGACAAGCCTGATTAAAAGCCTGACAATAAAAATTCCCAGTAAACCAACTACCGCTACACCAATTACCTTTTCATCCTTACGGCCAAATTTTTCCAAAAGCCACTCTCCCAAAAGGAAAAATATTCCCACCTGTCCTAAAATTATGGCCAGGTAATACCCCAACAAAACAATTAAAGCCAGAGGGATCCCCAAGATTGTTATTATTAAAAACAGAACAGCCGGGACCAAAAGAATGAAACCTAAAAATCCAACAAGAAGTGACATTCCCCATTCTCTTTTTAACGTTGAGGCTACACCCCTGACATTATTGGAAAATAAAAAGGCTACAAGAAGGGTAAAAAGTAGCTGGTAAAAAAATCCAAAAACCGATCCCCATGCCGAAACAACCGGTCTAAAAACCCAGCCGGGAAACCCTACCCGGAAAGGTTCAGTTATGCCATAACTACGGAAACTTCCTCCAATCTGAACCTGGGGATCTCTCCAAACTGAACCTCCTACCTGGACAAGATCTCCTTCAACACTTGAACCTCTTTCCATGCGCAGGTTCCCACCAACATTTACAAGATCCCCCGTTATCCGACCTTCAACCAGGGCATCGCCGCCAATACTTATTAAATCCCCCTCTATCGTTCCAAAAACTTCCACTCGTCCCCCAAATATAACAAGATCTCCAAAAACTGTCTCATCCGGTCCTACAGTTCTGCTTCCCCCAAAAGTAACACCTGAGCCTGCCTGGACAATACCAGAAAATAAAAAAATTAATGCTAAAACCATAAATAACCGGTATTTCATCCAAGCCACCTCCTCTCTTTTCTCCTATAAGTTTAGCTTTTTCTTTTGGTTTTGTAAAGAAATTTTTTCCTTTTATCTTTCCTGTTCTGCAGCCTGAATTTCAAGGCCCCGGAACATGAAATAAAAGAAAATTGTTGAGAAGATATAAAAAATAGCTGCAACCTGGAAAACAAACTGGTAACTAAAGCCAGCAATTAACATTCCGCTAATTGGCCCGCAAATGGTCCAACCCAGCTGAAAAACCAGTTGATGTAGGCTGGTAGCAGTTCCTTTCATTTTATCTGAAACATTATCCATCATTAGGTTCATGGTAATGGGGTTAGCAGAATTCATCATACTGCCCCGGAAAAGAAAAGCAATTAGAGCAAGTATTAACAGGTTAGTATTTCCGAGTATCAACAGAAAAACAATTGATAAACCCTGAAGGGTACAGATTGCAGGAACCCTTCCCAGCTTTTGCGCCAGGGGTGGCCCGATTAGCATGGCCAAGGCCATTGCGGCCTGCCCACCCGCCATAATTGTACCGATTCTACCTGTGGTCAACCCAAAAACATGGGCAAAATAAAGGTTAAAATATGGAACAATTAAACCTGCTCCCAGGCCTAAAAGGAGGGAAGCAAGAACAAACTTAAAAATCGTTTTTTTCTCCGGGGTTTCTTTTAAACGTCTGGCAAACCCTGTCCAGCTCTGGCTACTTCCTTTCTTTTTCTCCTTAATCCGAATTAAAGGAAAGAGGGCAACAATGGAGATTCCCCCGGCAAGAAAAAGGGCAACCTGCTTACTCCAAACCGGAGCCATTCCCAAAATTATCTCCAATGAATCCGCAAGCCAGCCTCCCCCAACATTCCCCAGCATAGTGGAAAACATCATCAATGACCAGCTCAAACTAAACAGATGCATTCTTTCCCGGGGTCCTGCGTTTTCGGAAATAAAGGGGGGGTTGGTAACCATAAAAATTGCCTGCCCCAGGCCAAAGGTAAAGGAAAAAAACAGAATGGGAAAATTGGTTTCCACCAGGGCAACTCCAAGGAGTCCTACCCCAACCAGCAGAACTCCTCCTGACATTACAGGTTTCCGCCCTTTATTATCACTGATAATTCCCGCTGGAATCAAAACAATAACTGCGGCCAGGGCTTTTAAAGAAACAGTTTGCCCCACAAATGCTTCTGTAAAACCAAGATCCCGCAGGTACAGGTTGAAAATAACCATGTGGACACCCCGGGCCATGGCTGAAAGGCAGAGAGCCAGGAACATCCTCTTGATATTTGGACTGGCCTGGCCCAGGGAATTAATATATTGCTTAACCACCGTGATTTCTTCCTTTCTCTAATTCAAACGTTTTTTTATCTCCTGCCCGATTATCCATCCTGATACTGAAGCCTGCATTAATCCCCTGGTAATTCCTGCTCCATCCCCTCCAGCGAACAGATTGGGGATTTTTGTCTCCAGGGAAGGGGAAACTTCAATTCGGGAAGAGTAGAACTTAACCTCAACACCGTATAAAAGGGTATTTCGAGAAAATATTCCCGGTGCCATTTTATCAAGGGCTTCCAGCATTTCGATAAGGGATTTTAGGTGCCTGTATGGAAGGACCAGGCTTAAGTCCCCTGGAGTTGCTTCTGTTAAGGTTGGCTCTACCTGCCCCCTGATTATTCTTTGTTCAGTCGATCTCCTTCCAGCAAGGAGGTCTCCGAGTCTCTGGACCAGAACTCCCCCACCCAATAAGTTTGCCAGGCGGGCAATATAGCGACCGTATTTGATTGGATCTTTAAAGGGCTGGGTAAAACTTTTACTCACCAGCAGGGCAAAGTTGGTGTTTTTTGTTTTATAGTCCGAATGGCTGTGCCCGTTTACGGTAATCAAGCCCTGGTTATTTTCCTGGACAACCTCTCCGTTTGGACACATACAAAAAGTCCTAACCCTATCGTCAAAAGTCTGGGAATAATAAAGGAGTTTGGGTTCGTACACATCCCTGGTAATATCATCGGTTACAACGGCAGGAACCTCAACCCGAATTCCGATGTCAACGGGATTAACTGCAAGTTTCATTTTTAAACGGTTTGCTTCGGACTCAAACCATTCAGCGTTTTCCCTTCCGGGAGCAACCATTACAAAATCTCCAGAGATTAATTCTCCTTTTCCAGTTACAACTCCAGTGACCTTACCCTCTTCAACCTGTATCTTATCCACCCGACTATTGGTTAAAACTTCAACTCCTTTTTCCTTGAGCCGATTGTACATTTTCTGGAGGATTTCTTTACTGTAACCCGTTCCAAGGTGGCGAAGGGGGGCAGCAACAAACTTCATTTCTGCCATCAGGGCTTTCTTTTGTAGTTGCTCTACCTTTTCAGGAGCGGCACCAAAAATATGCTCCGGAGCCCCAAACTCGCGGTATATAGTGTCAACCTCCCCAATCAATGAATCAAGTCGGTTACTCCCAATATACTCAGCAAGGTTTCCGCCTACATCTCCGGAAAGGGTCAGTTTACCATCACTATAGGCTCCGGCACCACCCCAACCACAAACAATTGAACAATTGTCACATTGAACACAGCGCCCATCCTTTTCTTTTGAGGGGCAGTACCTTTTCTCAAGGGATTTACCTTTTTCTATAATCAAAATACTTTTTTTGGTATCCATTAAATTTAATGCACAAAAAATTCCCGCTGGACCTGCTCCTACAATTATTACATCATATTTTTTCATCCAATCCCTCCTCACAACAACATTCAAAAACCCTTTCCACGGCCTCCTCAAGCAAACCAGCCAGATTTGTTGTCTGTCTTCCTACAATGTAAACGTGAGGTTGTTCCAGGGGAATTAAAATTTTTTTTGCTGGAGAATCTGCAACTGCTGTAGCAATTTCCGGAGTTATTTCTCCTCGCATTGCGTGCGGAATTATTATTCCAAGGGGGCCAAGGATAATATCCATTTTTCCCAGGTTATATATTATTGCCTTTTCTCCCGTAACTCCTAGTCCCGAGCAGCCTTCAAGCATTTTTTGGGTCGCAATTCCGTTGGTTCCCAGTAAAAAAAGGGTCGCCTTTTTGGGAAGCCTTGCTGAAAGTTTCCTGGCCATCTGGCTCCCCAAACCTCCCCCGAGACCATCAATTATTCCAATATTCACTGAAATTCTCCTCCCCCCTGTGCTACCCAAAAAAGGAAAGGGGTAAACCCCTTTCCTTTTTTATTTTATTATGGGTTCTTCCCTATTTTTTGTCATCTTCCTTCAATCGGTCCAGAACTAACCTATATCCGTCTGAACCGTAATTTAAGTAACGTTTTACCCGGCTGATTGTTGCGGTGCTGGCTCCTGTTGCATCTGCAACCTCTTCATAAGTTGCTCCGGCCCTTAACATTCTTGCCACTTCCAACCTCTGGGCCATTGCTTTTATTTCGTTGATAGTGCAGGCATCCTCAAAAAAAGCATAGGCTTCTTCAATATTCCTTAAAGTAAGCACCGCTTTAAATAGCTGGTCAGTCATATCATCCTTAATCCTTCCATTCATCAAACTCACCTCCTTTTAGAAATAATTGCTTTTATTAGATTCTTCCGTTCTTCCTCACCTTTTAGGATCAGTTTCAGGTTTTTTTGATGTTTAATAATTAACATTAAGGCTATAGCAATGCCAAGGAAAATCCCTTCTTTACCCAGTTGCCATCCCAGCAAAAAGGGCAAAAACAAGCCCGTTAAAACACTGCTTAAAGCAATATACCAGGAAAAATAATTTATTATCAAAAAAATAAAAATTAAAATTGGGATTGAAATCGGGCTTAGAACTAATAAAGTTCCTGCCATCGTGGCTATGCCTTTACCACCCTGTCCTTTCAAGAACACCGACCAGTTATGGCCCGCAATAACCGCCCCGGCGGCAAGCAAACCAAAACCAGCCATTTCTCCCATCAGGACCGCAATTGTCCCTTTTCCCACATCAATTAACAAGGTAAAAACCGCGGGCCAGCGGCCGAGGAGTCGGAGGACGTTTGCGGTTCCAGGATTTTTACTACCCTCTTTAGTTATCTGCACACCCCTGGTCCGAGCAACCAGGACGGCTCCTGGAATACTCCCCAAAAGGTATGCCGCAACGACAACAATCCAGGCCATTTACAGTTCTCCCTTTTAATTAATTCTCTTTCCTTCTAAACAATCCTTCTTTAAACAGAAGAAGGATTCAATTCCCTTATTCCCATTCAATTGTCCCGGGAGGTTTTGAAGTTATATCATAAACTACCCTATTAACTTCCTCAACCTCGTTCGTAATCCGCCGGGAAATACGGTCCAAAACCTCATAAGGAATTTTGGCCCAGGCAGCAGTCATAGCATCTTCGCTGGTTACCGCCCTTAAAACAATTGTTGATCCGTAAGTCCTTTCGTCTCCCATTACACCTACACTTCGCAAATCCCCGGGAAGAACAGCAAATGCCTGCCAAACTTCCCTTTCAAGTCCACCTTTTTTTATTTCCTGACGGAAAATCTGGTCGGCAAGACGAACAGTTTCTAACCTCTTTTCCGTAATTTCCCCAATTATGCGCACGGCAAGACCCGGTCCGGGAAAGGGCTGTCTCCAAACCAAAGAGGGAGGCAAGCCAAGCATATCTCCAATTCTTCTGACCTCGTCTTTAAATAGTTCCCGGAGGGGTTCTACAAGATTTAAATTCATTCTTTCCGGGAGCCCACCAACATTATGATGAGATTTTATTGTAGAGGCCTCTCCATGGCCGCTTTCAATTACATCAGAGTAAACAGTGCCCTGAACAAGGAAATCAGCATGGGGTAATTTTTTTGCCTCCTCCTCAAACACTGCAATAAATTCATGACCGATAATTCTTCTCTTTTCCTCCGGATCCTGAACCCCTGACAGTTTCTCCAAAAATCTTTTCCGGGCATCGACAACTATTAATTTGGCCTGGAATTCTCTGTTGAAAGTTTCCTCTATTTCCCTGGGCTCATTGGCCCTCAATAACCCGTGATCAATGAAAATACAATAAAGACGGTCTCCAATAGCCTTTTGAACCAGGCGCGCCGCAACCGCGGAATCAACTCCTCCCGAAAGCCCGCAGATTGCAATGCCTTCCTTTACTCGTTCCCTGATAGCCGATATTTTTTCTTCAATAATATTTTCTTCCGTCCAGTCTCCTGAACATCCGGCAATTTCAAATAAAAAGTTCGTCATTATCTTTTGCCCCTCGGGAGTGTGAGCCACTTCAGGGTGAAATTGGACGCCATAAAATTTCCGTTCATAATCCCCAATTGCTGCCAGGGAGGTGTTTTCTGTTTTTCCTAATGGTTTAAAGCCTGCAGGTAAGGATAACACTTGATCTCCGTGGCTCATCCAAACATCAAGTCCTTTTTTTGTTCCAGCAAAAAGGGGCGATTCTTCGCTGACCTCAAGAAAGGCCGGTCCATACTCTCTCTTTTCAGCCCTACGGACCTGACCACCCAGTTGATAAGCCATGAGCTGCATTCCGTAACAAATCCCCAGAATCGGGACCCCTTCATTAAAAATCCGTTGATCAATTCTGGGAGCTCCGGGAGAATAAACACTATTAGGTCCTCCGGAAAGAATAATTGCTTTTGGTTTAATTTTCTTTATTTCCTCTACCGGGGTATCATAGGGTAATAGTCGGGCAAAAACATTTGCTTCTCTTATTCGGCGGACGATTAATTGATTATATTGTGCTCCAAAATCAATTACAACTACAGTCTCATTTTTAAGCATTTTCCCGCCTCCCTACCTGGTCACTATAGGCAAACACCTCCGGATTACCTCCGGTATGGACAAAAAGGATTTTACTGTTTTCTGGAAAAAATCCTTGCAAGGTTAGATCTAAAACTCCAGCCAGTGCCTTACCGGTATAAACAGGACCAACAATAATTCCCTCTCTTAAAGCCAGGTACTTAACTGCCTGCAGGGTAGTTTCATCAAGCTGTCCATAACCGGGGCCCACATAATCCCTGGTTAGAATTAGGTCTCCTTCCTCCCTTGGATAATTTACTCCCAGCAATTCGGAAACCCCATTGAAAAGATCTCCAATAACGGGCCCAAAGTCCTGGTCGTCAGCTGCAATGCCCATTATTTTCGCCTGTAAATTGTACATATATTTCCCAAAAAGAAGCCCGGCGTGGGTTCCTCCGGAACCAGCAGGGGCTACAATATAATCAAACTTGACTCCCAGTTCCTTTTCCTGTTGGGCAATTTCCTCGGCAGCTTTAAGGTAACCAAGAGAACCCAGTGGAGTTGAGCCCCCCGTGGGAATATTAAGGACCTTTTTATCTGCTTTGGCAAGTTTTTCTACTTCCCTTTCAACTACATCACTTCTTTTTTCTCCCTCAGTCCAGACAATCCTGGCACCCAGGAGGCCATCCAGCAGAACATTACCCTGTTCTTCATGAGGGGAACTCCCTGCAAGGACTAATACTGCCTCCCATCCCAATTTTGCTGCAGCTGCTGCAGTCATTCTGGCATGATTGGATTGGGCTCCTCCCTGGGTAACAACGGTCCTACAGCCTTTTTTCTGCCCCTCCCCAAAAAGGTATTCCAGCTTACGAGCCTTATTGCCCCCAAAAGCAAGTCCTGTAAGATCGTCTCTTTTAATATATAATTCCACTCCTTTGAGGTCCTGGTTCAATCTTTCCATTTTTTCTATAGGAGTGGGTATGGCTGTGAGATTAACTCTGGGGAATTTATCTTTCCACATTTTTTTCACCTCGTTTTTCCTTATCACCTTTGGACAAAACTTTTGGAAATTTTTCTACCCAAAAGTCATGTTTAACGGGTAAAGGAGAGCAGTTTTTTTTCATACTCTTTTCTTCTGTAAAATTAAATAAACTCCTTTATTTTAGCCACTTTAAAGAGAAATTTTGTAGTATTCAAAAACAAAAACCCTGCACAAGGCAGGGTTTTTTGCTTTATTTCTCCACCCTCAATATTTCTGAGGATTAAATCCTTACATCATTCCTGGCATTCCGCCTCCGGGAGGCATTTGGGGACCTTCGTCATCCTCGTCCTTCTTGTCAACAACAAGGGCTTCTGTGGTCAGAAGCATTGCAGCTGCACTTGCTGCGTTCTGGAGAGCCGAACGAGTAACTTTCGCAGGGTCAACAATTCCGGCCTGGACCAGATCCAAGTATTTTCCTTTCATTGCGTCAAAGCCTTCATTGCCAGACATTTCTTTAACTTTCTCTACAACAATACTTCCTTCAAAACCAGCATTTTTGGCAATTAATTTTACCGGGGCTTCCAAAGCACGGCGGACAATATCCACACCAGTAGCCATATCGCCTTCAAGCTGAATATCGTCAAGAGCTTTAATTGCCCGCAGGAAGGCAGTTCCTCCACCAGCAACTAAACCTTCTTCTACAGCCGCACGGGTGGCGGAAAGAGCATCTTCAATGCGGTGTTTTTTCTCTTTAAGTTCAGTTTCAGTTGCAGCTCCAACCTCGATTACAGCGACTCCACCGGCAAGCTTGGCAAGCCTTTCCTGGAGCTTCTCCTTATCAAAATCGGAAGTTGCTTCTTCAATCTGGCGGCGGATCTGGTTTACCCTGTTCTTAATATCCTGGGCATCTCCAGCTCCTTCGATAATAGTGGTTTCTTCTTTGGTAATATTAACTTTGCGAGCCCGGCCAAGAACTGAAATATCAGCACTATCCAGCTTCATTCCCTTTTCTTCGGAAATAACGGCTCCACCGGTTAAAACAGCTATGTCTTCAAGCATAGCTTTTCTCCGATCACCAAAACCAGGAGCTTTTACAGCAACACAGCTGAATGTTCCACGTAGCTTGTTAACAACAAGAGTTGCTAAGGCTTCGCCTTCAACATCTTCAGCTATAATTACAATGCCTTTACCCTGCTGGACAACTTTTTCCAGAAGGGGAAGAACTTCCTGAACGTTGGTAATCTTTTTATCAGTAATCAGAATGTAGGGATCTTCCATATCAGCAACCATGGTTTCAGTATCGGTAACCATATATGGAGAAATGTAACCACGGTCAAACTGCATACCTTCGACGGATTCCCAGGAGGTACCCATGGTTTTGGATTCCTCTACAGAGATTACTCCATCCTTACCCACTTTTTCCATTGCATCTGCAATGAGTTCGCCAATTTCATCATCAGCAGCAGAAATTGCAGCTACCTGGGCAATGGCGTTACGACCTTCAACGGGAATACTCTGCTTGGCAATTTCACCTACAACAACTTCAACAGCTTTTTCAATTCCACGCTTCAAAAGCATGGGGTTGGCGCCAGCGGCAACATTCCGCAGGCCTTCTTTAAAAATTGATTGGGCCATTACTGTAGCGGTGGTGGTTCCATCTCCTGCTACGTCGTTGGTTTTTGTAGCAACTTCTTTTACAGTTTGTGCTCCAAGATCTTCAAAAGGGTTTTCCAGCTCAATTTCCCGTGCAATGGTAACTCCATCGTTGGTAATGGTTGGAGAACCAAAGCCTTTTTCTATTACAACATTACGGCCTTTTGGCCCCAGGGTTACTTTAATAGTATCAGCCAGGCGGTCGACACCGCGTTCTAGTGACCGGCGGGCTTCTTCGGAAAATTTAATTTCCTTAGCCATATTTATCTACCTCCCCAATTTGTTTTAATCGTTTACAATTGCCAGAATATCTTTTTCGCTGATGATAAGATATTCATGGTCATCTCTTTTTAATTCAGTTCCGGCATACTTTGCATAGATAACTTTGTCGCCTACCTTAACGCTTAAAGCAACTTTTTCTCCATTATCAAGCATCCGGCCTTCCCCTACAGCAATAACTTCCCCCTCCTGCGGTTTTTCTTTGGCAGTATCCGGGAGAACGATCCCGCTTTTGGTCATCTCTTCTTTTTCTATGGGTTTGATGACCACGCGATCACCCAATGGCTTTATGTTCACTACAATACCCCCTTTGAGAATATTTGGTTAAAATTTGTTAGCACTCCTTTGGGCCGAGTGCTAATGGTCACACAGATTATAATAATCAAGAAAGCATCTAAAATCAAACACTTTCCCAGGCAAAATTCGGCTTTCTAACAACTTTAAACTTTAAATTCTCTTAATTACTCTGTTTTTCTTCAAATAAAAACTCTTTTTAATTTTACCCGGATATTTCTAGACAGGGAATCCCTGTTTTTTCTTCCAGTTCAGCCTTACCTCTTCCCCACAGATCTCTTCCCCTTCTATCAAAAATAACTGCGGGGAGGACAAGCATCCCCAGTTGCTTTTCTCGAATAATGGGACCAACCTGCTCGCTAATATCCCTTACACCTAAAAGCCCAGCAGAATCAATTGAGCCTCCAAAAACGGTATTGGTAATCGGTATAACTTCAATATCAGTATTTTCCAGTCCCTTATTTAATAGGGGAAAAGCACCGGAAGATGTTATGACTCCAAGTCTTTCTTTTTCTCCCAATTCCCTAATTTTTTCAATAACTTTGTAGTCAATATCCCGGTAAAAAATGGCCCCGCTGGAAGAAAAAGAACCATTTTTAATAAACAAATCCAGCTCACTTCCTTCCCTGTTAACACGAACCTTTTCCCCTTTTAACCCATTCAGGTAATGATGGGCCTCTACTCGAGACCGGGGGGTTTTTCCCTCAACAGAAATAATAATATCCCCTTTTCTCAAGCCTGCACTACAAGCAGGGCTTCTTTTCCTTACTCCTTCAACCCGGGGTTTAAAGTCAACCAATCTGGGGGGTTCAAGTAATAGGGGAATATCGTTTTCTTCAGCCAGGGAGGAAACAAACTTTTCCATTCGCTCCTCGTCCCCGGGCTTTAACATCAACTCCTCTGGGCCCACGCGGGCAATGGCTGGCTTAAAGATCGTTATATCCTCCGGGAAATATTTCGCTGCAAGGCAAATTGTTTCCTTAATAGCTTGCCACCCCGTTAAATTTGGCATGGCAACAAGAGTTACCGAGTAAGGGATTGTCTGGTGATATAGTTGATTTAGAACAGACTCCATATTTATTTTTCTCGAAGAAAGAAACTTTTTCCGCAAAAAAGGATCAACCAGGTTCAGGGAAACTTTTAATCTCAGGGGATGAAATTTTTTCAGGCGGCGGATTTTTTCTTCATCAAGCAGGTCCCCTCCCGTTACGATTTCCAGTGGTGTTTGTGGATAACGCTCCCGAAATAATTCCAGGACATGAAAAAATTCCGGGTAACAAAGGGGCTCACCTTCAATTACCCTGCTTACCGATTCTCCCGTTCTGACCTCTCTATCTGGATCGAGAAACGGTAATAATTCACGAACCATGCCAAAAGGAAGATGCCCCGGGGAGAAAACTTCGGTACCGGGAGGGTTAAATTGATGGCTACAAAAAATACATCTCTGAGAACAAACCGATGTTAAATGCAGGATATTGTCCCTGCTATAACTTTCCACTATCAACTGTTCCCATTTTTCACCCAATTGAGAATACCTCCTATATCCACAGTATCCACAGACTTATCCACAGGGAAGGTCCCTAAAACCCGAAAAACATCGATCTTTTCCACAGTATTTCTTGTTTTTTCCATTTCTGATTACATAATTTTCCTTTTTATTTCCACAGAAAAACCCTTTCCGGCATAAGGAAGAAAGGGTTTTTCCACATTTTCCACAATTAGCCAGGCCAAAAAAATTCACAGCCTATAATTGAAGGCGGGGATTGGCATCTAAATCCAGGGAGCTTGTTTTTCCCTGATTAAGCAAGAAATAACCAGCTCCTGCTATCATTGCAGCATTGTCAGTACAGTATTCCAGGGAGGGATAGTACAGGTTAGCCCCTCTTTCCCGGAGCATCTTCCCCAATCTTCCCCGCAAATATTTATTAGCAGCAACTCCTCCCGCAAGAAGGACTTTGTCCACTGGAAAATCATTTAATGCTCTTTCCACCTTTTCCAGGAGAATATCCACAACGGTTTTCTGAAAAGAAGCTGCAATATCCGCTTCTGGAACCCTTCCTTCTTTTTGCTCTAGATTGTGAGCAAGATTAATCACGGCGGTTTTCAAGCCACTAAAGGAAAACCCGAAGCGATCCTCCCCCAGGTCTGCTATGGGAAAAGAAAACCTTTCAGCATCACCGGTTTCGCTAATTCTTTCAATTGCAGGTCCTCCCGGATAGCCCAGGCCTAAAAATCGAGCAACCTTATCAAAAGATTCTCCTGCCGCATCATCCCGGGTTCTTCCCAGAATTTCGTACTTGCCCCATTCTTCAGTATATAAAAGGTCAGTATGTCCCCCTGAAACTGTAAGGCATAATAATGGGGGTTCTAATTCCGGATGTTCCAGTAAATTGGAGTAAATATGCCCGAGAATATGGTTAACCCCTATTAAAGGAAGCCCCAGGGCCCAGGAAAGGGTTTTTGCAGCTACAATTCCAATAAGTAGACTCCCCACAAGACCTGGTCCGTAGGTGACAGCTATACCCGAAAGGTCGGAAAAGTCAACTTCTGCTTTTTCCAGAGCCCTCTTTATTACCCTGTCCAACAACTCCAGGTGTTTACGGGAGGCAAGTTCTGGTACAACACCACCAAACTCCCGGTGCAGGTTAATCTGGGAAGCAATTATATTACTTTTTACATACCTTCCCCCGGCAACAACAGCTGCAGAGGTTTCATCACATGAGGTTTCAATACCTAAAATCAAATCCCCCGCCATGCCCTTCTC